>FSXQ01003821.1_pt1 | contig 10753 bp, 9 predicted proteins | sample 1638011 | NCBI WGS metagenome assembly FSXQ01 (sample SAMEA3914789, study PRJEB12502) | metagenome | biome: forest; material: soil | place: Canada | collected 2011-07-03 | depth 0.3 m | reverse complement strand
GGGCCCGAAGTGGGTCATCAAGCGCTACCGGATGCACGAGGCCGTCGCCCGCGTGCAGGCCGGCGAGCCGGTGTCGTGGGCCGCGCTCGCGCAGGATCTCGGCTACTTCGACCAGGCGCACTTCATCGCGGACTTCCGCAAGCTCGTCGGCAAGACGCCAGGTGACTACGCGAAGGCGATGAGTCCGCGCTGAGCCGTTCAGCCAAGGCGCATCGACAGCTCGACGTCCGCGCCGAACGGCGTCGACAGGTAGCCGCCGCCGGCCGTGCGGACGCGCGCGAGGTATTCGGGGCTGTCGTCGGCGTTGTCGGCCACGATCAGTGCGCCGGGGCGCAGGCGGCTCTCGAGCAGGTCGAGGATCGCCGGATAGAGCGCCTTCGCGCCGTCGAGCAGCACGAGGTCGATCGCGTCGGGAAGGTCGGCGCGCAGCGTCTGCAGCGCGTCGCCGATGCGGATCTCGACGAGGTCGGTGAGCCCGGCCGCGGCGAGGTTCTCGCGCGCGCGCTCGACCTTGGACGGCTCGAACTCGCAGGTGACGAGATGGCCGCCGCCGTTGTCGCGCAAGGCCGCGGCCAGGTGCAGCGTCGACAGGCCGAACGAGGTGCCGAACTCGACGATGGCTGCCGCGCGCGCGTGACGCGCGAGCATGTAGAGCAATGCGCCGGTCTCGCGCGAAACCGGCAGCGGCTGGTCCTTCAGGCGCGAGTAGAACTCGATGTAATCGGTCTTGCTGTGCATCAGGCGCGCCAGCTCGCCCGCGGGCAGCGCGGCGGCCATCGCGGGCAACGCAGCGGAGGCTTTTTCGGCCTCGGCGAACAAGCGTTCGAGCAAGGGTGCGACAGGGGCGGAAGTGAGGGTGTTGGTCATGCGATTTCTCTTCAAGGAGGGAAGCCGGAATAATATGAAGGATCCTTCAGGTTTCCAATTCGCATTCCGGAGCCGCCGCATGACAGACCGTTCACGCCCGCAGATCTCCTCGCGCAAGAGGCCCCAGCAGGCTCGTTCCAACGACCTCGTCGCCGCCATCCTCGAAGCCGCCATTCAGGTTCTGGCCAAGGAAGGCGCCGCGCGCTTCACGACCACGCGCGTCGCCGACAGGGCCGGCGTCAGCGTCGGATCGATCTACCAATACTTCCCGAACAAGGCGGCCATCCTGTTCCGGCTGCAGAGCGACGAGTGGCAGCAGACCTCCCGGATGCTGGGCGACATGCTGCGCGACGCGAGCCGTTCCCCGCTGGAGCGCGTGCGCCGGCTGGTGCACGCCTTCGTGAAATCCGAGTGCGACGAGGCCGCGATGCGCGTCGCGCTCAGCGACGCCGCTCCGCTCTATCGCGACGCACCCGAGGCGCACGCGGTACGCGCCGCGAGCGACCGCATCCTTGCGGCGTTCATGCGCGAGGCCTTGCCGGACGTCTCGCCCGCGCGGCGTCGTCTCGCCGGCGACCTGCTCAAGACGACGCTCAGCGCGGTGGGCAAGGAATTTTCCGAAAGTCCGCGGACGGCCAGGGAGATCGCCACCTACTCCGACGCGATGGCAGACATGTTCTGCGCTTATCTCTCCAGCCTGGCGCCGTCCGCGCAAACCCCTGTCCGACCGCGCGCACGGTCGCGCTGATAATTCCCGGGCCGGGAGCGCGCCGCTCCTCGACCCGCCACGTCCTCCGACCATGCCCGAGCCCACCTTCGATCCCGCACGGCCCGATCCTGCGACGACGGATCGCGAGCGATCCATGCGGCCGCCGCGCTCGTCGTGGAACGGCGGCGGCGATCGCTCCCACGTGACGACCTTCGTGCTCGCGGCCAGCCTGATGGCGGCGATCGGCCTCGGCGCCCTCGCCGTGCACGAGGACGTCGGCGCGCTGTGGCGCAAGAAGTTCGGACCGCCGCTGACCGCCGACGAGACGCGCGCGCGCGTCGCCAGCTGCGAGCGCGATGGGGACCTCGCGTGCGCGCAGGAGGCGTTGTCGGACTTCCTCAAGCGCCACCCGGACGACGGCCCCGCGCGCGCCCACCTCGGCCTGGTGCTTCACCACCGCGACGACGACGCGCACGCCGTCGCCGAATTCAAGCGCGCCATCGACGGCGGCGAAGGCACCTACGACCTGTTCGCCTGGTACGCCGACAGCCTGGCCGGCGTGGGCCGCAACGCCGAGGCGGTCGACTGGTCGTACAAGTCGCTCGCCATCGTGCCCAACCTCGTGGATGTGCGCGGCAAGCTGGCCAGGCTGCTCGTCGCCCAGGGCAAGCCGTACGAGGCGCTGTCGCTGCTCGAGAGCTTCGACGCCGACGCCGCGGCCAACGGTCGCCAGGGCCATTTCGAGGGCCAGCGCATCGCGATCGAGTCGGTGTTGACGACCGCTGCGCCGCCGGCCGCGTCGGCCAGCGCGCCGGAGTCCGCAGCGCTGCGGCTGCCCGTCATGGGCGGCCACTTCTGGGCGCCGGTCGCGCTCGGCGGCGGCCGGCCGCTCGCCTTCCTGGTCGACACCGGCGCCACCGTCACGACGGTCACGCCCGAGTTGCTGGACGAGTCCAGGGCGCCGTACCGCGTGCTGCAGCCCATGGTGACGATGACCACCGCCGACGGCCGCAAGGTGACGGCGCAAGGCATCTCCATCGCGACGCTCGCGGTCGGGCCCTACGTGCTGCACGACGTCACCGCCGTGCGCTGCGCGCATTGCATCGCGCTGCTGGGCCAGTCGTCGCTGTCGCACTTCGACCTGCGCTCGTCGCGCGCGCAAGGCGTGGAGTTCCTCACGCTGACGCCGCGCGGCGGCGTGTGATCGCCGGGTCGCCAGCCTGAGGCCGGCGAATCCGTTCGCCGGGTGGGGTCAATCGCCGGGAACGTCCGGCCGCCACGGTGCTAATATGATTCACATCATATTCAAGAACCCGTCATGACCGAACTGTCCGGCCGCAAGGCGATCTCCCACGAACGCATCGTCGACGTCGCGTCGCATGCGGTGCGGCGATTGGGCTATCACGGCGTGAACGTCACCGACGTCATGCGCGAGGCCAAGCTCACGCACGGCGGGTTCTACGCGCATTTCGCCTCGCGCGACGCGCTGCTGGCGGAGGCCGTCGCCAAGGCCGGTGCCGAGATCGCGGCCGTGGTGCGCGACCAGAGCGCGCGGCTGGTCGCGGCGGGCGCGAGTCCGTTCCGCGCGCTGGTCGAGATCTACCTGTCGATGGAGCACGTGCGCGATTGCGACAACGCCTGCCCCGCGCCGCTGCTGACCGGCGAGATGTTCCGCCAGGCGCCGGAGGTGGCCGCGCCCTCGCGCCGACTCATCATCGAACTGCAGGCGCGCGTGAAGAAGACCTTGCCGGCCGGCACCGCGTCCGACGCGGCATGGACGATCACCAGCACGCTGCTGGGCGCGGTGGCGCTGGCACGCGCGCTCGTCGACGGCGAGCCCAGGGCCGCGCAGGCCGTCCTGTCCGATACACGAAAGAATCTGTTGGCGCGCTACGACACCTGACGCGCCGGCGATAGAAGCGCCTCGCCATTCGGCTCATCGGATGCGCGAGGTTTTTTGCCCCCACAAATATGATTTTAATCATATTTCATCGACCCACCCCGTCATCCAAGGAAAGATCATGAAGATCCAAGGTTCCATCGTCTTCGTCACCGGCGCGAATCGCGGCCTCGGCCTCGAGTTCGCCAAGCAGGCGCTCGCGCTCGGCGCCGCCAAGGTCTACGCCGGCGCGCGCGACCCGTCCAAGGTCACGCTGCCCGGCGTGATCCCGGTCAAGCTGGACGTCACCGACGCCGCCAACGTGGCGGCCGTCGCCGCACAGTGCGCGGACGTCACACTGCTCGTCAACAACGCCGGCATCGGACGCGTCGGCGGCGTCACCGGCAGCGATGCCGCGGGCGTGCTGCGCGAGCAGCTCGAGACCAACCTGTTCGGCGTGCTGCACATGAGCAACGCGTTCGCGCCCGTCCTCGCCAGGAACGGCGGCGGCGCGATCTTCAACGTGCTGTCGCTCCTCAGCTGGGTCAGCGTGCCGGTGCTTGGCGCCTACGGCGTCACGAAGGCCGCGGCCTGGGCGCTGACCAACAGCCTGCGCATCGAGCTGAAGGCGCAGGGCACGCAGGTGGTCGGCTTCCACGGCGGCTTCATCGACACCGACATGGTGCGCGGCTTCGAGGCGCCGAAGACGACGCCGCAGGACGTGGTCGCCCAGTCCTACGCGGCGATCGAGGCCGGCGAGCTCGAGGTGCGCGTCGACGAGGGCACGCGCCAGGTCAAGGCCGCGCTGTCGCAAGGCGTCTACCTGGGCGACCCGCTGGCCGGCTGAGATCGCTCAGGCGCGCACGTCGACGACGACCTTGCCGCGCGCGCGCCCCGCCGCCACCTCTTCGTGCGCGGCGAGCGCGTCGGCCAAGGCGTAGCGGCGCGCGTCCATCAGCGGCAGGAGCTTGCCGGCCTCGACAAGCTTCGCGGCCTCCGCCAGGATGTGCCCGTGGTTCGCGCGTCCCTGGCCCGTGAGCATCGGCAGCAGCGTGAACACGCCCGAGTACGTGGCCGCCTTGAACGACAGCGGCGCGAGCGCGTGCGTGCCCCAGCCCAGGCAGCTCACCACGTGGCCGACGTACGGCCGCGCGGCCTGGAAGGACGCGTCGAGCACCGGGCCGCCGACGGTGTCGTAGATCACGTCGAAGCCGACGCCGCCGGTGTGCTCGGCAACGTAGTCCTGCACGGTCGCCGACTTGTGGGCTATGGGCGTCGCGCCGAAGCGGCGCACCGTGTCGAACTGCGCCGGCGACACCGTCGCGAACACCTCCGCGCCCAGCGCCACCGCCAGTTGCACCGCCACGTGGCCGACGCCGCCGGCCCCGCCTTGCACCAGCACCTTCTGCCCGGCGTGCGTGCGTGCGCGGTCGACGAGGCCTTCCCACGCGGTGATCGTGATCAGCGGCAACGCCGCGGCCTCGCGCATGGACAGGTTGGCCGGCTTGAGCGCGAGCAGGTCGGCATCGACCGCCGCGAACTCCGCCAGCGACCCCTGCAGGCCGGCCACGCCGCCGGTCAAGCCGTAGACCTCGTCGCCGACGCGAAAGCGCTCCACGCCCGCGCCCACCGCGCGCACGGTGCCGGCGAGATCCATGCCGAGGATCGCCGGCAGCGGATGCTTCGCATGCGCCGCGGCGCCCGCGCGGATCTTGGTGTCGAGCGGGTTGACGCCGCTGGCCGCGACCTCCACCAGCACCTGGCCGGCGCCGGCGACGGGCCGCGGGATCTGCCGCAGGACAAAGGGGGCGTTCGCCGTTTCCAGCACCAGCGCGCGCATCGTCGAATTCGTCATGGCCGTTCCTTTCGAGTAGGGATGGCGCCATTCTTTTGTATTCAACATTGCATGTAAATCGACAGGAAGGCATGATCCCCATGCACTTTTGTAGAGGCTGAAAATGGAATGGAGCGACGTCCGGATCTTTCTCGCGATCGCGCGCGCGAGCACGCTCAACGGCGCGGCGCGCCAGGTCGGCCAGAGCCAGCCGACGATGGGACGGCGTCTCAAGGCGCTCGAGCGCGACCTGGGCCACGCGCTGTTCCAGCGCGGCGCCGACGGCTTCGTGCTGACCGACGAGGGCGCGGTGCTGCTGGCGCATGCCGAGCGCATGGAGGAGGAATCGCTGGCCGTCGAACGCGAGCTCGCGGGCCAGGAGCAGCAGCTCGACGGCCAGCTGCGCGTGTCGTCGTCCGACTGGTTCGGCGTGCACATGCTGACGCCGGTGTTCGCGGAGTTCGCCAAGGCCAATCCGCAGGTGACCATCGAGCTGGTGACCGACGCGCGCCTGCTCAACCTCGCGCGCCGCGAGGCCGACCTCGCGTTCCGCATCCAGCCCTTCGCCGAGCCGGACGTGATCCAGCGCCGATTGACGACGATCCCGTACGGCCTCTACGCCGCCAAAGGAACCCGGAGACCGCCCTCGGCCGACGGCGCGGGCAGCGCGCTCATCACGCTGGACGCCGCCTACCGCGACTTCCCCGACGCGCGCTGGCTGCGCCAGGCGCTGCCCAAGGCGCACGTCGCCTTCACCAGCAACAGCCGCGAGGCGCAGGCGCGCATGTGCGCCGAGGGCGTCGGGCTCGCGGTGCTGCCGCGGCCGCTGGGCGACAGCTTCGGCGCGTTGCGGCTGGTGAAGACCGCCACGCCGCCGCCCAGCCGCGACGTGTGGGTCGGCTACCACCGCGACCTGCGCCGGCTGCGGCGACTGCGCGCGCTGCTCGATCTCGCGGTCGAGCGCCTCGCCGGCTAGCCGACCGGCGCGAGGAAATCGGCGATCAGCCGGACGACGAGTTCGGGCTGCTCGCGATGCGGCAGATGGCCGACGCCCGGCAGGATCTCGACCCGCGCCGGCCCACCGGCGCGTTCGCCGATCAGCGCCGGATGCGCCGGGCTGCCGTATTCGTCCTGCGCGCCGTGGATCGCGAGCACGGGGCACTGCACGCGCGGCAGCACGTCGGCCAGCGTCCAGCCGGCGTAGGCGGGATCCAGCCAGGTCCCCAGCCAGGCGTCGAGCGCCCACGCGGCCTTGTCGCCGTGATAGCGCGACAGGCGTTCCACCTGAAGTGGATCCGCGAAATGCTCCTGCGCCACGCGCAGGCCGGCGATCGTCCGATCCTCGACGAAGGCCTGGGCCGACAGCGCGACCAGCGCGACGCAGTCCTGCGGTTCATGCGCCGCGATCTCGACGGCCATGCCGCCGCCGACGCTGTGGCCGATCGCGACGAAGCGCGCGATGCCCAGTTGCTGACGTACCGCGGGGAAGGCCATCGTCGCTTCCTCCGCGACGAAGCGCGCCGAAGGCCGCGCCGCGCGCGCGTCGGAACGGCCGAAGCCGAGGCGGTCGTAGGCGATCACGCGGCGCCGCGTCGCGGCCGCGAGCAGCGCCGGGAACTCGCGCCACAGCTCGACGCAGCCCAGCGAGTCGTGCAGCAGTACCAGCGGCGCACCCGCGGGCTCGAGGCCCTCGGCGCGCCACTCGCGGGCGAACATCCGGCCGGCCGGATGCGCGATCCAGTGGTCGGTCGAGACGATGGCGGACATGCCCGAAGGATAGCCGCCCCGCCCCGTCACTGATCCATCAGCTGGCGCGAGAAGTACGTGTACTCGATGGCGCTGGTGTGCGCGCGTTCCTTCAGGTTCGCGCCCGCACCGTGGCCGCCTTCGATGACCTCGTAGTAGTAATACGGGATGCTGTATTCGGACAGCCGCGCCGCGAACTTGCGGGCATGCTGCGGGCCGACGCGGTCGTCCTTGGTGGTCGTCCACACCAGCGCCGGCGGGTACTTCACGCCGCGGTGCAGGTTGGCGTAGGGCGAGATCTTCGCGAGGAAGGCGCGCTCGTCGGGATTGGCGACCGAGCCGTATTCGCCGACCCACGACGCGCCCGCCGCGATCTGTTCGAAGCGCAGCATGTCCAGCAGCGGCACCTGGATGTCGACGGCGTTCCACAGGTCGGGATGCTCGGTCATCTCCACGCCCATCAGCAGGCCGCCGTTGGAGCCGCCCATGATGCCCAGGCGGCGCGTGCTGGTGACCTTGCGGTCGACGAGGTCGTGCGCCACCGCGGCGAAGTCGTCATAGATGATCTGGCGCTTGGTCTTCAGGCCGGCGTCGTGCCAGGCCGGGCCGAACTCGCCGCCGCCGCGGATGTTGGCCACCACGTAGACGCCGCCGTGCTCCAGCCACAGCTTGCCCATCGTGCCGATGTAGCGCGGGGCCATCGACACGTTGAAGCCGCCGTACGCGTACAGGATGGTCGGGTTGTTGCCGTCCAGCGCCATGCCCTTCGGGTGCACGATGAAGTACGGGATCTTCGTGCCGTCGGTGGACGTCGCCTCGAACTGCTCGACGTCGTCGCGCGACGCGTCGAACTGCGCCGGCAGCGATCGCAGCTGAGTCGCCTTGCCGTGCGCGCCGTCCATGCGCCACTGGCTCTGCGGCTGCAGGTAGCCGGCCACCGACAGGTAGGCCGTGTCGGTGTGCGACGAGGTGTCGCCGATGTCGACGGCCGTGTTGTCCGGCAGCGCGACGGGGGTAGCCGACCACGCGCCGTCATGCGCTCGCGTGAACACGGCGGCGCGTCCGCGCACGTTGTCCAGCGACGTCACGACCAGGCCGCTCTTCGTGCCGGCCACGCCCTCGACCGACTGCCGCGCCGTCGGCGCGAACACCACGGTCGGACGCAGCGCGTCCGGCCTGGCGATGGCCTGCGCGAGGTCGACAGACACCAGGTCGCCCTTGGCGAACTGCTTGCCGTCGGCCGACCAGTCCTCGTCGAGCTTGATGACCAGTTGCCCGTCGAACAGCTCCGAGACGTTGGCCTTCTTCGGCAGGTTCAGCTTCTTGAGGCCGCCCGGCGTCAGCAGGTACGTTTCCGATTCGAAGAAGCTCACGCCGCGCTGGATCATCAGCGCGTGGTGGCCCTTCGCGTCGTCCAGCGTCGCCACGTTGACGCTCACGTCGGACACCTGGCCGCGGAACAGCTCGGTGGCCGCCGACAGCGGCTGGCCGCGCTTCACGCGCTTGACGATGTACGGGTAGCCCGACGCCGTCAGCTCGCCGGCCTTCCATTCGCGCGACACGAGCAGCGCGCCCGTGCCGTCCCACGCCGCGCTCTGCTTGCTCTTGGGCAGCACGAAGCCGGCCTTGACGAACTCGCCCTTGCGCAGGTCGAACTCGCGCACGGTGACCGCGTCCTCGCCGCCATCCGACAGATTGAGCAGGCACAGGTTCTCGTGCCGGGCCTCGCACTGCGCGCCTTCCCAGACCCAGTTGGCGTGCTCCGCCGCCGACACCTTGTCGAGGTCGAGCACGGTCTTCCACGCGGGCGCGCCGCCGGCGTCGTAGTCCTTCGCGGACGACTCGCGCCAGATGCCGCGCACGTGGTCGGCGTCCTGCCAGAAGTTCCAGAGGCCGCCGTCGATCTGGTGCGCGAACGGGATGCGTTCGTTGGACTGCGCGATGGCCAGCGCCTGCTCGTTGAACGCCGGGAAGCGCGGATCGGCCTCGAGCGCGGTCAGCGTCTTCTTGTTCTCGGCCCGCACCCAGTCCATCGCCTCGGGGCTGTCGACCTTCTCGAGCCAGATGTACGGATCGCCGGCATCGGACGCGGCCGACGACGGCGACGGCGACGGCGACGGCGCGGCTGCCGGAGAGGAAGTCTGCGCCGTCGCCGCCCCTGCGGCGAACAGGGCGACGATGGCGGCACGAACGGGCAAGGACAGGCGTGTCATGGTGAGGCCGGGTGGTCGAAACCGCCGATCATCGCATCGGCGGCTTCTCCGCGTCATGCGGTCCGGCCCCAGGAATCCGCCGCCTGTCGGATCCCGCCCCGCTCACTCCTGCGGCTTGGCGATGCCGCTTTCCGGATAGGCCGGCACCAGCGGCGGCGGCGCGGGCAACGACGCCGGCTTGCCTTCGAGCGCCTTGAGCATCATCGAGACGGCCGTCTCGAGCTGCGCGTCGTGGCCGGCCATCAGGTCGGCCGGCTGGTTCTCGATCTCCACGTCCGGATCGACGCCGTGGTTCTCGACCGCCCACTTGCTGTCGAGGCCGTACATGCCGTCCTCGGGGATGGTCACGTAGCCGCCGTCCATCATCGGCCAGTAGCCGCGGATGCCGCGCACGCCGCCCCACGAGCGCGTGCCCACCAGCTGCCCGAGCTTGTACTGCTTGAACAGGTACGGGAAGATGTCGCCGTCCGACGACGACCAGTGGTTCAGCAGCGCCACCATCGGGCCGTGCAGCACCTCTTCCGGCTCGGTCTGGACCGCGCCTTCGCGGTTGACGTCCAGCGACACCAGCACCCGGCGCAGCCGCTCCAGCGCGAACGGCGCGATGAAGCCGCCGCCGTTCCAGCGATCGTCGACGATCATCGCCTGCTTGCCGACCTGGCCGTAGAACTGGCGCACGAACTGCTGGATGCCCAGCTGTTCCATGTCGCTCATGTAGACGTAGCCGACGCGCCCGCCCGAGAGCTTGTCCACCAGCGCGCGGTTGTGCGCGATCCACGCGGCCTCGCGCAGCGGCAGCTCCTTGTCGACCGGCTTGACGACGATGTGGCGGCGCGCGCCGTCGGCGCTCGCGGCCACGGTGAGGTCGACGGTGGTGTCGGCGTCGGCCAGCTGCAGCAGGCTGTCCGGGTCGGTCGGCGCGCGCAGCTCGGCGCCGTTGATCGCCAGCAGGAAGTCGCCGGCCTTCACGTTCAGGCCGGGCTGGGCGACCGGGCTGCGGTAGTCGTCGCGCGTGTTGTCGCCCGGGTAGATCGTGGCGAAGCGGTAGCGGCCGGACGCCGGGTCGAGCGCGAGATCGGCGCCGAGCAGGCCGGCATGCACCGGCGGCGTGGTGTCGCCGTCGTCGCCGCCGCCCACGTAGGTGTGCGAGTTGCTCATCTCGCCGATCATCTGGCCGATCAGGTAGTTCAGGTCCTCGCGCGAGCCGGCCAGCGGCAGCAGCTTGCGATAGTTCGCGTGCACGCCCTTCCAGTCGACGCCGTTCATGGCCGTCGAGAAGAACAGGTCGCGCTCGAGACGCCAGGCGTTGTCGAACATCTCCGACCACTCCTGCGCCGGATCGACCAGGGCGCGCAGGTGCCCCAGGTTCAGCACCTTCTTGGTCTCCTCGTCCTTGACGGCATCGGCCTTGGTGTCGAGCACCGTGTAGTCCTTCTCGTGGCGCACGAGCACGCGCTCGCCGTCGAGCGACAGCGAATACGCGTCGACGTCCTCGGTCACCACGG
>FSXQ01000539.1_pt1 | contig 10756 bp, 10 predicted proteins | sample 1638011 | NCBI WGS metagenome assembly FSXQ01 (sample SAMEA3914789, study PRJEB12502) | metagenome | biome: forest; material: soil | place: Canada | collected 2011-07-03 | depth 0.3 m | reverse complement strand
GAGTGGTCGTCGTCGAAGCGGAATCCACTGAGCCATCCGGTGCTCGCGGCCTCGCGCGTCCACACGCGCGTCACGCGTCCGCAAAAGCGCGCCACCGTCTCGGCCTCGCCCAGCAGCAACTGGATCTCGTAGGACGCGTGCGCCAACGAATCGTAGGACGCGCTCAGCACCTGCAGCCCGCCGTCGCTGAGGTTCATCACGAGGCCGGCGATCGCATCGACGGCGTCCGCGGGCTTGAACACCCACACGGGTACCCGTTCCTGGTGGTCGGGCACGAGGAAGAACGCGACGCGGCGGTGGGTGCGATGGTCTACGGAAGTGGTGGGCACGACGCGCCCCTTTCCAGCAAGGTTCGACGGGGCGACCAGTCAGGGTAGCGATGATCCGTGACGCCGTCGCGATGGGCGGAGTGCCCTCTGTCGCGCAAGCCACTTCGACGCCGGAGCCCGGATCAGTCGATCTTCGGGCGCCCCGTCTTCAATGTCGGCACGGCGCCGATCGCCTTCAGGAACGCGCGATCGTCCATCCCGTTCAACGCCCGGATGCCGGCGCGCAGCAGCTCGCTCCTGCGCACGTGCTGCTCAAGGCCCAGGGCGCGGTCCTTCAGCAGGGACTTCGACCTGGGCCTTGGTCTTCTTCACGGTCGGCGCGGCCGTCGTTTTTTCCGCGGCAGGCTTGGTCTTCTTCAAGACCGGCTGGGCCCCGGCCTTCCTGGCGGCGGGCGCTGGGGCGACGAGCGCCTCGCGCCGGTCGCGGCGGCTTCGGCCGTCACCGTCGGCTTTCTGACGGTCTTCGGAATGCGCTTGGTGTGCCGGGGCCCGGAGTCTTGACCATGCAATGAACCTGATCGGTATAAACGGTTCATACAGTTCATATCGATTCCGGAACGACCGGAGGCGGCCGCGTATCAACGCGTCTGTGTCGCGGCCGTGATCACCATGTTGGGCGTCGGCGTGCATTCGCCCGTCGGCAGGAACAGCGCAATCGCGGTGCACGGCGCGGCGACGATGGCGCCGACATCCGCGCTGCCGCTCGTCACCGTGCCGAACACCGCGTAGCCCGCGCTCACGCCGGGGTCGAGAAAGCCGCTGTTGTCGACCAGGTTGATGAAGAACTGCGACGTGGCCGATGCCGGGTCGCTGGTGCGTGCCATCGCAATCGTCCACTGCGTGTTGCTGAGGCCCTTGCCGACCTCCAGCGCGATCGGCGGGTTCGTCGGCTTCAGCGTCTGCGTCGTCGCATCGAGCGGCGCGGTGTAGCCGCCGCCCTGCACCACGAAGCCGGGCGAGACGCGGTGGAACACGGTACCGACATAGAACCCGCTGTTGACGTAGGCGAGAAAGTTGTTGGCGGTGACGGGCGTCTTGTCCGGCGCCAAGGTCAGCACGATGGTGCCCGCCACGCCCGCGCCGTTGCTGAAGTCCAGCGTGACCTGCGGCGCCGGCACGGTGAAGGCCGTCGTGTTCAGCGTCGCGCCGCCGCTCGTGCGCTTGACGGTGAACTGGCCCGCGCCCATCGCGGAGACGGTGCACGCGTATTGGGCCGTCGACGGGCCCGAGGACGACACGTCGATCGTGACCCCATCGCAACCCGTCGCGGAGACGACGATGCCCTGGTCGAGATTGCTGCCGGTCAAGGTCAGCACCAGCGTCTTGCCGTACATCGCGGCGCCGGCGACGGCCGACGTGACGGCCGGCGTGCCGCCCTCGCCCTGTCCGGGATTGGCGCCGGAGCCACCGCCTCCACCGCAGCCACCCAGGATCGCGGTCGTTGCAATGGACAGGAGCACGCCGCGCGGGCGCGCGAATGAATTGTTCATCATGAGGGAAAAGGCCGGTTCGGAGAGAGGGTTCGCGACGTCGCGCGCGGCGCCCCGGGGCGCTGCTGAAACCGAGCCGATGGTCGTCGGTGACGGTGACGTACCAGTACGGACGCGAAGCGCATGCGATGGGTCGAACGGACCATCGGGCGTCATCGTTTCGCCATTCACCAATGGGTCATACGGCGTGCCTACGATGCCGCCATCTGGACTCTCCGGATCCCTTCCATGACATCGAATCGAGCGGGGCGCGATGCACGACCGGGCCCGCGGCACTCGGGCTTCACAGTGCTGGAACTGCTGGTCGTCATGGTCATCATCGGTCTGCTGGCGGGCTATGTCGGCCCCAGGCTGTTCGCGCAGATCGGCGAGTCCGAGGTGAAGGTCACGCGCGCGCAGATCGACGGCTTCGCCAAGGCGCTCGACCCGTACCGCATCGACACCGGCCACCACCCCGACACCGAACTGGGTCTCGCGGCGCTGATCTTGCAGCCGGCCGGCGAGACGAAGTCGCCGGGCCCCTATCGCCGACACCGATCGTCGCCGGCGTCGCGGTGATCGTCTTCCTCCTGCTGTTCGTGGTGCCGCGGTTCGCCGGCATCCTCGAAGGCGTCGGCGGCGAACTGCCGGTGAGTTCACGCATGCTCGTCGCCATCGGCCAGCCGAACAGACATCAGCGTCTCGGTGCGGCGCGATCGCGAGGCCGAACCGACGTTTCGCGGCAACGCGTTCGCACGCGCGCTGACGGGCTATTGGGCGGCCACGCCGGGTAGCGACAGGCAATTGCCTGGCGCGCTGGCCGACCTGCCCGCATCCGCAGACGGCACGCCGCCGGCGGTCTCGACTCGTGTCTTCAGCTACGCGCCCGTCCAGCCCGCGTCGGCGCCGCCGTCGGCCGATGCGGCAAGCTCGTCGCCGCAGCGGATCGGCTCACCGCCCCCTCCTTCTCCCTAGTCCAATCGGCGCATCGAATGTAGAGACACGGTGAAGATAGTCATCAAACCTGACTACTCTTCCGTGCTGAAAGGAGGCCCGGGATGACGACAGAAAAAATGGACATGCAAGCCGAACGCGAATCACCGGAAACCCGGCGCGTCCAGGCCATCGTGCACGCGATCGAATGCGCCGTCGACGTGCGTCGGAAGTACCAGTTCTTCGTCTGGACGCAGGGCAGCGTGCAGACGTTGCTGCCGCACAAGCTCGCGATCTGCGGCGTCTACGACCGCGGCCGCAAGGAAGTGCGGCTGGAGGCCTTCAACAGCATCGTCGTGCCCGCGCCCGTGCTGGGCGTGCTGACCGACGGCCAGTCGCAGCTGATGCAGTACGTCATCAACGCGTGGATCAACAATCGCGGCCGTGCGCTGGTGGTGCGGCTGTCGACGATGTCCGCCCGCACGGTCGCGCCTGCCGTGGAGGCACTGCAAGCGGCCGGCTTCGCCGAGTTGCTGGTGCACGGCGTGTCGCGTCCGCAGCGCGCGACGGAGATCGAGACGCTGTTCGTCTTCGCATCGCCCGACTGCATCGTCGGCAAGACCGAGGTCGACGGCATCGAGCTGATGCTGCCGCACCTGCACAGCACCTACCTGCGCGTGCAATCGATCGAACGCGAGATCGCGGAGGCCGGCGTGCGACCGAACGCCGCGGGCGTCGGCTATTCGAGCGCGAGCATCAGCGAGCGCGAGGAGCAGGTGCTGGGCTGGGTGCGCGAAGGCATGAGCAACCAGGAGATCGGCGTGCAACTGGGCATCAGTCCGCTGACCGTCAAGAACCACGTGCAGAAGATCCTGCGCAAGCTCGGCGCCACCAACCGGGCGCAGGCCGTCGCGCGCGCGATGAGCATGAACCTGCTGGTCAACGCGGCGTCCGACGGCGAGGCGTCGCGCAAGTGAGCCTCCCGCGCGCGGACGCCGACATGGCGTCCGCCGCGACCGGGATTGGCTGAATGGACTACGGGAAACCGGCAGGCCGTTCATCAACGGCGTGAGGGCTTCCTCTAACCTCGAGACACGGGGATTCGAGCGGGCGGCAATGTCGCAGCCCCTCGCACCGACGTCAACGAGGGACACGACCATGCAGACCCGATTCCTGACTCTGGCCCGCGCCGCCGCGGCCTCGGCCTTCGCGCTCGCCTCGCTGGGTGCGTTGGCCACGCCGGCCCAGACCGTGGTGCAGGCCACCGACTACGGCCTGCTCACATTGCCCCACACCCAAGGGTTCAGCCTCTCGGTCGCGCCTCTGGCCAGCGACGACACGTTCCTGAGCGACTACGGCTTCAGCATCGGCACCGACGGTTCGTTCAGCAGCGCCGTCGTGACGTTCGACCTCGGCACGACCTTCCAGCTCTCGAACCTGACGGTGACGTTGCTCAACGGCAATGCCTGGAGTGGCGCCGTGCCGTCCGATCTCACGAGCGCGCAGATCGCCGACCGCGACAGCCGCATCGTCACGTGGGGCAGCGGATCCGCCATGAACCAGGCCATCAACCAGATGACCCTGGGCCCGGGCAACTATGTCGTCGAGGTCAGCGGCCATGTCACCGGCACGAGCGGCGGCAGCTACGCCGGCCTGCTCAACGTGGCGGCCGTGCCCGAGCCCGCGGGCGTCGCGCTCGCGCTGGCCGGCCTCGGCATGTTGGTGGTCGTGCGCCGGCGCGCCGCACGCTGACGCGCTACTTGGACGCGCCCGACGCGCGGCCGGCGCTGGACAGCTTCGCGGCGTCCAGCTTGTCGCGCAGCGCCTCGGCCTCGTTCTCCAGGCGGATCTGGCCGAAGCCCAGCACCGGGTCGTTGACGCCGCCGTCGACGCCCGCTTGACGCCCGCGCACCCGGTCGATCAACTGCAGGCCCAGCGCGTGCATCTCGCCGTTGGCCTTCTCGGCGGCGGCCAACGACTGCGTCGCGTGCTCCAGCAGTGCCGTCAACGCGGCGTTGGCCCGCGCACGCTCGTCGGCCACGCGCAGCGCCGCGGCCAGGCGTTGCGACTGTTCGGCGAGACGGTCTTCCAGGTCCTTGCGGGCCGCGTCGTCGCGCGCCTTGGTGGCGGCGAGCTCGTCGGCCGCGTGCGCGAGGCTCGCGTTGAGACGCGCCGCATCGCCGCGCGACGCCGCCAACTGCGACTGAGCCCGTTTCGCGGTCTCGTCGAGCTTGTCGCGCTGGCCGGCCAGGTCGTCCTTCTCCTTGGCCAGCGCGGCCTGCTGCTCCTGCGCCTGGCGCAGCGCCGCTTGCGTGCGCCGCAGCGCCTCCTTCTCGCGCGAGGCGCGGTTGTCGTCCTGCGCCGCGCACGACAGCGACAGCGCGACGCCCAGCGCCAACAACGCTGGACGAAGGAAATGCTTGGCGTGTTTCATCGCATCAGAACTTCGTGTTGAGGTCGAGCTGGATCACGTCGATCTTCAGCGGCGCGCTGCTCATGTCGCCGATGACGGACGTGGGCTGGCTCGGGTTGGACAACGTGCGCACGCCGTCGTCGAGATTGCGCGTGGTGGTCCAGCGCAGTCCCACCGAGGCGCGGCGATCGAAGGTGTACGAGCCGCCGAGGCTGAAGCCGCGGTAGTTGGTGCCGCCCAGGTTCCAGGTGGTGTCCGTGAACGCGTCGAGCCACGCGTCGCGGTCGAACTGCCGGTACGCGAGGAACGTGTTCCACGCGCCGCGCTGCGTCAGGTCGCGCGAGCCCACCTGCAGGCGCGCCTGCACGCCCGTGGTCATGTTGACGAGGCCCGCGAGCGCGCTGTTGCCGGAGCGCTCGGCGATGTCGGTGCGATCGAAGCCGCTGTTCTTGACGTAGTCGAACGTCAATGCCGCGATCACCGGATCGAACTGGCGCAGCGTCAGCCCGGCGGTCACGTCCACCGGTCTGAACTTCGACGCCAGGCCCCACACCGGCGCGCCCGTGTTGGTCGGATCGTTGAGGTTGATCAACGTGTTGCCGCGCAGGCGCGCGCCGGCCGGGTACTGGCTCTGTTCGTAGGGCTGGGTGGGCGCGAGCGGGCCGGTCGGCGCCGGGTTGGTCTCGCGCACGCCCTGGACGCGGTGGAAGTCGTAGACCGACGCCGACAGGCGCACGCTGGTCGTGTCGGTCACCGCCCAGTCGGCGCCGACCTGTCCGCCGAACAGCCACTTCGTCGGGCCGCCGATGTTGAACTGTTGCAGGACGAAGGCGCCCGCATTGGCGAATCCGTAGGCGCCGCTGCCGATGTTCTGGAGTCCCCGAACGGCCACCCCATCGAGCGACAGATCCTCCGGCCACAGCAGGTCCGTGCCGTAGAACGGGGTCTCCATGCGGCCGGCGGTGAAGTGATAGTCCTGGCGCGGTTCCCAGTCGACCCACGCGCGGTCCAGGCCGATGGTGTAGCGGTTGGAGAAGCCGTTGCCGGAGCCCAGCGTCTGGGACGCCGACGTCGGCGTGCCGCCCGTGGCGAGTCGCATGCCGACGGTGACGTCGTCGCCCACCGCGGCCTTGAAGCCGAAACGCGCGCGCAAGGTCAGTCGGTCGTAGGAGTTCTGCGTGTCGACCAGGTCCGGCGACCACGCCGGCGACGCCGTCTGGGATTGGTACAGCGACGCCGCCGCGTTGCTCTTGCTGAACACGTCGCCCTCGGCCCGCACACGCAGATCGCCCTCGAACGTGAACGTCTTCAGCCACGCTGGGATCTGGCGCGAATCGGCCCAGCTCTCCTCGCGCGCCGTCGCCAGGACGTCGTTCTTGATGTCCTGCACGATCGCGGCCTTCACCGTCTCCGGCAGGTAGGGCACGTGCACCGTGCGCGGCGGCGTGGCGCCCCACTCCGCGCCCGATGCGGCAGCCGGTGGGGCGGCGGCGGCCAGCGGCGCCGCGGGCCTGGGTGCGGGCTGCTTCAACAGCGCCTGCGCGCGCTCCGGGCTGATGAGGCCCTGGTCGACGAGCGCCTGGATCAGCGCCAGCGTCGTGGCGCGCAGCTGCTCGAGATCGCCGCGCTCGTCGGCATGCGCCGCCGACAGCGCGAACACCGCGGCGACGGCGACCATCGAGCGGCGCAGGTGCCGGGCGACGGCGGCGGGCTTGGGCGAAGTGGAGGTGATCATGGGAGAAGCCCGTTCGGGAATGAAGACTGGAATGAGGAGCGCGAGGCCGTCACGCGGGCCGCACGCTGAGCCGGAAGCGCATCGGCTGCGGCAGGCCGGCGTGGCCGGGCAGATGCAGCTGGTGCGTGGTCTGTTCGAAGGCGTTGCGCAGCGCGGCGTCGCGCGCGGCGTCGCCGGTGGGCACGAGCTCGAAGCGGCGGATCGTGCCGTCCGGGTCGATCCAGACCGAGAACGTCGCGACGACCTCGCCGCTGTCGGGCGGCAGGTGCTTCTCGATCTCGTCGTGCAGCAGCTGGCGTACGGAGGTCGCGTAGAGCCTCTCCTGCGCGCGATCGGGTGTGCCGCCGCCGCCCGAACCGCCGATCACCGGCGCGCCGCCGTTGTATTCGTTCTTGACGTTGCCGGCGGCGAACGCGCTGGGGCCGTCGCCCGCGGGGCCGTCCATCTTGATCGGCGCATCGGCGGGCCTGGGCGCCTCCTGCTTGACCGTCTCCTCGCGCATCGCCTGCTTGGGCTCGTCCTTGGGCGGCTCGGGCTTCTTCTCTTCCTTGGGCGGCGGAGGCGGCGGCGTGTCGGGCAGGATCGCGATGCGCGCCATCTGGCGCTTGGCGGCGGTCGGCGCGCCCAGCAGGCTCTTGATGCCGACGACCAGGCCCGCGACCAGCGCGATCGCGGCGAGCACGAGCGCGACGCGCAGCGCCCACTGGCGCGGCGTGACCGGATCGAGCGAGGATTCGGCGAGGGCGGCCATGGCGCTCAGGTTCCGATCTTCGACGTGACCAGGCCCATGTTGACCTGGAGCTTGTTGCACAGGTCGATCACCGCCACCACGGGCGCGTAGCGCGCGTGCGCGTCGCCCTTGATCGCGACGGACATCTTCGGATCGGCCGCCTTCGCGCGCACCAGCTGCGCCTCGAGCTCCGCCATCGTCACCCCGACGCCGTTGATCAGCACCGTGCCTTCGGGTGTGACCTGCACGATCTTCAGGTCGTGCTTCTCGGTGCTCGGCTTGTTCGACGGCTTGGGCATGGTCACGCTGAGGCCCTGCACCGATGCCGTCGTCATCAGGATGAACACGACCAGCAGCACGTATGCGAGATCGAGCATCGGCGTCACGTTGATGCTGTCGTAGGGCTTGACTTCGTTGCTGGCTTTCACGATGTGCCCTCGTTCATTGCGACTGGCGCTTGGTGACGAGGCCGATCTCGTTGATGTCGAGTCGCTTGGCGACCTCGAGCACCTCCATGACCTTGTCGTACTGCGCCGCGCTGTCGGCCTTGAGCACCACCGGCAGCGCCGGGTTCGCCGACTTGTATTGCGCCAGCGACGTGCGCAACTGCACGATCGTCACGGGATATGCGTCGAGGTACATCGCGCCGTCGGCGGTGATCGTGATGGCGCGCGTCTGCGGGCGCGCGAGGTTGTTGGCCGCGTCGGTGGTCGGCGAGTTCACCTTCACGCCCTGCACCGATGCCGTCGTCAGGATGATGAAGACCACCAGCAGCACGTACGCGAGATCGAGCATCGGCGTGACGTTGATCTCGTCGTAGGGCTGGTTCTCGTCCTTGATGTCGGCGGACATGGTCGGCTCCGGATCAGCGCGCGCCGTAGGTCTCGGCCACGCGCGTGACGAACTCGTCGACGAAGATCTGCATGTCCGACGAGATGTTCTTGATGCGCGAGGCGAGGTAGTTGTAGGCGAACAGCGACGGGATCGCGACCGCCAGGCCGGCCACCGTGGCGAGCAGCGCCGACGCGATGCCCGGCGCGATCGCGTTGACGTTGACGTCGCCCGCCGCGGCGATGGCCGCGAACGTCACCATCACGCCCACCACCGTGCCGAGCAGGCCCAGGAACGGGCCGCCCGAGATCGCGATCGTCAGGAACACCATCTGCGCGTTCAGCCGGTGCGACTCCCGCACCAGGTCGGCGTCGATCGACGCCTTCACCGCGTCGAGCGACGCGCCCGACAGCGGCCGCACGGCGTCCGGCCGGTCGCCGCCGATCTCGCGCTTGGCCAGCTCGCGCACGCCGGCCGCGTAGAGGCGGAACAGCGACGAATCGGGATGCGCGGCGCCCTTCTCCAGGTGCAGCATGTCCAGCGACGCGGCGCGGAAGCGCTGCAGGAAGCGGCGGTTGTCCTTGTCGGCGCGCATCACGAAGATCGTCTTCGTGACCATCACCCAGCACGCCACCGCAAGCATGATCGCGAGGATGATGATGACGGCCCACGCGTCGGTCGTCAGGTTCTTCACCAGGATGCCGAAGTAGCCCGGGCTGCCGCCGTCCGAATCGGCGGCGCCGTTGTCCTTGACCGACGCCACCAGCTTGCTCTCCGCGCCCTGCGCGCCGGCCGCCACGTGCAGCCAGTCGGCGCTGCGCGCGGTGTTGGCGATCTGGATCTCGTCGGCCAGTCCCTTGATGCCCTCGCCCATCTGCAGCGGGCCCGAGACGGCCGGCATCTGCGCGTCGGCGTGCGCCGCCTCCACGCCGTTGACGTACAGCGTCGCCTTGCCGGCGCCCACCGTCAGCGCGGCCTGCGTCCAGGCCTGCGCCGGCACGTCGCCGTCGGTGAGCACCACCTTGTCGACGTGGCCCTGCAGCTTGCCGCCCTGCAGTTCCAGCGACAGCGGGCCCCACTTCAGCAGCGTGCCGTTCGTGACGACCTCGGGCTTGATCCACATCGACAACGTGACCGCGCCACCCGCATCGATCTTCACCTTGTCGCTGCCGGGCCAGGTCACCGCCGTGCCGGAGAGGAGCGCGCTGCCGGCGAGCAGGCCGTTCGGCTCGACGCCGATCTTGGCGGCGGTCTTGAGGCCACCGACGGCGTCGGTGCCCAGCGCGTCCTTGTCGCTGAAATGGATCGCGACCAGCGTGGCCGGATCGAAGCCGCCGGTGCCCGCGGCCTCGGCGGAGGGCTTGGCGTCGCCCGCGTGGATGTAGAGGTTGTTCTTCTCGCTGCCCGGCGCCACGGTGGGCACCTGCACCCACAGCACGGCCAGCTCGTTGATGCTGTCGAAGCGCTCGATGCTGAACTTCAGCGGCGTCTTGTCGTCGCCCGCGAACACGCGCAGGTCCGAGCCGTCCTCCTTGGCCGCGAGGAAGTCGAAGTTGCCGGAGTGCAGCCGCACCGCGATGGCCACGCTGGTGGCCGCCTCGTGCGTCTCGAGGCCTTGCGCGGAGGTGTTGAGCGTGATGCGCGTGCGCTGCGCCTCCTTCGCGTCGGCCGCCGTGGCGAGCGTGGGGGCGACGAGAAAGCCGCAGGCGAGCGCCAGCGTTGAAACGAGGAGTCGCATGGTCGGGGGTCGCTCTGTGTGATTCGAATGGATGAAGATGCCGCCGGTCATGGGGCCGCCTGCCCGTCGCCGAAGCCGAGGAAGTCGAGCACCAGGTTCAGGCGCTTGCGGCGCTTGCGTTCCTTTTCCTCCTCGCTGTCGCCCGCGTTGACCTGCGTGGCCGCGGCCGCGCTCTGGCCGACGGCCGCGAGGCCCGCGGTGCCGCCGCCCGTGGAGGCCGCGGGTGGCGCCCCGACGGACACGCCGCCGACGCTGAGGTTGTCGGCGCCGACGAACGACGCCGCGCCGAAGTAGGCGTTGCCCAGCGACTTGATGCCGGCGTCGCCGGCGTTGATCTGGCCCTTGGGCGCGTACAGGTCCAGGTTGCTGTCGGCGTTGAGCACCGCGATGCCGCTGCCGGAGAACGAGCCCGAGAGGTCGACGACGAACTGGCCCGACGAGTTCAGCGTGTACACCGGTGCCGGCGCGCCGACCACGGTCTTGCCGCCGCGGCCCGCGTCGAGGCTGCCGTTGGACGCCCACATCAGCAGGTCGCCGAGGCCCACCGTGAACACGCGCGACTGGTCGACGTTGACGCT
>FSXQ01002952.1_pt1 | contig 10764 bp, 11 predicted proteins | sample 1638011 | NCBI WGS metagenome assembly FSXQ01 (sample SAMEA3914789, study PRJEB12502) | metagenome | biome: forest; material: soil | place: Canada | collected 2011-07-03 | depth 0.3 m | reverse complement strand
GTGCGTGACCAGCGACTTCTGCGACTGGTGCACGTACTCCACCGGGTCTTCCACGGTGATGATGTGGCCCGACGACGTGCGGTTGCGGTGGTCGATCATCGCCGCCAGCGAGGTCGACTTGCCCGAGCCCGTGGCGCCCACCACCAGCACGAGGCCGCGCTTGGCCATCACCACGTCCTTGAGCACCTCGGGCAGCTTCAGCTTCTCGAAGTTGGGGATCTCGGCGGCGATGGTGCGGCACACCAGGCTCACGCTCTGCTGCTGCACCAGGATGTTGATGCGGAAGCGGCCGGTGCCGGGAATGCTGACGGCGAAGTTGCACTCCATCTCGCGCGCGAATTCCTCGCGCTGCTTCTCGGTCATCATCGCGCTGGCCAGCGCCTTAGTGACGTCGCCCGTGAGCTTCTGCGTGGTCATCGGCTTCATGCCGCCGTCCACCTTCATGCTGGGCGGGAAGTCGTTGGCGATGAAGAGGTCGGATCCGCCGGCGGCTGCCATGGCGGCGAGCAGCTTGTGCATGTAGGTGCGGGCTTGGTCTTCGGTCAGGGCGGACATGGCACTCCGGGGCGGCGGTGTTGGCTGGGATTCGCCCGCAAGAATGCCTGCAGGCGCGACCGGGGGATCGTCGGATGAACGGGGCATTGCGGGACGAGGTCCCGCTCAAGTCCGCCGTCATGCGGTTCCCGGAGTCATCGGCGCGCCGGCCGCCCGGCTGACCACGCGAGGCGGCACTATTGCTCGCCCGGCCGGAATTCCTAGGCCGGGTCGACCGACACGCGCAGCCGCCTGCCATGCAGCCGCACGCGCAGGTGCCGGTGGCGTGCCAAGTAGTTCACGCACACGGCCGCCGCGGCCACGCCCGACGCTGCGCCGACGCCCAGCGCCCAGCGCGGCCCGGCGGTGTCGGCCACCCAGCCGACGATGGGCGCGCCGATCGGCGTGCCGCCCAGCGCGATGGCCAGCCGCATCGCCATCACGCGGCCGCGCATCGCCGGCTCGGTGCCCAGCTGCAGCAGCGTGTTGGTGGAGTTCGCGAACGTGAGCGCCGACACGCCGATCACCATCAGCGCCGCGCCGAACAACCAGTACGTGGGCATCACCGCCGCGACCGCGCAGCCCGCGCCGAACACGGCGGCCGACGTCAGCAGGATCTCGATGCGCGGCTGCTGGCGGCGCGCCGCCAGCAGCGAGCCCGAGATCGTGCCGATGGCCATGATCGACATCAGCAGGCCGTAGCGGCTCGCGCCGGCATGGAACACGCTGACCGCCATCGTGGAGATGAAGATCGTGAAGTTCAGGCCGAAGGTCCCGACGAGGAACAGCATCCACAGGATCGCCATCAGGTCGGGCCGGCCGCGCACGTAGCGCAGTCCGTCGACGAACGCGCGGCCCTGGGGCGCCTGCGCGGGCCCGCCCGCGTGCGCGGCGCGCGCGTGGGCGCGCAGGCGCCACAGCGCGGCCAGCACCGCCAGGTACGACAGCGCGTTGACCATGAACGCCCAGCCCGTGCCCAGCGACGCGAGCAGCACGCCCGCGATGGCCGGCCCCACCATGCGCGCGATGTTGAAGGACGTGGAGTTCAGGCCCACCGCGTTCGACAGGTCCTTGTCGCCCACCAGCTGCGACACGAAAGTCTGGCTCGCGGGCCCGTCGAACGCGGTGACGCAACCGAGCAGCAGCGCGAACGCGTACACGTGCCACAGCGCCACCGCGCCGAACAACGTGAGCAGGCCCAGCGTGGTCGCCAGCACGAACATGACGGACTGCGTCGCGACGAGGATGCGGTGGCGGTCGAAGCGGTCGGCCGCCGAGCCCGTGAGCGGCAGCAGCAGGATGTGCGGCCCGAACTGCAGCGCCATCACCACGCCCAGCGCGGTGGCGTTGTGGTGCGTCAGCTGCGTGAGCACCAGCCAGTCCTGCGCCGTGCGCTGCACCCAGGTGCCGATGTTGGACACCAGCGAGCCCGCCGCCCAGGTGCGGTAGTTCGGGTTGCGCAGGGAGCGGAACGTGCCTTCGCTCATTCGACCCTGGAAGCGCCGCCGACGAGGTTGCCGCCGTTGAAGCGGCCGAAGCGGCGCGCCATCAGCATGCCGAGCGCGAGAAAGCCCAGCCCCGCGGCCAGCGCGTGGTCGGGCGCGTGCAGGTCGAAGCTGCCGATGCGCACCAGCAGCACCCAGGCCACGACGAGGTTGAAGAATCCCCACGCCATGTTGATCGTCGACGACGACAGCCCCTCGCCCGGCGGCGTCGCGAACGGGCTCTGGAACGGACGGCCCATCGAGCCCGCCACGACGTGCGGGATCGCGTTGAGCAGGAAGGCGCCGCCGAAGAACCAGGCGACGTAGTGACCGAAATTCATGCGGGAACTCCTCGTTGATCGAGCAGCGCCAGGAGGTCGGCGGTGCTGCCCGTCTCGGCGATGCGCGGGAAGAAACGCTGGCTGGCGGCGTGCGCTTGCGCGTCGGTGTCGGACATCGCGTCGAGCGCGAGCGTCACGTTGAAGCCGAGGTCGTACGCGGCGCGCGCGGTGGCCTCGACGCCCTGGCTGGTGGACACGCCGGCCACCACCACCTGCGTCACGCCAAGCGCGCGCAGCTGCGCGGCCAGCGGCGAATCGCCGAACGCGCCGGGCGCGGTCTTGGTCAGGCGCAGGTCGCCCGGTTGCGCGTCGAGCTCGGGCGCCAGCGCGAGCGCCTCCGGCGTCGGCGTGAAGGCCGGTCGCGACTGGTCGGCGCGGCCGCCGGGGCGACCCGCGGCATTGACGAGCACCACCGGCAACGCGTGCCGGCGGAACGCGGCCGCGAGCGCCGCGGCGCGCTCGATGACGTCGTCCATCGGATGCACCAGGGGGACTGCGCGCAGGCCTTGCTGCAGGTCGATGACGAGCAGCGCGGTGCGCGGGTCGAGCGTGGTGACGGGCATCAAATTTCTCCCAGCCGTTGGACGAGCGCGATGGCGGCGGACAGCGTTCGGCGCTCGTCGGCGTCGAAGCGGCCGATGGCTGCGGTGAGCCACGCGAGCTTGGCCGCCTGCCGCTGCTTGCGCGCCGCGACGCCGGCCGCGGTGAGCGAGAACAGGATCTGGCGGCCGTCGGTGGGATGCGGCGCGCGCTGCACGAGGCCGTCCTGCTCCAGCTCGGCCAGCAGCGTGCCCATCGATTGCGGCTTGACCATCTCGGAGCGCGCGAGTTCGGCGGTGGTCATGGGGTCGCCGCGTTCCAGTCGTCCCAGGGCCGCGGCCTGCGACCAGCTGAGGCCCTCGCCGCCCGCCTCGCCGCGCACGCGGCGGAGCAGGACGCCGATGGCCTGCATCAGCTCGGCGGCGTCGGACTCGGCGGTGGGGGATTGGCGCTTCGATGGCATGTCCGGCAGTCTATAGATTGGAAGTCTATCTTGCAAGTTTAACTTCTTAGTCACTGGACGAGCCGTCTGGTCGAGCAGCCTCACATCCGCAACATCGAGCAACACCTCCGGTACACCATTTGCCGCCTTGCCCCACATCGCGGCCCTGGCGTCGCAAGCAACAACAAAGCGGAGCTCGACAATGGAAAACTTCAATACGCAGACCCTGGCCATCGTGATCGTCGTCGCGGTGCTCCTGGTGGGTCTCATCGCCTGGATGGCGTACGGCCAGATGCAGACGCGGCGCCTCAAGCGGCGCTTCGGCCCCGAGTACGAGGCCGTGCTCAAGCGCACCGGCAGCAAGGCCAAGGCCGAGGCCGAACTCAAGCGGCGCGAAAAGCGCGTGCAGAAATTCGAGATCGTGCCGCTGTCGCCTGCCGAGGTGACGCGGTTCTCGCAAGCGTGGATGCGCCTGCAGGGCTCGTTCGTGGACGACCCCAAGGGCGTGCTGATCGAGGCCGACCGCCTCGTGCGCGAGCTGCTGCTCAAGCGCGGCTACCCGGTGGCCGACTTCGACCTGCGCGCGGCGGACATCTCGGTCGATCACCCCGTCGTGGTCGACAACTACCGCGCGGCGCAACGCATCGTGTCGCTCGACCAGCGCGGCGAGGCGACCACCGAGGACCTGCGCAAGGCCGTGGTGCACTTCCGCGCGCTGTTCGACGAGCTGCTGGGCGTGAGCAAGGCGCGTGATGCCATGCCGCCGGCTGCCAAGCTGGCGGCGTGAAGATCAGCGCAACTGCCAGCCTTCTTCCGTCATCACGTAGACGCCATCGACGCCCTCGTGCGTCGCACCCACGCGCTCCCACAGGCCGTCCAGGAACGCGCGGCGCTCCTGCGGCGTCACCGTGACGAGCGCCCGAAGCGCCTCCACCGTTGAGTGCGCCGCGAGCATCGCCGCGGCGTCCGGCAACGGGAGTTCATCGAAAAGCCGGCCCTTCAGGTTCGGATCGAACAGCGACTTTCCCGCCGCCGCACGCATCTCGTTCCTGAGAAACCAGGCCCGCCGGAAGCGCTCGTCGTCGCCCTGCACGCCGTCGAGGAACAGCGGCAACCGCGCCACCATCAACAGGTACCACTTGGCCGCGTCGGCCATGGTCAGCGAGTCGGGCTGCACGCGTTCGAAAGGCAACGGCTCGGCGGCCTTGCCGCGCGGCTTCGCGCTCGGCACGACAGGCGGCGGCGGGGCGTCCCAGTCGACGAAGGCGTACTCGTAGTTGATATCGTCCTCGCGACCGGTCGAATGGTCGATGCGCTTGAACCGGATGCGGCTGCCATCGATGCGACCGGCGTAGTCGACGGGGCCCGCGATCCCGGCGAGGGTGAAGCCGACGTCCGCGCCCTCCTTGCGGAACGTGCCCGACTCGACGATGCGCGAAGGATGCGCCAGCTCGTCGCGAAAGTCGCGCCCGGCGGCGCCGTACGCGAGCACGCGTCCGTCGGGCAGGAAGCGCAGGCAATGGCGCGTCATCCAGCGGCCGCCGGGGTCCAGTCCGGTCATCAGCGTGTGGTAACGACCGTCCATTCGCAGCAAGGGCACGCGCGGGGCGGCGGCCTCGCGCGCCGAGGCGGGCAAGGTCTCGAGGATCGCCAGCGCCCGTACGCGCGCGTCGCGGTTGTCCATGTTGACGACGTCCAGCAGCAGGCCGACGTCCTCCGGTCCGAGCGTGCCCTGCGACGCCGCCACCGCCACCGCATCGTTGCGCACCCGCATGTCGGGATCGAGCATCAGCCGGCGCACGATGGGCGCGTCGACGGCCCAGTCGAATCCGTCAGCGGCGATCCCATGCGCCAGCCGGCCCATCAGCAGGCTGCGCACCTTTGGATCGGGATGCCGATGCAGCGCCATGAGCCGCTCGCGCGCGTGCGGCTTGCCGATCAGCGCGATCAGGACGGACCGGGCGACGTCGTAATAGTAGCGGCCCTCGATGTCCAGGAACTCGAGCATCACCGGCGCGGGCACCCGCGCATCCAGGAGCCGCGCCAGCGCCACGGCCTGCGCGATCCAGGCGCGGACGAGGGCGTCGCCCGTCGCGTGCCAGGCGGCCACCATGGCCTCCAGCCACCCGGCCGGCAGGCGGCCGGGGTCGACTCGGTGGTTGCTGAAATAGCTCCAGGGCAGCGCCTCCAGCGCCTGGGCGGCGCCGAGGCGCACGGCCTCGTCGTCGGAGGCCAGGGCGGTCAGGCGGGCAACATCGGTCTTGAGCATGGCGGCGTGGCGACGGCGAGCAAGGGGTCGGACGCAGTATGCCGCTAGGCCGAGAACCGCCCCCGACCCGCCGCCTTCGCCCGATACAACGCCTCGTCCGCCCGCCGGATGAGCGCGCCCCAGTCGCCCTCGGCATCGACCCCCAGCGCGACGCCCACGCTCGCGCCGATCGCCAGCCGCTGCCCGTCCACGTCGAACGGCGCCAGCAGCGCCGCCACCACTTTCTCGGCGACGGCCTCGCAATGCGCCACCGCGCCGATGTCCGACAGCAGCACCGCGAACTCGTCGCCGCCCAGCCGCGCGACGGCGTCGGTGGGCCGCACCAGCGAGCCCAGGCGGCGCGCCACGGCCTGCAGCAGGCGGTCGCCCGCGGCGTGGCCGTGCTCGTCGTTCACCGGCTTGAAGCGGTCGAGATCGATGTACAGCAAGCCCAGCGACGCGCCCTGCCCGGCCTGCGCCTCGCGCTCGAGGAACTGCTCGAAGCCGGCGCGGTTCAGCAGGCCGGTGAGCGGGTCGCGCTGCGACAGCGCGGTCAGCCGATCCTGCTCGCGCCGTTGCGCGGTGATGTCCTGCGCGATGCCCACGAAGCCGTCGACCGCCTCGCCCTGCCGCAGCGGGATGCACGTGAACTCCACCCACTGCGTGCCCTCGGGCCGCGCGTAGTCCAGCACGAAGCCGACGGTCTCGCCTTCGAACGCGCGCAGCATGAACGGGCGACGCCGCGCGACCTCGGTCTCGCCGAGCACGTCGGTCGCCGTGCGGCCGAGGATGTCCTCGCGGCCCAGCCCGCTGTAGCGCTCGAAGGCGCCGTTCGCGAAGCGATAGCGGCCGTCCGAGCCCACCACGACCACCGTCGCCGGGATGGCCTCGGTCACCAGGCGCAGGATGTTCGACTGCGCCTGCGCGTCGCGCGTGAGCGTGCGCAGCGCGTGCTCGGCGGTGGCGCGCTCGGTGATGTCCAGGCCGATGTAGAAGAAGCCGCGCACGTCGCCTTGCGGGTCGATGTCGGGGATCAGCTGGATGTCGAACCGGTGCGGCACGCCGTCGACGAGGTCGTCGTACTCGAAGCGCCGCCGCTGCCCCGCCAGCGCGGCGCGCTGGTGCGCGGCGATGTCCTCGGTGGCGGGCCGGCCCAGCAGCTCGTCGCGCGTGCGGCCCAGGATCTCCTCGCGCTTGCGCCCGAAGCGGCGGCAGTGCGCGAGGTTGACGAAGCGGAAGCGCAGGTCGCGGTCGACGTAGGCGATGCGCAGCGGCAGGCTGTCGGTGATCTGGCGCACGAACGCGTCGCTCTCCACCAGCTCGCGCTCCAGCAGCTTCTGGCGCGTGACGTCGTGGCCGACGCTGTACAGCAACACGTCGTCGCCCTCGCGCTGGACGCCGCTGGTCCAGACGACCCACGACGCGACCCCTTGCGAATCGACCATGCGGTTCTCGCCGGTGCTCGGCTGGCCCGAAGCCAGTACCTGCGCGAGCAGCCCGCGCACCTGTTCGCGGTCCGCCGGCAGCACGAGGTCGAACAGGTCACGGCCGACCAGCTCCTCGGGCACGTGGCCGAAGTGGCGCGCGAAGGCCGGATTCACGTAGGCCAGCGTCCCGTCGGGCCGCGACAGCGCGACCAGCTCCGGCTGCGCCTCCACGAGGGCGCGGAAACGGTCTGGCGATCCGGACGGCCCGGGGACGGAGGACGGCATGGACGACGGGCCGATGGCCGTGGTGCGGAGCCACGATCATGCGAGGCAACGCCCGATTGCGCAACCCGGGCCAGGGGTCAGGACTGCGGCATCTTGCTCATGTCGAAGAACAGCGGCTCCCACACGTGGCCGTCGAGATCCTCGAAGCTGCGGCTGAACATGAACGGCAGGTCCTGCGGCGGGTTGACGTCGAGGCGGCCGCCCGCGGAGCCGGCCGCGGCCAGCATGGCGTCGACGGCCTCGCGGCTGTCGCAGCCGATCGCCAGGCTCACCTCGCTGGACTTCGCGTCACAGATGGGCTTGTCGGTGAACGTGGCCCACTTGGCGTGCGTCAGCAGCATCACGTAGATCGTGTCCGACCACACCATGCAGGCCGCGGTGTCGTCGCTGAACTGCGGGTTGTTGACGGCGCCGATGGCCTCGTAGAGCGCCTGGGACTTCGCGAGGTCGCGCACGGGCAGGTTGACGAAGAGTTGCTTGGCCATGAAGGTTCTCCTGGAGGTTGTCGATTGCCGTCGTGGATCATCGGCATGATCACACGACGGGCGGCGATCGACCGTTTCGACACGTGCCGACAATATTTTTCCGTCGAGCATTTCGGCGTTGACGCCCCCCGCCCTTTTCGCCGATGCTGGCGCCCTTCCATGACAAGGCGATGCCGCAGGAGACCCTCATGAAGCCCAAGAACACGATCTGCCTCTGGTACGACGGCACGGCCGAAGAGGCCGCCAACTTCTACGCGAAGACCTTCCCCGACAGCCGGGTCAGCGCCGTGCACCGCGCGCCGGGCGACTTCCCCGGCGGCAAGAAGGACCAGGCGCTGGTGGTCGACTTCACCGTGCTGGGCGTCCCCTGCATGGGCCTCAACGGCGGCCCGATGTTCAAGCACTCCGAGGCGTTCTCGTTCCAGGTCGCCACCGACGACCAGGCCGAGACCGATCGCTACTGGAACGCCATCGTCGACAACGGCGGCAAGGCGAGCGACTGCGGCTGGTGCAAGGACCAGTGGGGCCTCAGCTGGCAGATCACGCCGCGCGCGCTCACCGACGCGATGGCCAGCCCCGACGCCGGCGTGCGCCAGCGCGCGTTCGCCGCGATGATGACGATGCAGAAGATCGACATCGCGAAGATCGAGGCCGCCGTTCGCGGCGCTTGATTCCTAGCGCGCGGCGCTGCTGGTCCACGCGGCGCGGATCTCGCGGCCGCACATCAGCGACGCCGCGCCCGCGCGCGCGCCGTCCAGCGTGAGCGACATCCGCGCCAGCACGCCCCACGTGGTCTCGTCGCGCGAGATCCACGGGTAGAAGCCGAACGCGCCGGCGCTGCTGAACGCGCCGTCGCCGTCGGCGTCGTCCTCGACCCAGTGGCCGATCGAGTAGTGCACGTCGACGCCCTTGATCGGCGTCTCGACGGCCGTCGGGCACGTCTGCGGATTCGTGCACACCGCGTGCGTGCCCAGCAGCGACTTCATCTGCAGCTGGCCGTCGACGATGCGGCGCAGGAACTCGCCGTACTCCGCGGCGCTGGTGGCGATGCCGCCGGCGAGCTGCGGCTGCAGGTAGCGGAATGACGTACCCAGTGCCGTATTCACCGCGTCGGCGAGACCCGCGTCGTCCAGCGCGCCCAGGCCGTCGAGCACGGCGTGATGTTCCATGTGGCCGCCGTTGTAGAAGAACCTGCCGTCGGTGGCCGCGTCGTGCTCGCCGTTGCTGCGCATGGCGTCGCATTCGGCGATGGTCTGGCCGCGCCGGCAGTTGCGGAAGTTCGTGTAGCCGCTGGTGAACGTGAGGTAGCGCACGTCGCTGGCCGTGAGCTGGCCGTGGCGCTGCTGCGCGATGAACGCGGCGTACACCAGCTTGGACGCCGACGCGATGGGCATCTGCGTGCTGGCCTCGGGCGCGCGTGCGCCCACGCGGCCGTCGGCGCGCACGCCGCGCGCGTCGCCGATCGCCCAGTAGAACGGCTGCACGGCCTTGCACCTGGCGTTCGTCTCCGCGGTGGCGCGCGCGGCGGCGGTGCGTTGGTCGAGGGACGGCTGCGCGTTCGCGGCGGTGGCGGCGACGAGCAAGGACAGGATGACGGCGCGGTGCATGGATTCATCTCCTTGGACGCCACTATGCACCGCGGCGACGAGGCGTGGCCAGAGGGGTCTGGCCTCTCCTTCGCTCCGCGCCATGCGACGGGCGATCGAGCTGGCGCCGACCGCGGGGCGGAGGCGAAGGCCTGACCCCGAACGTCAGCTGATGATCGAGGTCAGGCCTTCGCCTCGACTTCGCGACCAGCATCCCCGCTTCGATCTGCGCATCGGCGCGAACTCGAGGAGAGGCCAGACCCCTCCGACGATGTCCCGTTCAGACGCTGCAGAATCAGAAACCCCGCATCAGCAGCCACCCATGACCCTCGCCGAACTCCTCGCCCTCGCCCACTGGTCGGACGGCCTCGCCACCCTCTCGGTCGACGTCCCGCTGTTCGGCCGTCCCGTGAAGTTCACCGTCGCCGCCGCGCGCGAGGGCGCGTTGAGCGAGCGCACGGCCGAGACCGTGCGCCAGGTGCAGGCGCTGGACGCGTCCGACCTGGCGGACATCCACCAGGTCGTCTGGGACAACTACCTGCTCAACATGGAGGTCGTGGGCTACGGCGTCGACGTCCGCGAGGGCCAGACCGAGACCGAGGCCAACATCGAGTCCTTCGGCGTGCGCGACGCGGCGGCCGCCTACGCCGGCACCACGCTGAGGTACTGCTGGATCGACGAGGAGAACCAGGCCAGCTACGCCGCGAACTACGCCACGCTGCAGATGGACAACGAGTGGGAATCGCACGGCGTGAACGTCGTCATCCGCGACGGCCGCGTGGTGGGCGGCGGCGAGGACGGCATCTGGGTCGGCCAGTTCGAACCCGACGACGTCAAACGCTGACGCCCACGAAAAAGCCGCCCGAAGGCGGCCTTGCGAACATCCCGACGGCGATCAGCCGAGCAGCCGATCACCACTCGCGCAGCTTCACGCGAAGGCGGGCGATCGACTGGCTGTGCAACTGGCAGACACGGCTCTCGGTGACCTTCAGGACAGCGGCGATTTCCTTCAGGTTCATGTCGTGCTCGTAGTACATCGACATCACGTACTGCTCGCGCTCCGGCAGGTTCTTGATGGCTTCCACCAGCGCTTCGCGCATGCGGTGGTCCTGCAGCATCGACAGCGGGTTCGAGTCGTCGTTGGTGACGTGGCGGTCGAGGTAGTCGTCGCCGCCCTCGTCGCCCGACATGTCTTCCAGGTACACCAGCTGCGTGCCGCGCACCTTGCCCAGCACTTCCTGGTATTGGACGAGCGTCATGCCCATCAGCTCGGCGATCTCGCTCTCGTGCGGCGCGCGGCCCAGCTTCTGCTCGAGCTTGTGCACCGCGGTCTCGATCTCGCGCTGCTGGCGACGGCCGCCGCGGCTCATCCAGTCGCTGCCGCGCAGCTCG
>FSXQ01001191.1_pt1 | contig 10764 bp, 9 predicted proteins | sample 1638011 | NCBI WGS metagenome assembly FSXQ01 (sample SAMEA3914789, study PRJEB12502) | metagenome | biome: forest; material: soil | place: Canada | collected 2011-07-03 | depth 0.3 m | reverse complement strand
GGCCATCGGCGCGTCCACCGACCTGCCCGACATGCTCGAGACCGTCGCGCGCGCCCGCGAGCTCGATGCGTTCGCGAGCCAGCACGACGCGCAACTCGTCGCGCTGCTGCGCGCCAACTCGGTGGCGTGGTCGGTGGGCTATCTGCAGCAGGTCGCGCAGCGCCACGGCTTCGTGGCGGGCTCGGTGCCCGGCCGCCTGGTGCTGCCCGCCATCGAGGAAGGCGCTCCGCCGGTGCTGGTGCTGGGCTTCGACGCGCAGGCCGCGCTCGCCGACGATCCCGGCCAGGCCGCGGTGCGCGAGCTGACGCTGGGACTGGACGTCGCCCAGACCGAGGAGCTCGTCGAGCCCTTCGCCGCGTGGCACGGCGCCGCCCGCAAGCTCGCCGACGACCTGGACGCGGCGATCGTCGACGACCAGGGCCAGACGATCACGCTGCACGCGTTCTCCGCCATCCACGCCGAGCTGACCCGCCTGTACGAGGGGCTGTCGGCGCACGATCTGGCCGCGGGTTCCTCCGGCGCGCGACGGCTCTTCAGCTGAGGCGTGGTGCCGGTATGCGGCACTCGCAGGAAGTCCAGCCGCCATGACGTTCGCCCCGTTCACCTGGCGTCGCGCCAGCGCCACCGACGTACCCGCGCTGGCCGCGCTCTACCGCGACGCCGCATGGCAACTGGGCCCGCTCGTCTACACCCTCGAACAGGCGCGCGCCTGGGCGTCGTTCGCGGACGATGTGGCGGCATTCCGCAACTACGTGCTGGAGGCGGACACGTGGATCGCCGACAGAGTCAGCGACTCGTCCTTGCTGGGCTTCTGCGGCGTGAGCCGCGAGAGCGAGTTGCGTGAGGTGCATTCGCTGTACGTGACACCGCCGAGTACCCGCCGGGGTATCGGCAGCGAGATGCTGCGCCGCACCTTGCAGCGCGCCGAGTCCGCCGGCGCGACGCGCTTCGCGGCCTGGGTCACGCCGCTCAGTCGGCCTGTGTTCCTGGCGGCCGGCTTCGAGTGGACGAAGACGGTCAGCGAGCCGTTCGCGGGGACGCTGTTCGAGCGCTACCGGGTCGAGCGCGGCTAGCCAAAGAACACGTCCGGCGTCGGGAACTCGGCTTTCCCGCGCAGGCAATCCCACAGGAAGATGGCCAGGCCGATGTCGCCGGTCCACAGCGAATGTCGCAGGCGCCCGAGGCGGGCTGTTTCGGCCTCGAACTGCGCGATCGCATGCATCGCGAAAGCGCGCGTCCCCCGTGCGCGCGTGCAGTACCAGGGAGTGCCGAGTTTACGCGCGCCGTGGCCTGGCTGTTCGACCTGCCGGCGGCAGCTTCCGCCAAGCCGTGAGGCGCCCGCCTGTGCGAGGATGTCCGCTTCCGAACCTCAGCGTGTCCTCGCCTTGACTTCCTCCAACTTGCCCGACCGCGACTTCGCCGCCTTCCTGTTCGACATGGACGGCACGATCCTCAGCTCGATCGCGGCCGCCGAGCGTGTGTGGTCGCGCTGGGCGCTGCGCCACGGGCTAGCCGTCGCCACGTTCCTGCCCACCATCCACGGCATGCGCAGCGTGGAGACGGTGCGCCGCCTCGGCCTGCCTGGCGTCGATCCCGAAGCGGAAGCCGCCGCGATCACGCGCGAGGAGATGGACGACGTGGCAGGCATCGAGGCCATCGCGGGCGTGCAATCGTTCCTGGCCACGCTGCCCGCCGATCGCTGGGCGGTCGTCACGTCGGCGCCGCGCGCACTGGCGCTGCGGCGCATCGCGGCGGCCGGCCTGCCGGTGCCGGGCCTGATGATCGCGGCCGAGGACGTGACGCGCGGCAAGCCGGCGCCAGATTGCTTCGTGCTGGCAGCCACGCGCCTGGGCGTGCAGGCGCGCGATTGCCTCGTCTTCGAGGATGCCCCGGCCGGTATCGCGGCGGCCGAGGCCGCCGACGCGAACGTGGTGGTGATCACGGTGACGCACGCGCATCCGATGGCGACGCGTCACGCGAGCGTGCGCGACTACGCGGCGCTGGGCCATCGAGTGAATGCCGACGGCACGCTGCGACTGATCCCGCTCGCAGCCTGAACCCGCATGGCCCGGTCCGATTTCTTCAAGCGACTGGTGGCGCCGTCCTGGGTTCGCCCCGAGGCCCTCAACGTCACGCCCGACCTGCTGGGCATGCCGCTGGCGCCGCACGGCCGGCGTGCGCTGGCGCTGCTCGTGGATCTGGCGGTCATCGGTGTGCTTTCGAGCACCGGCATGTTCTGGGCCGTGGCCGGCATCGGCGCGTTGATCATCCAGCTGCGCCGGCCGCTGCCGGGCCGGCCGCGCTCGCGCAGCGCCTTGATGTGGCTCGCGCTGGTGGTGCTCGTCGTGGTGGTGGCGCAGCGCGGACAGCACTGGGTCGAGCACCGCAACGATCCGCCGCATGTGCGTGCGCATGCGGCGGCGGACGACGATGACGACGACGTCGCGGCGGCGCCGCAGGCGGCCTCGGCCGCCTCCGACGTGGCGCTGCATGCCGCCGTGCTGCGCGAGGCGCACGAGGCCGACCGCATCCGGGAACTCGAGGCCCAGCTGGCCGAGGCCCGCAAGCCGCGGACGATCCAGTGGGAGGACGATGCGTTGCGCCAGCTGCACCACCTGGGCCTGAAGTTCGGCTGGGCGATCGCATACTTCTCGCTGTTGCCGTTCTGGTGGAAGGGCCAGACGATCGGCAAGCGCCTGTTCGGCCTGCGCATCGTGGAGCTCACCGGCAAGCCCCTGGGCCTGATGACGTGCTTCGGACGCTACGGCGGCTACGCCGCCGGCCTGGCCACCGGCGGCATGGGTTTCCTGCAGATCCTGTGGGACGCGAACCGGCAGGCGGTGGAGGACAAGCTGGCGCACACGGTCGTGGTGGATCTGCGTGGACCGCGTGCGACCTTGGTGCCAGCCACCACTGGGACCGGCCCCCTAATGTGAGTGCTGCGGTGCCGGCAACCGGCGCCCGCAATCATGCAGCGGCGGGGCAGAATCCGCGGGCCCTCGCGGTTCGACGGGGGGCGACCGGAGGACCCCTTGCCAACCCACGCGACACCCCCGTCCGATCCGCTGGCTGAATTCAGGCCGCTCTCGCAAGCCGAGGAAGATGTCTGCACGGCAGCCCGCCTGGGTCTCACCGTGGGTCTTCGCGATCGCAGGATGCCGGTGATGCACCCCGAGGCGCGAGTGCGCGCAGGGCTCGTGCGCTTTCTCGCGACGGAGCAGGACCCGGCCCATCGCGTCCACGAGCGGGGATTCGGATTGAGCGGCATGCGCGTGGTCGAACGGCTCGATCTCGCCAGTTGCGAGCTGCGGCGTCCGTTGCGCTTCATCGATTGCGTGCTGGACGACGTCGATATCACCGGCGCGAAGCTTGCGACCTTGACCTTCCAGGGCGGACGCCTCGGTGCGCTGGACGGCGATCGCTGCGTGGCGACCGCGCTGTTCCTGCGCGGGGTCGGCGTCTTCGGCGGCGTGAGGCTGCTCGGCGCCCAGCTCGCCGGCGATCTCGATTGCACCCAGGCCTGGCTGCACGCGGCGCGGCCGGCGTCGGTCGGCCTGGAGCAGAGCACGGCCGAGAACGCGGCGCTGAGCCTGGACGGAGCGACGATCGGCGGCGCGTTGTTCCTGCGTGGCACCCGTGTCCAGGGCTCGTTGATCGCCAACGGCCTCGCCGTGGCCAAGCTGTTCGACGCGACCGGCATGTTCGTCTCTTGCGGCCAAGTGGCGTTGGCCCTGGCGGTCATCGGCGGCGACATGCAGATGCGCGGCAGCGCGATCCGCACGTCGCCGCCGCTCGCCGCCTCGCCGTACGAGCACGCCCTGGTGCTTGCGCAGGCGCGCATCGCCGGGTCGTTGCGCTTGTCCGAGTTGTTCCAGGCCGACGGGCCCATTGACCTGAGCGACGCACGCATCGCCGGCAACCTGAGCATTCGCGCGGCCCTCTTCATGGGCGCTGCCGACTTCGCGGTCAGGGCACAGCGGATGCAGGTCGAGGGAACATTCGACCTGGACTCGCGCACCTGCTTCGGCGCCGAGCCTTCGGCGCGGGCCATCAGGAAGCTGCCGGAACTGGTCGGGCCGCTCGGGGTTGGCGAGGCCGCCAGGGAGCCGTTGCCGCCCTTCATGCGAGGAGCTGCGCTCGACCTGACTGCCGCGACGGTCGGTTCGCTGTCCGATCAGTGGGCGCACTGGCCGCGTGGAAGCCGGGTGCTCGGGTTCCGCTACAAGGAAATCGTCGGCGCCACGTCGACGCGCGCCGCCTGGTGGGTGCGCTGGCTCCATCTGCAGCCGGACGAGGATCTCAGCGAAGTGGAGAGTGCCGCGCCGGTGGTCGGACGCCGGGGCTTCAAGCCGCAACCCTGGGATCAGACGATGCTTGCGTTGCGCGGCGCGGGTTGCCTGCGCGATGCCGAGGACGTGGCGATCGCCAAGGAGACCGCGGAATTCGCGTTCAGCAAGAATCCGTTGCACTTTCTGCATGTGCTGTGGGGTATCTGCGCGGGGTACGGGTATCGGCCGTTGCGCTTGCTGTGGGCGTTGCCGGTCGTCTACCTCTTCTCGGTCTGGGTCTACACGCAGGCAGCCGATCGGGGCGTGATGGCGCCGACCAGGGAGGAGTTCCTTGCCAACGCGGAGTACCAGCACTGCCATCCCGAACATGGCGGCAACTGGGCGCGGTGCGCGCTGGCGCCTGCGTATCCGGATTTCAATGCCTGGGCTTACGCGCTGCAGACGCTGCTGCCGGCGATCGAGGTTCGCCAAGCCAAGGATTGGGCGCCCGTGGCGTGGCAGCGGCCGATCGTCCCCATCCTGCCGGCCAAGGCCGCGAGCGGCGCGTCGGCGCCGGTGGCCCTGGTGGAGAAGGAGCCCGTGCCTCCCTCGACGAACTGGGGCCGGAACACGTTGTACTGGAGCTGGATCGAGGCGGCGCTCGGCCTGGCCGCGCCGGTGCTGGTCGGCCTGGCGCTGTCAGGCCTGATCCGTCGCAAGCTGAAGGATTGAGCGGATGCCGCGCCGACCGGGCGATTTCCGGGTCGCGCGACACCGGAAATAAGCCGCACGGGCGCCTAAACTCTGGTCGATGACTTCGACCCTTGCCACCGCCGCCCGGCGTGCCGACGAACTGCACGCGATCCTGCACGAGCACGCCCACAAGTACTACGTGCTCGACGAGCCCAGCATTCCCGACGCCGAGTACGACCGGCTGTTCCAGGAGTTGCAGGCGATCGAGGCCGCGCACCCCGAGCTGGCGCGTGCCGATTCGCCCACCCAGCGCGTCATCGGCCAGGTGCTGGACGGCTTCGAAAGCGTGCGCCACGCGGTGCCGATGCTCAGCATCCGCACCGAGACCGACACCACCGCGGGTGGCGCGCAGGCGTTCGACGCGCGCGTGCGGCGCGAACTGGGGCTAGTCGAGGCCGATCCGCCGGTGGCCTACGCCGCGGAGCTGAAATTCGACGGCCTGGCCATCAACCTGCGCTACGAGCGCGGCGTGCTGGTGCAGGCGGCCACGCGCGGGGACGGCGAGAAGGGCGAGGATGTCACGTCCAACATCCGCACGATCAAGCAAATCCCGCTGAAGTTGAGTGGTGTAGTCGCGCCGGTGCTCGAGGTGCGGGGCGAGGTCTACATGCGGCGCGACGACTTCGAGGCGTACAACGAACGCCAGCGCGCGCTGATCGCCGGCGGCGCGAAGAACGAGAAGACTGTCGTGAACCCGCGCAACGCCGCGGCCGGCGCGGTACGCCAACTCGATCCCAACCAGTCTCGCAAGCGACCGCTGAGCTTCTTCGCCTACGGCCTGGGCGACGTGCAGGGATGGACGGTACCGCCCACGCACAGCGGCCTGCTCGATGCGCTGGCCGCGATGGGCTTTCCCGTGGCCAAGCAACGCGTCGTCAGCCAGGGCGCCGCCGGGCTCGTCGAGTTCCACGAGGCGATGGGGGTGGCGCGCGAGAAACTGCCGTACGACATCGACGGCGTCGTCTACAAGGTCGACTCGCGCGATCTGCAGGTCAAGCTGGGCTTCGTCAGCCGCGAGCCGCGCTGGGCCGTCGCGCACAAGTATCCGGCGCAGGAGCAGATGACGCTGTTGCTCGATATCGACGTGCAGGTGGGCCGCATCGGCACGCTGACGCCGGTCGCGAAGCTGCAGCCGGTCTTCGTCGGCGGCACCACCGTCAGCAACGCGACCCTGCACAACGAGGACGAGATCCGCCGCAAGGACATCCGCATCGGCGACACCGTGATCGTGCGGCGCGCGGGCGACGTCATCCCGCAGGTGGTCGGTGCCGTGCTCGAGCGGCGCACGCCCGAGGTCGCGGCCCTGGCGCCGTTCGACATGTTCACGCGTGTTGGCGGCAAGTGCCCGGCGTGCGCAAGCCCGATCGAACGCCGTGAGGGCGAGGTCGCGTGGCGCTGCACCGGTGGCGTGACGTGTCCGGCACAGGTCAAGCAGGCGATCCTGCACTTCGCGGGCCGGCGTGCGGTGGAGATCGACGGGCTGGGCGACGAGATCGTCGAACAGCTCGTCGACTTGGGGCTCGTGCGCACGCTGCCCGAGCTCTACAAGCTGGGCTTCGCCAAGCTCAACGAACTCGAGCGCATGGGCGAGAAGAGCGCGCAGAACCTGGTGGCCGCCATCGAGCAGAGCAAGACGACGACGCTGCCGCGTTTCCTGTTCGGCCTGGGCATCCGTCACGTCGGCGAGACCACGGCCAAGGACCTGGCGCGCCACTTCGGCGACGTCGACAAGCTGATGGACGCCAGCGTGGAGCAGTTGCTGGAGGTCGGCGACGTCGGCCCGATCGTGGCCAACAGCGTGCGCGCGTTCTTCGATCAGCCGCATCACCGCGAAGTCGTCGAGCAACTGCGTGCGGCCGGCGTCCATTGGCCGGCCATCGAAGGCACTGCCAGCGACGCGCACCGTCCGCTGCTGGGCAAGACGCTGGTGATCACCGGCACCTTGCCCATGCTGAGCCGCGACGAGGCCAAGGACCTGATCGAGGCCGCCGGTGGCAAGGTGAGCGGCTCGGTATCGAAGAAGACGAACTGGCTCGTGGCCGGCGAGGAGGCGGGCAGCAAGCTGGAAAAGGCGCAGTCGCTGGGCGTCGAGATCCTCGACGAGGCGGGGTTGCGGGCCTTGTTGGCCGCGCCCGGCGACGAGTGACCACGCGTTGGCTCGTCCCGTTGCAGAATCACGCCAGAACTTCCTGAAGGCACCGCCACCATGACCGTCCGTGAAATCCTCAAGATGGGCGACCCGCGCCTGCTGCGCATCGCCAAGCCCGTCGAGCAGTTCGACACCCCGGAGATGCAGGAACTGATCGCCGACATGTTCGAGACGATGAAAGATGCCAACGGCGCCGGCCTGGCCGCCCCGCAGATCGGCGTCGACCTGCAACTGGTGATCTACGGCTACGACAGCAACGTGCGCTACCCCGAGGCGCCCCCGGTACCCCGGACCGTGTTGATCAACCCGGTCATCACGCCGCTGGACGACGGCGAGGTGGACGGCTGGGAAGGCTGCCTGTCGGTGCCCGGCCTGCGCGGCGTCGTGCCGCGCTGGGAGCGCATCCGCTACACCGGCGTCGACGAGCACGGCAACGCGATCGACCGCGAGGCCAACGGCTTTCACGCGCGCGTGGTGCAGCACGAGTGCGATCACCTGATCGGGCGGCTGTATCCGACGCGCATGCGCGATTTCACGCAGTTCGGCTTCACCAGCGTGCTGTTCCCGGACATGGATCCGAACGCGGACGATTGAACGCGGACGACCGAGCACGCCGATTGCTCGGCCGTGCGATGGCCGCCCGGCGCGTTTCGCGACCCTTGTCCTGCGTCGAGTCCTCATGCACCCCTTGCACGCGTACTATCGTTCCGAACCCAGTCGCTGGCGTCGTCTCCTGCTCGCCAGTGCTTTCGCGGCCACCGCCTTCGCGATGGCGACTGTCCATGCGCAGGAAGATCCGCCAGCGCGCGTCGGCCGCGTCGCCGAGGCCGCGGGCGACGCCCGCACGATCAACGCCGAAGGCGCCTGGGTGGCGCTGGTGCGCAACCAGCCGCTGTCCACCGGCGACCGCGTGGTCACCGACAAGAACGGCAGCGCGACACTTCAATTCGGTTCCACCGTCGTGCGCCTGGGCGCCGGCTCGGACGTCGTGGTGACGCAGCTGGACGACCAGAAGATCCGCCTGCATTTCGACCACGGCCAGATGGCGGTGCGTGTGCGCTCGGACGACATCCTGGGCGAGCTGTTCGTCGAGACCGACGAAGGCGCGTGGGTGCCGCATCATCGGGGCCAGTACCGTTTCGACCGCGTCGCGCACCAGGTGCTGGCCGCGCAGGCGTGGGCAGGCGACATGCTGCTGGAGGCGCCCGACAGCTCGTTGCCCCTGGCCGCGCCCCAGCGCGCCGAGGTGTGGCGCGCCGGTGCGCGGCAGGCCACGCATTACCGCGTGGTGCCGGCCGTCAAGGACGCGTTCGGCGATGCCGTCCTGGCGCAGGACAAGCTCGACGACAGGCAGGGCGCCGTCAACGCCGCGGCGCAGGTGCCGCCCGAGATGACCGGCGCGGCCGACCTGGCGCGCTTCGGCACGTGGAGCGTGGCACCCGATGGCGCACGCCTGTGGACGCCGGCGAAGCTGCCCGCGGGCTGGCAGCCCTACCAGCAGGGCGCGTGGTCGTGGGTGGCGCCCTGGGGCTGGACCTGGATCGACGATCTGCCCTGGGGCTTCGCGCCGTTCCACTACGGCCGCTGGTTGGCGCTGCACGGACGTTGGGCCTGGACGCCCGGGCAATGGGGCGCGAAGCGCCCGGTGTACGCGCCGGCAACGGTGGGCTGGTTCGGCGGCCCGGCGTTGGTCGTGGGCGACGCGCCTGCTGTCGGCTGGGTGGCGCTGGCGCCGGACGAGGCCGTCTACCCGGGGTACGCAGTCTCGGCCGGCTACTGGAATGCACTCAATAACGCGAGTGTCGCGCCGGCGAGCCGGCGTGCCGTGGCGATCAACGGCCGCGCGCGGCTGGTGCCGACGGGGGCGATCGCGTACGCGAATCGAAGCGTGGCGGGCGCGCTGACGGTGGTCGCCACGTCAGCGCTGTTGCCGCATGTGCCCGTGTCCACGATGCCCGGCCTGCGCGGCGCCGAGCTTCGCAAGCCGGCATTCGAGCAACGTCTGGGCCAGGCGACCTCCACGGCGCCGCCGGCCGCTCCGGTGGGACACACGCCGTTGTCGCCGGCGGCCGCGGTGGTTCAGGTGCCGGTCGGGGCTACGAAGGCATCGAGTCCGCCGGCGCCGGGCATCAAATCCGTCACGCCGCCCGTCGCGCCCGTGAAGCCGGTGGCGCGAATCGGCGGGGCCGACGTCGCCAGGCCGGTGCCGCCCGTGGCCGCTGCGCCTCTGACGGTGGCGCGACCCGCCGCACCCGTCGCACCGGTGGCGGCGATGAGGCCGATCACGGCGCCGTCTCCGCCGGCGCCGATCGCGTCACGCTGAGCTTGCGGCTTCAGGGCTTCAACAACGGCTTCAACTGAGGCCAGATGTTGTCGAGGATGATCGGATGTGCCTTGGCCACGGGGTGGATGCGATCGGCCTGGAACCAGTCGTCGGCATCGGGCTTGTCGGCGATGCCCTTGAAGATGAACGGCACCAGCGCGGCGTGGTGGGCGGTGGCGACGTCGGCATACATCTGCGCGAAGTCCGCCTCGTACTTGCGGCCGAAGTTGGGCGGCACCATTATGCCGGCGATCAGCACGCGCGCGCCGGAGGCGGTGGCGAGCGCGGCCATCCCGTCCAGGTTCTTGCGCGTGTCGCTCATCGGCAGGCCGCGCAACGCGTCGTTGCCGCCCAGCTCGATGATCACGACCGACGGATGCTGCTGCTTCAGCACGGTGGGCAGGCGCGCCAGGCCGCCCGAGGTGGTGTCGCCGCTGATGCTGGCGTTGGCGACCGTCCAGGGCAGCTTCTCCGCCGCGAGCCGCTGCCCGAGCAGGGCCACCCAGCCGGTGCCGCGCGCGAGGCCGTATTCGGCCGACACGCTATCGCCGACGACGACGATCTCATGGCCGGCGGCGGGCGCCGCAGTGGCGCCGATCGAGCCGAAGGCGCACGCCAGCGCCGCCACGAGGCTCGCGCTAAAGTGCATGAATCTGCGGCGCGGTTGCCGCGCCCCGAAAAGTGAATGCATGTCAGAACCCATCATCGTCGTCGATCGTCTCATCCGACAGGTGAGTGACGCTACCGGAACCCTGACGATTCTCCATGACATCTCGTTCACCCTGAATGCCCGCGAATCGGCCGCCATCGTCGGCGCCTCCGGTTCGGGCAAGAGCACGCTTCTTGGACTGCTCGCCGGCCTGGACGTTCCCACGTCCGGTTCGGTGAGGATGGCCGGCAGCGATCTGTTCTCGCTGAGCGAGGACGCTCGGGCCGCAGTGCGCGCCGAACGCGTCGGCTTCGTGTTCCAGAGCTTCCAGCTGCTGGCGCACCGCACCGCGCTCGAGAACGTGATGCTGCCGCTGGAGCTCGCGGGCGTGCGGGACGCGCGCGCGCGCGCGAGCGAGATGCTCACGCGCGTGGGCCTGGGCGAGCGGCTGCAGCACTATCCGCGCGTGTTGTCCGGCGGCGAGCAGCAGCGCGTGGCACTGGCGCGCGCCTTCGTCGTGCGCCCGCAGGTGCTGCTGGCCGACGAACCCACCGGCAGCCTCGACTTCGCCACCGGCGAGACGGTGATGCAGCTGATGTTCGACCTGAACCGCGAGATCGGC
>FSXQ01002878.1_pt1 | contig 10792 bp, 11 predicted proteins | sample 1638011 | NCBI WGS metagenome assembly FSXQ01 (sample SAMEA3914789, study PRJEB12502) | metagenome | biome: forest; material: soil | place: Canada | collected 2011-07-03 | depth 0.3 m | reverse complement strand
GTTCGTGAAGATGCGGTTGTAGGCGATGGTGTGGCCGTCGGGCGCGTACGTCGCCAGCCCGACCGCGCTGTCGATGGGCATGCGCGTCGCGGCGCCGCCGTCGACGGGCACCTTGTACATGTCCTGGATCCAGGTATTCCACTGGTCGCGCTTCGTCAGGAAGACCACCGATTTCGAATCGGGCGTCCATGTGACCACCATGTTGTCGGGCCCGTGGCGGCCGCCGGTGCCGGCCTCGGTCGGCGGATGAAATGTCAGGCGCCGTGCCGCGCCGCCAGTCGCGGGAATCACCCACACGTCCGTGCCGGCCTTGCTCGCCTCGGTATAGGCGATCCAGCGGCCGTCGGGCGATACCCGGGGGAGCATGTCCTGTCCAGGCGCGCTGGTCAGCCGCAGCGCTGTGCCACCGGTCTTCGGTACCGACCAGAGGTTCCCGTTCGCCACGAAGACGATCCGATCGCCGTAGGGCTGGGGAAAGCGCGGCAGCGCAGCGGAGGCGGCCTGTGCCGACAGGAGTGCGGCTACGAGGATGGACAATGAAGGCAGGCGACGGCTCATACGATGACTTCAAGGGCAAAGGAGATCTGGAAGTTAACCGATTGCCGCCGAGGCCGGCAAAGCGATGTCGACGGAGCGTTGAAAACGTACCTTGAACGACGAGCGGCCGGCACGACCGACAGTGGGCCTGGAAGCGGTCGTGCACGAGTGTCGGCTGTTGGCCGCATGCGAGCCGGCGGCAGACGCATGAATCGCAACTCTCCTTACGTTGCCCGAAACAGCCAACCCTCCCTCCACTGCCGGAGCGCCTATCATAGGAGGACAAAGTCGTCGCCGCCGTGAGGGCCGCGACACCGAGAAGAGCGTTCATCGCAGAAAGAAGGGGAGAGGAACCATGAAGTCAACATTCGTCGCCGCAGGCGTCGCCGTCGCAGCGTGCGCGGCCTACCTGGGCGTGGCCGTCCTGGGCGGCCAGAAAGTGGAGAAGAAGCTGCGGGCAATGTCCGTCACGGCACAGGCGGAGTGGCCGATGGTCCGAGTGACCGATGAACGGTACGACCGCCACCTGTTCGACGCAACCCACACCTTCACGCTGCGCACCGGATGCGATGCGCCGGACGCCGGAGCCTCCGCGCCGCAGGCCACCATCACGATCGTCCAGCACATCAAGCACGGCCCGTTCCCGGGATTCGCCGGCTTCTTCGGCGCCGCGACGGTCGACACGGAGCTGGCGATGGACGCCAGCACGCGTCAGCAAGTCGCGAAGTTCTTCGGCACGGATCGCCCGTTCCAGGCGCACACGGATGTCGCATTCAGCGGCGCGACCCACACGCATTTCTCGGTCGTCCGGTTCCACGTATCGGCCCCTCAGAGTCAGAACGTAGATTTCCAGGGCCTGACCGGCGACGTCGACAACAGCGATAGCGCGCTCGAATACGACGTTCGCATGCCGTCCGTCAGCATCGCGGACGCTGCCAGCGCCCCCGCAGCCCTGCACATGACTCTCAACGGCACGCACATTCACACTCGCGCGGAAGGCACCGGCGACCTGGCCCTGCGCCCCAGCAAGAGCCAGGGCGAGATCCAGTCGTTGGAGTTCGCGATGGCTGCGCCGGATACCGGTACGGCGCACAAGGTGGGCTTGACCCAGTTGAAGTTCTCGCAAGACACGTCCGTCGACAAGACGCTGATGAGCTCGGTGGGGCGCGCAGAAGGCGTGGGGCAGATCGACGACACGAAGCTTGACCGAATCGAGTTCCAGTCGACGATGAAGCGCTTCGATGCGGCGACCTACCTGGGCCTCGTACGCCGCCTCATGCTCAACGACCAGCAAACTTGCGGCAAGATGCCCGATCCGGCCAAGCTGATGGCTTCGCAGGATGTGCAGGCCGCGGTGTTGCAGATGCTGTCTGCGAATCCCGAGATCTCGCTGGACAAACTGGTCGTGGAAGTGGCCGGCAAGCGCGCGGAGCTTCGGTACGCGATCGGCGTCGAAGGCTTCGCGGCCGCCGACGCGAAGATGCCGCTGATGGCTGGCCTGATGGCGCGGGGCTACGGCAACCTGCGGGTCAATCTGCCCGAGGACTGGGTCCAGAAGTCGATGACCTACGTCGCGCAGCAGTCCGGCCAGGCCAGCGGCGCGGTCGACCAGGCCGCGCTCGCCGAAGTGATGCTCGCAAAGGTGATCGATCAGGGCTACGTCGTTCGCGAGGCAGGCATGCTTAGTTCAGAAGTCGCCTTCAAGAGCGGTCGCGCGACGATCAATGGCAAACCGCTGGGCGGCCCCGCGGCGGGATCCGCCGTCACCGCCACTGCGACGTCGATGTAGACGCGCGTGCGCCAGGCGGATCCGTCTCCGCCTGGCGCACGTCCCCCGAGCTCAGCGGATGACTCGGCCTTGGCCAGCGGTCTCGCGCAACCCGATCAGTCCTGCGCGGAAGCGGGCATTGCGAGAGGACGGCTTCTGGCCGGCAGCCGAGACTCGTGCTACCCAGCCCGCGCATTCGGCCGGAAGTGCCAGGCGAGCAGGATCAACGCGGCGAGGGCGGGCAGCCAGGAGACTTCCGTCGGGACGGCGACGCGGCGGGCGAGCCGCGGATCGTGCAGCAACCGGGCGAGCGTGGACACGTCGTCCAGCGTCGCGTAGTCGAAGCCGACCTGCGCCGCCAACGCGCGCAGGTGGCCCTCGTGCAGTTCCGACAACTGTTCGTGCGACGGCGGCTGGCCTGCGCCGGAGAGGCGCTGGACGACGTCCTGCGCGCGCCAGTAGCCGGCGGGACGCCCTTGGGCATCCGAGCGCGGGATCGGCATCGGCACCGAGCCGCCGACGCCTGCCAGCCAGCCGTGGATCTGGCCGGGGGCCAGGTCGTCGAACATCGGCGCGCCCGACTCGCCGAGCGGCGGCGATTCCTGGCCGTCGGTGACGAAGACCAGCGCGGGCTTGGCGTCGAGCTCCTTGGCCGCGCGCAGCGCCCAGAACACGCCCTTGGAGATCTCGCTCGCGTTGCCCCAGCGGATGCGCCCGTCGATGTGCGCCAGCGTGGCCAGCAGGTCGCCGTAGTTGCCGCAGACCTCGATCGGGGCGAGCAGCAGCAGCGTGCGGTATTCGGTGAACGCGGCCCAGCCGATGCGCGACCCGCACGGCAGCGTGCGCAGCGCGCGGCGCGCCGATTCGCGGGCCAGGGCGAGGCGGCTGGTGCGGACGCCGTCGAGCTCGACGTCCTGCACATCCATGCTTTGCGTGATGTCGAAGACCACCACCGCGTCGACCGTGTCGCGTGGAAGCTCGATCGCTGGCATCGCGCAGGCCAGCACCAGGAACGCACCGGCCAGGCCGGGCGTCCAGGCCCGCAGCCGTGCCGGCGACGGCAGCGAAGGCCGGGTCGCGGCCCGCTTCATGGCAGGTCGCTCCGGCCCGCGGGCGCGGTGGTGATGGTGATTTCCTTGTCCGGCTCGGGGTCGCCGGCGTCTCTCGCGTCCGCGTCGACTTCCGGGGCCAGTTGCAGCGCCCGCTCGAGGTTGTAGCGGGCGTCCCAGTCGTCCGGATCGGCGCGCAGCGCGTCGCGATAGCTTTGCTTGGCGAGTTCCACCAGGGGCGACGTGGTGTCCGGGGTCATGCGCCCGGGCTTCAAGGCCTCACGCAAGTGCAGGTTGCCGAGGTTGTAGAGCGCCGCCTCGCGCAGGGGCCCGCGCTCGGCCAGCGCCAGCGCCTTGTGCGCGCGCAGCGCGGGTTCGTAGCGCCCGGCGGCGCCCAGCGCGAGGGCCTGCGCGAAGCGCGCCTGCGCCACGTCGCGGTCGGCGGCGGCGGGCACGGCGGCGCGGGCGATCGCCTGGTTGACGCGCTCGGCTTGCATGAGGCGCAGGCCGGACGTCGCGACGACGGCCGCCAGCAGCGCGGCGGCGGCGCCGAAGAGCGCGTGGACGTGGCGTCGCCTCATCGCCAGCTCACGATCATGCGGGCGCGCAGCACCCCCATCAACGCGCAGCAGGCCGCGCCGAGGGCCAGGGCGAGGCGGCTGAAGTCGCGCCGCGGCACCTCTTCGAGGTAGTCGAGCGGAAAGGTCTGCTGGCGGCCGACGTCGGCCACCGCGCGCGCCAGTTCCGCCGGATCCTCCGCCTCGTAGGCCCGGTAGGCGCCGGGCAGCGTCTGGAAGAAGCGGTGCAGGGCGATCTCGGGCACGGCGGCGTCGGCGTCGCCGGGCGACTCCAGGCGCGGGCTGTTGACCGATCGCAGGTAGATCCAGGCCAGCGAGACCCGGTTGCGCCGCACGGCCGCGGCGAGGCGGCGCTTGGTCTGTTCGTCGAGGCGCGCGCCGCCATCGGAGACGAGCATCACGATGCGGCTGCCGGTGTACGCACGCTGGTCGAACTGGGCGATCGCGGCGCCGAGCGCCCGGCCCACGTCGGTGTCGGCCAGCCCGCGGCCGACGTTGCCGGCGGCGATGGCGGCCTGCACCACTTCGTCGTGCTGCGTGAAGGACACCACCTCGATCGGATTCGTGCTGAAGAACATCAGGGCGAAGCGGTCGTCGGGCCGGCTGGCGACGAACTTCGACAGCAGTTCGCGCGCCATCCGTCCCTTGGGCTCGCCACGCGACTGCGCCTGGTAGCGCAGGCTCAACGGATCGATCGTTCGCCAGTCGGTCGGCAGCATCCGTTCGTCCATGCTGCGGCTGCGATCCATGAGCACGACGATCTCCGCGCCGTGCCCGGTGCGTTGCACCTGCGTCTCGGGCAGCCCCGGGCCGCAGAGCCCGGTCACGATCGCGAGCAGGCCCAGCACGCCCAGCGCGCGCCAGAGCGCGCCGAGCAGGTCGCCGGCGCGGTCGCGCGGCAGGCTGTCGAGATGGGAGAACGCCAGCGTGTCGCGCCGCGTCGGCCGCAGCGGCAGCAGCGCGAGCGGCAGCAGCAGCAAGGCCCAGGGGTGCGCGAGATCCATCAGGCCGCCCGGCATCGGCGTGTCCCGGCGCGGCGGCTCACCGCTCGCTCCGGCGCTCGATCCGGCGCAGGTCGCGACACAGTGCCCGCGGCGACGCCGTGCCCGCGGTGGGTGCGGCGCGCGCATCGCCGAAGAAGCGCGCCGCCGACTGCGCATAGAAGCCCTCGATCCGATCCCGCAAGGGTTCGAATTGCGGCGCACGTTCGAACAGTCGCGGCAGCGTCGACACCCGCAACACCTCGCCGGCGGTGCGGTCGAACGCCGCGTGCAGCACGCGCCAGGCCGACGCTTGGCGGTCGTCCGCGCGGCCAAGCGCGCGCAACGCCGAGGCGAACGGCCGCGTCATGGCGTCACGCCGGTGGCGCCAGGCCAGCCAGCCGGCCCAGGCGGCCAACCAGGCGGCGAGGGCGGCCGAGGCCAGCAGGAAGCGCTGGCGCAGCGGCCCGGTGGCGATCGCCGGCGCCGGCCTGTCGGGACGCAGCTGCCAGGCATCGGTGCCCGGCACGGCCGGCGCGGTGATCGGAGAGACCCCGACCGGCCACGCCGGCACGAGCAGCGCGGGCTGCCCCGCGTCGCCTGCCACGCGCCACGCCGGGATCCGCAGCGTGGCCGGTGACTGCGGCGCGTTGACCACCTGGTAGTCGACGACGAGCCAGCGCCGGCCGTCCGCTGCGCGCTCCACCCGGGCCGAGCGCCGCTCGATCCACACGCTCAGCCGCTGCGGGCCGGGCAGGCTGGCAGGTTCCGGCGACCGCTCCGCGGCCAGCAGCACACGCTGCGTGAGGACATCGCCGACGACGTGGCCGAAGGCGCGCGGCTGTTCGACCGTCGCAGCGACCGGCGCGGGGTCGGCACCGGCGCCGGCGCCGGCGCTGGCCCGGGACGCGAACGCGCCGGCCACCAGCAGGGCGCACCGCCACCCGCAGGCCTGCCGGCGCGTCATGCCACGTCCTCGATCAGATGTTCGGACAACGCGTCCGCGTCGAAGGCCCCGCGCAGCGTGAACGGCCGCAAGCCGCGATCCGCGAAGATCGCGTCGAGTTGCGCCCGGCGCGCGAGCGCCGCGTCGCGCCAGCGCACGCGCAACGCGGGACGCACCCACAGCGTGCGCTGGCGCGCGGTCTCGGCGTCGCGCAGCAGCGCGAGGCCGTCGCGTGCGGGCGCCTCGCTCTCCGCCGGATCGACCACGACCAGCGGGACGACGTGCGCGTGCGCCAGCAGGTCGAGGACATCGGCCAGGCCGGCCAGCGGCCACATGAAATCGGAGACCAGGAAGACGAGCGCCGGACGCGGGCCGACCTGCAGCGCCGCGTCGCGCAGCCCGGCGATGCCGCCGGGCCCGCTGGCACAGGCGCGCAGCGACGCGGCCATCGTCGCGCCGACGCCGCGGCCGTGGCGCGGCGGCACGCGCAGGTCGTCCCGCACCGCGGCGTCGAAGGCGAGCATGCCGACGGCGTCGCCGATGCGAAACGCGCTGTGGCCGAGCGACTCGACGAAGTCCGCCGCCACGTCCAGCTTCGCCCGCTCGCCGAAGCGCATCGACGCGGACACGTCCACCAGCACCAGCACCGTGACGGCCGCGCGCTGGCGGTTGACCCGCACGAGCCAGTCGCCGCGCAGGTCGCCCTGGCTGGCCCGCAGGTCGAGCCGCCGCGGATCGGGGTGGTCGAACAGGCTGCGATGCGCGAGGAATTCCAGCCCCGTGCCCGCCGCCGTGCCGCGGTGCGTGCCGGCGCGCTGGCCGCCGGCGCGCCGCGGCAGGTGGTAGCGGATCTCGCCGGAGTGTTCCATGGCCGGTGGCGGGGCGGGTGGGTCAGCGCGGCGTCGGCACGCGCTGCAGGATCTGCGCCGCGAGCGCGTCGGCGATCTGCGCGCGCCGCGTCTCGTAGAGCGGCGAGAAGAAGAGGCGATGGCCCAGCGTCGCCGGGAAGATGCGCGCGATGTCGTCGGGCAACACATGTGAACGCCCGTCCAGCCAGGCCACCACGCGAGCCGCCCGCACCAGGGTCATCATGCCGCGCGGGCTGGCGCCGGCCGCCATCAGGCGGTCCATGTCGACGCCGTCCAGCCGCACGTCGAACCGGCCGGGCATTTGCGTCGCTTCCCACAGATCCGCCACGTAGCGGCGCAACGCGCCGCTCGCCTGGACGTGTTGCTGGATCGCCGTGGCGACGGCGTCGAGCTGGTGCCATGCCACCACGCCGCGCTCGACGCGCTCGAGCAGCGCATCGGCGTCGTGGAACGCCGGGTCGAAGACGAGGGCCTCGCGCGACGCGGCGTCGGGGGGCGCCACCATGCGCAACTCGAACATGAAGCGGTCGCGCGCCGCCGACGGCAGCTCGAAGGTCTCCTCGCGTTCCAGGCGGTTGCGGTCGGCGAACACGGTCATGTGCGGGAAGCGGAACTCCCGGTTGAAGGCCGACACGGTGCGCTCGGCCATCGCCCGCAGCAGCAGGGCCTGCACCTGGGGGCGTGCGCGATTGATCTCGTTGAAGAAGAAGGTCGCGAGCGCCTCGCCGTGGCGCAGCAGCGGGCCGGGCTCGATGCGCGGCTTGCCGTCGGCATCGACGTATGTGTGGTAGATCAGGTCCGTGGGCATCAGGTCGACCGTGCCCTCGATGCGCTCGAACTCGCCGCCGACGGCGCGGGCGAAGGCGCGCAGCACGGTGGTCTTGCCGACGCCCACGTCGCCCTCGAGCAGCACGTGGCCGCGCGCGAACAGCGCGATGTTGATCATGCGCAGGATCCCGCCCTGGCCGATCACCGCGCGCGCCACCTGCGCCTCCAGCGCCAGTGCCCGCGCACGCCAGTCCTGCAGCAACTCGTCCTGGCTCATCGTTCATGCCTGTCGTGCCGGCCGCTCGGTCGCGCGGAGTCCGCCGGCGTGGGTCACTGGATGAAGCAGCCCTTCTGCGCCTGTGCCTGCAGCGCCTTGTACTTCTTGATCTGCTCCTGGAGCATCGGGACGTCGCGGATGTAGGCCCCGCGTTCGCCGCCGATCGAGTTCGCGTTGGCCGCGGTGCTCATCTCCACGTAGTCGTCGTAGGGCAGGGACCGCGCGATCGCGTCGAGCATGCAGGAGCACTTGTTGAGCATCTCGTAGTGGGCACCGGGGTGGTCGCGCATGCATGCCTCGACGTAGATGACGCGTTCCGAGGTCGGGTAGTCGTGCGCCTGGACGCCGCCGGCAGCCGCGGCGATCGCCGCGCCGGCGAGGCCGCGAAGCAGGGGGGCAGTCGTGCGCATGGAAGCACCTCTTTCATGGCTTGGCCGGCGCTGCCGGCTGCGGATCCTCGAGCACGAGGCGCCTGCGCTCCAGCGGCGCGTCCGCGGCGCCGGCAGCGGGCACGGTGGCCGACATGGCGGCCACGCCGCCCGGAACCGCGTCCGAAAGCAGGAACAGGTATTCGGTCGCCGCCTCGCGTTCGAAGCGCGCCCGGTACGGATCGTCGACAAAGGGCGCGACGCGGACGGCGTGCGCCGGCACGTCCTTGCCGTTCCAACGGACGGTGGCATCGTCCACGCGGGCGCTCGTCGCCAGCGCCATGCGGATCTGGCGCCGGAAGTGCGCCGACTGGCCGTTCGTCGTGCGCTGGAGCAGGCGGACCTCGCCTTCGAGAAAGTACAGCAGGATCGGGTTCGCGGTGGCGTCGTCGAAGTCGGGGAGGTGGACCGCCATCTCGCCCGCCAGGTACTCCCCGTGCACGCTGCAGCACGTGCCGTCGGCCCGCGGTCGCAAGTCGAGCGTCGCGTGATCGAGCGGGCGGGTGGCGGCGGCCATCTGCACCGAATACGCATAGGACAGCGACCGCGGCGCGTGCACCGTGGCCAGGTGCGGGTGCGTGAACAGCAGGCGTTCGGCCGCCGAGATCGACTCGCCCGTGGGTGCCGAGCCGGGCGCTGCGACGGCGGGTGGCGCGGGCGGCGCGGCAAGCGCCAGTCCGCACGCCGCCAGCACAACCGCGATCCACGCGGGGCGCCCGCGGACACGTGCCGTCGCGGCCCAGGCGTTTCCGGTCGCCATGACAGCGCTGCTCATTGCGGGGCCGACGCCGCGCTGTCGACCAAGGGCACGCCGTAGTCGCGCAGGATGGCCTGGATCTCGGAGCGGTGCTTCACGAGGAGTGCCTCGACCTGCTGCTTCCAGGCCGGCTCGCCGTAGCGCACGCCCATAGCCATCGCGAAATCGAACGCCAGGCCGGGCTCGGACCGCATCGGCACCACGACGAGCTCGGGCGCGTGTGCGCGGCGCGCGAAGAAGCCGGCGATCGGCCCCCAGACGATCGCGACGTCGATCTTGCCTTGTTCCAGGTCGCGCTCGATGAGCTGGCCCGGGTACTGGGATGGATCCGCATTCATCATGGAATAGGGCACGCCGCGATCGACGAGGTCGTGGCGAGCCAGCCACTGCGAGGCGGGGGAGCGGTCGTACAGGCCGATGCGCAGCGTCGCCAGGCGCTCGCGCGGCAGCGCCAGCAGGTCGTCGGACGAGCGGATCGCGTCCAGGCCCTTGCCCTTCGGGTAGACGAGCGAGTAGGTCGACCGGTAGTACGGCCTGGTCACCGACACCTGGTCGAAGCCCGCCGGCACGCCCATGACGATGTCGCAGGGATAGTCTTCCGTGGGCAGCTTGTAGCGCAGGGTGTTGCGGATGAAGTTCATCCGGTTCGGGAACCCGTAGTAGCTCACCGGCAGGCCGAGGTCGTGGCCGAACAGTTCGGCGATCTTGTTCTCGAAGCCTTCGCCACCGGTGTTGGAGAACGGGAGGTTGTTGGGATCCTGGCAGACCTTGAGGACCTTGCGTTCCGGCGCGTCCGCCGCCGACGGCGGCTGTGCGGCGGCGCCGGCCACGCCCAGGGCCGCCAGCACGGCGGCCGCCAGGGCGCAGGCCGGGCTCGCTCTCATGACGACGGCGTCGATGCCGGCATCGGCTCGACGTGGGCCTTCGTGATCGCCCCGTCGGAGCGTCCCTTCAGATAGGCATAGAGGGCGTCGATGTTGCCCATCACCTGCGTGTTGGTCGACCAGGCCGGCATGCCCTTTTCGAGGCGTCCGTCGGTCAGCGTCTTGACGAAGTCGTCCTTGCTCAGAGTCTTGAGGCTTTCCAGGAGCGAGGGGCCGACCAGGCCTTCCTGATTGGGGCCATGGCAGCGGTCGCAGGCCGCGGCGCGCCAGGTTCGAAAGCCGGTCATGGTGAACTCGTCCACCTTGTAGCCGTCGACCACCTTGTAAGGCGTGCCCGCGGCCGTGGCGTTCTGTTGCGCTGCGGCCACCGCGGCCGCCAGCGCGAGGACGAATCCGAGGTTGCGTGCGATCTTCGGCGTCATTGTCTGGATCTTCCTTGTCGAAGGGGTCAGTACCGACAGGGCCGGTGTCCGGCGCGCGCGCAGCACGCAGCGCGCGTCCCGGACGCCGGTGGCGCGGCGCACGCCCCGCGGGCGGCGTCGCGCCGGGTGGCAGGATCAGTTGTTCGGCAGCGAGAACACGGTCAGAGATCCGCCCAGTTCGGTGTACTGGTTCAGTTCGCGGTAGCCGCCCACGGCGCCGAGCCCGTCGGTGTCCTTCTCGAGGCCAGCCGCCATGCCGATGCCGGCCCAGCCGCCGATGCCCGAGAACACGCCGATGTACTGCTTGCCCTTGTGCTCATAGGAAAAGACGTTGCCGATGATGCCGGACGGCGTCTTGAACTTGAACAGCTCCTTGTTGATGTTCTTCGCATCCACGCACTTCAGGTAGCCTTCGAGGGTGCCGTAGCAGGACAGGCCGCCCGCGGTGTTGAGCGCGCCGCTCCAGACCGAGAACTTCTCGGCATGGCTCTGCACGATCTTGCCGCTGCCCGCGTCCCAGGCGATGAAG
>FSXQ01004553.1_pt1 | contig 10794 bp, 11 predicted proteins | sample 1638011 | NCBI WGS metagenome assembly FSXQ01 (sample SAMEA3914789, study PRJEB12502) | metagenome | biome: forest; material: soil | place: Canada | collected 2011-07-03 | depth 0.3 m | reverse complement strand
CGACACCGGCTCGAAGATGGACGAAGTCATCTACGAAGAGTTCAAGGGCACCGGCAACTGCGAAATCCACCTGGATCGCCGCATGGCCGAGAAGCGCGTGTACCCGTCCATCCAGATCAACCGCTCGGGCACGCGTCGCGAAGAGATGCTGCTGAAGCCGGAGATCCTGCAGAAGACGTGGATCCTGCGCAAGCTGCTGTACCCGATGGACGAGATCGAGGCGATGGAGTTCATGCTCGACAAGATGAAGGCCAGCAAGACGAACCTGGACTTCTTCGACATGATGCGCCGCGGCGGCTGATCGCCCCGCGACCCGTGTCGACTTCGAAAGGCCCGCCCCGCGGGCCTTTCGTGCGTCTGGGCGTCAGCGTTCCTCGACCTCGCGCGCCACCGTCAGCCCGTCCTCGGCGTTGTGCGCGCGCACGAGGCGCACGCGCGCGGGCGCGTCACGCGTGGCCGCGGTCACGTCCAGCGCCACGGCGTAGTCGGCCGGGCAGCGTCCGACGACCTCCCAGCGCGACGGCGGCAGGTCGCAGATCGCCAGGCCGGTGCGCGCGAGCAGGCGACGCGGGCCGTCGAAGACCTCGATGGCCGGGAACTCGAACACGCCCAGCTCGCCTTCCGGGTTGCCGTTGAGGAAGGCCGCGCGCAGGCGAAGTGTCAGGCGGCCGCACCGCTGCACGCGGGTCTTGCCGGGCGCGCGGTAGGCGCTGCCGGTGGGCGTCATGCGACCGCTGCTGGCGGACGGCGGCACCGTCAGTTCGACACCGGAAATGCCCGGCGGCGCGTCTTGCGCCTCGAACCAGACGGCCATGTGCGACGCGGCGGCGTCGCAGTGGAACAGGGGCGGCTTGTCGAGGTAGTCGGCCAGCGCGCCGGTCGACACCAAGGCGCCGAGGGTGGCGACGATCCAGGGTTTCATGACGCCATCTTGGCACGGCGATCGGCCGTCGCCGGCCGCATGCGCCGCTGCTATCCTGCGCCACACGACAAGGGAGAACACATGAAAAATCTGCATGCAACGCTCGCGCTCGCGGCGCTGTCGACCTTCTGCGTGGCGACGACGTCCGCCGTGGCCGCGGAGGGCGAGCCGCTGGTCGGCGCTCGCGTGAAGCCCGGCTTCGTGCAGGGCGACGTGGCGCCGGACAAGCGCTACGACCAGCTGACCGAGGACGAGCGCGTGGCGGTCAAGTCGCGCTACGAGGAGATGGCGCCCGCCGACGAGCCGCCCTTCCCGATCGACGGCCAGGGCGCCATGTCACGCGCCATCGTCGAGGCGGCCAAGGCCACGCGGCCGCACGGCGCCCTCGAGATCGCGGCCCAGGTCGACGCCGACGGCGTCGTCCGCAACGTCCAGATCCTCAAGGCGTCCGACAACCCCCGCTTCACGCAGGCCGTCACGCGCATCCTGATGCAGACGAGGTGGAAGCCCGCCGTCTGCGCCGGGCAGCCGTGCGCCATGTGGTATCCGACGCGATTCGAGTCCATCCGGCGCAACTGAGGCCTGGTCGGCGCGAAACTAGACAAGCCTACCGGATCGACGCTATAATCGCAGGTTTTCCGCTTTCGGAAAGTGCTGGGCATGGTGCCCACGTGGCTTCCGACGACACCTCGGGTCTTCGGACCCAGGGCCAAAGCGAGATAGAGGGCATTCCCATGAAGCAAGGCATTCACCCCAACTACCGCGACGTCTGTTTCGTGGACCTGTCCAACGGTTTCAAGTTCGTGACGCGTTCGTGCGCTCCGACCAAGGAATCGATCAAGCTGGACGACGGCCGCGAACTGCCGCTGTTCAAGCTGGAAACCACCAGCGAAACGCATCCGTTCTACACGGGCACGCAAAAGAGCGTCGACAGCCTGGGCGGCCGCGTCGAGAAGTTCCGCAACAAGTTCGCTCGCGTCGGCCTCAAGAAGTAATCTGGCGCCCCGCGACGAGGTCGGACGGCGTCCGGCCTCCACTGGAAAGGCAGCTTCGGCTGCCTTTTTTGTTGCCTGCGCCGACCTGTGAGTCCGCACTTTTCAAAACATTGGCAAAGCTGCCCTGCCCCTGTTTCCGGCGCTGCCGCTGGCCTCTTCCAATCGAGATTCAAGGGAGCGGCGGAACCGGCTCTGCCGGGCCGCTCGCGGCCGGCCCCTCGGGGAGCGAAGGCAGCAGAGGACTCGCGCAGCGAGGCCCCGCCTTCGCGGCATTCGCCCTACGAGCCGAATGCGATCGAGCTGTCAGCGACCGTGGGGCAGTCATTTTGAGCCTGCTTGCCGAGCGACGCTCCGGCATGCGGCATGATGACTCCCCGTGAATCTGCCAACCCCCGCCCTCGTCACCGCACGTGCGGCCCAACGCCTGCCGCGCTGGGCCCTGATGCTCCTGTGCGCCGCCTACCTGTTGCCCGGGCAGTTCGGGCGCGAGCCGTGGAAGAACGCCGACATCACCGCGTTCGGCTACATGTCGTCGCTGGCCGAGGGCCGCAGCCCGTGGACGGCCCCGGCGCTGGCCGGCCTGCCCGGCGACGGCGCGCTGCTGCCGTACTGGCTGGGCGCGCTGTCGATCAAGGCGCTGCCGTTCGTCGACGCGGCCAACGCCGCGCGCGTGCCGTTCGCGCTGCTGCTGGCGGCCACGCTGGCGCTCATCTGGTACACGACGCAGCACCTGGCGCGCACCGAGGCCGCCCTGCCCGTCGCGTTCGCGTTCGGCGGCGAGGCCTCGCCGCGCGACTACGCCCGCGCGCTGTCCGACGGCGCGGTGCTGGCCGCCATCGCCAGCCTCGGATTGCTGCAGCTGGGGCACGAGACGACGCCGGAGATCGTCCAGCTGAGCGGCGCCGCGCTGTTCATGTGGACGCTCGCGGCCGCGCCCACGAGCGCGCGCCTGGCCGCGGGCGCGGCGGTGGTCGCGCTCACCGTCATCGCGGCCAGCGGCGCGCCCACCATCGCGCTCGCGCTGGGCGCCACCGGCTTCGTCATCTGCCACTGGTCGCGCTACCCCGGCGCGCTGGGGCTGCGGCCGTGGCTCGTGCTGGGCATGCTGACCGGCGCCCTGGTGGCCGCGGCCGGCCACGCCTGGGCCTGGCGCGCGGGCATGCGCTGGAGTTCGCCATGGGAGCTCGTGCGGCTGGCCGCCTGGTTCCTGTGGCCCGGCTGGCTGCTCGCGGCGTGGACGCTGTGGCGCTGGCGCAAGCACCTGGCCTATCGACACATCGCCGTGCCGAGCGTGGGCGTGGCCGTGGCGCTGGTCGCCTCGCTCACGATGGGCGCGTCCGACCGCGCGCTGCTGCTCGCCGTGCCGGGCATCGCCGTGCTGGCCGCGTTCGCGCTGCCCACGCTCAAGCGCTCGGCCGGGTCGGCCATCGACTGGTTCTCGGTGTTCTTCTTCACCGGCCTGTCCATCGTGATCTGGGTGTTCTATCTCGGCATGATGACCGGCACGCCGCACAAGGCCGCGCTGCGCATCGCCAACCTGCTGCCCGGCTTCGAGCCGCGCTTCTCGCCGGCGCTGCTCGCGCTGGCGGTCCTGGGCATGGCCGCGTGGCTGGCGCTGGTGCGCTGGCGCACGGCGCGCGTGCAGCATGCGCTGTGGAAGTCGCTGGTGCTGCCCGCGTCGGGCGTGGCGCTCAGCTGGCTGCTGCTGCTGACGCTGGGCCTGCCGGTGATCGACTACGCGCGCAGCTACCGGCCGTGGGTCTACCTCGTGGCGCAGGACGTGCCGCACGGCGCCTGCGTGGCCGCGCAGCTGCCGCGCTCGGCGCTCGCCGCGCTGGAGCACTACACGAACTGGCGCATCGACGCGCAAGGCGACGTCGCGAAGACCAGCCAGTGCCCGTACCTGCTGGTCGACGAGAACCGCCGCAACCCCGTCCAGGCGCCGCCGGGCTGGACGCTGGTGGAGCACCTGCATCGCCCGTCCGAGCGCGACGAGTCCACCGCGGTGTTCCGCCGCGCGGGGCTGCCGGCGCCGCGGCCATCGGACTTCGGCGCGGTCGCTTCGGCGCCCTGAGGCCATGCGCCTCGCTGCCTCGCTGATCGGCGCCCTGCTGGCCTGCGCGAGCACGCTGGCAGGCGCCAACGGCTCGTCGTGGGACGAGGACACGCGCGCCGCCAACGCGCGGCAACAAGGCCCGCTGGCGCTGTCGGCCGACGGCCGCTGGCACGTGCATGTCGACGCCGCCGACGTGATGCACCGCGTCGATCTCGCCGATCCGAAACAGGCCGCCAGCGTCGCGCTGCCGGCGCACGTGCACGCGCTCGCCGCGTCGCGCACCGCGCAGAAGGTGGCGCTGGTCACGGACGGCGGCTGCATCGCGCTGGTCGACTTCGGCAACGGCGCGACGCCGGCCCCACGCGTGAGCTGGCAGACCGACGTCGCGACGATCTCGCTGGACACGCCACCCAAGGATTGCCTCGGCGCGCACCAACCCGAAGCCGTCGACGCGATCGCGCTGTCGACCGACGGCCGCCTGCTCGCCACCGGCCGCGAGGTGTTCGACCTCGACGCCCGCCGCATCGTCGCCACGCTGCCGCACGGGCCCGAGCGGACGGCGCTCGTGCGCTTCGTCGCGCACGACACGCGCCTGCTGACCGTCGGCCACGAGATCGTCGAAGGCGACACCGGCGGCGTCGGCGTCGACCGCCTCGTGATGGCGGTGTGGGACCTGAAGTCCGGCGAGCTGCTGTCGCTGTTCGAGGAGCGCCGCGAGCTGCAGCTGCCGGTCGCGCAGCTCGTCGACCTGCCCGCCGGCAGCGCCACGGTCTACAGCGTCTCGCAGTCGCCCTACTGGCAGTCGCCGGAACCCAACCACGAGGGTCCCGCCGACCTCACGGGCTGGCGCGTGGACGGCTGCGCGGCGCTCGTGCGACCGCGTCGCCTGCCCATCGAGCACTGGACGTCCCTCGCGGTCGATCCCGCGGGCCGCTGGATCGCCGGCGCCCGGCCGCACGTCTTCGAGTCGGAAGAGGCGGCCGACAGGTCGCCGATCACCGACGACCTCGTCGTGCTCGACACCGCCACCGGCCGCACGCTGCTCGTGCGCGAGTTCCCGCACGCGCTGCGCGGCCTCGTCGCCGACGCCGACGGCACGCAGCTGTTCGCGCTCGCCACGCCGTCGTTCGACAATGGCCGGACGAGGCCGAAGACGCCCGCGTCGCGCCTGCCCATCGGCCAGGTGCTCACGATCGCCATTCCGGACGTCGCCGCCGCCGCGCCGTCGAATGCGTCGGCGAAGGCCATGCCCTGCCCGGTTCCCCGCGAAGCCCCGCACGCGCGCGAGCTCGCGCGCGCCGGCCGCCCGCTGCGCCTGTTGTGGAGCCAGCCGCTCGTCGACCTGGGCGTCTCCTGGTTCGTCTGCGACTATGCCTGCGGCCCGTTGATGGTGATGCACGACGGCAGCCTGTGGGCCGACGCCAACGGCACGGCCCTGCAGTTCGACAACGCCACCGGCAAGCTGCTGCGCAGCGTGCCCACGCCGCGCAGCGACAAGGTCAAGAGCGTGCCGCTGCCCGCGGCCGATGGCTGGTTCAACGCCCAGGGCGACACGCTCAGCTGGCGCCCCATAGCCGGCACGGCGGCGCGGCGCGTCGTCGACCACCGTCCGGGCTGGGAGATCGTCTTCCTGCAGGCCCAGGGCGACGCGGTGCTGGCCGCGTGGGTGCGCAAGTCCACGGCGCCGCCGTCTGCCGACGGCACTATCCCGCCGCCGCGGCCGGCCACGTACGTCTTCTACGACGCGCAAGGCCGCCGACTGAGCGAGCCCAGCAACGGCACCGAGGACGTCGAGGGCGAGGAGGAGCCCGGTTCGGCCTTCGCGCTGGGGGCCGTCACGCCGCCCGTCGCCCCCGCCTGCCGCGATGCCGCGGGCCCGCGCACCACGGGCTTCGACTGGCGCCTGGAGCGCTTCGGCAGCATCGTCGCCTGGGCCTGCGGGCCCGCCGCGGGCGACGCGCGCATCGCGTTGTGGAGCGACGTCGACATTCGTCCGAAACCGGACGCCGACACCGACGTCACCGCGCGCCGGATCGTCGCGCAGGACGGCGCGATCGGCGTGATCCAGGACAAGACGAGCGTGCGGGCCTTCGATGCCACCACGCGACGCGAGATCGGCCGCGTCGCGCTGACGCCCGACCTGCGGCTGGCCGCGGTCGCGATCGACGCGAGCCACGGCCAGTTGCTGGTCGTGACCTCGCGCCACGGCACCGACGACACGTGGAACGAAACCCTGCACGCCTACCAGCTGCGGCCCTGATCCTGGCGCCGCTGGTCGCGCAGCATGAACAGGTAGAGGCCTTCCACCTTCTCGCGCGCCCACGGCGTCTTGCGCAGCAGCTTGAGGCTCGACGTGATGCTGGGCTCGAACGCGAAGCAGCGCAGCGGGATCCGCTCGTCCAGGCCCTGCCAGCCGTACTCGGCCACCAGCGCGGTGAGGATGGCCTCCAGCGTCAGGCCGTGCAGCGGGTTGCGCGGCTGGCTCGGCGGTGGCGGCGGTTCGGGCGAGACGGGGTCGGTCATGCACCGATTGTCGCTTCTGTCGCAAACCCGCGGCATGCCCTGCGAGGGGTCCGGCCGATGCCAGACCCCTCCGGCGCCCTCCACTCGTTGTTCGGAACTCAGGCCCTCGCGAAGCGCGGCAGCACGCTGGCGGCGAACGAGAAGCGCGACACCCGGCTGGTGCACGTGACGGCACGGCCCAGCGCGGCGATGCGGGCGACGACGTCGTTGGCGAACTCGTCGGAATCGAAGTCGGCGAGCACGACGCCGGTGCCGTCCTGGATGTCCAGCGTGCGCACCAGCAGCGCGGCGAGCGCGCCGGCGTCGCGCGTGTAGGGCGCGTGGCCGTCGTCGCGGGCGGCCGTCGCGCCCTGCTCGGTGATCACGATGCTGTCCTGCCCCGGCGCGCGCTCGCCCGTGCGGCGCGACACCGAGATCAGCTTGGCCTTGCGGAACCGCGCCCAGTGCGTGGCGTTGGCGGCCTTCTCCTCGTCGCCGGTCAGCGAGAGCACGTACGTCGTCATGGCGATCCCCTCCCGATTCGTTTTCAGGCCGCGACGAGTTCGGCGGCGGCGTCGACCGGACGGCCGCGGGCGGCGATCACGGCGCCGGCGGCGCGCAGCAGCTCGAAGGCGATCTCGGGGCAGGACGCGGTGAGTTCCTTCTGGCGGGCGTACGACAGCTCGAGGACGACCGAGTCTTCCAGCGTGCGCACGTCGAGGTCGCCGGCTTCGTCCGAGAACACGCCGTCCTCGCCCGTGAGCGTGCCGGGCAGCAGCGCCTTGGAGCGGTTCGCGTTGCTGGCCGATTCCTGCCAGAGGCTGCCTTCCACCACGAAGCGCAGCGTGCGGTCGGCGCGGCCCGGGATCGTCACGCGGTAGCCGGCCGGCAGGCGGCGCACGATGCAGTAGCTGGAGAACACGCGCCAGTCGCCGGTGGCGAACGCCGGGTTGAACGCGTTCGAGGACGTCGACTTGCGGGCCTTGGCCGCGAACGCCAGGGCCTCGCAGTCGTCGGCGTCGGCCACCTGGTTGCGGCACAGGTCCATGTCGGCCAGGAACGTGAACGGGCGCTCGCCGTAGGCCTGGCGGCGGCCGGAGGCGCTGGGGAAGCCGGTGCGGGTGTCGATGGGCGTGTGGAACATGGCGGACTCCTCGGATTCGTTGTGGCGCCGGGGCTTGACGTCTCGGCATGGAACGCATGTTCGGCCGATCGCCCCCGGACATCCATTACGTCGCATAACGCGCTCATGACGTGAGCCCCGGCGCACTACACTTCGCGCTGCGCCGGCGCCCTCCCCGGCATGGAAAAATACCGGCCATGGGTACGCTGTCCGATCCCCGCACCGGCGAACGCGTCGTGCTTCGCGCCGAACACGTGTTCGGCCGCAACGCCCTGCGCGCCGACACGGCGCTCGACGACCCGGGCATCTCGTCGATGCACGCCGTCATCCGCTGGCGCAACGGCCGCTGGCTGCTCACCGACCACAGCCGCAACGGCACCTTCGTGGACGGCAAGGCGCTGGTGCCGGGCGAGCCGTTCGCGCTGGAGGCCGGCGCCGAGCTGCGCCTGGGCCGCGGGTCGAACGCGGCGTGGCGGGTGCAGGACGTCGCCGCGCCGGTGGACGCGCTGGTGCCGCAGGATTCGAGCGTCCCCGTCGTCACGCTGACGCCGCACAACCTGCTTCCGAGCAGCGAGGCGCCCGAGGTCTGCATCTACCAGGCGCGCCCGGGGCTGTGGATGCTGGAACAGAACGGCGACACGCGCGCGCTCAAGGACGGCGACCACCTGCAGCTGGGCAGCGCCGGCCCGCACCGCTTCCTGGCGGCCGCGCCGATGGACGACACGCAGGTCGCCGAGATCGCGCGCGAGCCCGAGGCGCCGTGGCTGGTCATGCGCCTGAGCCTGGACGAGGAGCACGCCAGCCTCGAGGTGGCCGACGGCGCCGCCCGGACCGACCTCGGCGAGCGCAGCCACCACTACTGCCTGGCGACGCTCGCGCGCCGGCGCATGGCCGACCAGGCGCGCGGCATCGAGCCCGGCGCCCAGGGCTGGCTGGGCAGCGGCGAGCTGGCGAAGATGCTGGGCATGGAGACCACGCACCTGAACATCCAGATCTTCCGCGCCCGCGAGCAGCTGATGACCGCGCTGCCGGCCGTCGCGGCGTTGTCGCGCCTGATCGAGCGCCGGCGCGGCGAGCTGCGCATCGGCGACCTGCCGTTCGAGGTCTACCGCGGCGACAAGCTGGAGTGCCGCTACCGGCCCGACTCGGTGCGCTGAGGCGGCGCCAGCAGGCCGTCGAAGGCGTCGCGGGCGGCCACGCTCGTGGCGTGCGTGGCGTCGGCGTCGCGGTGCGGCACGCCGTCCAGCGATTCCTGGCGCTGGTCGGCGTCGGGGCTGTACAGCGCCATCGAGTCGACCAGGCGCTGCTTGCCCGATGCCTCGCGCACGGCCACGCGCACGATGGGCTGGATCAGCACCTGGTCTTCGTCCGAGCCCGGCTTGCGCGCGGCGCCCGGCACGACGGTACCGATGACCGTGCCGACCATCGTCCCCACCACGGTGGCCATCGGCGATTCCGCTGCGCGAGCCGCGGCGACGCGCAGTGCCTCGCGCATGGCCTCGGCGCTGGCGAAGCGGTCGTCGGCGCGCTTGGCCAGCGCGCGCGCCACGACGTCGTCGAATGCGCGTCCGATGGCGCCGGCCGCGGCCTCGCTGACCGGCACGGGCTGCTCGTGCAGGATCTGGTGCATGACGGCGGCCGGCGCGCCGGAGAACGGACGGCGGCCGCTCAGGAGCAGGTGCAGCAGCGCGCCGCACGCGAACAGGTCGGCGCGCTGGTCGAGCGCGCCGCCGGTGAACTGCTCGGGCGCCATGAAGGCCGGGGTGCCGATGATGGACGACACCCGTGTCAGGCCGAGGTCGCGCAGGCGCGCGACGCCGAAGTCGGCCAGCTTCACGCGGCCCGCGGGCGTGACCAGGATGTTGGCGGGCTTGAGGTCGCGGTGGCAGATGCCTTCGCGGTGCACGCTGGCGAGCACGTCCAGGAGCTCGTCGACGATGGCCACCGCGCGTTGCTGGCCCTGCAGCGGGTTGCGCATCAGGAGCTCGTCGAGGTTGCTGCCCTCGACGTATTCCATCGCGATCCAGCTGTGCAGGCCGTCCTCGCCGAACTCGTGCACGGCCACGACGCCGGGATGCTGCAGGCGGCCGATGGTGCGCGCCTCCTGGCGGAAGCGGGTGACGATGGCGTCGACGTCGTTGTCGGCGTCGTCGCCGCTGCGCTGCAGCGCCTTGAGGGCCACCACGCGGCCGGTGGCCGGATCCACGCCCTTGTAGACGATGCTGGTCGCTCCGCGCCCGAGTTCGGCGGAGACGTCGTAGCGGCCTATTCGTTGGGGGAGCATGGCGGGAAGCACCTCGACAATGGAACGAAGTATCCGCCAGATCCGCCTGCGCGGGCAGCGTTCTGGCGGGCGCTATGCTTGCCGCCGATGAACCCGCCCACCCTCACCGGCCCGCGCGTGCGCCTGCGCCCGCTGGAGGCCGCCGACGCGCCCGCCCTCGTGGCGGCCGCCGCCGACGGCGAACTCTGGAACCTGCCCTTCACCGTCGTGCCGTCCGCGGCCACCGTCGACGCCTGGATCGCCGGCGCGCTCGAAGGCCGGCAGGCCGGTCACGTGCTGCCGTTCGCCACCGAGCTGGTCGCCACCGGCCAGGTGATCGGCTCGACGCGTTTCTGGAAGATCGACGCGCGCCATCGCAAGCTGGAGATCGGCAGCACGTGGATCGCGGCGTCGTGGCAGAAGAGCTTCGTCAACACGGAGGCCAAGTGGCTGATGCTGCGGCATGCGTTCGACGAGCTGGGCTGCGTGCGGGTGCAGTTCACGACCGACGAGATCAACGCGAAGTCGCGTGCGGCGATCCTGCGGCTGGGGGCGCAGCAGGAAGGCATCGTGCGCAATGAGCGGATCATGCCGGATGGGCGTCGGCGGAACTCGGTGCGGTTCAGCATCATCGATGACGAGTGGGCGGGGGTGCGCGAGGCGTTGGAGGCGCGACTCTCCTTGGCGTAAGCGGCTCAACTGAGACAGCGGTCATCCCTGCGCGCAGTCGCAGGATCCACCCCTGCCGTGGTGCTGGCGTGTGGTGCCTGCGGCGCTGGCGCTTCGCGGCTGCGAAGCGGTTTGCCGGCGAGGCGCGGCGTTCGGAGACCTCGGGGCGCGGGGTGGCGTGGGGGTCTGGCGCGCTCAGGCGTCCCGCGGTCGGCTACGGCCTGCGGCCTTCGCGCGACTGCGCTGCGGTGCTCGGCGGACAGG
>FSXQ01001014.1_pt1 | contig 10795 bp, 8 predicted proteins | sample 1638011 | NCBI WGS metagenome assembly FSXQ01 (sample SAMEA3914789, study PRJEB12502) | metagenome | biome: forest; material: soil | place: Canada | collected 2011-07-03 | depth 0.3 m | reverse complement strand
GCGCGTGATCAGCACGAACATCTCGCCCACCACCAGGATGGCGAGGATGGACGATTCGTCCAGGATGTCGAGCAGGTTGCCGCTGGTGAGGAACACCGGTGCACGAGCGCCCACCACCAGCACCAGCGCCACGATGATGGCCGCGAGCGCGAGTTCGCGCCGCCAGGATTGCCACTTCATCAAGCGGCCTCCTGCAACGCGTCGCTGGCCGGTGCACGCGCTGCCGGCGGCCACGCCAGGCCCGACGCCGCGGCCACGAAATGCTCGGCGTCGTAGTCGGCTCGCGCGAGCTCCGTCACCACACGGCCGCGCCGCATGACGACGGCGCGGTGGGTCAGGTTCATCACTTCGGGCAGCTCCGAGGACACGAGGATCACGGCCAGGCCTTCGGCCACGAGCTCGGCGATCAGTTGATACACGGCCTGCTTCGCGCCGACGTCGATTCCCTTGGTGGGTTCGTCCAGGATCACGATGCGCGGCGACAGGCACAGCCACTTGGCGATCACCACCTTCTGCTGGTTGCCGCCCGAGAGCCCAGCCATGGGCATCTCGCCGCTTTCCGACTTGATGCGCAGGCGCTGCGTCATGTCGGCATACAACGCGGCCTCGCGGCGCGCCGACAGCCACGGGCCATTGGCGAAGCGCGCAAGCCCGGCCAGGCTGATGTTGTGCTGTACCGGGAACGACAGGATGCCGCCCTGGCGTTGACGCTCTTCCGGCACATAGGCGATCCCGGCGGCCATCGCATCGGCGGGCGCGCGGATGTTCACGCGCTGGCCGTCGATTTCCACGCTGCCGCGGCTGCCCGGGTTCAGCCCCATCAGCGCCAGCATCAGCTCGCTCCGGCCGGCGCCGATCAGGCCGTAGAAGCCCAGGATCTCCCCGCGTCGCAGCGAGAAACCGACGTCGGCGAACTCGGTCGGATGGTTCATGCCCGCGACGCGCAGCACCACGTCGCCAGGGGCGGTGGGCACGGGCGGATAGATCTGCTCGATGGCGCGGCCGGCCATCAGTTTCACGAGTTCGGCCTCGTGCACGTCGGCCACGGCCCCTTCGCCCACGTGGGCGCCATCGCGCAGCACGACGTAGCGATCGGCCACGGCGAAGATCTCGTCGAACTTGTGGGTGATGAAGATCACGCCCATGCCGCGGTCGCGCAGGCGCCGCACCAGGCCGTAGAAATCACGGATCTCGCCTTGCGACAGCGCCGCGGTGGGCTCGTCCAGGATCACGACCGTCGCCTCGCGCGAGAGCGCGCGGGCGATCTCGAGCAGGTGGCGTTCGGCGAGCGACAACTCGCGCACGGGCGTGTCCGGCGAGAACGACGCACCCACGAGATCCAGCGCGGCCTGCGCGTCGCGCCGCATGCGGGGCCAGTCGATCAGACCCCAGCGGCGCGGCTGGCGCCCGATGAACAGGTTCTCGGCGACGCTCAATTCCTCGAACATCACCGTTTCCTGGTGCACCGCCACGATGCCGCGATCCCCGGCGTCCTGCGCGCTGGCGAGGACCAGCTCGTCCCCGTCCAGGCGCATCTCGCCCTCGTCCATCGGCACCACGCCGGTGAGGATCTTCACCAGCGTGGACTTGCCGGCGCCGTTCTCGCCCACCAGCGCGAGAACTTCTCCGCGGCGCAGCGTGAGGTCGACGCCGCGCAAGGCGTGCGTGGGGCCATAGCGCTTGTGGACGCCGCGCAGGCTCAGCAGGGGCTCGGTCATCGGGCGAGGAAGGGGGCTCAGAAGATCTTGGCGAACTGGTCGACGTTGCTCGCATCGTAGGTGAACGGCTCCGACATGGCGGCCTCGCCCTTGGCGTCCAGCGTGACGGTGCCGACGCGGCCCAGCGAGATCTTGTCGCCCGGCTTGCCCGTCACCTTGCCGCTCATGAACTGGCTCGCGGCCATGATGGACGAGTAGCCGAGGTCGATCGGGTTCCAGATCGCGAACGACTTCACCGCGCCGCTGTGCACGTGGCCGGCCATTTCCGACGGCAGCCCCAGGCCGGTGACGAACACCTTGCCGACGAGATTCTCGTCCTGCACGGCCTTGGCCGCGGCGGCCACGCCCACCGTCGTCGGGGCGACGATCACCTTCAGGTTCGGATAGCTCTTGAACAAGCCCTTGGCTTCGCGATAGCTCTTGTCGGTCTGGTCGTCGCCGTAGACCACGGTGTCCAACTTCAGGCCGGCATACGCGGGCTGCGCGAGCACGGTCTTCATGTTGGCGATCCACGTGTTCTGGTTGGTGGCCTGCGCGGTGGCGGACAGCACGGCGATCTCGCCACCGCTGCTTGCGGCGGACTGCGCCATCTTCACGAGCTTCTCGCCGATCAGCGCGTCCGACGACGGCGCCAGGTGCATCAGGCGGCCGTCCTGGCGCACGGCGGAGTCGAACGAGATGACCTTGATGCCGCGCGCCATCGCCTTCTTCATCACGGGCACGAGCGCGTCCGGATCGTTGGCCGAGATCACGATGGCCTTGACGCCTTGCGCGATCAACGTGTTGATGATCTCGATCTGGCCCTCGGCGGTGGCCTTGGCCGGCCCGGTGTAGATGATCTCGACGTTGCCCAGTTCCTTGGCTGCCTCGAGTGCGCCCTGGTGGGTGGCGTCGAAGAAGCCGTTGCCCAGGCTCTTGACGACCAGCGCGATCTTGTCGGCCGCCATCGCCGGTGTGGCGAGGACGGCGGTGAGCGCGACCGCGAGGGCGGCCTTCAGTACATTCTTCATCGTTGTCTCCTGTCGTGTTTTTGATGGGAACGGGAAATACCAGGGTGTCAGACGATGCCGCCACCCCCGCCTTGCGCCGCCGGCCGCTCGGCCGCAACGCGTTGCCTGTAGCCGCTCGCGCGGTAGATCGCGACCGGGTCGATCGCGGCGCCGGCCTGCGCTCGCACGCGCTGGAGCAGCGGCGTGACGTCGGTCTGGAAGGCCGTCTTCAGCAACTGCGTGGCCGCCAGCGCGTCGTTGTCCTGCTGCGCGGCATCGAGCGCGACGCGGTCGACCAGCAGCGCTTGCGCGTAGGTGCGCTGCACCTGTTCCGCGCTGGTCATCAGGCTCTCGATCGGGTCGGTCACGTTGTGGCTCTGGTCGAGCATGTAGGCGGGGGCTAACCCGGCCACGCGCTCCTGCGCCGCAGCCACGAGCTCGTTGAAGACGAGGAACAGGCGGTAGGGCGCGACGCTGCCGGCATCGAGGTCGTCGTCGCCGTACTTGCTGTCGTTGAAGTGGAAGCCCGCGAGCTTGTTGGCCGCGATCAGTCGCGCGACGATCATCTCGATGTTGACGTTGGGCGCGTGGTGCCCGAGGTCGACCAGGCACTTCGCCTTCGGGCCCAGCGCGGTGGCCGCGAGCAGGCTGCTGCCCCAGTCCTGGATCACCGTGGCGTAGAACGCCGGCTCGCAGATCTTGTGCTCGAGAAACATCTGCCAGTCCGCCGGCAGCGCCGCGTAGATCTGCTGCGTGCTGTCGACATAGCGCTCGAACGCGCGGCGGAAGTGTTGCTGGCCGGGGAAGTTGCTGCCATCGCCCACCCACACCGTCAACGCCTTGCTGCCCAGCGCCTGTCCGATCGCGATGCATTCGATGTTGTGCGCCACCGCCTGCGCGCGCGTGGCCGCGTCGGTGTGCGTGAGGCTGCCGAACTTGTAGCTGTGCGCCTGGCCCTTCTGGTCGGAGAAGGTGTTGGAGTTCATCGCGTCGAAGCTCAATCCGTAGCCTTGTGCGGCCGCGCGCAACTCGCTCCAGTCGCCGCACTTGTCCCAGGGGATGTGCAGCGAGACGGTGGGCGTGGCGCGCGCCAGCTGGTGGATCACGGCGCAGTCCTGCAGCTTGTCGAACACGTGGCGCGGCTCGCCGATGCCGGGAAAGCGCGCGAAGCGCGTGCCGCCGGTGCCGACGCCCCAGCTCGGGATGGCGACGCCGAAGCGGGCCACCTGGTCGGCAATCGTGGCGATCGCCACGCCGCGGCGCGCGAGCCGCTCGCCCAGGTGGTCGTAGTCCAGCTGCACCTCGCGTTCGCGGCGGGCGTTGTGGTCGGCGATCAGCGAGGTGTCGATCGGCATCATGGTCTTGTCTCCTTCTTGGTTGCGTAGAGCGCGCACCAGGTCAGCGCGTGAACGCCGCCAGGTTGCCGGCGTCCACGTTGAGGATGTTGCCCGTACTCTTGGCGCTCAGGTGTTCGGCCGCGAAGAAGTAGGTGGCCTCGGCGATGTCCTCGGGCAGCACGCTGCGCTTGAGCATGGAGCGGTCACGGTAGAACGCTTCCAGGTCCTGCTCGGCCACCTTGTTGGCCGCGGCACGCTCCTCGCTCCACTTGCCCGTCCAGATCTTCGAGCCGCGGATCACCGCGTCGGGGTTCACCACGTTGGAGCGGATGCCCAGCGGCGCGCCTTCCAGCGCGAAGCTGCGACTGAGCTGGATCTCGGCGGCCTTCGCCGCGCAATAGGCGGTGGCCTGGTTGCTGGCCACCATGCCGTTCTTGCTGGCGATCACCACGATGGAGCCGCCGGTGCCTTGCGCCTTCATCTGGCGGAACGCCTCGCGTCCGACCAGGAAGTAACCCTTGGCGAGGATGTCCTGGTTGCGGTTCCACAGTGCCAGCGTGGTGTCCTCCAGCGGCGCGGCCGAGGCGATGCCCGCGTTGCTCACCAGGATGTCGATGCCGCCGAACTCGATCGCCGCGCGCGCGAACGACGCGATGACGCTGGCCTCGTCGGTGACGTCGGCACGAACCCCGCGCACGTGGTCCTTGCCATGTGCCTTCTCCAGTGCCGCGGTGACCGATTGCAGCGCCTCGTCGTCGATGTCGGTCAGCACCACGCAGCCGCCATCGGCCAGGAGGCGTCGCGCGATCGCCTGGCCGATGCCGCCGGCGCCGCCGGTCACCAGCGCCACCTTGCCCACCATCGGCCTGGGTTTGGGCATGCGCTGCAGCTTGGCTTCCTCGAGCAGCCAGTACTCGATGTCGAACGCCTCCTGCTCGGGCAGGCCCACGTAGCGGTCGACCGCGTTCGCCTCGCGCATCACGTTGATCGCGTTCACGTAGAACTCGCCGGCGATGCGCGCCGTCGCCTTGTCCTTGGCGATCGTCACCATGCCGATGCGCGGCAGCAGGATCACGACCGGATTCGGGTCGCGCAGCGGCGGGCTGGTGGGACGCTTGCAGCGCTCGTAGTAGTCCACGTAGTCCGCACGATAGGCCACGAGCAGCGCTTCGAGCGCCGTCCTGAGCGCGGGGCCTTCCAGCGTGTAGACCGATTCGGGTACCACCAGCGGACGGATCTTGGTGCGCAGGAAGTGATCCGGGCAAGAGGTGCCGAGCGCGGCCAGCGGTTCGAGGTCGTTGGAGTTTACGAAGGCCATCACCTCCGCCGACGAGTTCACGTGCAGCAGCTTGGGCGCGCCTTCGGCCGAGAGGCCGCGCAGCACGGGCAACACGCGCGCGAGCGCCGCATCGCGTTCCATGTCGCCAAGCGCCTGCACCCGGGCGCCACCGAACGCCGGCAGCTTGCGCGCGTCGCGTTCGGCCGCGAGCCACGTCTGTGCGCGGGCGATCAGCGCGACGGTGTTCTCGTAGCAGCTCTTGGCCGTGTCACCCCAGCTGAACAAGCCGTGGCCGGCGAGGATGATGCCGCGCAGGCCGGGATGCTCGCGGTCGTACTGCGCCAGTTGCTGGCCCAGCTCGTAGCCGGGGCGCCGCCACGGCAGCCAGCCGACCGTGCCTTCGAAGACGCGCTGCGTGATCTCTTGCGACTGCGCCATCGCCGCGATCGCGATGACGGCGTCGGGGTGCATGTGGTCCACGTGCGCATACGGCAGCGACGAGTGCAGCGGCGTGTCGATCGATGCGGCGCGGGTGTTGAGGTTGAAGGTGCAATGCGGCAGGTAGCCCACCATCTCGTCTTCCTGCGCCGGGCCGCGATACAGGCGCTGCAGTGCACGCAGCTTGTCCATGTAGAGCGTCGAGAAGCCGTCGAGCTTCATCGACCCGAGGTCGCCCCCCGAGCCCTTGACCCACAGCACCTCCGCCCTGTCGCCGGTGAGCGGGTCGGTCTGCCGGATCTTGGCGGACGTGTTGCCGCCACCGTAGTTGGTGATGCGCAGATCCGAGCCGAGCAGGTTGGAACGGTAGAGGAGCACGTTGGGCTCGTCGAGGACATCGGCTTGGGAATCGTTCCAGCGCGGAAAGGGGGCAGGGGCGGTCATCGAGGGGCCTTGGAGGGATTGCGGCGATTCTGGAGAGCGTGTGCCCGCGTCGCAAGGCGCTCCCGCTGATGGCGCGGATAAGAAAAACTTTGGTGCGCGGGCTTTCGACCTCGCGAATCCCGTCGATCCCGGGCGAGCCGGCTCCCGGGCCGCCGAGGCGATCCGCGATCACAGGGTATTCACGGGCGCCCATCTTGGTGTGCACCGCAGCAATCGCAATGCCACGGGGAAGGCCCGCGGGCGGTTCGCCGTGGTGCCTCGAGATTCGGATATTCTGGCGACCGCCGTGCAGCAGGCGCCGTCCCGGCGCTGCGCGACGCTCCATGAAAAATCTGACCCTGCGATCCCTGCGCATCTTCGAAGCCACGGCCGCCTGCGCGAGCTTCTCGCGTGCGGCGGAATTGCTGGAGCTGACGCAGCCGGCGGTCTCGATGCAGATCCGCCAGCTCGAGTCCGAAGTGGGCATGGCCTTGTTCGACAAGCGCGCGCGTCCGCTGGCGCTCACCGATGCGGGGCGCGAGTTGCTCGTGCACGCGCGCGCCATCCTGTCGCAGGTGCGCATCGCCGAGGACGCGCTCGGATCGCTGCAGGGTGCATTGCGTGGGCAGTTGCACCTGGGCGTGGTCGCGACCGCGAACTACTTCGCGCCCCTGTTGATGCAGGCGTTCCGGCAACTGCATCCGGAGATCCGGCTGAAACTCAGCCTGGACAAGCGCGATCCGCTACTGGCCTCGCTGGCGGAGCACCGGCTCGACATCGTGATCGCCGGATTTCCGCCGGCGCTCGCCGATGTCGAAGCCGAGCCGTTCGCGCGCCATCCACACTGCATCGTGGCGCACCCCGGCCATCGCCTGGCCGGACAGCGCGACATCCCCTGGGCGGCCCTGCGCGACGAGCCCTTCCTGTTCCGCGAACCCGGCTCGGCGACGCGCCAGTTCCTGGACCACCTGCTGCTCTCGAATTCCCTGCGCGTGAATCGGGCGACCGAACTGCATGGCACCGAGACGATCAAGCAGGCCGTGATGGTCGGCATGGGCATCAGTTTCCTGTCGGCTCACGCGTTCCAGGTGGAGGCCGAAGCCGGCCGGATGATCGTGCTCGATGTGGTCGACATGCCCAAGATGCTGGACTGGTGCGTGCTGCATCGGCGCGACTCCTCGCTGACGGGCGTCAACGAGGCATTTCGTGCCTTCGTGCTCGAGCGCGGCGCAGCCCTCGTTGCTTGCCGCCACGGGGGCTCCGAGGCGCGCGCCTGAGGGCGGAGCTTCCCCGGGCATGAAAAAGCCTCGCCGAAGCGAGGCTGTGGCGGACCTTGTCGGCGTGTTCAGCGCAGCTGTTGCTGCTGCGCCTTCTGCGATTGCAGCTGTGCCACCTGCTCCCTGAGCATGCCAAGGGCAGCATGTTGAACGGCGCCGCCCACGTTGCCTTCCATGCGGGTGGACAGGTTCAGTTGCGTCACCACCTGCGAGATGTTCTCCAGCCACCACGGCTGCGGCGGCGGCGGATTGTGGTGAAGCAGCCAGGCGATGAGCACGCTCAGCGGCACGCTGCCGCACCAGTCGTCGAACATCTCCGATGCGAAGCCGCTGATCGTGCCACCGATCTCGGCAGCGGCACCGCCATGGGCCTGCAGGGACTGGCCGAGCTGGTACAGGCGAACCTGCTGGAACGCGACCGCGGCCGCGTCGCGCGCGAGCGGGGGGCAGCGGTTGCGGGTTCAGTTCGACGGCGACACGCGAGGTCGCGATGATTTCCTGGATCGAGCCCAGGCGCAGCGGGCCGCCCGGCCAGTGCGGCGGACGCGTGCCGCACCAGGGATCATCGTCGAGAGCGCTGACGAGCGCGCGGAGGGAAGCGGCCATGAGGATCTCCTTCAGTGTGAGGGCAGAGGAAGCCGACGATCCTCCTGGCGCGGGGCCTGCACTATCCCTACAACGACGTGGACGCGCATACCCCCCCAGGGCTGGAGCCGGGGTGTGCTCGGCCGCGGCGGCGACGCGAACGACGAATTCAGCATGTACGCGCCGAGCGCGACGTGGTCGTCTGGCTGTACAGGTATCGAGTGGACTCCCGGGGCTCGTCGAAGCGCGGGCCTGCATCGGACACCTCAGGGTCGTGAGGGAGGGACAATCGCCCCATGTCCGAACCTGTCGTCCCCGCCGCCGAAGAAAAGCCGCCCGCCGCGAATCGCCCCGGCGACGCCTTCGTGCAGTCGTTCGCCCGCGGCTTGGCCGTGCTGCGCAGCTTCGGCGCCGACGCGCCCGCGCAGACGCTCACCGGCGCGGCCGAGCGCAGCGGGCTCACCCGCGCCGGCGCGCGGCGCATCCTGCTCACGCTGCAGCAACTGGGCTACGTGGAAGCGGAAGGGCGGCTGTTCCGGCTCACGCCGCGGGTGATGGAGCTGGGCTTTGCCTACCTCAGCTCGCAGCCGGTGTGGCACCTGGCGCTGCCCGTGATGGAAGAACTGGTGCAGGACATCCACGAGTCCTCGTCGGCCGCGGTGCTGGACGGCGAGGACATCGTCTACGTGCTGCGCGTGCCGGCCAAGAAGATCATGGCCATCAGCCTCGGGCCGGGCAGCCGCCTGCCGGCGTACTGCACGGCGATGGGCCGCGTGCTGCTGGCTGGCTTGTCCGAGACGGAGCGCCGCACGCGTCTCGCGCGCGCTCCCCTTCCGGCGCGCACCGCGCGCACGGTGACCGACGTCGATGCGCTGATGGCGCTGCTGGACGGCGTGCGCCGCGATGGCCATGCGCTGGTGCACGGCGAACTCGAGGAAGGCCTCGTGTCGATGGCGGCGCCCATCGTCAACCGCGCAGGCCGGGTGGTGGCGGCGATCAACGTCAGCGCCCAGGATCAGCGCATGCCGCCCGACGAGATGCGCAAGCGCCTGTTGCCGCGGCTGCTGGAGTCGGCGGCCAACATCAACAACCTCATGCGGATGCAAGACTGAATTCGACGCGGAGGCGGCTTGCGTTGCATCGACGTCGGCCGGCGCCAATTTCCGCACGCCGGCTTGGTCCCGCGCCCGCCGCGAGGCGCCGGTTGTGCTCAACTTGGCAATATCGCGGCCGATCTATCCGTATCGGGCCGCTGCCGGCCGGGTTCTTGCATGGCCTTTCGATTCGACAACGTTCCTGGCAAGGCTGCCGCCAAAAGCGGCTGCCGCGTCCACTCCGCCCTGCAATCCCTCCTTGATTCCATGACCGCCGCCACCGATTCGTCTCCCGACGTGCCGTCTCCTTCGGGCGTTCGCGCGGCCGCGGCACCCGCGGGCGGCGGCCCGTTGGTGACGACCGACTATCTCGGCTACCGCCTGGCCTCGCACTTCCAGCCGATCTACAGCCTGACGCATCACCGTGCCGTCGGCCACGAGGCCTTGCTGCGGGCCACGTCCATTGCCACCGGCGTGCCGGTGCCGCCGATGGAGCTGTTTGCCAGCGTCGATGGCGACGATGCCCGGCTGAGCCTGGATTGCGCCTCGCTGCGGCAGCACCTGGCCGCGTACGCCGGCAAGGATGCCGACGAGTGGTTGTTCCTGAACGTGCACCCGCGCTCGCTCGTTTCGCCGGTCGGGCCTGGCATCGGCGAGATCGCCGCGACGCTCGCCGCGCACGGCCTGCGGCCGGAGCAGGTGGTGATCGAGGTACTGGAATCGACGCTGCCGGACGACGTCGATTTCGATCGGCGCATCGACGAGCTGCGCGAACTGGGCTGCCTGGTGTCGCTCGACGACTTCGGCGCCGGCCATTCCAATTTCGACCGCGTGTTTCGGCTGCGCCCCGAGATCGTCAAGCTCGATCGCAGCGTGGTGGCTCGCGCCGAGGTGGATCCGCATGCGCGTCGCATCGCCTCGCAGATGGTGTCCCTGCTGCACGAGTGCGGCTGCCTGGTGCTGATGGAAGGCATCGAGACCGATGAAGGCGCGTACACCGCGTTGCGTTGCGACGTCGATTTCGTGCAGGGCTGGCACTTCGGCCGCCCGGCGCCCGCGCTCGCCGGCGGCGCCGGCCTGCACGCATTGCGCGTCGCGTGGGATCGCTTCGACCGGCAGTCGGTCACCGACGACCGGCTCTGGCAGGAGCAGATGTCGCCCTACAAGCAGTCGATCGAGCTCGCCAGCGTGCTGCTGGCCGGCGGGGCCTCGATGGACGAGGCCTGCCGACGGTTCCTGTCGCATCCGGGCTCGGACATGTGCTACCTGCTGGACAAGCAGGGCCGCCAAGTGGTGGGCAACGCGTTTCGCGACGTCGTCGCGCATCAGCAGCTCGAAAGCGCGCAGCGCTTCGCGCCGCTGCGCGACACCGGCCAGGCGCGCTGGTCGCGCCGCGCCTATTTCCGCGGCGCCGAGTCCTCGCCCAACATGGCGCAGGTGACGCGGCCCTACATGACGCTGCAGGGCTCGCGCATGTGCTTCACCGTGTCGATCCAGTTCGACATGGGCGGGCGCACACTGGTGCTGTGCGGGGACGCGTCGCTGTAGTCGTGCGGTGGCGACGATGAATGCGGGGGACAATGGGCCATGGCCCTCAAAGCAACGATTCACAAGGTCCGTCTGCAGCTCGCCGACATGGATCGCAACATCTACGG
>FSXQ01001823.1_pt1 | contig 10805 bp, 12 predicted proteins | sample 1638011 | NCBI WGS metagenome assembly FSXQ01 (sample SAMEA3914789, study PRJEB12502) | metagenome | biome: forest; material: soil | place: Canada | collected 2011-07-03 | depth 0.3 m | reverse complement strand
CTTCGAGCGGCTTGATGGAGACCGACACGGGTGACCTCTTTCTGAAACTCATGGGTTGGCACACTCCCTTCGAGAGTGCCAAAGCAACTATAGGCCCTCCGTTAGCAGTCGATCAATGCGAGTGCCAACCCGGTGCCGTCGCCGCAGTAGCGTGGGCGGATGGATGTCACCGAGCTGCGCGCGCTGCTCTCGCCCGAGGGGCTCCGCCTGCTCGATGAGGTCGGGCCGATCGAGGCGACCGCGGATGTGCTGCGGATCGTGTCGCGGCTGCGGGGTGCCGGTCATCCTGGCGACCTGGTGGCCGCGGTGCTCGGTCAGGCACGCCTGCGAGCGAAGGCGCGGGCGAAGTTCGGGGACTTCGCGGCCCGGATGCTGTTCACGCCCGACGGCCTCGAGCAGGCCACCCGGCTCAGTGTCGCCTCGTTGCACGCCGGTCGTTTCGCGGGCGCCGGGATCGACGTGGTCGCCGACCTGGGCTGCGGCATCGGAGCCGATGCTCTGGCCATGGCCGCGCTCGACCTCGGCGTGCTCGCCGTGGAGCGCGACGAGCTCACCGCAGCGATCGCGAGCTTCAACCTTGCACCGTTCGCGGCCGCCCGGGTGGAGCTCGGCGACGCCACCACCACCGACCTCACCGGCGTCGGCGGCGTCTGGCTCGACCCGGCGCGACGCGCCGGAGGTCGGCGTCTCGACAACCCGGCCGACTGGTCGCCGGCGCTCGATTGGGCGTTCGGGCTCGCCGAGACCCTGCCGACGGGGATCAAGCTCGGGCCGGGCCTCGACCGCTCGCTGCTGCCGGACGAGGGCGAGGCCCAATGGGTCTCGGTCGACGGGGAGGTCGTGGAACTCGCGGTCTGGTCGGGCGTGCTGGCGAGACCGGGGGTGAGACGCGCGGCGCTGGTGCTGCGCTCCGGGTCGGCCGCCGAGCTGACGGCCGCGCACGACAGCGAGGATGCCGACAGCGGCGCGCTGGGCGAGTACCTGCTCGAACCGGATGGCGCGGTCATCCGGGCCCGCCTGATCGGCGACCTGGCCCGCAGCATCCCGGGGGATGGCCGGATGCTCGACCCCACGATCGCCTGGATCACCAGCGACGCGGCGCCCGAGACGCCGTTCGGAGCAGCATTCCGGGTCGTCGAGCGATTCCCGCTGGACGTCAAGACGCTCAAGAAGGAACTCGCGGCGCGCGGGATCGGCACGCTGGAGGTCAAAAAACGCGGGGTCGACATCGACCCAGCGGCGTTCCGGGCGCGGCTCGCGCTGAAGGGCGACGCCTCAGCCACCCTGGTGCTGACCCGGGTCGCAGGCGCGCGAGTGGCGCTGCTGGCCGAGCGGCTCTGAGACGGAGAGAAGGGCGCGAGCGCGAACGCCCGGCCCTTCTCGAGAAACGGCTCAGTAGTTCCCGACGACTCCACCGAGCGTCGCGAGGCTCGCAAAGTAGGCGATGAGGCCGATGAGCGAGATGATCCCGAGGATCACGCCCAGTACGATGCCGACGACGCCAGTGATGATGCCCACGGTGGGCATCCAACTCGGGGCGCCCGGCTCCTGCTTCTTCGCCTTGTTGCTCACGATGATCGCTGCGATACCGGCGCCCAGGCCGATGATGCCGGTCCAGCTGAAGATCACGCTGCCGATACCGAGGATGAAACCGACGATGCTGAGCGTCTGCTTCGGACCGGCGGCGACCGGCGCCGCCGCGTATGCGGGGGCAGCAGGAGTCGCGGCGGGCTCGGGAGTCGGGGGCGTGGGGGTTGCATCGGTCATAGTCCGAGTGCTCCTTAGTCGTTGGGTGGAGTAGCGGTGCTCATGCTCCCAGCCTGAGTGAGTGCTGTCAACGGGGGTTTCGGCGTGTTTCCGGCGAGAGGCGTGCCGCTGACCCCACTCAGCCGGAGTACGACGAGTACGACCCGTTGGCCACGACCGCGAAGATGACGATGAAGTAGATGATCGCGAGCACGATTCCCAGGCCGACGAACACGTAGCCGAGAACGGTGCCGGCGAGAGCGAGACCGTGACCACCCTCACCCGTGCGCTTGATCTGCCCGAGGGCGATGTGGCCGCAGATGATCCCGCCGAGGGGGACGACGAACGCGAGCACGAGCGCGACGATCGCGAGAGTGTTGGTCGCACGGGCGTACTGGCCCGGGGCGTACGGCTGCGCGGCGTAGGCATTCGGCTGCGCGTAGGGATTCTGTTGCGCGTACGGATTGGGCTCGGCTGCCGACTGCGCGTACGGGTTCGGCTGCGGGGGCACGATCCCGTCCGGGGTCGGAGGTGCGGGCGGGAGGGGCGGCGTCGTGTCGGACATGCGGCCAGCTTCGCAGTGGCCCCCGACCCTGTCAATCGGGGCGCGCGGGGCGACTCAGGCTTGGATCGTCGTGACCGGGAGCGTCGAATCGGCGCCGAAGTCGAGCCCGGAGGGCTCGTGGCCCTCCGCGATGAGCCGAGCACCCAGGGCCGCGATCATGGCGCCGTTGTCGGTGCACAGCGACAGCGGCGGGATGCGCAGGGTCACGCCCGCGGCATCCGCCCGTTCCTGCGCCAACTCGCGCACGCGCGCGTTGGCGACCACGCCGCCGCCGAGCAGCAGCCGTGGAACCCCGAGCCGCTCGCACGCCGCGATCGCCTTCGCGGTGAGCACGTCGGCGACCGATTCGCGGAAGCTCGCCGCGACATCCGGGATCGGCACGCTCTCCCCACCATCTCGTGCGGCTTCGACCCAGCGCGCGACCGCCGTCTTCAGTCCCGAGAACGAGAAGTCGTCGCGGTGCCGCTCGAGATCCTTCGGCGCGGTCAGGCCGCGCGGGAAGCGGATCGCGCGCGGATCGCCGGATGCCGCGGCCCGGTCGATCTGCGGCCCTCCGGGATACGGCAGGCCGAGCAGCCGCGCGACCTTGTCGAAGGCCTCGCCCGCCGCGTCGTCGATGGTCTCGCCGAGCAGTTCCACGTCGTTCGCCAGGTCGCGCACCAGCAGCAACGAGGTGTGCCCGCCGGAGACGAGCAGCGCGACCGTCGGCAACTCGAGTTCGTGCGCCGGCTCGCCTGCTCGGTGCAACAGGTCGGCGCCGACATGCCCGACCAGGTGGTTCACGGCGTAGAGCGGGATGCCGAGAGCGATCGCCAGCGCCTTGGCCGCCCCGACGCCGACCATCAGGGCGCCCGCCAGCCCCGGACCGCTGGTGACCGCGATCGCGTCGAGGTCGCCGAGCGTGACACCGGCCTCGGCGAGTGCGCCCTCGAGGGTCGGACGCAGCGCCTCCAGATGCGCGCGGGCCGCGACCTCGGGCACCACGCCGCCGTAGCGCGCGTGCTCCTCCATCGAGCTGGCGATCGTGTTGGCGAGCAGCGTGCTGCCGCGCACGATGCCGATGCCGGTCTCGTCGCAGCTGGTCTCGATGCCGAGGACGAGTGGCTCGCCGTTCACGAGAGCGCCCCGAGATCCAACCTCATGATGTGGGCGTCCACGCCGTCGGGCTGGTAGTACTGCGGACGAACCGCGATCTGCTCGAAGCCGAGCGAGGAGTAGAGGGCCCGGGCACTCGGGTTGTCCGCGCGCACTTCGAGGAACACTTCGACCGCCTTCCGCGCGCGGGCCTCCGCGAGCAGTGCGGCCATGAGCGCGCGTCCGAGGCCGTGGCGGCGGGCGGCGGGCGCCACCGCGATCGTCTGGATGTCGGCCTGGCCAGAGCCCGCCGGCGCGAGCAGCCCGGCATACCCGGCGATCGCAGCATCCGGATGCTGCGGCTCGTGCCCGGCGTTCCCCTCGACCTCGGCGGCCAGGTAGTACCCGTGCCGCGACCCGAGTTCGGCGCGCATGCTGGCGCGCGACCACGCGTCGGACCCGAAGGTGCTGGTCTCGAGTTGCATGATCGCGTCGAGGTCGTCGAGCGTCGCGCGGCGCAGGGCCGGGAGCGTCGGGGGCGTGGTGGCCATCAGCTCACCCTCTTCGGGGCCGAGAGGGTGACGTCCGGGGGGCGCAGGTAGAGCGGCTCGCTGGGACCGAAGCCGCGGCCCGCCGCGAACAGCCGCTCACCGAGCATGCCGAGCGCGCCGGCGGGGATGGTCGCGGCATCCAGTCGCCGGAAGGTGGTGTAACCCTCAATGTCGGTTTCGAGCTCGTCGGGAAAAGCGAGGTGCGGGCCTGCGATGCGCACCGGCAGGCCGAGCTCGTCGCAGGCGGCGTAGCTCGACCACGCCACCTCGCGCCGCCGGGCATCGGTCACGACGAGCAGCGGCTCACGGACGTCGAGTGCCAGCGCGTCGTGCGAGATCAGAGGGACGACCGGCTTGCTGATCCCGAAGGCGAAGGCCCGGGCCGCCGCGATACCGACGCGCAGCCCGGTGAACGGGCCGGGGCCCATCCCCTCCACCACTCCGCTCAGCTCGCGCGGCGACACCGCAGACTCGGCGAGAACGCGCTCGATCAGCGTCCCGATCACCTCGGCATGCCGGCGGGTGTCGGCCTCGTCGGCCTGCGCCAGGATGCCGCGGTCGCGATCGACGACGGCGACGCTGGTGCCCGCGGAGGTATCGATCGCGAGCAGCACGGCTTCGAGCCTATTCGGCTGCCCGTCTATTCACCGGTCGCAGGGACGCTTCGAGCTCGAGGCCGCGCGGGCCGATGCCGTGAATGGTGACCTGGCGGGGTTCATCGAGCTCGAGCTCGTCGGCTGCCAGCGCGACCGCGTTAGCGCCCGCGCCGGTCGGCCTTTCAATGTCGACCGACAGCGACGACTCGCTCACCCCGTCGAGCTTGCCGGCGCCCCACTCGACCACGACGATCGCGTGCGCGTAGTCAAGGTCGAGGTCGTCGAGTTCACGTCCGGTCGCCAGCCGGTAGGCATCGACGTGCACCAGCGGCACGCCCGAGGCGGTCGGATGCTCGCGCGCCAGCACGAAGGTCGGGCTCGTCACCGCCCCCCGGGCTCCGAGCGCGGCGCCCAGCCCGCGCGCGAGCGTCGTCTTGCCCGCGCCGAGCTCCCCGTTGAGCAGCACCAGATCGCCGGCCCGCAGAAGCGGTGCGAGCCGAGCACCGAGCGCCTCCATCTCGGCGGAGTCGGGGATCACCAACCGGATCACGGCGTCACCCCTGGCGCACTCTGGTTGTCAAGGACTGTCCTTGACAACGGGAATGCGCCGCGACCCTCACCGCGGGACCCGCGGGACGCGCGGCCCGACCCGGGTGACCATCTCGTAGCCGATCGTGTCGGCGGCGGCCGCCCAGTCCTCGGCGCTCGGGACTCCGTCGGCCGGGTCGCCCCACAGCACCGCGCGATCGCCGACCTCCACCGCGCCGTCGCCGACGTCCACCAGGAACTGATCCATCGCGATCCGCCCCACCACCGGGCACCGCCGGCCGCGGATCGACACCGCGCCCCGGTTCGACGCGGCGCGCGGAACCCCGTCCGCGTAGCCGAGTGGCACGAGCGCGAGGGTCGTCTGCTCGTGAGTGCGATGGGTGTAGCCGTAGGAGACGTGGCTTCCGGCGGGCACGCGGCGCACGGCCGCCACGGCAGCCGAGAGCTGCATGATCGGACGCAGGCCGAGAGCCGCGGCATCCACCGAATCGGAGGCGGGCAGGCCGTAGAGGCCGATCCCGATGCGCACCAGCTCGAACCGCATCGCAGGCCGTTCGAGAGCGGCCTGAGTGGCCGCGAGATGGCGCAGTTCGGGGTCGAGTCCCGCAGCGCGCGCCTCGGCCACCGCCTGGTCGAAGACGGCGAGCTGCCGGTCATCGTCGGCTGCCGAGGTGTTCGAGAGGTGGCTGAAGATCCCGCGCACCCGGATGCCGCCGCTCCTCTCGAGCGCCGCCGCCCGGTCGAACACCGCCGCCCGGTCGGCCGGGGCGATCCCGTTGCGGCTCAATCCGGAGTCCACCTTGAGCTGCACCACCGCCGGCCCCAGACCGGATGTGGTGGCCGCGGCCCGCTCGAGCTGGGCGAGCGAGCTGATCCCGAGGTCGATCCCGGCGGCGACCGCGAGCGCGAAATCGGCGTCCGGGCCGTGCAGCCAGGCCAGCATCGGAGTCCGGATGCCGGCGCGGCGCAGGGCGAGGCCCTCCTCCAGGTCGGCGACGCCGAGCCAATCGGCGCCCGCGTCGGCCACGGTTCTCGCCACCAGCTCCGCGCCGTGCCCGTAGGCGTCGGCCTTCACGACGGCCATCAGCAGGGCGGGCGCGACCCGTTCGCGCATGATCGCCAGATTGGAGCGCAGGGCGTCGAGGTCGATGCGGGCCTCGCGGAAGGGCGCGGCATCCCACGCGTTCATGCGGTTTCGCAGACGACGGTCGCGACCGCGACGCCGGCGTCGTGGGTCATCGAGAGGTGGATGCCGATAATCCCCTTCGTCGCGACGAGCTCGGCCGCCGCGCCCGACACCACCAGCGTCGGAGCCCCCCGGCCGTCCTGCACCACCTCCATGTCGTGCCACTGCACCCCTGTGGACTCGCCGAGAGCCTTCATGAAGGCTTCTTTGGCGGCGAACCGGGCGGCGAGCGAGGGAAGCGGCCTCTCGCGTTCGCCCACGGCGAACAGGCGGTCCCGAAGGGCAGGAGTGCGTGTCATGGCGCGTTCGAAGCGCGCCAGGTCGACGACGTCGACGCCGATGCCCGCGATTGCCATGAGGTCATTGTGGCCGAGCTACGACCACGACGCGCTCACTCGACCGTGACCGACTTCGCGAGATTGCGCGGCTGATCCACGTCGAGCCCCTTCGCGGTCGCGAGCTCCATGCCGAAGATGTGCAGCGGAACGACCGCGAGCAACGGCTCGAACAGGGGCGCGGCGAACGGGATGCGGATCACCTCATCGGCGTACGGCACCACAGCGACATCCCCGATCTCGGCGATCGCAATCACCCGGGCGCCGCGTGCGCGGATCTCCTGGATGTTCGAGACGACCTTGGGATGCAGCGACGAGGGGTCGCGCGGACTCGGCACGATCACGAACACGATCTGCCCGGGTTCGATGAGCGCGATCGGACCGTGCTTCAACTCCCCGGCCGCGAAGCCCTCCGCGTGGATGTAGGCGAGCTCCTTGAGCTTCAGCGCGCCCTCGAGCGCGATCGGGTAGCCGACGTTGCGGCCCAGGAACAGCACCGACTGGGTGTCGCCCATCCAGTGCGCCAGTTCGGCGATGCGGGAAGAAGCCGACTCGACGACCTGGTCGAGCTTGTCCGGCATGTTCTGCAACTCGGTCACCTGCTCGGCGACACGAGCCGCGTCGAGGGTGCCACGGCGCTGGGCGAGGTAGAGCCCGAGCAGGTAGAGCGCGGTCGCCTGCGCGACGAAGGCCTTCGTCGAGGCCACCGCCACCTCCGGGCCGGCGTGCGTGTAAAGCACGGCGTCGGATTCGCGCGGGATGGTGGAGCCCTGCGTGTTGCAGATCGACAGCGTGCGGGCGCCCTGCTCGCGCGCGTACTTGACGGCCATCAGCGTGTCCATGGTCTCACCGGACTGGCTGACCGAGACGACAAGCGTGCGGGGCGTGAGCACCGGGTCGCGGTAGCGGAACTCGTGCGAGAGCTCCACATCGACCGGCACGCGGGCCCAGGCCTCGATTGCGTACTTGCCGAGCATTCCGGCGTATGCCGCGGTTCCGCAGGCGATAACGACCACCCGGTCGATGTCGCCGAGCACCTCGGCGAGCGGGTCGAGCTCCGGCAGCACGACGGCGCCGTCGTGCACACGGCCGAGGAGGGTCTTGGCGACGGCCTCGGGCTCCTCGCTGATCTCCTTCTTCATGAAGCTCGGCCAGCCGCCCTTCTCGGCGGCCGACGCGTCCCAGGCGATCTCGAAGGCGTGCGGAGTGACCGGGGTTCCGGCGAAGTCCATGACCTCGACCGAACCGGGCCGGATCGTCACGATCTGATCCTGGCCGATCTCGAGGGCGTTTCGGGTGTGCTCGACGAAGGCCGCGACATCCGAGCCCAGGAAGTTCTCGCCCTCGCCGAGACCGACGACCAGGGGCGAGTTGCGGCGGGCGCCGACCACCACGCCGGGCTGATCCTCATGCATCACCAGCAGGGTGAACGCGCCCTCGAGACGGGTGACCACGCGGCGCATCGCTTCGGTCAGATCGCCGCTCTCGCGATAGAGGGCGCCGACCAGCAGCGCCGCAACCTCGCTGTCGGTCTCGCTGGTGAACACACCGCCCGCCTCGAGCACCTCCTGCTTGAGCTGGGCGAAGTTCTCGATGATCCCGTTGTGGATCAGGGCCAGCTTTCCGTCGTCGCCGAGGTGCGGATGGGCGTTGACGTCGGTCGGGCCGCCGTGGGTCGCCCAGCGGGTGTGGCCGATGCCGGTGTGGCCGTCCTCCATCTTGGAGTCGGCCAGGTCGTCGAGCAGCACACCCAGCTTGCCGGCGCGTTTGCGGGTCTCGAGCTGCCCGGCGTCGTCGATGATCGCGACGCCCGCCGAGTCGTAACCGCGGTACTCCTGGCGCTTGAGACCGCCCAGCAGCACATCGATGGCGCTGCCCGGTCCGACGTAGCCCACGATTCCACACATGCGGTCGACTTTACTTTGCCGGCTGCGCCCCCGCTCTCGCGGCGCAGCGGGCTGCGCGCGAGGTACGCACCGCCGCGCTCCACCCCCGGTACGATTGCAGGGATGTCCGACCCCGGCAACAACGGCGGCGAGACCCCGTTCCTCGAGATCGGCCGTTCCGACTGGGCCGACCTCGCCCCGAGCGTGCCGCTGCCGCTCACAGAGACCGAGATCGTGCGCCTGCGCGGACTGGGCGACACGCTGGATCTCACCGAGGTGGCCGATGTCTATGTGCCGCTGAGCCGTCTGCTCAACCTCTATGCGGCCGGGGCGCGCGCCACCGGCGAGGCGGCGACTGCCTTCCTGCGCCAGCCCGCGCAGAAGACTCCGTTCGTGATCGGCGTGGCCGGCTCGGTCGCCGTGGGCAAATCGACCACGGCGCGCCTGCTGCGGGCGCTGCTCAGCCGCTGGGAGGACACTCCCCGGGTCGAGCTCGTCACCACCGACGGTTTTCTCTTCTCCAACGCCGAACTCGAGCGGCGCGGGTTGATGCAGCGCAAGGGCTTCCCCGAGAGCTACGACCGGCGGGCGCTGCTGCGCTTCGTCAGCCGGGTCAAGAGCGGCGCGGCCGAGGTGCGCGCACCCTTCTACTCCCACCTCAGCTACGACATCGTGCCCCACGCCGAGATCGTCGTGCACCAACCCGACATCCTGATCGTCGAGGGTTTGAACGTGCTTCAGCCGCCCACCCCCGGCACCCGCCTGGCCGTGAGCGACCTCTTCGACTTCTCGATCTATGTGGATGCCCGCACCAGCGACATCGAGCGCTGGTACGTCGAGCGCTTCCTGCGTCTGCAGCGCGGCGCCTTCACCGACCCGAAGTCGTACTTCCACCGCTACGCCGAACTGAGCGAGCCCGAGGCGATCGAGCGCGCGCAGTCCATCTGGCGCGAGATCAACGGACCGAACCTGGCGCAGAACGTGCTGCCGACGCGAGCCCGCGCCTCCCTGGTGCTGCGCAAGGGCGCCGACCACGCCGTATCGAGCGTGCTGCTGCGCAAGGTCTAGTCGGCGCGCTCCAACACGAACACCGGGATCTGCCGATCGGTCTTCTTCTGGTAGTCGGCGTAGGGCGGGTACGCCGCGACGGCACGCTCCCACCAGATCGCCTTCTCGTCGCCGGACAGCTCCCGGGCGAGATAGTCGTGCTTCTCGGCGCCGTCCTGCAGTTCGACGTGAGGGTTCTTGATGAGATTGAAATACCAGACCGGATGCTTCGGAGCCCCGCCGAGCGACGCCACCACCGCGTACTGCCCGTCGTGCTCCACGCGCATCAGCGCCGTCTTGCGCAGAAGCCCGGACTTGGCGCCGACGGAGGTCAGCACGATGACCGGCCTTCCGCGCAACTGCGTCGCCTCGGTTCCGCCGCTCGCCTCGTAGGCTTCGGCCTGCTCGCGCGCCCAGCCGGCTGTGCTCGGTGCGTACTCTCCCTGCAATGGCATGGATCGAGTCTGCCACTCACGCGAAAAGGGTGCCGGGCGGTGCGGCACGGACCTCGTGAGAAACGCTTTCGCGCCCGCAGCGGTCCGCACGATCGCCTCGCGATTCGTGCCAAATCGTCACTCCGCTGATCCTCAGCGACACTTTCGCACGAATCGTGCGGTGTAGCGCGGTGCGGTCATCGCCGCGATCAGCAATAGCAACCCGATCGCGCCCCACGCGTAGGCAGAGGAACTACGGACGGTCTCCCGCGGACGGTCCGCAGGTGGCACCGGATCACGAGCGCGAGCCGACCCCCCGCGACCATCAGGCTTTGATGGTCAGGCGATCCCGCACGACGGCGGCCAGTTGCTCGGCGATGGCGGCGGCGGCCTCGTGATCGGCGGCCTCGACCATGACGCGCACGAGCGGCTCGGTTCCGGAGGGGCGCAGCAGCACACGGCCCGTGTCGCCCAATTGGGCCTCGGCCGCGCGGACCGCGTCGGCAATGCCGGCATCCCCTTCGAGGCCCCGCTGGTCGACGCCCGGCACGTTCACCAGGACCTGCGGGTAGACCGTCATCACCGTGGCCAACTCGGCCAGGGTCTTGCCGGTGCGCGCCATCTCGGCCGCCAGCTGCAGGCCGGTCAGGATGCCGTCGCCGGTCGTCGCGTGATCGCGGAAGATGATGTGCCCCGACTGCTCGCCGCCGAGGCTGAGCTCCTGCCCGTCAAGCTCCTCGAGCACGTAGCGGTCGCCCACCTTGGTCTCGAGCAGCCGGATGCCGTGCTCCGCCATCGCGCGCCGCAGCCCGAGATTGCTCATCACCGTCGCCACG
>FSXQ01002835.1_pt1 | contig 10829 bp, 8 predicted proteins | sample 1638011 | NCBI WGS metagenome assembly FSXQ01 (sample SAMEA3914789, study PRJEB12502) | metagenome | biome: forest; material: soil | place: Canada | collected 2011-07-03 | depth 0.3 m | reverse complement strand
CTGGCCGCGAAGTCGGTGTTCGGCAACCTGCTGGCCGGCCTGCAGATCGCGCTGTCGCAGCCCATCCGCATCGACGACGTGCTGATCGTGCAGGGCGAGTGGGGTCGCGTGGAGGAGATCACCAGCACCTACGTCGTGCTCAAGATCTGGGACGAGCGGCGCCTCGTGATCCCGCTGCAGTGGTTCATCGACAACCCGTTCCAGAACTGGACGCGCACCACCTCGCAGATCATCGGCAGCGTGTTCTTCTGGGTCGACTACACCACTGACCTGGAGCCGCTGCGGGCCGAGGCCACGCGGCTCGCGCAGGCCTCCAAGGATCACGACGGCCGCGTCTGCCTGCTGCAGGTCGTCGACACCAGCGAGCGCGCGATGCAGTTGCGCCTGATCGTCAGCTCGCCATCGGCCGGCCAGAACTGGGACCTGCGCTGCGTGCTGCGCGAAGGCCTGATCGCGTTGATGCAGCGCGAGCATCCGGACGCCCTGCCCCGCATTCGCGCCGAGATGCACGAGCCCGCGCCCGCCCGCCGGGACGGCGGCGAGCTCGAGACCCGCATCGCCGGACGCCGCACGGATCCCGGCCAGGCCGCGGTCAACAACGACACCGGCCTCACCAGCCTCACCGCGCCGACCGGCGGCGTGCTGCCGCCCGCGCAAGCGCCGCGGTGAGGCCGTGGCGGCCCGGCCGTACCGGATTTTCGGCGCCTGCGGAAGGTGCCCTGTGGGGTATCCGCACGATAGCGGCGCAATTGTTCGCGCCGCCAGTCGATAGATCGGACAACCCGCGAGGGTAACCGACCGTAACGGCGGTGTCCTCGTGGGAGCCTTTGCCATAAAAAGGCGCCAGCTCGACAATAAATTCGTGAACCAACTCACATGTTCGGGAAATCAACTACTTCTGCCCGGCAGTTTCTTGCTTCGACTGTCATCGAGTTCCGCGACAATTGGGTTTCCCCCTAGATCAGATGCGCCCCTCCAGCGCAGCCAAATCATGAAACGCCGCACGATGCTGAGCTTGCTGGCCTCCTTGCCGGCAGTCAACGCCTTCTCCAGGGAATCGGGCAATCTGGTGCTGGGGCAGTCCGCGCCCACCACCGGCCCGTCGGCGCAACTGGGACTCCAGCTCAACCGCGGCGCCAAGCTCTACTTCGACAAGATCAACGCCACCGGCGGCATCAATGGCCAGAAGATCGAGCTGCGCCTGCTCGACGACGGCTACGAGCCGCAGCGTGCCAAGGCCAACACCGAGAAATTCCTGAACGACGACGTGTTCGCGCTGTTCGGCTATGTCGGCACGCCGACGTCGCTGGCCGCGCTGCCGCTGGTCAGGGATTCGGGCATCCCGTTCTTCGGCCCGTTCACCGGCGCGATGTCCCTGCGCACGCCGGCGCTGCGCAACGTGTTCCACGTGCGCGCGTCGTACGACGACGAGACGGCCCTGATCGTCAACCAGCTGCACAACCTCGGCCTGAAGAAGATCGCCGTCTTCCGCCAGAACGACGCCTACGGCCAGGCCGGCCTGGACGGCGTGGTCAAGGCACTCAAGGCGCTGAACCTGGCCCCCGTGGCCATCGGCGCCTTCGAGCGCAACACGGTCAACGTGGGCGACGCGGTCATGACCATCACCGCCGCCCAGCCGGACGGCGTGGTGCAGATCGGCTCCTACAAGGCCTGCGCCGCATTCATCCGCCAGGCGCGCAAGGCCGGCTACGGCGGCCAGTTCTTCAACGTGTCGTTCGTGGGCACCAAGGCGCTTTCGGACGAGCTCGACAAGGAAGCGCTGGGCGTGGTCGTCAGCCAGGTCATGCCCTATCCGTTCTCGCCGGCCGTGCCGATCGTGCGCGACTACCTGGAAGCCGTGAAGGCCGCGGGGGGCGACGCGACGGTCAACTACTCCAGCCTCGAAGGCTACATCGACGCGCGCGTCTTCGTCGAAGGCCTGCGGCGCGGTCGCGCCAACACCCGCGAAGGCCTGGCCACCGGCCTCGAGTCGCTGCAACGCGTCGATTTCGACGGCTTCAACCTGAACTTCGGCCGCGAGCACGCGGCGTCGCACTTCGTCGAGCTGTCGATGCTGACGGGCGACGGCGGCGTCCGCCGCTGAGTCGCCCCGTCGCTGCCCCCTCTCCTGGAGGCGCTTACCTTGCCGCGGATGCGGCGAGGCGCGCCTCCAGCAATTTCAGCCGTGCACGGATGCGCGACCCGACACGGATCTGCGGGTTCGAATACCCGTCATCCTTGCCCGCCGCGCGCTCGCGCTGGTCGATGAGCTTGCGCGAGGCCGCGTGCGCCTGCTCGAACGACCACGTGTGGCGAAGCTGCTCGTCGTACATCGCCTGACCGAAGAACGTCAGCGTCGACTTGCTGCCGCAGCCGTAGGACGTGTGCTCAGCGTCGGCCGCGGTCATCACGAGGGTGTCGTCATCGGCAAGCGGCGCGATCCAGCTGCCCGAGAAGCAGGCTGAGATCGAGATGACGCGGTTGCGGACACCGGCCTCGTCCAGCCAGCGGCGCAGCGTCTGCGGCGTGAGCTCGTCCACCGTCAGCGGGAAGAACTCGGCGGCTAGGCGACCGTCGGCGCCGCCGTGCGACGTCAGGTGCAGGAAGAGGATGTCCTCGTCGCGATTCATGTGTTGCGCCACGCGGGCAATCGCGCGCTGCAGGTTGAGCGGCGTCGCCCACGCGAAGCGGTCGACCGTGGCGACGTTGTTGACCAACTGCAGCGTGCCCCCGCGCGCGTCGAAGCGGCCGTCCATCACACTGGCGACCACCGCGCTTTCGCGCATGAACACATCCACGTCGGCGTACGGGGCGAAGGTGATCGCGTAGAGGTCGACGACGCCGCGGCGCTCCTGCGCGATCGCGTCGAGCCGCGCGGCAAGGAGGCGCTGCTGGGACTCGAAGACGCCCTGCGAAAGCTTGAGCATCGGCGTCTCCGGCTCGGCTCCGGCCTCCACGTCGTCGTCCTGGGCGTCGCTGGCGCCCGCGCTCGCGGCCTTCGCCGAAGCGCCGGCCCGAGGCACGGTCTGCGCCGGCTTGTCGGACTGCCAATAGCCGAACGGCATGGCGAACGTCGTGAGCGCGAGCATCGCCACCACCAGCGTCGCGGCCACCACCCGCGGCCCGGCGGAGGAGGCGGACGACCCGACCCAGGCGATCCGTGCCTGCGCGACGGAGACCCAAGCGAACTGCAGTATCCAAGGCAACCAGTGCAGTACGCCGAGCGCGTGCGCGAGATCGAAGCCGCTGCGGTAGAGCGGGACGTAGATGCACGTCAACACCACGTTGAAGACCAGCCCCTGCACGGCCATCATCGTGAACAGCGTCGGCGCATCGCTCGCCTGTCGCGACGGATCGGACGGCGCCGCCGAGCGCCGGAGCACCATCCAGCAGGCCCAAGCGTTTACTGCGGTCGACAGCCAACCGAAGCCCAGAGCGCGCCAATAGAAGGACGCGGGGCCGACCAGGTAGAGCCGGCCCGCGAGGATCGCGATCGCGAGGTCGACGATGCACAGCCAGGCCAGCAAGGCCGGCGTGCTGCGCAATCCCGTCCAATCCGGTCGGATCAGGACGACGCTGCGGGCGCCCTGCGCCAGCCAACGCCAAACCGAGGCGTCGGGGGTCGTGTCATTCGTTGCTTCCAAGAGCACCTCCCGCGAGTCATGCGCCCGCTGCAACGCATTGTCAGCGAGGCGCGCGCACTCGCGGCGATGTCACTCGCCGCCCAGCCAGCGCGGCACCGCGCGCGGCGCGTGATTCAGCACCAGGCCGGCGAGACGGTCGGGCCCGAGACCGGCCTCGGCCAGCGCCCGCTGCGCCGCGGAGCGCGACGTGCGGCGAGAATCGACCACCACCACGCAGGCATCGACCTCCTGCAGCAACGCGCCGCAGGCGTCGAGCGACGGCGCATCCAGCACGGTCAGCGCGAAGCCCGCGCGCAGGGCCACCAGGCCCTTGCGCACCGCGTCGGGCCGGTGCAGCAACGCGGGCTGCGCCAGCACGCCGCGCCCGAGACGCCACAGGCGATCCGGACCGGCGCCCGCGGGCGCGAGTCCCTGCAGCGAGCCGAGCGTCATGATCTCGGACAACCCGGCCGCGGCGCGCCGCGAGATGTCGGCATCGGAAGGCGGCCGGTCGAACGCGGCGTCGACCCAGACCACGTCGCCTTCCTGCTGCTCGGCGAGCGAGCGCGCGAGTCCTTGCGCGACGAAGCTCTTGCCCTCGCGGGAACTCGTGCTGCTGACCAGGACGACACGCCCCGACAAGGGCGCCGCGCCGCCCTGAGCGACCGGCGGTGCCGAGGCGCCGGGGTGAAGCAGCAGGTGATCGAGCACGCCGCGGCCGACGCGCGTGAACCAGGCCGGATCGCGGACGCCGCTCATGCGGGCCCGGCGGCGGCGTCCGCCGGTCGCGACGGCTGGCCGGCGCCCGCGGCGAGTGCCTTGGCCGACAGCGTGGGAATCGCGCCGAGCACCGGAACGCCCAGGGCCCATTCGGCCTCGCGCGGCGTGCGCATGCGCCCGCCGCGCAGTTCGCGCAGGCTGGCCAGCAGCAGGCCCAGCAGCAGTCCGGTGAAGAGGCCGCGCCAGCCCCAGGTCGCGGACACGCCGCCGCGCGGAGCGGCCGGGCCGACGATGACCAGGGTCCGTGGACCCGCCGCCGTCGGCGCCGCCCGCAAGGCCGCCTCGAACGCGTCGACCCCATGGGCGTCGTCCAGTCGCAGCGCGAAGGCCGCCGACGACGCCGGGGCCGCCAAGGGGTTCGCCGCCTCGTCCTCATCGACCAGCGGGTCGGGCTCCAGGTCGAGATGCAGTCGAACGGCGTCGCGAACCGGCGTGGGTCGGGGGCGTTGCACCTGCGCCGACGCGCGGGCAGGCGGTCGCAGCGCGGACAAGCCCAGCATCGCCCCGGCGCCGACGAGCGCGCACAGTGCGACCAGTCCGGCCTGGCGATACGGAATCGCGATCAGCAGGCGCGCGGCGTGCGGCCGTGCGCCGCGCGCAGGGTCGTGTCGGCCGGCGCTCATGCCGCGGACCTCGCGGTGCGCCAGGGCGGCGAAGCGGCCGGAGAAGCGCTCGCCGAGCCGGTCGCCGTCAGGAACGCGTCGAGCCGCCGGCACAGGCCGGCGCGGCCCGCGAGGCTCGCGAAGCCCGGGTCCGCCAGCGCGATCTCGCCGAGGGCCACGCGTCGTTCGCGCACCAGGCCCGCGCCACGGCGTCCCATCTCCTCGCGCAGCAGGGCCAGCCCGCGTTCGCGCGTGGCGCAGACGAGGTTCAGCACCACGCCGCGCGCGCTGGCGCGCAGCGCCTCGGCGGCGAGATCGTCCCGGTCCGCCTTGCGAAGAAGGCCCGCGAACGCGGCGGCGGCGGGACGGCCCGAGGGCCGCACGCGCAGGCTGGGCGGATCGATGGCGAGGATCCGCTGCACGTCGACGCCCGCCAGCGCGGCGCGCCACGCATGGGAGGCGCCGAGGCCCGCGCCGACGATCGTGCAGTCGCTCACCCCGTGCTCGCGGCGCAGCCACGCCACGGCGCGGCTCACGTCGTCGACGACGCGGGCGTCGTCGTGTCCGGTCCGGCGTCGCGGATCGCTCGCCACGGCGCTGTCGCCGACGCCACCGATGTCCAGCCGCAGCGTCACGTCGCCGAGCGCGGCGCGGTGACGCGCCCAGCTGACCCAGGCGCGCCGCGGGCCGATGCGTCGCTCGTGGTCGGACGACACGAGCAGGATCGCACGGCGCGCGGGCCGGTCGATGGCGGCAGCACCCGCATCGCGCTCGCACAGGACGCCCGCCAGCACCGGCTTGCGCCCGTCGTGCAGCAGCACGACGCGCTCGCGCAGCGCCGCCGAACCCACACGCAGCCGCATCCACACCGGCGCGTCGGCACACGACAACGCCAGCACCGCCGCCGTCGCCGCCTCCAGTCGCGCGCTGGCCAGCGCGGCGTGGATGTCGCCGTTGCCGGGATCGGCGACGCCGAAATTCTCGATGGCGGGCACGCCGCGCGTGACCGTGGCGTCGACGGCACGCTCGCGCAGCCAGCGCACGATCTCGGCGACGGCCAGCGACAGGCCCGGCGACTCGTCGGCCATGCGGCACGCCAGGTCCTCGTGCGTCCACTCGCGCACCCGCATGCCCATGCGCGCGAGCGCATCGGCGGCGGTGCGCACCGCCGGCTGCGACGGCCGCAACACCAGCGCCTCGAGCACCGACGTGGTCGCGGCCGAGGGCCACTTCAACACGGACAAAGCCTCGAGGCGCCGCACCGACAGCGCGAACCCGCCGAGGGAGACGGGCAACTCCGCGGCGTCGAACAGCGCCGGCGGCGCACCCACCGGCGCGCGTGCGGCCGCGCGGATGTCCTGCACGTCCTGCTCGCGCAGGAAGCCACGGCCGCCGGTCACGGGCAGCAGCGCCACCAACGCATCGACGTCCTGCCGCGCGACCGCCGCATGTGCGGCGAGCAGCGCGCCCAGGCGCAGGCCGACGAAGGCCAGGCGCGCATGGCCGGACAGCGCCAGCGCCTGCGCGGCCGCGGCGTCGAAGGCGGCCAGCGCATCCGCGACGGGGGTCGTGCCGGTAGGCGCCGACGAGTCGCCCGTGTCGGGCCATTCGAAGCGCAGCGTGCCGAGGCCGCCATCGGCCAGCGCGGCGGCCAGCGTGCGCAGGCGGTCGTAGGCCGCCACGTCTTCCTCGCCCCATGAACTGGCCAGCACGACGGCCAGGGGCAACGCGGGCACCTCGCCGCCGTCGGCAGGTGCGGCGGGTGCATGCCACCAGGCGAGGCAGGTGTGGCCGGCGGCAGTGATCCACAGCGGGCGCGGCGCGGGCGCGCCAGCGCGGCGCGGCGGCGGCGCGATGCGGCATCGGCACCAACGCCCGGGTGCCGCAGTCCCGGCGGCGGTCGGCGCGGCGTGCGGCGAGCGCGGCTTGTCCGTCCTCCGCGCTCACGACACGGCGGACGCGCAGCACCGGCGTTGCATCGGGCGACTGCCGGCAACGGTCGATACCGCCCCGCTCGCCCCCGCGCGACCACCATCGACGCACAGGCAGGCGCCGAGCGAGGACGAAGTCAGGGCGGGATCGAGTTTCATGGCGGTTACGGCGGGCTGAGAATCATCGTTACAAAACGTACGAACGAATTCTAGCGGGGCGATCTCGCCAAATGACCCTCGCGGAGCCGGCCTCTCCGGCCCGGGCGCCTCATAACGGCGCGCACCGCGAGTTAAGTCACACCCGGCTGGCCCGGGCCGGGTGGATACCCCAACTCGCGCACGAGGCGGCGCAGGCCGACCCATGCCTGCAGGGGTATCTCGTGGCCGCCATCGAACGGCGCCCAGCGCACGTCGGCCCCGCCCGCGAGGAGCGCGTCGCGCAGCGATCGCGCCGCGGCGATCCCGATGTTGGCATCGGCCGATCCATGCAGCAGGTCGACCCGCACGCCACGCAGCCGATGCAGCGCGGGCTTCCAGTCGTCGAACGCCAGGCGCGAGGCGGACCAGAGCGCCAACGCGGAGACCGTCAACGGCGGATCCTGGAACACGCAATCGAGCGCGAGCATCGCGCCTTGCGAGAAACCCGCCACGACCAGCGGCAAGCCCGGCACGCGTGCCCGCAGCGCCTGCGCCGCGGCATGCACGGCGGCGCGCGCGTGCTCGCGGCCAGGCGGGTCGATCGCGTGCAGGTCCGAGGCGCCGGCGGCCAGTCGCCGGGCGCGCCGGGCGTCGTCGACGGGCCACCATGCACGCAGCCCGCCGGCGCGCTCCACCGGTCCGCACAGCAGCCCGACCAGCGCCGGCAGCCGCAGCGACGCCAACAGGGGCGCCAATTGGGCCGGCGCCATGTCCAGCCCGTGCAGCACCAGAAGGCCCGCGCGCGCCTCGCCGACCGGCTCGATCCATGCAAGTGCCGGATCCGGGCCGGAGGGTGACGGGGAAGCTGACGCATCGCGATCGTTCATGGCGGCGATTTTGTGCGCAACGGCGCCCGCCGGCGCGACGGACGTTGGCTAAAGTAGCGCGATGCGCCATTTCCCCTGCATTCGCCTCGCACGGACGTCGCCATGACGCGGCGCAAGACCACGCCGCCCGTCACGCAGCCGGACCCGGTGCGCCTGGACCTGTCCGGCAGCGGCGTGCGTCACGCGCGCGCGCTGCCCGGCCCGACGACCGGTGCCCACGTGCCGCACCCGCTGCACGGCGCCGGGGCGCTGTGGCTCGGGCAGGGCTGCCAGGTCGACGCGTGGATCGAACTGCTGGCCGCGCTGAACCTGGATCCGCACGCCTTGTGGCCCGCCGCCGTCGCGGTCGACTTCGAAGGCGACCAGTGGACCGGCCTGCGAGTGCGGCACGACGAGTTGCGCGCCTTGTACGGCATCGACGTGCAGCCGCTGGCCGTCTGGCGCCCGCTCGCCGAGCACGTGATCGAACACCTGGCCGCGGGCCGGCTCCTGAGCCTCGAGGTCGACGCGTTCTGGCTGCCCGGCGCCGATCACCGCAAGAACCACGAGAAGACGACCCTCGTGCTCAACGAGGTCGACCTGGACCGGCGGCGCATCGGCTACTTCCACGACGCCGGCCGCTTCGAGGCTCGTGGCGACGACGTCACGCACCTGCTGGGCCTCGAGGAGGACACGTCCGACCTCGAGGCGATCGCCGACTGGCGCGGTTCGCGCGTGGCCGAGCTCGGCGCCGCCGCCGTGGCGCTCGACGCGGGCCGGCTCGCGCCGCACGCGGAGACCGTCCGCCTCGACCGCCGCCTCACCCGATCGACCGAGGAACTGCGGATGCTGGCACTGCATCACCTGGGCGGCCACCTGGCATTCCGTCCCTCGACGAACCCGCTGCGCCGCTTCGCGGATCGCCTGGCCGATGACCTGCCGTTGCTGCGCGATTACGGCCTGGAGTATTACCGGCCATGGGCCGCGAGCACACTGCGCCAGCTGGGCGCCGCGTTCGAGCTCGCCGCGCGCGGGCTCGCATGGCAAGAGGCTGCCGCAAGGTCGCCGCTGCAGGACGCCGCACGCGCCTTCGACCGCATCGCGCGCGACGCGAAGGCCCTGGACCTGAAACTGGCACGCGCCATCGCGGCGACGCGCAAGGTCGACTCGTCCGCGCTGCTGGACGGCCTGGCGCGGGCCTGGGACGACGGCATGGCGGCGCTGGACGAAGCCTGCCCGCGTTGACGGCCGCGCGCGCGGCTCAAGCGTCCGGGTACAGCGTCTCCCACGGCACCCGCACCATCACGTCCGAGTCGGCCACCAGCGCGACGATCGCGCTCCCCCTGTCGGTGGTCTCGCGTCGCTGCGGCCGCATCATCGGCTGGCCCGCGACGTTGGTGAGGCAGGCGACGACGGGCGTGCTCACGCTCTCCCCACGCTGCACGACGACGGCGAGCTCGCTCGAGGCCAGGCGCACGAAGCAGCCCGGCGGGTAGATGCCGAACTCCTTGATCAGCGCCGCGGCCAGCGGATGTCCGGCGCTGCTGGTGAAGATGTCACGCGCGGCCACGTTGGGCATCAGCGCGACGCGCGACGCGCGCGCGCTCAGCTTGGCCATGAACACGTCCACGTAGTGCAGCGCCTGCGCCAGCTCGGCGACGTCGGTGCGCCGGCCGGGATAGCCGGAGCCGTCGGTCAGCTCGTGGTGCTGTTCGACGGCGGCGAGCCACAGCTTGTCGTCGACGCCGGCGGCCATCAGCATCTCGGCGCTCTTGGCAGGATGGTCGTGGATGGCCTGTCGCTGCTCGACGCTCGGCGGCGTGGGCTGCACCGCGAGCCTGCCCTGCAGCTCGATCATCGACAGGTTCATCGACATCGCCGCGCTCACCAGCATGCGGCGCTGGTTGTCGTCCCAGCCCATGCGCTTGCCGGTGAGGCAGCACACCGCGGCGCAGTGCAGCGAGTGCGAGACGCCGTAGGACTGCAGCCTGGACTGGTCGTGGCGCAGGATCTGGAACAGCACCTTGTCGGGATAGCGGTCGGCCAGCGACATCAGGACGTCGACCACCTCGTCGAGCGCTGCGCGCAGTTCGGCAGGCGACGTGGTCAGCAGCGTGTTCAGGCGCCCGCTGGACAGGCGCCAGCGACCGAAGAAGCCTTCCTTGGGCCGGGTGGCCGAGGTGTTCGCGGCGAGCGCGGCACGCATCTCGACGGCGTCGACGAACATGCCGCGCGACAGCAGCGTGCTGAGCATCTGCGCGTCGGCCACGCGATGCCCGCGCGCCAGCAGCAACTTGCCGTTGCCGTCGCGGATGCTCCAGGCCAGCGGGAGGCCCGGCTTGATCTGGTTCGCGACTTCCTGGAGCGGCAGCAGCTGCATGCGAGACACCTCGATTCTGTTCCTTGTCCGCACCGTCCGGGTGTCGTCCCCGCGGTGCGGAATTCACCCACGCAGTCAGGTCTTCGGATCATGTGGGATGAATAACAGTGCGAGCGCCGCATTCATTCGGCGACGTGCCTACTAAATCACGATGACCTGCGCTGTCAGGAGATCTTGACGACGCGCGTCGGGACTCCCTGCTCGATCGTGAGGAATCCGCACGAATCCCGAATGAACAAATCGAACGCGGCGCGAGGTCAGCCCGCGCGATTGCGCATGTGGTCGGCGGTGTTCGCGAACGAGATCATCAGGCGCTCCCGCATGTCGGCCGTGAAGCCGCCGGGCTCGCCGATCTCGGCCATCGCCAGGCCCATGCACGTGAGCCATTGATCGCGCACGCTGACGCCGATCGGAAATGGCAGGTGGCGCGCGCGCAGGCGCGGATGGCCGAAGCGCTCGATGTAGAGATCGGGGCCGCCCAGCCAGCCGGTGAGGAACCACGCGAACTT
>FSXQ01002605.1_pt1 | contig 10854 bp, 12 predicted proteins | sample 1638011 | NCBI WGS metagenome assembly FSXQ01 (sample SAMEA3914789, study PRJEB12502) | metagenome | biome: forest; material: soil | place: Canada | collected 2011-07-03 | depth 0.3 m | reverse complement strand
GCCTCGTACGTGCTGCTGTGGTTCATCGGCATCGCCCACATCGGCGCGGCCATCCCCACGCTGATCGCGCTGTGCCTGCCGCCGGTGTTCGTCACCGCGTGGGCCCTCGCGCGCGGGCGCCAGCGCGCGAGCCTCGCGTTGCTGGCGATCCTCGCGGCGTCGCTGGCGGGCACGGTGCTGTTGATCGTCGGCGGCGGCGCGGAAGGCGGCGCGCGGCCGGGGGCGACGGTCGACGACTGGGTGTGGGGCGTGACCTCGTCGGTCGGCTCGGCACTGCTGTACGCCGGCTTCACGCTGGTGAGCCCGGCGATCTCGCGCCAGTGGGGCGCGGGCACGGCGACGACGGCGTTGACGCTTGCCGCCACGGCCGTCATGGGCCTGTCCGGCCTGATCTGGCCGCTGCAGTTGCCGCAGGAGGCGACGCCCGAGGCGTGGCTGCTGTACCTCGGCATGGTGACCGCGGCGCTCGCGTTGCTGGCGTTCAGCTGGGGCGCGGCGAAGCTGAGTCCGACGGCGTTGACGGTGGCCACGCTCGTCGAGCCGCTGACGGCCGTGCTGCTCGCGGCGATCTTCCTCGGCGAGCACCTGCACGCCGCGCAGTGGGCCGGCGCGTTGCTGTTGATGGGCGGCATCTGGGGCTTGTCCCGCGGGGAGGCCGCATGAAGACCAAGGTGTGGCTGTTCGACCTGGACAACACGCTGCACGACGCCGGCGCGTGGGTGTTCGCGCAGATGAACGACACCATGCGCACCTACGTCGTCGACACGCTGGGCGTGACGCCCGCCGTGGCCGACGACCTGCGCGACAAGTACTGGCGCCGCTACGGCTCCACGATGCTGGGCCTGGTGCGCCATCACGACGTCAGCCCCGCGCATTTCCTGCACGAGACGCACCGCTTCCCCGGCCTCGAGCAGCGCGTCACCGGCCACCGCCACGACCTCGCCGCCGTCGCGCGCCTGCGCGGGCGCCGCGTGCTGCTCACGAACGCGCCGCGCGCGTACGCGATGCGCGTGCTCGGCGCGTTGGGCATCGTGCAGCTGTTCGACGAGATCCTGTCCATCGAGGACATGCGCATGTTCGGCCACTGGCGGCCCAAGCCCGACACGCGCATGCTGCGCCACGTGGCCGCGCGCCTGGGCGTGCATCCGTCGCAATGCGTGCTGGTGGAGGACTCGCTGGACAACGTGCTGGCCGCGCGCCGGGTGGGGATGCAACCGGTCTGGATGCAGCGCTTCGCGCGGCGCGGCGCGCACGCGGGGCCGCGGGTGCGGCGGTGGACGCAGCGGCCGGCCGGCGTGCGCATCGTCCGCCACCTGCGTTGGTTGGGCTGATCCGGGGCGTCGGCACCGCCCTGGGGCAGTTCGCGCCCACCTCCGTGCAAACCCGCGAAACATGACGTTCGTGCGAGGGTTCACGGAAGCTTTGCTTGGTGTTTACCTGCAGGCAGCAGCGCGGCAGTGGTGTGCAAAAATGAGTTCACGCCGGGTGTCAATCCCGGTGACTGGCCGCGACGCCAGGCATTCCCACCGACTTATCTGCCGTTGCCGGTTCCGGCGCCTCGGCGCCAGAGATCACGATGCCATCACCGCAAGCAGGTCGGGACTTCAACGACGAGGACGACGCCCCCGACGCCCGCGTCGAGGTGCCGGCCGAGCCGGAGAGCGCCAACGCCGGTGCAGCCGACGTCGCCCCGCCCGCGCGCAAGCGCCCGAAGCCGGGCGAGCGCCGCGTACAGATCCTGCAGACGCTGGCCGCCATGCTCGAAGAGCCCGGCGCCGACCGCATCACCACCGCGGCGCTGGCCGCCAAGCTGCAGGTCAGCGAGGCCGCGCTGTACCGTCATTTCGCCAGCAAGGCGCAGATGTTCGAAGGCCTCATCGAGTTCATCGAGCAGAGCATCTTCACGCTCATCAACCAGATCACCGAACGCGACGCCGACCCGGCGCTGCAGGCTCGCCGCATCGTCTTCATGCTGCTGCAGTTCGGCGAGAAGAACCCGGGCATGGCGCGCGTCATGGTGGGCGATGCGCTGGTGTTCGAGAACGAGCGCCTGTCCGCGCGCATGAACCAGTTCTTCGACAAGGTGGAGTCGCAGCTGCGGCAGTCGCTGCGTGCGGCGGCCGAACAGGCCGGCTCGCAGACGCCCACGGTCGATGCCAACGGCCGTGCCTCGGCGCTGACCGCGCTGGCCGTCGGGCGCCTGCAGCGCTTCACGCGTTCGGGGTTCAAGCGGAGTCCGACGGAGCAGATCGAGATGGCGTTGGGGCTGTTGACCTGAGCGTGTGGCTGGCTTGGCGAAGACGGCTTGCGGGCAGTTGTAGTCTTCGTTCGGAAATATCCGGCACCGGGTACGCTCGCCTGCATGTTCGGCATTGACGCGAACAACTTGGTGCGCGGCAAGGGAACGAGCTGATGAGATTCACTTTGAGATCTGACGCGCTCTCCCGGCCCACAAGAGCCGCTGCCGCCATCGCTGGAATTTGGGTCGGCCTGGGGACTACCGCCGTTCTAGCCTGGGCGGCGCAGCCCGGGCACGCCTTGAACCTGAGCTGGGCCGGCAGGTTTGCAGGTCCGATTGCCGGGCTGGTTTTCGCACTGATCCCGTTCTACCTTTTCGTGCTGGGGCGTGACGCCAAAGCCCTTCCCTGGTCGGCGCTGCGCCTCGAGAAGGAGCGGCAACGCTTTCTGCTTGTTCTCTCGCGGGCGTTGATTTGGGCAGCGAGCGCAGCCACGACGGCAGTCCTGACCCGATATGCGCTTCACGCCCTCGGCGTCCAGCAGTTCCCGCTGAATTGAGCTCGCAAAAGTCGGCAGGCTTCGGGGCCCGCCACCGAACAGACGTTGGCAAGAGGCAAGACTTGACCCCAGGGCCCGGTCCGGCGACCGGTCTCGTCGTCACGCGCGGGCCACACCTTGCCGACAGCTTTCGCATCGCCCACCTTGCCATACTCCGCGCCAGCGGCCCGCGAGCCGCTGTCCCTCTACCGGCCCCATTGCGGGCACTGCCCAAAGGAACCCCGATGATCTCCACGAACCTGATTCGCATTGCGCTCGTCTCCGCCTCGCTGGCCTGCGGCTCCGCGGCCTTCGCTGCCGACGCCGCGTCCGCGCCGGCCAAGAGCAAGGGCAAGGGCTCGACCCAGACCCATCACTGCAAGCAGGCCGACGGCAGCATGGACATGACCAAGACCAAGAAGGCCTGCCTGGCCGACAAGGGCACGTGGGCCAAGGACGGCGCCGCCGCACCGGCGGCACCTGCCTCCAAGTAATCCAGCCAGGGCGGGTTGCGCCTGCGGCCAACCCGCCCTGCGTCGTCCTGGAGGACACCGCCCATGGCGTGCATGACCAAGGCACCGTCGACCGGCTGATGCCCGGCGCCGACGTCAAGGTGCACTTGGCGATCTACGCGGCGGGAAGCCTCGGAAACTGGTCGTCGTCGTGTCGGAACTGCATGGGCCGGGTGGCCCGTTCGAATTCCGCCAGGGCCCGGAACTACGCAGGCTGCGCGCGCATCACCTCGGCCACCGACACCAGCCGCCGCGCCTTCAGATCCCACAGCACGTACTTCAGCGACGCAGGAATCTCGAACAGCCCCACGCGCCGGACCTTCGAGAACAGGACTTCATGCGCCCGGTGGCACGCCGCCAGGCGGTAGTTCGGCACCGAGGCGCACAGGTGATGCACGTGGTGGTACGCGGCATCGGCCGTGATCCAGTTGAGCCAGCGCGGCAGGACGAGGAAGCTGGTGCCGGAGAGCGCGGCCTCGTCGCGATCCCAGCCGGGATCGTCGCTCGCGTACGCGTGCTCGAAGTTGTGCTGCACCGTGAACAGCACGATGCCGTAGCCGCCGGCCAGTGAGCTGCTCACCAGGTAGCAGGCGAGGAACAGCCAGGGCCCGATCGCCCAGGCCATCAGCGCCCACGCCGACAGCAGCACGAGGTTGTTCCACGTCATGTAGCGGTAGTGCGTCGCCGTCGCGAAGGGTTGCCGCGGCGTGTCGTCGAGCGCGCGCGACGCGAGGCGATCGCGCAGCAGGTGGAAGGTGGCGCGCAGCCACGTCACGCGCGGGTTGACCAGGAAGTACAGGCAGCCCGCGACGGGCGCCATCAGGATGTCGCGCGTGTACCGATAGTGGCGTCGCTGGCTCGCGGTCATCGCCAGGTAGTCGGTGACGCAGGCCACGTTGAGCGGCCCGCGGTACTTCGCCCAGTTGCCGTTCGTGACGTGATGGTAGCGGTGGTTCTCCGCCCACACCTGCTGCGGCATGCCGGCGAGCACGCCCAGCAGGAAGCCGGCGAGGCGGTTCAGCCGCCGGCTGCGGAACAGGCTGTCGTGGCCGCAGTCGTGCATCAGCACGAAGCCGCGCAGGAGGAACAGGCTCAGGAGCGCGGTCGCCACCGGGATCAGCCAGAAGGGCCCCTGCGAGGCTTGGTGGATGACAACCCAGAGCGCGGCGATCGGCCCGATCACCGACAGGAATTGCAGCGCCCCGTAGACGTTGCTGGGCGTGGCATAGCCGTCCACGATCGCGCGCTTCTGCGTCTGCCATTGGCCTCGAGTCGTCACGGCGGCCTTGATCGCAGTTGAATTGCAGGACTATCTCATGCAACGACGACGAAACGCAAACGGCGTGCCCGCGTCGAGCATCCTTTACGCTGTATTGACGATGGCGGCACGAAAAGCGACGCCGGCAGCTCGACGGTTCAGGATTCCTCGCCGATCGCCCGCCGCGTCTCCCGCGCCGCTTCCTGCAGCCAGCCGCTGAAGCTCTCCAGCTCGGGCCGGGGCCGCGCGCTGCTGAGCGGGATCTGCCAGTAGGCCCATGGCGACGTCATGCGGCCTTCGCGGCCGAACGGCTCGATGAGGTCGCCGCGCTCGAGCGCGTCGTGGATCAGCGGCAGGCGGGCGAGGGCGACGCCCTGGCCCGCGAGCGCCGTCTGCACTTGCTGGTGCGTGAAGTTGACGCTGATCCAGCGCCGCGGCTCCAGGTGCGTCAGGCCGCGCTGCTGCAGCCAGAACGGCCAGCCCAGGACGTCGCTGCTGGGGCGGTCGTCGTCCATCTCGATGAGGGTGCAGTCGACGAGGTCGAGCGGCGTGCGCAGCGGCGGCGCGGCGCCGCGCGCGATGGCGTCGGCCAGGCTTGCGCCGATCACCGGCGTGCACACCTCGCCGAACATGCGGTTGGCGCCGGCCGGAGCGTCCTCGGGGCGGCATTGGCGCAGCACGAGGTCGTGGTCGGGGTCGTCGAGCTCGACCAGGCGGTCGGTGGCGGAGATGCGGATGTCGATGGCCGGCTGGCCCTTCTCGAACGTCGGCAGCCGCGGCAGCAGCCACAGCGACGCGAACGACGGGAACGTCGACAGGCTCACCTGCGCGCGGCCGCGCAGCTGGCGGATCTGGCGCACGGCGCTGTCGATGCGGCCCAGCGCGGGCGTGATCGCGCGCAGCAGCAGTTGTCCGGCCTGCGTGAGCTCGACGCGCCGCGTGCCGCGCGTGAACAGCGGGGCGCCGAGCTCGTCCTCGAGGCTCTTGATCTGGCGGCTGACGGCCGACTGCGTGACGTGCAGCTCCTCGGCCGCGGCGCCGAAGCCGGCGCGTCGGGCGACGGCCTCGAAGCTGCGCAGGTGGTCGAGGACCAGCGGGCGCTGGCGGGCGAGGTTCATGGCCTGGCGGGCTTCCTGGCGGCGGCCTGGCGCGGCGCGGCCTTCTTTGCGACGACCTTCTTGGCCGGCGCCTTCGCGGGTGCCTTCCTGGCAGCCAGCTGGGCGGACACCGACTTCTTCGCCGCAGCCTTGGCCGGCGCGACCTTGGCCGCGGCCTTCTTCGCGGGCGCCGCCTTTTTCGCCGGGGCCTTCTTCGCCGTGGCCGACTTTGCGGAAGCCTTCTTCTTCGGCGGCGCCTTCGCCCGCGCCGCCACCGCCGCGCCCAACGCGCGCCGCGCCCACGGCAGCATCTCGGCGGGCGACTCCATCGCCTCCTCCGGCGCCGTGTAGTAGCTCATCACGTGCACGTCGTCGTTCTTGCCGGCGTACGTGAACGGCTTGCAGCCGGCGCGCTCGAACAGCGCGCGGTGCGTGTCGTCCACCTTCAGGTACAGCGTGTCCTGGATGATCAGCGCCATGCACAGCCCGTCGATGTACAGCGCGTGCCCGCCGAACATGCGGCGCGACGACGTGCGGCCGAGCGGCGCGAGCAGCTCGAGGCAGTGGCTGACGAATCCTGAGTCGTTCATCGGCGAATCCTGGATGGACGGGCTCCGGCGGACGCCCTGTCGCTCAGTTTAAGGGCCGCTGTCGCGCTTGACCCGGGGCATTTGCAGGATGCCGCAGCGGCCCGCACAATCGACCCATGACCACGCCGCCCTGGAAGTTCTCGCTCGAACCCGCCCGCGACAAGCCCACGCTCCGCCGCCAGCTGAAGGCCGAACGGCTCGCGATGTCCGACCGCCACCAGCGCTCGGTGCACCTGCAGGAGGTGCTGCGCGTGTGGCTGGTCACGCGGCCCGAAACGTCCATCGGCGCGTACTGGCCCATCAAGGGCGAGTTCGACGCCATGCCCGCGCTGTTCCGCTGGACGGAGGGCGAGCCCTACCGCCTCATCGGCCTGCCGGTGATCGACCGCGAGACCAAGCAGCTCGACTTCCACGTCTGGTACCCCGGCTGCCCGATGGAGGACGACGCCTACGGCATCCCCAAGCCCAAGGGCACCGACAAGTTCGAGCCCGAGCTGCTGCTCGTGCCCTGCGTCGGCTTCGGCGACAACGGCGTGCGGCTGGGCTACGGCGGCGGCTTCTACGACCGCACGCTGGCCGCGCTCACGCCGCGTCCGTTCACGGTGGGCATCGGATACGGTCACGGGTATGTGCCGTGGCTGGAGGCTGAGCCGCACGACATGCCGCTCGACGCGATGATCACCGAAGACGGCGTCTTCTGGGAACGCGAATGACGCGTCAACCTTCACGCCATTCCGGGTGGTCGCCGATCGCCCAGGTCAGCTGCTGGTAGGCGCCCTCCGAGATCGCCCACAGCCCGCGATCCCACAGCATGCCGCCCTCGCGCGCCTCGCGGCCGCCCCGGATGATGGCCATGCGCCCGATCGGCAGCCCGTGCGCGGCGGCGCGGAAGCCCGAGTCGTCGACGTCCAGCACGACGCCGCGCAGCTTGGGCTTGCGGGCCAGCAGCAGCCGGAAGCCGTCGAGCTCCTGCATGCACCACTTGCTGGCCTGGAACGCCTTGTTCACCACGAAGATCACCACTTCGGCCTCGCCCATGGCGCCGTCGAACATTTCCTTCCAGTCGGGATGCATCGCGCCGATGGGGCGGGCCTTGGTGGCCGAGAGCATGTGCTCGCGGCCCTCGCCGCCATCGAGGTTGACGGTGGCGTAGTGCGGCGGCGCGGCCTCCGGCTTCACGCCGTAGACGCAGTTGCCGGCGCGCGCCGTCACGAAGTCGACGTACACCGAGTTGGTGGAGAACAGGCCGTAGTCCTTCATCAGCCGGTTGCGCAGCCATTGCACGAACATCATGCCGCCGTCGGCCATGCCGAAGCTCATCAGGATGCGGGTCGTCAAGCGGGGTCTCCTTCGTTGGAATCGATTCCACGAAGGCTATCCCAACGAGATGACGAACCGTCGCGGACACGTACCGCGAACAGGCGATACCGGTAACCCTAATCCCGATCCGGCGCGCCCAGCGGGTAGTACGACCGGAACGGCCGCGCCTCGTCCACCGCGCGGGCGACCGACGGCCGCGCCAGCAGGCGCGCGCGGTACGCGCGCAGGTGCGCGAAGCGCTCGGGGATCGGATGCGCCCAGTCGGCGTAGAACAGCGACGGCGCGGCGGCGCAGTCGGCCAGCGAGAACGTGTCGGCCGCGGCCCATTCGCGCGTGGCCATGCGCTCGTCGAGCCACGCGTAGATCTTGTCCAGCGAGACGCGCGCGTCGGCCACGCCCCTGGCGTCGCGCTCCTCGGGCTTGCGCAGCGCGTCGTAGACCAGCTTCTGCTGCGGCGTCATCACGTAGTTGTCGAACACGCGGTCCATCATCCGCACGTCGACCGCCTGCAACGGGTTGGCGGGGATCAGGCGCGACGCGCCCGGTCGCGTGGCGTTCAGGTACTCGATGACGGCCGTGGCTTCGAGAATCGTGTTCGGGCCGTCCACCAGCACCGGGAACTTGCCGATCGGCCAGAGCGCGCCGAACTCGGCGCCGGTGGCCGGGTCGGCCGGCGACAGCACGCGCGGGGTGAAGGGCGTCGCGTTCTCGTACAGCGCGATCAACGCCTTCTGCGAGTACGACGAGAACGGATGGAAGAACAGCTGCAGGCTCAAATCGATCTCCGGGGTGAACACGGGCGGTGCATTCTGCGCACCGTTTCTGCTCAAACCTTACCTGTTGTCAAGCCAGGACGCACCTTGTCACTGCGCACACGTAACGGCGTGTTCTGGGCGTCGTCGTTTACCCGAATCGGCGTGATTTTTGGCACGCTCGACAGGTAAGCTACTGGTCATGCAGGAAGGGTTCGGGGCACGCAGAGGCGCCGATCTGGCAATAAGAACACACGACACAGCAGGATTTTCCGTCATGGCACACACGATCGAGCTCAAGGTACCCGGCACGCGCAATCTCGTGCCCGTGCGTACGACCGGTCAATGGAGCAGCCGCTTCCTTGGCCTGGCCGGCGCGCAGGAACTGAAGAAGTCGCGCGGCGTGTGGGTCAAGCGCTGCCGCTCCATCAACACGTTCGGATTCTCCCAGGCCATCGACGTCGTGTTCCTCAGCGCCGACGGCGTCGTCACCAAGGTGGTGGCCGGCATGAAGCCGTGGCGCATGTCCAGCTGCCCCGAGGCACGCACGGTGCTCGAACTGCGCGCGGGTCTCGCGAGCCGCATGAACATCACGCCGGGCGTGGAAATGGGCCTGCTGGCCTGAACGGTCTTGCGGGCTACGCGCCCGTCGGAATCTCCGCCGCCGTCTGCCAATGGCGGCCGAACACCAAGGCCACCGCCGGGTGCGAATCGATGCGCTCCAGCAGCGCCGAGAACGCCGGCCGCGCGGCCTTCGCGTGCGCCCGCGCCCCTGACCATTTCGACACCACTGCCGCCAGCAGGTCCAGCGCGCCCGGCTGGTCGCCGCCGATGAAGCGTTCGTCGGCCACGGGGTGGAGGTCGGCGAAGACGTCCCAGTGCTTGTGCAGGCGAGCCTTCGCCCCCGCGCGCACGGCCGCGCGTGACGCGTCGTCGGTCTGCGTGGTGTAGCGCTCGGGGTAGTCGACGATCGAGATGCACGAGTAGCAGTTGGCCGCGATGTAGACCAGCCCGCGCAGCGCGAGGTCGCGCTGCGACGCGTCCTCGGGCAGCAGCCCCGATTTCGGGAACGCGAGGCCCAGGTGCATGAGGAGCGCGGCGCTCTCGGTGAGCACCGTGCCGTCGGGCAGTTGCAGCGTCGGGATCTGCAGCAGCGGGTTCACGCGCGCCAGTTCCTCGAGCGCGTCGTTCTTTTCCCACGACGCGGCCTCGACGATGCGGTAGTCGGCCCCGGTCATCTCCAGCGCGCATTCGACCGCGGCCGAGCCCGAGCCCTTGAATCCGAACAGCGTGTACATGCCGTCTCCTGGTCGCGCGTGAAGGAGTGGCGATCTTAGCGGCGAGGGCGAAAACACGATGCGCGACGGTGCTGGTTCGACAGTTCCTGTAGGGAGTTCTCGACCCGAAACGAGGGTGTTCTCGATCGCCGTGACGGAATCGAGCACGCACGGGGTTTCGCTGTAGGGAGAGGCGGACAGCGTGTCGGGGAATCGCTAACATCCGACTCAAGATTTCCCGACAACGAGTTCAGAACTCCTGACTCACCGCACTCGCTGCTCTGTCGTAACGCGCTCCGGTTTCGTAGCCACCGCGACAACAGCGCCTGGCAGCCGCCAGGTCACTCCCAGTGACCCGACAGCTGCTTGTCCACACCCGGCAGGCCGGCGTGATGGCGTGCTGGTCGGGGCGTGACCGTGCGCTCCGATCCTCGTGCCCTCGATGCTGCCTGCCGATGCTTCCGCCCCGAAGGATCGACCTTGTTCCAGCATCGCACCCCGACCGCCGCTTCGCCATTCGCCACGCTGCTCACCTGCCTGGCCGCGGCCGCGCTGACCGCCTGCGGCGGCGGCGCCGACGCTCCGCAGACGCAGGCCGCGGTCGAGTCCGCGCCGGTCACGGCCGCTGCCGCGTTCGAAGGCGTCGAGGTGAAGCCCACGTTCCACATGGCCGCCGCGCAGCTCGACGAGCCCGCCGATGCCGACGCCGCCGCCGTCGCGCCGCACCGCTTCCAGATCGACGGCGCGCTGTCCGGGCTGTCCACCGCCGGCCTGACGCCCGCGACGCTGGCCCGGAGCATCGCCACGCTGCAGCGCGCGCACGCCGAGTCGGCCTCCACCAAGCCGGCCACCACCGCCATCAGCGCCGCCGTCTACACGCCCGCGCAGATCCGCGCCGCCTACGGCCTGCCGGCGCTGCCGATCGTCGGCGCCACGGTGTCGGCCGCCGATGCCGCCACGTTCGGCGCCGGCCAGACCATCTACATCGTCGACGCCTACGACCACCCGAACGTTGCCGCCGACCTCGCGAAGTTCTCGTCCAAGTTCGGCCTGCCGGGCTGCACCACCGTCGCGCTGACCACCAAGCAGACGTTGCCGCTGGCCGCCGCCAGCACCACCGCGGGCTGCACGTTCTCGGTGGCCTACACCGACAGCAAGGCCGCGCTGAACGCCGCCGCCCCGGCCTACAACGCCGACTGGATCGCCGAGATCGCGCTCGACGTGCAATGGGCGCACGCGATCGCGCCGCTCGCGCGCATCGTGCTGATCGAGG
>FSXQ01004603.1_pt1 | contig 10860 bp, 6 predicted proteins | sample 1638011 | NCBI WGS metagenome assembly FSXQ01 (sample SAMEA3914789, study PRJEB12502) | metagenome | biome: forest; material: soil | place: Canada | collected 2011-07-03 | depth 0.3 m | reverse complement strand
GCCTACAACTGGCGCTCGCGCTACCTGCAGGGCGTCAACGTCAACGGCACCAATGGCACGGACGGCAAGAACACCGATCCGAACAGCTCCGCCTTCGGCCAGACCAACGTCGCCTACGGCCTGCCGACCTGGGCCGACGGCTATGGCGAACTGGACGCGGGCATCTTCTACAAGGTCACCGACCACATGACCTTCGGCCTGGAAGGCACCAACCTGACCGACTCGACCTACAAGCAGTTGATGCAGCAGCACATCGGCATGAAGGGGCGCGCCTGGTTCACGTCGGGGCCGAGCTACAACGCCCAGTTGCGCTACACGTTCTGACGTGAGCGCCAAGCCCGTGCCGCGCCGCCGTGGCACGGGCCCTCGTTGCCAGCGACGCCTTCGGACGGCGGCGATGGCCATGCGCCAACGTCACGCCCGCACGGCGGCGTCCCCGCACAATCAACCGAGCCCTCGAATGCGCAAGATCCCCTCCCGCTTCCTCGCCGCACTGGCGGCGTCTGCCGCATGCCTCGCAGGCGCGCGTGCCGCGTCCGCGCCGGCGGAGCCGCCGCACCTCGTGCGCGATGGCGACCGCACGGCGCTGTTCGTCGACGGCGCTCCCTTTCTCGTGCTGGGCGCGCAGGCGAACAACTCCAGCAACTACCCGGCGGTGCTGGACAAGGTCTGGCCCGCGCTGGACGCCATGCACGCCAACACGCTCGAGATCCCCGTCGCCTGGGAGCAGATCGAGCCGGTCGAGGGCCGCTTCGACTTCGCGTACGTCGACACGCTGGTGGCGCAGGCGCGAGAGCACGGCAAGCACCTGGTGCTGCTGTGGTTCGGCACCTGGAAGAACACCAGCCCGTCGTATGCGCCCGAATGGGTCAAGTTCGACAACAAGCGCTTCCCGCGCATGGTCGATCGCGACGGCAAGACCAGCTATTGCCTGTCGCCGTTCGGCGAGCAGACGCTGGCGGCGGACCGCAAGGCCTTCGTCGCCCTCATGACCCGCCTCGCGCAGATCGACGCCACCCGCCACACGGTGATCATGATGCAGGTCGAGAACGAGGTCGGCACCTACGGCCTCGTGCGCGACTTCGGCGCGAAGGCGCAGGCGGCGTTCGAGCGCCCGGTGCCGGCCGAGGTACTGGCGCGCCAGCCCGCGCCGGTCAAGGGCGCGGCCGCCGGCAACTGGCGCGCGGTCTATGGCGACTACGCCGACGAATACTTCCACGCCTGGGCCATTGCCAGCTACATCGAGCAGGTGGCCCGCGCCGGCCGCGCCGTGCTCGACCTGCCCGTCTACGTGAACAACGCGCTGCGCGACGCCGTCGAACCGCTCGCGCCGTGGAAGAGCAACTTCGCCAGCGGCGGCCCGACCTACGACGTGATCGGCATCTACAAGGCCGCGGCGCCCCACGTCGACATCGCCGGGCCCGACCTGTACGACCCGGCGTCCGCGCAGATCGACGCGACGCTCGACAAGTTCCAGCGCCCGGACAATCCGCTGTGGGTCCCCGAGATGAGCGACGCGCCCGGCTACGGCCGCATCGTCTACGAGGTGCTGGGCCGCGGTTCGTTGGGCATCGCGCCGTTCGGCATCGACTACACGACCTACGCCAACTTCCCGCTCGGCGCGCAGGCCAACGGCGGCCCGGCCGTCGTCGAACCGTTCGCCGGCGCCTATGCGGCGTTCGGCTCGATGGACCGCCTGTGGGCGAAGTGGGCGTTCGAAGGACGCACGCGCGGCGTGGCGGAGGGCGACGATCGCAAGGATCAGGCGATCCCGCTCGGGGCGTGGACGGCGACGGTGTCGTTCCAGCAATGGCAGTTCGGCGACAAGTCGTGGCCCAACCATCCGTCGGAGCCGCCGCCCGGCACCGAGAAGCCCGGCGGCGGCGTGGCGGTCGCGCAGCTCGGCCCCGACGAGTTCGTGATCACCGGCCAGCACGCCCGCGTGCGCATCGACCCGGCACAGCCGCTGCCGCAGGGCCACGGCGCGATGTTCGCGCGCGTCGAGCAGGGCCATTTCGACGCCGCGGGCCGATGGGTGATGGAGCGCAACTGGAACGGCGACCAGACCGACTGGGGCCTGAACCTGACCGCGACGCCCGTGATCCTCAAGGTGCGCATGGGCCGCTACTGAGCCCCATCGCTCGACGAACACAAGAGGCCGGCGCCCGCGAGCGCATGGCCGTATCCCTGGAGAACCCATGATCCTCAGACGCAGCTTCATCCGGCAGACCGGGGCGCTCGGGCTGCTCGCCGCCGGCCTTCCCGCGGCGTCCGGCGCGGCGGCGATGTCCGACGACGCGCCCTATGCCTGGAAGAGCGTGCCCTTCGGCGGCGGCGGCTTCATCGACGGCTTCGTGTTCCATCCGCGCGAGAAGGGCTTGCTGTACGCGCGCACCGACATCGGCGGCGCCTATCGCTTCGACCCCGGCACGCGCTCCTGGATCCCGCTGCTGGACCAGCTGACCAAGTCGCAGACCGACCTGTCGGGCGTGCTGAGCCTCGCGCTCGATCCCAACGATCCGAACCGGCTGTACGTGGCCGGCGGGCTGTACCTCGGCCCGTGGGCCCGCAACGGCGCGCTGCTGGCCTCCGCCGACCGCGGCGTCACCTGGCAGATCAACGAACTGCCGGTCAAGCTGGGCGGCAATTCGCCGGGCCGCGGCTCGGGCGAGCGCCTGCAGGTCGACCCGGACAACGGCGAGATCCTGTACCTGGGCACGTCGCAGGACGGCCTGATGGTCAGCAGCGATCGCGGGCGCAGCTTCTCGCGCCTCGGCTTCGAGCCGCGCCACGTCTCGCTGGTGCTGATCGACCCGCGCAGCGGTCGCCAGGGCAAGGGCTCGCAGACCCTGTGGGTGGGCAGCCACGACCAGCCGGGCCTGTACGTGTCGCGCGACGCCGGCCGCAGCTTCGCACGTGAAGCCGCCACGCCCGCGCAGGCGCCCCAGCATGCGGTGTTCGCGAGCGACGGCACGCTGTACGTCACGTTCGCGATCGGCGACGGCCAGGCCGCCTGCAATCCCAGCTATGCCAAGCGCGGCAGCGTGTGGAAACGCGACCCGTCGGGCCGCTGGACGGACATCACGCCCGAGGATCCGGCACACGACGCGCAGGGCTTCGGCTACTCCGGCATCGACGTCGACCGCAACGTGCCCGGACGGCTCGTGGTGTCGACCATCGAGCGCTGGAGCGTCGGCGACGACCTGTTCGTCTCCACCGACGGCGGCGCGCACTGGGCCTCGGTCGGCGCCCGTTCGCACCACGACGCGAGCGCGTACCCCTGGCTCGTCAACTACATGCGCGGCGAGGACAAGATGGGGCACTGGCTCGCCGACGTCAAGCTCGATCCGTTCGACGGCAACCGCGCGATCTACGGCACGGGGTATGGCCTGTGGCTCACCGCGAACCTGGACGCCGCGCTCAACGGCGGGACGGTGCAATGGGATTTCGCCGTCGCCAACCTCGAGGAGACGGCCACGCTGGAGATCCGCAGCCCGTCCGGCGGCGCGACGCTGCTGGGCGCGATGGGCGACGTCAGCGGCGCCGCGTGGGACGACGTCGCGAAGACGCCCCGCAACGGCCTGTTCGCACCGAGCAACCAGACCAACCGGTCGGTCGACTTCGCACAGCTGCGCCCGGCCGTCATCGCGCGCACGGCCGACCAGGCGCCCACCGGCGGCTGGTGGTCGGCCGACGGCTCGGTCACGTGGCACCCGTTCGGGGCGTCGACGCGCACGACGAAGTCGGCCACCGGCGGCTACCTGAACGCGGGCACGATCGCCGTGTCGGCCGGCGGCAGCTCCTTCGTGTGGGCGCCCGAGAAGCAGCCGGCGCTGTGCTCGCGCGACCATGGCAAGACCTGGGTGCCCGTCGCCGGCTGGCCCGGCGGCGAAGTCGATGCCATCCCGGTGGCCGACCGCCAGGTGGACGGCGTGTTCTACACGCACGACCGCGCGGCCGGCGAGCTCCTCGTGAGCGTCGATGGCGGCCTGAGCTTTCGCAGCGGCATCACCGGCCTGCCCAAGCTGGCGAGCTGGCAGTCCTCGCAGCTCGTGGCGGCGCCGGGCGCGCTGCGCGACCTGTGGCTGGTGCTGCACGACACGCTGGTGCACATGCCCAGCGCCGACAAGCCGGCGATCACCATCCGCGGCGTCGCCGAATGCTGGAAGGTCGCGCTCGGCAAGGCCGCGCCCGGCAAGGACTATCACGCGGTCTACGTCTGGGGCAGGCTGCTGGTGCGCGGCCAACCGGTGGAAGGACTGTTCCGCTCGGACGACGCCGGCGCCAGCTTCACCCGCATCGACGACGACCGCCATCGTTACGGCCTGCTGCTGTCGCTGACGGCCGACCCGCTCGAATACGGCACCGTGTATGTCGCGCCGCATGGACGCGGCGTGATCGTCGGCAAGCCGCGCCAGGGCGCCTGAAGACCATGCGCCTGCGTTCCTGGCTCCTGTCGCTCGCGGCCGCCTGTGCGTGGGGCTCGGCCGCGTGTGCCGATCTTTCGCTGCGCTACGCCGCGCCGGCGCCCGACACCCACGCCGGCTGGGAACGGCAGGCACTGCCCATCGGCAACGGCCGCCTGGGCGCGATGCTCTTCGGCCAGGTCGGCCGCGAGCACCTGCAGTTCAACGACATCACGCTGTGGACGGGTGACGCGCGGCACATGGGCGCCTACCAGCCGTTCGGCGACGTGATCGTCGAGCTTGCCGACGCGAGCGGCCCGGTGAGCCACTACCGGCGCGAGCTGCAGATCGACCGCGGCCGCCACCTCGTCACCTACGAGCAAGGCGGCGTGCACTACAGGCGCGAGGCCTTCGCGAGCCATCCGGCCCAGGCGATCGTCGTGCGCTTCGGCGCGGACAGGCCGCATCGCTACACGGGAAGGCTCCGCCTCACCGACATGCATGGCGCGCGCATCACGGCCGACGGCGAGCGCGTGGTCGCCAGCGGCGCGCTGCCCGCGCAGGACGGTGGCATGCGTTACGCGAGCGCGCTGCAGCTGGGCCATCGCGGCGGCAGCGTGCACGTGGAGGACGGTGCACTGGTGTTCAAGGACTGCGATTCGTTGACCCTCGTGCTGGCCGCCGGCACGAGCTACGTGCCCGATGCGGCCCGAGGCTTCCAGGGCGGCGACCCGCTGCCGCGCGTGACCGCCCAGCTGGACGCGGCGGCCGCGCGCCCGTTCGCGCAACTGCGCGCCGAACACGAGCGCGACTTCCGGGCCCTGCTCGGTCGCGTGGCGCTCGACCTCGGCCGCAGCACGCCGCAACGGCGCGCCCTGCCCACCGACGAGCGCCTCGCGCGCTACACCCGCGACGGCCAGGATCCGGAGCTGGAGGCGCTGTTCTTCCAGTACGGGCGCTACCTGCTCGTCTCCAGCTCGCGCGATTCGCTGCCCGCGAACCTGCAAGGCCTGTGGAACGACAGCCCGACACCGCCCTGGAACTCGGACTACCACACCAACATCAACATCGAGATGAACTACTGGCCGGCCGAACCGGCCGCGCTGCCCGAGCTCGCCTCGCCCTTCTTCGATTTCGTGAGCAGCGTCGCGCCGGTATGGCGCCGCCGCGTGGCCGAGATCGCCGCCGGCGCGCAGGCGCATCCGCACGCGGGGTCGCGCGAGGCCGCGCCCATCGGCCAGTCGGACCTGCCGCCCGAAGAGACCTTCCTGAAGGCCGACGGGACGCCGGTGCGCGGTTGGGCGGTGCGCACCGAGTCCAATCCGTTCGGCGCCACCGGCTACCTGTGGAACAAGCCGGCCAACGCCTGGTACGCCCAGCACTTCTGGGAGCACTACGCCTTCACGCAGGACCGCGCGTTCCTGCGCGACGTCGCGTATCCGGTGATGAAGGAGGCCTGCGAGTTCTGGCTCGACACCTTGAAGACGCTGCCCGACGGCCGCATCGTCGCGCCGCAGGGCTGGTCGCCCGAGCACGGGCCGGTGGAGGACGGCGTGTCCTACGACCAGGAGATCGTCTGGGACCTGTTCGACGACACGGTCGCGGCCGCCGACACGCTCGCCACCGATCGCGAGTTCCGCGAGCGCGTCGCCGCGGTGCGCGACCACCTGGCCGTGCCGGGCGTGGGCAGCTGGGGCCAACTGCTCGAGTGGCAGGAGGAGAAGCATGATCCGGTGCTGGATACGCCCGGCGATACGCATCGCCACGTGTCGCACCTGTTCGCGCTGTTTCCCGGCCACCAGATCTCGCCCGCGCGCACGCCCGTGCTCGCCGCGGCGGCGCGCCGGTCGCTCGCGGCCCGGGGCGATGCCGGTACCGGATGGTCCATGGCCTGGAAGACCGCGTACTGGGCGCGCCTGCTCGATGGCGATCACGCCTACCGCATGCTGCGCGGCCAGCTCGCTGAGCCGGGCGCGCGCGCCGCGCAGCAGGCCGGTCCCGGCACCGAGGTCAACAACGCCGGCGGCACCTACGCCAACCTGTTCGACGCCCATCCGCCATTCCAGATCGACGGCAACTTCGGCGCCACCGCGGCGATCTGCGAGATGCTGCTGCAATCGCAGGACGGCGAACTCCGCCTGTTGCCGGCGCTGCCCGCGGCCTGGCGGACCGGCGCCGTGCGCGGCCTGCGCGCGCGCGGCGGCTTCGTCGTCGACATCGCCTGGCGCGACGGCCGCCTCGTCTCCGCGACGGTGCGTTCGCTCGCCGGCGCGGGCGGCGGCCGCGTGCGCTACGGCGACCGCGTCGTCGACATCGGCCTCGCCCCCGGCCAATCGCGCCGCCTGGGCCCAGACCTGCTTTGAAAGACCACCGATGAATCCGTTTTCCGCGGCCCGCGGCCGCCTGCCACTTGCTGTCGTGACGGTGCTCGCGTTGTCGGCTTGCGTGTCGCCGCGTGCGCCGGACGCGACGAATGCCGACGTGCTCGCGATCCCGCTGTCGCCGCGGCAGCCGGCGACGCGCGTCCTGCTCGCCGACTTCGAGAGCCAGGTGGCGCTGACCGGCGAACGGGCCGTCGTCCCGACCCCCGCGCAGCCCAAGGTGCCCGGCAGCCACGTCGAGGTCCGCGTGTCGTCCAAGGACGGCCCCGGCGACGCGCTGACCATGCAATGGAAGGATGCCTGGTACGCCAGCCTGCGCATCGAACTCGCGCGGCCGGCCGACCTGCGGCCCGATCTGGCCGACGGCGCGCTGGAGTTCGACCTCGACGCCATCGACATGGCGCGTGCCGGCCTGACATTCGCGACCAGCTGCGGCGCGGACTGCAGCCGCAAGCTGTCGTGGGTCGTGCCCTCGCGCGCGCTCGCGGGCAGGGGCTGGCAGCACATGGTCGTGCCGCTGCGCTGCTTCGCGCACGACGGCGACCCGTTCGAGGCGGTCTCGCAAGTCTTCTGGCTGGATTCCAGCGGCACCGGCGAAGCGGCCATCGCCAACCTGCGCGTCGTCCGCCACGCCACGGGCGGCCTGGCCTGTCCCGACTACCGCACGGAGTCCGTCACGCCGCATCCGCTGGAGCAGGTGTGGTCCATGGACTGGTGGATGCCGCGCCACGAGGAGAAGCTGGCCCGGATCCGCGAACTCGCGGCGGCGCACCAGCCGGTCGACCTCGTCTTCATCGGCGACTCCATCACCCACAACTGGGAAAAGGACGGCAAGGCGGTCTGGGCGAGCCGCTACGCCAGGTACAACGCGCTCGACCTGGGCTTCGGCGGCGACCATACCGAGAACGTCCTGTGGCGGCTGCAGCACGGCGAGATCGACGGCATCCGCCCGAAGGTGGCCGTCGTGATGGTCGGCACCAACAACACCGGCGACCGCCAGGAGGATCCGCGCACGACCGCGGCCGGCATCCGCCGCATCCTGGACGAGATCCGGCGTCGCCAACCCGACACCCGCATCCTGCTGCTGGCCGTGTTCCCGCGCGACGAGCAGCCCGCCAGCCCGCTGCGCCGCCTCAACGACCGTGTCAACGCCATCATCTCCGGCTTCGCGGATGGCGAGCACGTCTTCTTCCTGGACATCGGCCGATCCCTGACCAACGACGACGGCACGCTCTCGCGCGACGTCATGCCCGACCTGCTGCACCCCAACGAGAAGGGCTACGCGATCTGGGCCGCGCAGATGGAGCCGATGCTGCTCCAACTGCTGGCCCGGCCCTGAACGCCCTCGCCATCGAGACGACACGCCGTCGGCCTGCAGGCCGACGCCACACCCACCTTCCGCTCCCGAACCCCTTCTTCATGCTCACGTATTCCAGCCCGTTTCCGTCCTCCTTCGTCTTCGGCGTCGCCGCGGCGGCCGCCCAGATCGAGGGCGCCGCCTTCGAAGACGGCAAGGGCGAGTCCATCTGGGACCGCTTCAGCCGCGTGCCCGGCGCGATCCACGATGGCGACACGCTCGACGTCGCCTGCGACCACTACCACCGCTTCGACGAGGACTTCGCGCTGATGGCCTCGCTGGGCGTCAGGCACTATCGGCTGTCCATCGCGTGGCCGCGCATCTATCCGGACGGCGACGGCGAGATCAACCAGGCCGGCATCGACTTCTACCATCGCCTGCTGGCGAGCATGGCGCGCCACGGCATCAAGCCGTGGGTGACGCTGTTCCATTGGGACCTGCCGCAGGCCCTGGAGGATCGCGGCGGCTGGGCGTCGCGCACGACGGTCGACGCCTTCGCCCGCTACGCCGACACCGTCGTCAAGGAATACGGCCACGTCGTCAAGGACTGGATCACCCTCAACGAGATCCGCTGCTTCACGGTGCTCGCCTACGGCTACGGCACCAAGGCGCCGGGCCGCAAGGACAGCGCCGCGGTCGTCAACCAGACCTTCCACCACGCGCTGCTGTGCCATGGCCACGGCGTGCGCGCGGTGCGCGAGCACGGCGGCGCGGGCGCACGCGTGGGCCTGACCGACAACTGCGACGTGAGCGTGCCCGTCACCGAGACCCCTGCCGACATCGCCGCGGCCCGCGCCTGGTTCGTCGAGAAGAACCTGCACGTGCTGGGTGCGATCCACGGCAAGGGCTACTCGCAGCGCTACCTGCAACGCACCGGCGCCGATGCGCCCGACGTCCTGGCCGGCGACTTCGACCTGATCAGCCTGCCGACCGATTTCCTCGGCATGAACATCTACACGGCCACCTACGTGCGCGCCGGCCGCGACGGCCTGCCCGAGGCACTGCCTCTGCCGGCGCACTATCCGCGCGCCGACAGCCCGTGGCTGAACCTGGTGCCGCAAGCGATCTACTGGTCCTCGCGCATGTGCCACGAGGAATACGGCCACCGCTCGATCTACATCACCGAGAATGGCTGCGGCTACAACGAGGAGCCGGTCGTCGGCGGCGAGGTGCTCGACCTGCATCGGCGCGACTACCTGCGCAGCCATCTGCGCGAGATGCATCGCGCAATCGCGGACGGCGTCCCGCTGGACGGCTACTTCCTGTGGTCTTTCATCGACAATTACGAGTGGGAGGACGGCTACCAGCGCCGCTTCGGCATCGTGCACTGCGACTTCGAGACGCAGGTGCGCACGCCCAAGCTGTCCGCCCGGTACTACGCCGACATCATCCGCACTCGAACCATCCTCTGACACAGCCCATGGCCAAACCGCCCGCCCGATCGACCCGAGCCCGACACGCCGCCACGCTGGCCGACGTCGGCCGCGAGGCGGGGGTGTCCATCATGGCCGCGTCGGCGGTGCTCAACGGCGCCAGGACCTCGTCGCGCATCTCCGACGAGACGCGCGTGCGCATCCTGGCCGCGGCGGAAAAGCTGAGCTACCGCGCCAATGCGACGGCGCGTGCGCTGGTGGACCGGCGCATGAACGCGATCGGCGTCGCCACCACGCTTTCACGGAACGAACTCAACCAGTACTTCCTGGAAGTGTTCAACGGCGTGATCGAGGCGGCGGCGGAGTTCGACCAGAACGCCACCGTCTTCGCCGTACCGAACTGGAAGGAAGGCGCCAGCCGCATCCCCGTGATCTGCGACAGCCGCATCGACGGCCTGATCCTGCTCGCGCCGCTGCTCGAGGCCGAAGCCGCGAAGTACCTGCCGGACCACACGCCCATCGTCTCCGTGCACGCCAACCACGAGATGCCCAACGTGGTGAACCTCGAGTCCGACGAGGAGGTCGGTGCGTTCGAGATGGTGCGCCACATGCTGGCGCTGGGCCATCGGCGCATCCTGCACGTGGGTGGCCCGTCCGACTCCATCGGCGCCATGCGCCGCGTCTCGGGCTACCTCGGCGCGCACGCCGCCGCCGGCGTGAAGCCGCTGGACGACTACATCATCCCCGGCTACTTCACCACCGACTCGGGCAGGCGCGAACTCGAAGCCTGGCTGCAGCGCCACCGCGGCGAGCCCCTGCCGCAGGCCATCTTCGCCGCCAGCGACGCGATCGCGATCGGTTGCCTCGACACCTTGTCCGCGCGCGGCCTGCGCACGCCCAACGACGTCTCCGTGGTCGGCTTCGACGACACGATGCTGGCACGCTCCGCCCACCTGGCCACCGTACGCCAGCCGCTGCGCGAGATGGGCCACCGCGCGGTACGCCTGCTGATGGATCGCATCGAGGCGAAACACCAGGGCACGATCTACCGCGCGCCCTCGAAGAACATCGTGCTGCCCACCGAGATCGTCCTCGGCCAATCCCTGGCCGCACCGCGCGCCAAGGCCATCGCCATTTCCTGAACCCGCCAAGAAAAGAACATGATGGCCAGTGCCGATTTATCGCTAAATGAAGGCTTCGCAAAGCAGGAACCGGAAGGGACGGCAGACCGCGTTCCGCTGCCCCAGAAGGTGGGCTACGGCCTCGGGTCGGTCATCGACATGTGGGGGCACTGGCTCTATCCGTCGCTGGCCTTCCAGGTCTACAACGTGTTCCTGGGCATG
>FSXQ01000041.1_pt1 | contig 10869 bp, 10 predicted proteins | sample 1638011 | NCBI WGS metagenome assembly FSXQ01 (sample SAMEA3914789, study PRJEB12502) | metagenome | biome: forest; material: soil | place: Canada | collected 2011-07-03 | depth 0.3 m | reverse complement strand
GGCCCGCCCGGGCCCCGCCGCGGGTTCGGCCACGTCGATGCGATACCCGCTGCCGTAGACGCCGCGCAACGCCAGCGCCTCGCCCGCGCAGCGCTTGAGCTTGCGGCGCAGCTGGTAGACATGCTGTTCGATGGTGCGGCTGATCAGCTCGGTGTCCAGGCCCCACACGTCGCGCGCCAGGCGCTCGCGCGTGACCAGGTGGCCGGCGTTCTCGAACAGCAGTTGCGCCAGCGCGAGCTCGCGCGCCGTCAGCGTCACCTTGGTCGACGACGAGACGATGGCGCTGGCCGCGCGATCGAGGCTGCAGCCCGCCACGGTCAACCCCGCGGGCGCCTGCATCGGCCGCCGGCGCCGCATCGAGGCGCCGAGCCGCGCGAGCAGTTCGGAGCCGCGCACGGGCTTGTTGACGAAGTCGTCCACGCCCGCGTCGAGCGCGCGCGCGGCGGCGCGCGGGTCGTCGCGGCCCAGGGCGATCACGGTCACCTCGGGATTGAGCCAGTTGCTGCGCCACGTGAGCAGCGCCGCGCAGTCGGCCTGCGGCGAATCGAGGTCGGCGATGATCACGCCGTGGTCCTCGCGCTTGACGGCACGCAGCAGGGGTACGGTCCCCCCGTATATCTCGCAGTCGTAGCCCGCGCACTCCAAAGCCGTGCGCACCACGAGTTGCGTGTCCTTGTCCTCGATCAACAACGCCGCTTTGTTCAAGTGACTCTCCGTATCAGGTGATGATGATGACGGAGGGATATTCGCAAGCCCCATGCCACGAAGCGGCGTCCAGCGAAACGACGGATTCGCGAACAAAATCACGCCTAAGTCGTTGATCTTGCGTGGCGCGATATGTCAATTCAAGCAAATTGCGTTAATGAGGCGTTCATATTTGAGAATGGCCTGCAAGCGCTTTCTCAGATCCTGGACGCTGGCGGCGTGGCGGGTACGTCATCCTGCGCGCAGGATGACATCGAGGTGGCGATGAACGCGCCGGTGGCCTGACGCCGCGGCAACACCCATCACCTGTCACCCTGCGCGCAGTCGCAGGGCCCACCCCTGCCAACACGCTGGCGCGAGACCTCGGCGGGGGTGGGTTCTGCGACTCCGCGCAGAATGACAACAGGGTTGGTTGGCCCAACGAAAAATCCCGGCATGCGGCACGGGGTGCGAGCCCGGTGCGCGTGGGTACTGCGACTGCGCGCAGGATGACACCCAGTGGGGTACCAGGCCCGCGGGGCGCGTCGTTCTCACCGACGCAGGCCCCTCACCCCTGCTCGCCGCCCGCCACCTTGAACGACGCCGCATCCAGCCCCATCGTCTTCAGCTTCCGGTAGAGCGTGGCCGGCGTCAGCGAGAGCTCCGCGCAGACCGCCTTGACCGAGCCGGCCTGGCGGCGCAGCGAGGCCTCCAGCAGGCTGCACTCGATCATCGACATCGACTCGTCGAACGTCATCGGCGCCTTGGTGGCGGGGCCGCCGTCGACGAACAGCGGCATGCCCAGCACGCAGCGGTCGGCGCAGCCCTTGAGCTCGCGCACGTTGCCGGGCCAGCGCGAGGACAGCAGCGCCTGGTGGTGCTCGGGGCCGATCACGGGCACCGGCATCTGGTAGCGCAGGCTGGCCTGCTGCAGGAAGATCTGGAACAGCGGCAGGATGTCGCCCAGGCGCTCGCGCAGCGGCGGCACCTTCAGCATGGCCACGTTGAGGCGATAGAACAGGTCCTCGCGGAAGCCGCCCTTCGCCCCGAGCTCGGACAGGCTCACCTTGGTGGCCGCGACCACGCGGAAGTTCACGGGGATCGGCCGGTTGCTGCCCAGGCGCTCCACCTCGCGCTCCTGCAGCACCCGCAGCACCTTGGCCTGCAGTGCCAGCGGCATCGCCTCGACCTCGTCCAGGAACAGCGTGCCGTCCTTCGCATGCTCGATCTTGCCGATGCGCGCCTTGGTCGCGCCCGTGAAGGCGCCCGCCTCGTGGCCGAACAGCTCGCTCTCGAACAGATGCTCGGGCACGGCGGCGCAGTTGACCGCCACGAAGTTGCCGGTGCGATGGCCGTAGTCGTGCAGGCAGCGGGCGACGAGCTCCTTGCCGGTGCCCGTCTCGCCCCGGATGAGCACGTCCACCGGCTTGGGCGCCACGCGCAGGATCATGTCGCGCAGCTCGCGCACGGGCGGGGTGTCGCCGCGCACCACCTGGTCGATGCCGGAGGACGCGGCCAGGCGCAGCTTCAGCGCCTGGTTCTCCTTGACGAGGCGGCGCTGGTCGGCGGCGCGCTGGATGACGGCCAGCAGGCGCTCGCGGCTGAACGGCTTCTCCAGGAAGTCGTAGACCCCCGCGCGGATGGCCTGGATGGCGGTCGGGATGTCGCCGTGGCCGGTCATCAGCACCACGGGCAGATCAGGGTCGCGCTCGCGCACGCGCTCGAGCAGCACCATGCCGTCGGCGCGCGGCAGGCGCAGGTCGGTCAGCACGACCGCGGGCGCGACGGCGGCCAGCCCCTCCAGCGCGCTCTCGGCGTCCGGGAACAGGGACACCTCGATGCCGTGCAGCTCGAGCGCGCGCTTGACGCTGAGACGGAACTGCTCGTCGTCCTCCACGACGAGGACGCGCACGAGGTCGGATTCGAAGGAGGCAGGCGGGTTGTCGGGCATCTCGCGGAGGTCGTGTCGTGTCTGTCGGTTCGAGGTCGATGCTAGCGCCTCCTGACGACGCCCGGACGACATCTCCCGCACGGAATGGAACCGTTACCATTCGCACGGCACTTTCCCGATTCCGCGACAGCCCGAGCGCCGGATTTCTCAATTGCGAGACGAACCCTCGTTCGCGGTTGGCGAAGTCGATACTTTCCTGACGCGCAGGTCGAACACGGCGCCGCCGCCCACCGCGTTCCGGGCCGTCAGCTCGCCGCCCATCTCGTGCATCACGTCGCGCGAGAGCGCCAGACCCAGGCCCAGGCCCTTGCCGGCCGTCTTGGTCGAGAAGAAGGGCTGGAACAGGCGGTCGAACACGGCCGGCGCGAGCCCCGGGCCGTTGTCGGCGATGCTCAGCACGACGTCGTGCTCGCCCGCCTCGCAGGTGAACGCGATGCGGCGCGCGGACGTGCGCTCGAGCGCGTCCAGCGCGTTGTGCACGAGGTTGGCGATCACGCGCACCAGTTGGTCCTCGCGGGCCTGCACCAGCACCTCGTCGAAGTGGACCGCGATCTCGCAAGCCGACTTGTCCAGGTGCGAGCGCAGCACCGCCAGCGCCTCGTCCACGGCCGCGCGCAGGCCGATCGGCGCCATCGCGGCCTCGGCCTGCACCGGGAACGCGGCCAGCTGCGCCGTGAGGTCGGTCAGGCGCGTGCTCAGCCTGAACATCGAGCGCAGGCTGGCCGCCACCTCGTCGCGCTCGTCGCGGTCCATCAGCTCCAGCGCGGTCTCCGCCAGCATGCGGATCGAGGCCATCGGCTGGTTGAGCTCGTGGTTGACGCTGGCCACCAGGTGGCCCACGTTGGACAGGCGCTGCGCGTACGCGAACGTCTGCTCGTTGCTGACCAGCTCGGTCTCGGCCTGGCGCTCCAGGGCCAGCATCTCGGCGCGCAGCGCGATGCCGGCGCGCTGCAGCTCGGCTTCGATCTGCAGGCCGCGCTCGAAAGCCGCGTGCGCGCCGCGGAAGTCGCCGACGGCTTCCAGCAGGTCGGACAACAGCAGGAAGATCTCCACCCGCCGCGGCTCGCGCTCGTCGGCGCCGAGGTGGCGCAGCGCGCCGCGCGCCGCCGCGATGGCCGCGAACGCGCGGCCACGGCGCTGCTGGATCCAGGCGATCTCCAGCCAGGCCAGGCCCGCGCGCCGGCGCGAACGCGGCGGCCGGCTCAACCATCGCAGCACGCGCGGCAGCGCCACCGCGTCGGCCGTCGCGATCGCCGCCTGCGCCAGCGAATCCAGCGTGGCGGCCCCGGCCGCGTCGTTCGCGCTGCCGGCGATGCGCAGGACGGGCGGCAGCACGCCCGCGGCCGCGGCGAGTTCGGACTGCGCGCCCGGCTCATCGCCCGCGCGCTCGCACTGCCTTGCGCGGTCCAGGCGGATCTGCGCCGCCACGCCGCGCACGCGCAGGTCGAGTTCGTCGTTCAGGCCCGGCTCGCGCTCGCGGAGATGCCGCACGCCGTCCTCCAGCAGCGCCAGCGCGCGACCCGCGCAGTCCACGGCATCGTCGAGCCGGCCGGCCGCGCGCTGCGCCATGGCCATCGCGGCCAGCGCGCGGGCCAGGTCGCCCGGGCTCTGCATGATGCGGAAGCGCTCGACGGCGTCGCCGATCAGCCGCGCCGCGCGCTCGTGCTCGCCGACGTCCAGCCAGCATTGGCCGCGCAGCAGCAACACGTGCGTGGCGCGCCAGCGATCGTCGCGCCGCTCCAGCAACGCCTGCGCCTCGAGACACAGCCGGTAGGCGCGGTCGGTGCGGCCCGACAGCTGCACGATGCCGGCCGCGTTGAACAGCGTGCGCGCCAGCGGGCCGTCGTCGCCCTGGCGCGCCGCGAGCGCCACCGCCTCGGCGCAGCAGGCCACGGCGCGCTCGCGATCGTCGACCAGCGACGCCAGCGCCTGGCGCAGGCGCTGCTCGATGTCTTCCGGCAACGGCTGCTCGGGGCCCACGTGCGGCCACTGCGCCAGGCGGGCATCGACGGGGTCGAAAGAGTCGCTGGTGAAGGACATGGCGGGGAGTATGACGCCGCCTCGCCTGAGGAGTCAGCGCGGGCACTTCTGCTGTCGACCCATCTGCGACATTCGCGACTCCGGATTCGGCGCCTCAAAGCCGTCACTCGACGACAGGCAGCTTGCCGCGCCAAGAGCGCAGCCGCCGGCCACAACTAGGGCCTGTAGCTCTCGAACTCCCAGACGCCGATCTTCGACACCTTCGCCGCAACCTCGGGCCAGTTGTCGCCGGAGCATTCTTTGAGATACGCCTCCAGCGCGTCCACAACCACGCTGGGCCGATAGGGTTGGTCCAGAAGAATGTATCGCTTCCCCTTGGCCTCTCGCTGGCGAGCAAGCCAAGCGCGATTGCAAACGAAGATCTGAAAATCATCCGCGCCATCACTATCGCCAGACCAGATCGACGCATTGAGCCAGATCCCGAAGCAATCAGGATCCTCCGGCGCGAAGCTCTCGAAGGAGACCGAAGTGTTTGTGTCGATGCGCTTGAGACGGGGCTTCACGCTATGCATGTTGGCTCGATGATCTCTTTGGGCTCATGCAACAGATTGTCGGTGAGCGGGACGTTCGCCACGGACAGCTTCTGGCCGAAAGCGTCTTGGGGTCAATTCTTGCCTTTGCCGTGCCAGGTCAGGCAAAGGCAAGACTCGACCCCGCGGTACCGATGCGGGCAAGCGCATCGGCGCATTTCAGGCAAAGTCAAGACTTGACCCCGCGGCCTCGCGACATTGTTGAATTCGGCGCCGAGAAGCGGACAGATCGGCACCTCGACTCTAGGCGGCCGAGATTGCAAACGAGGCGGTGTTGCAGGTCGCCTCCAGGACGCGAACAGCATCAGCGAAAGCAACCGAGTCAAAGTCCTTTGGCCGGCGCTTCAACGTCGCAACTCGCTCGATGGACATGAGAAGAGCACGCCAGAGAGCGGTCACTTGCCCCTCCAGGGGAAGATGCTTGACCTCTTCCCATTCAATCTGTCCTACCGAGACGAGCGCCTTCATTCGCGGTCGATAGCTGCAGTACTCACTTGTCTTGGCGAAGAACTCTCCCCACCCTTGGAGTTCGGCCATTTCGAAACCGAAGTAGTAGGTCTGGATGGACGTACCGAAGTCGACCTTGGACAAGTGAGCCGCGCAGAATTCTTCGAACGCGTTCAGATCGACATGCCACCGACCTGTTTCCGGGGGTGGTCCGCCGTAATAGACCGGAGCTGACTGAGGCGGCGGTCCATCCATGATGACCTCGGCGCCAATGGTTTGCTTGACGATGAACTTCATATTCGATGGCTGAGCCTCACTGAGGGCTTGTGCGCACGCGCACACGAGTCGAATTCGACTGTTGAAGAAGCCCGAGAGCGGTCTTCGCCGAGTGGCTGCAAATGGCCGCCAGCGGCCTTCAATTTTGCAACCAGGATGCTGCACTTGAGTCAGTGGTACGCAACCTCAGCCACTTGCCAACCGCTGCTGAACAAAGGGATTCGGAACTGGAGTCTGACATCGACAGATCCATTGTCTGCATTCGTCGCAACGAACCGGATGGATGGCCTCTGTCGGTTCATGCGAGAAGTCCACCTTGACCAGTCGATCTCGGACAGGTGTTGCCGCTCCGCCCATCGATACGCGCAAGCGATCGCCTGGCCTCGCCAGTGGATTCGAGCCAGGCTCCATCCGGATTCTTGGGGTCAAGTCTTGCCTTTGCCGTGCCAGGTCAGGCAAAGGCAAGACTTGCCCTCGCGGCCTGTGATCGCGCTACCGGGCAGCGCCAAGCTGCATGAAAGCCCACAGCATCGGCAACGTCCCCACGAAGACGACGGCGCAGCCCATCGCGGTGAACACCTGATGAAATCGGATGCCCGGCATCAACACGCTGAAATGCGGACTCTTGGGGTCGACGGCGACCGGCGCCACCGAGCCTTTCGCGAACCGCTCGACGAGTCGCGCCGATCCATCGCCACTCGTTCCCCACATCCCGCCCACCACGACCCGAGCGCTCTCGTAGTTCTGGTTGGCAACCTGATACGTGTACACGATCCTCGGGCGGGATCCCTTGCTGGCGACGACGACCCGCGATTCGATGACGGTCGCGTCGATCGTCGGCCAGGAACCGCTCTGCTTCGCGCGAACGAGATTGCTCAAGGCCACGATGAATGCAAGGCCAGCAACGCCCGACAAGAAGCAGCCAAACGCAATCGGGTCGGATGACATCGTGTGTGCAAAGGCTGCCGCCGCGCCGCCTCAAGGGCGCGTCACGCGCAGCGAATCGAGGAACTGGTCGATCGCGCCGGGGTGCGCCGCTTCCTGCGCCGGGGTCATGAGGCTCATCATCATGATGACGTCCTTGTCGAGCAACACCATGCGCACATGGCTTCGACCCTGCGCGCTGTCCATCGCCATGTCCAGAGCGTCGTGGCCCGCCAGCTTGCCGCGCCGCGCGCTCACCACCTTGCCCATGCCGGTGTCACCGCTGGCGAACTTGTCGAAATACTGCTTTGCCGTGGCGGCGCCGCCCTTGTAGGCCAGGCGGCTGACCATGAAGCGGATGCCGTCGGTGCTGCCGCCGCCGATCACGTCGGTGCGGGTGACAGCGGCGCCGTCCTCGGTGAGGGTGTAGTCGTTGAACGCCATCGGCAGGTCAGCCGCGAAGCCGCCCTCCGTGGACTTGGCCATGCACCAGCCATCGGCATCCTTCTCGCAGGCGCCGGTGCGGTGCACGACCTTGTCGACCGCGGCGTGGGCCGCGTTGGAGAGGCAGGCCAGGGCGATCAGCCCGGCGGCCAGGCGAGACAGGGAAGCCATGGTGTGGAGAGCCTTCTGGACGTTGCGGGCCGCCAGCATGGGCGATGTCGATGCACGGGCCCATCCCCAGACTGCGGCACGCGTCGGTGTCCGCTTTGGGCGGTCGAATGCGTACGTGTGGCGTTTCGAGTCCTCGGGAGATGAAGACCGCGGTACCAGTACTGGACTCGGAACCGAGAACGAGAACGACGCACAGCGGAATCGGCTGGGCTGACTCGATGCCATGAAGCGGACGCCTGAGGAGTCAGCGGGGGCACTTCTGCTGTCGACCCGAAGCAGAAGTAGCTATCGTCAGACAGGACGCCCGAAAGCTGACGTTCATGCAGATTCTGCCGCCGGGACACGCATTCGCAGATAGCTGGCCAGGTAGCCACAGATAGCGCCAACAACCGCCGCGAAAGCGATCGAATCGATAGGCTGACGCTGCCAGTGGAATGCAGCGAACTCGGCGAGCACGCCTATGACGGCACCGACCGGAACAATCGCCATTGGCCGATCAACACCTGTGCGACGCAAAAAGAGCATCGCCGGGATGCCGAACGCAAGGCTCGATGCGATGCCCAAAACAGCGCCTGTTGTCCCGCAGAACACCATTACCGAGGTGAAATCTTCTTCGGCGAGCGACGCTCCGCTGCAAAGCCCCAGGATGGCCAAGCACAAAGTAAGGACGACCGCTGCAGCAGCGCCAGCCAAAAAAACGTACATCAAATCATCAAACAAAGCGGGTCTCATCTCAGCGCAAGCCTAACCGATACCAGTCGTTCGTGGCCGTCTGCGACTGGCCGGATCCGGCTGTTGGCACAGCGGGATCCTAGCCGCGTGCGACGACGAAGTGCGGCGAGGTCTCGAACTGCCTTTGCCGGTCAGACAGGTGGACGTGAGCGAAACTCTCACCCATCCGATCCATCTCGTCGGCGCACCCTCGGAGAAACTCCGCCATCGCGCGTAGTTCGTCCGGAGTCGCGTTCAATGTGATTTCCGCTAGAAGCGCTGGCACGATGGTGCCAGCCGGTTGCCCCGCGTCCTCGTAGCCGTAGATGTGCATGTCGCCTCGGTTCGGATGAACTGTTGTGGCATCAGCCTACCCCAAAGCTGCCGTCCACGAAGGGCGACCCATGGCCGGCGTCTGCCCAAACCCCCCAGGGCCGAAGGTCATCTATGCAGCAACCTGTAGACGCCCTCGAAACTCACGTCGAGCCCGCCACAATGGGAATCATCGGCGGCGACCAAGAACTCTCCGACCAACCTCATTGCAACGTGACATTCGTTCGAAGGAACGGTCTGGTCGGTTGTCACGATGCCATTGGTGGGAATACCTGCTATCCGAAATTCTCCGAAATCCTCCGTTGGCCGTTTGGGCCATGCTGCATGTCCCTCAATATGCAGTTGACCCGAAATCGGCGATCGCTGAACAGTGATCCTGGCGGGCCCGTCTTGCCAGACTCCAACCCACTGAAGGGTGGATGGCATTGGTTCATCGGTGGCTTGCCAATTGACAGTAGCCTCCCAGCCGGAGGCGGTACGGAAAGTTCCGTCTCCGGGTACACCGATGCAAACCGATGTCTCGGTACGAGCGAATTCCACGCCTCGCGTACCCTCACGGAATAAGCCATTGATCAGTACGCAAGACTCCGATGCATCACAGTACACCGTATCAAGCTGATTCGTCTTTCCCCCTGCTTTGCCTACTCCCGGACGGACATTTGCGATGCGAGACTTCACGTCCCTATCTTGTCCCATGCAGGTAATGTTCTGACCCGCGCTCGTCCCACCTGAAAGGACCAGCAGGACGGCGATCCAGGCGAATTTCTGTCTGTTGCGAGTACTCATCGGAAACTCTCTCATATTCAGGCTTCGTACGCTGCCAGTCAAGATTCGGCAGAGCGTCCAGGAGGTGCTTGGCCGGGAAGCCGGGATCGGACCCGAGTTCCAGCGCGGCCACACGATCGCTGCCGATCTCCCGAACGAACGCGTCGAACAACTCCGGGCGGACAGGACACTTGGCGAGCGCCGCATTCGCCAAGGGCGGGCATCGAACATCCAGCGCAAGTCGATTTGGCTGCGAACGTCAAAATTAATGGTTCTCTCGGGTACACAATCTGCCACGATCCTTGCCCTGAAAGCCGTCACTCGTGACTGCCCGTTCATGGCCGATTCCTGGCTTCAGGGAAGATCCGGCGCAGTGTCCCCCGGCCCGCTCGCCACGTCGGTGGTCAATCGCTTCAGGTGCATACCCATGGATTTTTCCACCCCGAATGCAGACATTGCACCGATGACTTCTTGCCATTCGCGCACGAATGCGGCGTCCCGACTTGCCGACTTTCTGTCTCGATTCCAGTGGGCCTGCATGACATCGTCGCGCGCGCGCAGCTCGGCGAATTCCGCTGCGCATGCTGGACAAAACTTCGGTAGCCAACGGACGTGCTTCTTCTGGCCTTCATAGGCGTCCCGCTGCTCCTCCGGGCTACACACGAACGAGATCCTGCACTTGTAGCACTGGCAGCGGATACCTTCGTACTTGGTGGCGCCTTCGTCATAGTGGCCGAGCGAGCGGCGACTCGATGGCGACCAAGCCTCTCGATCGATAGGCACCACGCCGGCGCCATCCATGTCTTCCATTCTTCGCTACTCCCCGAAAGCAGACTCCAGCGAATGGCCGCAGCTGGCCGGAGGCGGCTGTCCTACGCGACGAAGTCTAGGTGGTCTGGGCGCATCCGATCAAACTCCCACGCCGCAAAGCTTGAGAAAAATTCCGTTGCAGGCCAGGCGGCGCTCACATTGAACGTATAGGTGAGGTGCACGACCGCGAACCGCCCGGAGCCGTCATTGAGCTGAAACAACACGTCGTCGCAGTCCTGCCGCTCCGCCAATGCGTGGACGGGAATTCCCATCAGCGCATGCCCGGGCGGCAGTTCCTTGGCGAGTTGGGCATCGAGACGGCTGGACTCTTTGGCTGCATGCCAGGGGATGAGCAGTTCCATTCCGATAGGCTACCCCAAAAGCTGCCCGTCGCGACTGGCAGCTCGTGGCCGGTCTCTGTCATTCTGCATCCGCGCTGTGATGGCAGCATAGGCAACGAAAGCGGACTGCTACAAAACAATCGACAGGCGGTCGGCGGGGAAGCCGGGGAAGCCGACGTCCTGGCAAACGGTCATGAACGAATGGCTGCTCCAACTGGTGGTCGCCCGCCGCCTCCGTTCGCGTCAAGCACGTTGCCCGACCGGGCTGCCAGCCGCGGGCATTGGCGCGGCCTCGATGGCCCGCCAATGCCAACTTCCCTTTTATAAATCGGGTGCACCGTATTTGTCCCAACCGCCTGGCGGCCCCGGCGAGCGGCGGCTGCGTCCCGTCGGGGCTGGCGTTGAGTGGCGGCGAGCACCGCAGGGCGGGGGCGGCGCGCGC
>FSXQ01003143.1_pt1 | contig 10875 bp, 10 predicted proteins | sample 1638011 | NCBI WGS metagenome assembly FSXQ01 (sample SAMEA3914789, study PRJEB12502) | metagenome | biome: forest; material: soil | place: Canada | collected 2011-07-03 | depth 0.3 m | reverse complement strand
GCCCGCATCGACGGCGTGTTCGCCTACATCGAGGGCAGGCTCGCCGGCCACGACTACCTGATGGGCTCGCGGTTCACGGTCGCCGACAGCTACCTGTTCACGGTGATGCGCTGGGCCGATTTCGTGAAAATCGACCTGTCGGCGCTCGAGAACCTGAAGGCCCACGCGGAGCGCATCGCGGCGCGCCCCAGGGTGCAGGCCGCGCTGCAGGCAGAAGCCGCCTGACCCCTCCGGCAGGCGCGGCGCCTGCCGGGCTCGCGGGGCGGCCCGGGCCACCGGCCCAACCGGTTCTCGCCATCATGCGTCCCTCGCGAAATCCGAAGCTCCCGCTCGGAACGAGATCACGGCTCGCTCTTTCCCGACTTGGTTGCCAGCAAGCGACTGCCTTGCGGGGTTCAATATGGCGGCAGACGGACGGCGTGTGCATTGAATCCCTGAACGGGGCGGCCTTACTGCTTGATGGCTTCGGCCTGGATGTGCAGAACCGTCCTGAGGCTGTAGCCGTATTGCTTGCCGTTGTCCAAACCAAAATCACCCCGGTCGAACGTGGCCGTCGCTTCGGTGCCGCACACTTCGCGCTTGAGCCTAGGGTTGGCGTAGCACTTGAACGTCTCAAGCCTCAGGTTCAGCGGGCGGGTCACGCCATGGAATGTGAACGTGCCAATGACTTCGACGGGCATCTCGCCGTCGAACCTGATCTGGTTGCCGGTGTAGGCCGCGTCGGGAAACCTGGCGACGTCGAAGAACTCATCGGAGCGCAATTCGGAATCGAGGATGGTGTTGCCGGTAGAGACGGACGCTGTGTCGATTTTCACGTTCACAGTGCCGGTGCGGGCGACCCGATCAAGCGTGACGCCGCCGCTGCTCCTGGTGAACTTGCCGCGCCAGATGGACGCGCCGCCTTCATGATCCGCCTCGAAGCTGGGATAGGTATGCGATGAATCCAGCACATAGGTGTCGGCGGCCATGGCGCCTGTCGACAGACATATACCCAGGGCGGCGACGGCCATCACCGTTTTTTTGTTCATGTTGTTCCTTGAAAGGTTGATGCGCTGAGTCAATCACTTCGGCGCGACCGCGCCCGGCAGGATTGCCGTCAGTCGACATCGCAGGGGCGACGACGAGCTTGAAGGTTCAGGTCAGGATGTCGACAGCACAGTCGAACAAGTAGCCCACGCCGCGTTCGGTACGAATGAGCTTCGGCGCCGCGGCATCGACTTCGATCTTGCGTCGCAGCCGCAGGATCTGCACATCGATGGAACGGTCGTAGACCTCCGCGCCATGCAGACGCGACAGTTCGAGCAGCCGATCCCGCGACAGTGCACGTCGGGGTGCCTCGCACAACGCCAGCAGCAGGTTGAACTCGCCATTGCTCAATTCGACACGTTGCCCGTCCGGTGACGTCAGGCGGCGAGCCGGCACGTTGAGCTCCCAACCCTCGAAACGATAGGCGCGGCGCTCGGCGCGTGTCGGCGCTGCTTCCGGCAACGAAGTCGCTGCGTAGCGGCGCAGAACGGATCGCACACGCGCGAGCAGCTCGCGATTGCTGAACGGCTTGGTGATGTAGTCGTCCGCCGCGATCTCCAATCCCATTACGCGGTCGGCCTCGTCTTGCCGGCCTGAGACGATGATGACGGGGATCCTGCTGGTAGCGCGCAATTCGCGCGCCAGGTGCATGCCTTCCTCGCCGCGCAGCCGGAGGTCCATGATCACGAGGTCGATCGCCTCGGTGCTGAGTACCTCGGCCATCTCGGCGCCACCTTCGGCAAGAGAAACCCGGAAATCGTTCTCGCCCAGGTAGGCCTCCAGCAGTTCGCGCATGGCCGGGTCGTCGTCGACGACGAGGATGTGTTGAACGCCGGTGCTCATGGCATGGAAGTCCGCTGCGAGGGGTGGTGCATGATGGAATGAGCCGACGAGAACCGTGCGTCGTGGTCGCTGCCTGGTACGAGTCTAGGCTCACAGCATGCCGCGCCGGCGCTACCGGGTCGTTGCAGGATAGGTTACAGATGAAATGTGGACGGCCCCCCATCGACATGGGCATGGCATCCGTCAGGCGTCTGATCAGGGTCACCGGCACTTTCGTGCCCCGATCTGGGAAGGCGACGCGATGCGGACCGTCGAAGTGATAGAAGACGACCCGGCCATGCGAGCACTGCTTCTCGAATGGCTGACTGACGAAGGGTATCGTGTGCGTGTCCACGGACTGAGCGACGACGCCGCGGCGTGGAAGGCCGACGCCGTGGTCGTTGACCTGTCCAACCAGCAACTTCAGGGAGCCGAAGCCATCCGCCACGCCAGCTCCCGCTTCGCGCCCGCCGCCGTCATCGGCCTGTCGACGCGGCTGATCCACGCACCGGCTGGCGATTCGCTCCAGGCGCGCACGTTGGGGCTCGACGAGCTTCTTCCCAAGCCGTGCTCGCGCCAGGCGCTCGTCGCGGCCGTGGCACGAGCCATCGAAGGCGTGCGCTGATGGCATCGGAACAGACTGTGCGGCGCCGGGTGCTCGCGATCGGCGCCGTGTTGATACTGTCCTTCATCGGCGAGGCGTCCTGGGACAGCTGGCGGCTGCATCAGCAGGTCACGGCGGGCAACACGCGCGAGCTGCGCAATCTGTCGAGATCGCTCGCGACGCAGGCCGATCGCAGCCTGCAGGGCGTCGACGGGCTGCTGGGCGACACGGTGTCGTGGCTCGAAGCGGGCGAGGATACGCGGCCGCCGTCGGTCATCCAGGCCGAGCTCGTTCGTCGCCAAGCGGCCAATCCGCAGATCGGGGCGCTGGCCGTCTTCGACACGCAAGGACGACAGGTCGCGCGCAGCGGCGGGCCTGCGCCTGCGCCCGATGTGTCCGGGCGCGCCTTTTTCACACTGGCCCGCGACCGTCCGGGGTCCGGGCTGTCCATGCAATCGACCTCGATCGATCCCGCGGCCGGCGCGACGACGCTGGTCCTCTCGCGCCGGCTCGACGACGCCGGTGGCCACTTCGTGGGGGTGGTCACGGCATCGATGTCCTTGCAACCCTTGCGCGATGCCTACAAGGCGATCGACCTGGGCGCCAGCAGCGCCTTGTTGTTGACGCTCGCGGATGGACGCCTGGTGATCCGGCAGCCGCAGTTCATCGGCATCGAGGGCCGGCTCTGGATGCCTGAGCTGGTGGCGATGCGTGCCGGAGCGCCGATCTCGCGCATGATCGGCTACCAGGACGGCCGCCCGAAACTGATCGCGGCTGTCGGCGTCGGGGCTTGGCCACTGATCCTGGCGGTGCAGCGCGACGAGGGCGACGCGCTCGAGCCGTGGCTCGACGAGGCGCGCGCCACCGCGATCCGTACGCTGCTGCTGACGCTCGTCACTGCGTTGACGATTGCCGGTGTGCTGAAGCAGCTCAGGCGCATCGAGTCCTCGTCGCTCGCTCTTCGCAAGAGCGAAAACCGCTATGCCATGGCAATGGACGCGGCCAACGAGGGACATGCCGAGTGGAATCTCGTGGATGACGCGTTTTTCCTGTCCACCAAGTGGCGCGCATTGCACGGCATGTCGGGCGACCGCGAGGTGCTGACAAGACAGCAGCTCGAACAGCAGGTCGTGCTGCATCCTGACGACTTCTCGGCGGTGGAGTCTGCGATCGCGGATCACCTGGCTGGCCGCACGCAGGCCATCGAGCTGGACTACCGCGTGCGTCACGGCGAGGAGTGGCGCTGGATCCACGCGCGCGGGCGCTGCCTGCACGCTGCCGACGGATCACCCGCGAACCTGTTCTGCTCGGCCGTCGACATCAGCGACCGCAAGCGCGAGGAGTTCGACAAGGCGGTGTTCGATCAACGACTGCAACAGACCAAGCGGCTCGAGGCCCTGGGCACGCTCGCCGGCGGCATCGCGCATGACTTCAACAACATCCTCGGCGCCATCCTCGGCTTCGGCGAAATGGCGCAGCAGCGGGCAGAAGCCGGGAGCGTACAGCGGCGCCATCTCGATCGTGTGATGCAGTCCGGCGAGCGCGCACGTCTCCTGGTGCGCCGCATCCTAGACTTCAGTCGCAGCGCGGTGGCCGGCCGCGCGCTGGTCAACGTGCAGGGCGTGGTCGAGGAGGCTGTCGCGATGCTGACTCCGTCGTTGCCCGTCGGCGTGCGCGTGGCGACACGGCTCGAGTCGGGCGCGGCGGCGGTCGCCGGCGATGCGACGCAGCTGTACCAGGTGGCCACGAATCTGCTGACCAATGCGCTCCAGGCTGTCGGCGAGGACGGTGTCATCGACATCGCACTGGAACGCGAGACGCTGGCAGCGCCATTGGCGGTGTTGCAGGGCGACTTGACGCCGGGTGTCTACGTGCGCTTGCAGATTTCAGATACGGGTTCTGGTATCCCGCCCGAAGTGTTCGCACGCATCTTCGACCCGTTCTTCACGACCCGCAAGGGTGGCGAGGGCACCGGGCTCGGGCTGTCGGTGGTGCACGGCATCGTCGCCAGCCTGGACGGCGCCATCGACGTGGTCTCGCGCGATGGCGAAGGTACTTGCGTGTCGGTTTGGCTTCCGGTGGGCGGCGAGGTCGGCGCCCCGGCGTCCGCCGCGACGCGGCCGGTGCCCGCGGGTTCGGGTCAGGTCGTGATGGTGGTGGACGACGAGGAGCCGCTGCTGCGGCTGACCGAAGAGCTGCTGGCCGGCCTCGGATACGAGCCGGTCGGCTACTCGTCCGCCGAGGCTGCGCTGGCCGCGTTCGAGCTGGATCCGAATCGATTCGAGGCCGTGCTCACGGATCAGATGCTGCCCGGCCTTCAAGGCAGCGAGCTGGCGCGCCGGGTGCTGGCCGTCCGGCCCAATCTGCCCGTCCTGCTCATGAGCGGAAATCTCGGCGAAGCCCTCGAGGCCGAGGTTCGCGCACTGGGTGTGCGCGCGGCACTCCACAAGCCGCTCGCATCGAGCGAGCTGGCCGAGCAACTCGCGAATCTCTTCGCGAACTGAAACGCTTCGGCTCGGGACGAGCCGGACGTGTCGCCGACGGAGCCCCCCGTCTTCGTTGCAGCTGAAACCGCAATGCCTTCAGCCGCATTGCGCGGGGCCGGTGGACGCAATCGCGGCGAAATCGCCCGACGCGAAAGTGGAGACACCAGGAAGCAGACGCCACCCCCGACGGCGACGCCGGCAACCCGGACCGACGCTCGGGCTCTGCTGCCCGGCACCCCGATCTGCAACACGGCAACGCCGTCCCCCTGAAGGAACTCTCATGAACACCGCTCGCCTCCTCGCCCTCACCTTCGCCCTTGCCAGCGCCTTCGGCGCCGCCCAGGCCCAGGACAGCCTCTCCCACGACCAGGTCCGCGCCGAGACCCACGCTGCCCGACTCGCCGGCGAGATCTCGCATGGCGATCTCGACGCCACCGCCCGCAATCCGCAGGGCGATGTCCGTCCGGCAGCCGACGGCGTCTCGACGCTGACGCGCGCGCAGGTCAAGGCCGAGCTGGCCGCCGCGGTCAAGGCGGGCGACGTCCAGATCGGCGACTCGGGCCGCACGCTGGCCGAGTCCGATCCCGCGCACTACCCGCGCGCCGCGCAGGCGTCCGGCCTGACCCGCTCGGAGGTACGTGCCGAAACGCTGCAGGCCATCCGCGACGGCGACATCCCGACGAGCGAGACCGGCCTGACGCCCGCGCAGCAGTTCCCGCAACGCTACGCCGCCGCACGTGTTCGCGACGGCGAGCCGCGCTACGCGATGGCGAACTGAGCCCGGCCCGTCATCGCACCTGGAGAGACATCATGAAAAGCTTCCAACGGCGCGTCTGGCCGATCGCCTGCTTCGTGACTGTCGCCGCGGCGGCCGTCATCGTGACCACTCCGAGCGGGGCTGCGTCCCTGCAGGAGGCCTTCATCGCGGAGAACGACGCCGCGATGGACAAGATGATGAGCGCAATGGCGATCAAGCCTTCGGCCAGCATCGACCACGACTTCGCCGCCATGATGATCCCGCACCACCAGGGCGCGATCGAGATGGCGCAAGCCGAACTTCGCTACGGCAGCAACGAGCAGTTGCGCCGCATCGCGCAGGAAATCATCGTCGACCAGCAGCAGGAGATCGCCGCGATGAACTTCGCGCTCGACCAGCCGCTGCCGCCGTCGGTACCGTCGCCCACGCAGGTGTCCGCACCGGCCGACACGCCAATGCCCACGACCGACGCCATGCCCGACACGCCAGGCATGCACCACCACCACGCCACGAACTGAGACATCCATGAACACTTCCAAGCTCCTTTCGACCACCGGCGCCGCCGTGCTGGCCTTCGCCGCCTCGTTCGCACACGCCGGGCAGGCGCCCGGTGCGCTCAACGCGCCGGACGTCGCCATCAGCCACCGCGATCGCGTGTATGCCGCCGAACAGTTCTCCAACACGGTCTCCGTGATCGACCCGGTCGACAACCGGCTCCTGGGCGTGATCCGGCTCGGCGATCCGTCGCCCGGCAACTTCAGCCCGCTCTATCGTGGCCAGGTGCTGGTGCACGGCATGGGCTTCTCGCCGGATCACCGGACGCTTGCCGTGGTCTCGATCGGCTCGAACTCGGTGACGTTCATCGATACCGCGACCAACGCCGCGAAGCACACCACCTACGTCGGCCGCTCGCCGCACGAGGCGTTCTTCACGCCGGACGGCAAGGAAGTCTGGGTCACGGTGCGCGGCGAGAACTACGTCTCGGTGATCGACGCTGCCACCTTCGAGGAGAAGTCCCGCATCGTCACGCCGGGCGGCCCCGGCATGCAGATCTTCTCGCCGGATGGCAAGTACGGCTATGTGTGCTCATCCTTCAATCCCGACACCGTCGTTGTCGATGTCGCGTCGAAGGCCATCGTCGGGCATGTGAAGCAGGACAGTCCGTTCTGCCCCAACATCGCGGCCACGCCGGACGGCAAGCAGGTGTGGATGACGTTGAAGGATGTCGGCCGCACGATGGTTTTCGACGCGAAGCCGCCGTTCGCCATCATCAAGTCCTGGGACACCGGGCCCATCACCAACCACGTGAACTTCGCGCACACGAAGGCGGGCACCTTCGCCTACGTCACGGTGGGCGGGTTGAACGTGGTCAAGGTCTACCGCACCGAGGACTTCTCGCTGGTCGCCACCGTCCCCGTCGGCAAGCTGCCGCACGGCGTCTGGCCCTCGGGCGACGGCACGCGTGTCTACGTGGGCCTGGAAAACGCCGATGCCCTCACGGCCATCGACACCGCGACCAACCGGGTGGTCGCGACCGTGCCCGTCGGCCAGGCACCGCAAGCCATCGCCTACGTGTCCAATGCGGTGCCCGAAGGCGCCGGCGACCAGGGTCTGCAAGCGCTCGGGGTCGCGGGCCAGACCGCGCATCTCGAACTCGTCGCGACGGACGACGGCAAGCCCGCAGTTGCAGCGGGCGCGCCAACCAGCGTCTCGTTGTTCGACCAGGGACTGCTGCAGGTGTTGCAGGCGTCCGCGACCGGCCTGTCGCCGAAGATGCCCTATGTGCTGGGCCTGGCGGCGCATGCGGACGGCAGCGGCGTGCTGGAGCCGCTGGCGCAGTTCATGACGAACCCTGCCGGCGCCGCGATCGTCGACGCGATCGGCCCGATTCGCCAGATCGTCCAGGGCAGCGTCGGCGAGCAGCGCCGCTTCCTCGTGATCGCGCCGGTCACGGACGGCAAGCCCGGCGCGCCGGTCCAGGTGCAAGCGCTCTAGAGCAAGCACCGGCCTGCGGACGTGCGCGAGCGCGCCCGCGGGGCTCGGTGGCCCACCCCTTCAAATGACTGGAAACGACATGTCCGGAAAAGCGCACCGCGGGGTTTCGGCCAGCCTGGTCGTCGCCGCCTTCCCGCTTTCCGCCTTCGGCTGCGCCACCTGCGGCTGCTCGTTGTCCACCGACACGGCCATTGGCTATGCGGTCGAGACCGGCTGGCGCGCCAGCCTGCAGTTCGACGACATCGACCAGAGTCAGCTGCGCACCGGCAAGCCAGCGTGCAGTACCAGGCCGCCTTCGCCCAACGGCTACGCGGAGCCGGCGAGGACTTTCGGCCCGGCGATTCAACCACCGTCACGTTCGGCGCGCGGTACGAAGTCGAGCCGGGCTTCGTTCCACAGCTGCAGGTCAACGTCAACCGCAAGGCGGCAGACCAGGGCGCGCTCGCGGACAGCCCGGACAGCGCCGGCACGGTGGTCTACCTCAGTGCCGGTGCCACGTGGACCGCCGTCCGCAATCTGCAGCTCTTCGCGTTCGCGCAGTTGCCGGTACAGAGCCATCTGGCCGGTATCCAGCTGGCGCCCCGCTGGACGGCCTCGACGGGCATCAGTGTCGGCTTCTGACGGCGTGGCTGCAGGGCGGCGGCTAAGTCCGCAATCGAATTCTTCGGCGAACGCGGGTGCTGCGGTGTCGCTGCGACACCTGGTTCATCGCTTCAACCAACAACGAAAAGAGCCGTCATGATCCGAATTCTCATTGCAGCCACGCCCGCCTGCGGCCACGTCGCGCCGCTGCTGTCGATCTCCGAGGACCTGGTCCGCAGAGGCCACCCTGTCACCTTCCTCACTGGCTCGGCATTCCAGCCGCTCGTCGAAGGCACGGGCGCGACCTTTGCGTCGTTCGGAGGCAACGCCGACTTCGACGCCGCAGACCCCGGCGCCTTTCCGGAGCGCGAGACGGTGCCGGTTGGCCCGGCAAGGATCAACTTCGACCTGTGCCACCTCTTCATCGACCCGATCACGCAGCAGCACCGCGCCGTTCAGGCGGCCCTGTGCGAGGTGCAGCGCGACCAGCCCGGCGCCCCGGTCGTGCTGTTGCAGGACACCGGCTTCATGGGCCTGTGGCCGGTACTGATGGGAGCGCCAGGCATCCGCCCCCAGGGCGTGATCGGCATCGGCGTGACGCCATTGCCGCTGACCAGCATCGATACCGCGCCATTCGGATTCGGGCTCGCGCCGGACAGTTCCACGGAAGGTCGCGTCCGGAACAGGGCCCTCAACGCCACGGTGGTCGACGAGCTCTTCGCGTCGACGCAGGCCCATCTGCATCGGAGGCTGGCGGACCTTGGCGTGCGGCGGAAGGTCCCGTTCATCTTCGATGCGATGGTGTCGATGCCCGATCGCTATCTGCAGATGTCCATCGCGGAACTGGAATACGCACGCAGCGACGCGCCTGCCGGGCTGCGGTTCGTGGGGGCGCTGCCGGCCGTGGGGCAGCCGTTCACGCCCCCGGCGTGGTGGGACGACATTCGCGGATCCAGGCAGGTGGTCGCCGTCACGCAAGGTACCTTGGCCAACCGCGACTTCGACGAACTCATCAGGCCGACGCTATCGGCACTTGCGGACCTGGACGTGGTCGTCGTGGCGGTGACCGGGCGCGCCGACGGCGACCTCGGAATCGCGCCAGCCAACGCGCGCGTCGCCCACTTCATTCCGTTCGACCAATTGCTGCCGCACATCGACGTGCTGGTGACCAACGGTGGATACGGCGGTGTCCAGCAGGCCCTGGGCGCGGGCGTTCCGCTGGTCGTCGCCGGCGAATCGGAGGACAAGGTCGAAGTGGCGGCGCGAGCCGCGTATGCCGGTGCTGCGATCAACCTGTCGACCAGCCGGCCGAGCGTCGCCGCGATTCGCGGCGCAGTGCTCGCCGCCTTGCACGAGCCGGGCTACCGCCGCCGGGCGCGCAGCCTGCAGGCGAATTACTCGCGGCTTGATTCGCTCGCTGCGGTCGACGCCTGCGTGCGCGAGCTTGCTCACGGTGAAGGACGTCCTGAGGCGCCCTTGGCGTCGGGGTGAAGTCTCTTTTTCTCGGGGGCACCATCGCATGTGCGAGTCGGAGGCGGCGCGTTTGTGCCGGTGCCGGCAGCGCTCGTCCTGGCCGCGATCACATGGGGCGGCCTCTGGTTCAGGAGCCCGAACGTACGAGCGCTCGTGCGCGGGTGCATCCACGTCGGCCGCGGCAATGGTGAGACGATGGGTCGCCAATGACGTGCCAGCACAGGAGACGACACCACAAAGACCCAGATGTCCACCAACATCTTCGAGATGTCCACCAACATCTTCGGCTTGCTGACAAACCACGACGTGCGCTGGGAGCTCTACGGCTGCGACGCGAGCCCGCTGACGCGACTGAACTTTCCCGACACCACCATCGCGCCCGACGCCAACTTCGGGCTCCTCATTGATTTCTAGGCGGATGCCGCGGGGTGCCGGCCATTTCAAATGCCGGCTGATCTGCCATCCACAACCCCGCCTGTCGCCACCGACCGGTAGTGGCCGACATGCGTCTGCGGAGCCGGCGACCTGGCCGGCTGCCGGGCATTCGGTATGCCTACCCCATAGCAGCCGCTCGCGACCGTCAGCAAGTGGCCGGGATGAGCCGCTGGAGCTCGAGCATCAGCTTGTGCGCCAGGGGCACCGCGAGCAGGTGGAGAGCTCAGTCTGCGGTGGTGGGCCTTCTCATTTCTGCAGGGTAGCTCTCGAACCCAAGGCTGCTGTAGAGCGACCGAGCTTCCGAGGTAGCGCCGAGGTTGAATTCTCGAACACCTATCGCTTCGCACTGCTTGAGAACCTCAAGCAGCAGCGACCGCGCTACTCCGCAGCGTCGCCAAGCATGCTCGGTAAAGACGTTGTTGATGCGCGCCATTACGCCGCCCGGGTTGGCCCGAGTGGGGCCCCAATCGAGCAAGATCGCGCCCGCCCCACCGATGACACAGTCGCCATCCATGGCGAACCACCCGATGTAGCGACCCGATTCAATACGCGGACGCACCCAGTTTGCGCAAAGGATCTGCCTCTCACTCCCAGGGACTTCCCTGAACTGGCCGTGTGCGCCTACACGTTCGGCATCGGACGGGCGCACTTGTCTCATAGACCAGGTCTTTTCCATCGATTTATTGTCTCCGAAT
>FSXQ01002273.1_pt1 | contig 10891 bp, 6 predicted proteins | sample 1638011 | NCBI WGS metagenome assembly FSXQ01 (sample SAMEA3914789, study PRJEB12502) | metagenome | biome: forest; material: soil | place: Canada | collected 2011-07-03 | depth 0.3 m | reverse complement strand
CCGCTGATGGCCGCGCCCAACGACATCTACTACGAGATGCTCGACGCGCGCCTGCCCGGCCACGGCCAGCCGGTGGCCGAGCTGCAGTCGCGCGGCATCCTGCTGGACGGCAGCACCGAGAACGGCAATCCGCGCCTGCTGCTGCAGATCTTCTCGCAGACCCACCTGGGCCCGGTCTTCTTCGAGTTCATCCAGCGCAAGGGCGACGACGGCTTCGGCGAAGGCAACTTCAAGGCGCTGTTCCAGTCGATCGAGCGCGACCAGATCCGGCGTGGCGTACTGAAGGCAGACGCGACGGCCTGAGCGTTCGCGCTCCGCCAGACACAACGGCGCCCGCGCAGGCGCCGTTTGTCTTACTTGCCTCCGAAGGCCGCCCTCAGCTTGTCGCGATCCATGTAGCGGTCGAGGCCACCGAACGAGGCCTGCACGGCGGGATTCGTCATGAGTTCCTGCATCGCTACTTCCCCGAGCTTGGAGAACGCAAGCTTCATCGCCAGCGCGCCGTCCTTCTCGACCGCGGAGCGCGTCTCCTTGAGACAGTCCGCGGTGACGAGCCGCGTGAACAGATTCGCTGTTTCCTGGTTGGCGGCGTCGCGCGTCTGCGGCGTCATGACGAACATGTCACGCAGTTCCGGATGAGCAGCCATCGTCACGAAGATCCAGCGTGCCAGCAGCTTGCGGTCGTGCCCGTTCGTCTTGTCGACGAGGCACTCTCCGAGCGCGTCCGAAGTTGGCGTGGCGTGAGCAAGCTGGGCGAACGAGGCGGCGACGCACAAGGCGATCGCGCTGAAGGCATGGCGCATGAGGCGGATCCTGAAGGGCTGCAACGAGTCCGGATCTTAGTCGGCTGAGGCCGTCGGCGGCGACCTCCGTGGCTCAGCACACGGCGGAGCCGCCCGCCACGAGTCCCAGCTTCAGTTCCATCAACCCGCGCAGGCCCAGCGAGCGGCAGAAGCGGCTCACCTGCGACGGGCCCACCCCCGCGGCGGCGGCGATGCGGGAGATCGATTCGCGCGTGACGAACGCCGGGTCGTCGAGCACCAGGTCGGCCACGCGCTGGCTGGCCGCGGTCAACGTGGGATAGCACTCGCCGACACGCTCGGCCAGGCTGCGGGCCGCGTCGGTGGAGGTCTCCCGCATCGCCACGTCCAGCGTCGCGCGCGCGCCGTCCAGGAACCGGATCGGCGCGCAGAGAACGCCCAGCTCGAGATCGGCCGCGGGTTCGGCGGCCTCGGCGCGGACGCGGCGCACGCGCTCGGCGATCGGAAAGTGGCGCAACGCAGGCGCCAGCAGCGTCGCCGCCCGTCCCGCGAGCAACACGCGGACAATGCCGTCGAACGACAGCAGCGCGACCATCTGCGCGACGGCGGCGCAGATCACGGCGCATGCCCGGCGTGCGCGATCGTCGCGCGCCGCGAGCGAGACCACTGCCTCGGCCGGCATCGGGCGGGCCCAGTCGAAGTCGATCCCCGCGAGCGCCTCGAACGCGCGCGACAGGCCGTCGGTGCCGAGCAGGTTGGCGAACACCGGCGCGAGGCCACGGGCCCGCATCGACGACACCACGATGAGCTCGTCGTGCGCGACGGGTGCGAACGGATGGCTCATCAACGCCATCGGCAGCGACGGCGTCGACCGCTCGCCGCAGGCCAGCAGCGCCGCGCGGCCGTCGGCGCCCAGCAGGCAGACCGCCGTCGGGGGCGCACCGCGCAAGGCGGCTGCGCCCGGCGGCAGCAACCACGCCACCTCGTTGACCGCCGGCGTGCGCGTGCTCAGGCACAGCGCCGAGCGCTCGTCCATCACACGCAGCGAGCGCAGGCCCAAGGCGATGCGCAGGCTCTCGATGCCCAGGCCGTGCGCCGCCGCGCGGGTCTGGAAGCGGCCCGCCTCGACGTGGCCGTCGACGACGATCGCCCCCGCCGCGGCCGACTCGCCGACGGCCGCCATGTAGGCCTGGAGGCTGCCGGCCAAGGCGCCCGGCCGGCTGACGGTCAGGCGGCGCCGATGGGCCAGCCGCCGGTCGCTGCGTTCGATCGCCACCTCGGCACCGTCGGGATCGACATGCGCGACCAGGCGGGGCCAGGAGCTGCCGCCGAGCGCCGCGGCGGGCCGGTCCACGCTCATGGGCGCGCCGCGGGTGTCAGCCGGATCGCCTGCCCGCCGCCCGGCGCCAGCCTCAGCGTGAGCGTATCGCCGGCGTGCACCGTGCGGCGCTCGACGACGAGATCGAACCGGTGCTCGTCGCGATAGTCCGCCAGGTCGCCGTCGCGCCAGATCTCGGCCACATACGGGCGCGACGGATCGAGGAAACGCAGCGGCAGCGCGAGCGTGCGCGCCTGGCCGTCGCCGACCGCGCCGACGTACCAGTCGTCCGAACGCCGGTCCTTGCGCGCCAGCGTGGCGAACTCGCCGACCTCGCCGTTGACGACCAGCGTCTCGGCCCAGTCGGTGGGCACCTGCTCGATGAAGCGGAAGGCCGCGGGGTACTTCGCGTCGTTCTCGATCAGGTCGGCCGCCATGACCAGCGGCGACCAGATGACGACGAAGTTCGCCAGCTGCTTGGCCTGCGTCGAATGGAACGGCTTGCCCTGCGCGCCGACCAGGCTCAGGATGCCGGGCGTGTAGTCGAACGGGCCGCTGAGCATGCGCGTGAAGACGAGGCTGGCCTCGTGGTCGACGGGGTTGATCGGCCGGCCCCAGGCGTTGTACTCCATGCCGCGTGCGCCCTCGCGGGACACCCAGTTGGGCCACGTTCGGCGCAGGCCGGTGTCCTTGACCGGCTCGTGCGTGTCGACGGCCAGGTGGTGGCGCGCGGCCTCGCGCACGGCGCGCAACTCGTGCCGCACGCCCTCCTGGGAATCGGTGAAGCCGAAGTGGACGCCGCGGCCATCGGCGTCGGCGAAGACGGCCGTACCGCCGTCGGTGACGTAGCCGGACTTGACGGTCTCCACGCCCAGGCGTTCGTCCAGCGCGTACGCCGCCTCCATCTGCGCCTCGTAGCGCGCGATGTTGCCGCCCGTCTCGTGGTGGCCGACGAGATGCACGCCATGGCCTGCCGCGTACGCGGCGACGGCCTCGAGATCGAAGTCGGGCGCGGCGTGCGTGAAGTCGAACTCAGAGCCGCTGCCCGCCCAGTTGCCGTCCCAGCCCGTGTTCCAGCCTTCGACCAGCACGCCGCGGAAGCCGTGCGCCGCCGCGAAGTCGATGTGACGCTTCGCGTTGGCGGTCGTCGCGGCGTGGTTCGGCCCGGAACCCCAGGTGCCCAGGCCCAGGTGCATCTGCCACCACACGCCGACGAACTTGCCCGGATGGATCCACGAAACGTCGCCGAGCTGGTTCGGCTCGTTCAGGTTGAGGACGAGGTTGGACACGTAGAGGCCGCCCGCGCTGTCGGCCACCTGGAGCGTGCGCCAGGGCGTCGTGAACGCGCCATGGCGCACGACGGCCGGGCCGGTCGCCGACGGCGCGAGATGCGCGCGCAGCGTCTGGCCGTCGGTCTTGCGCACCCACATCGACGCGTAGTCCACCAACGCCGCCTCGTGCAGCGCGAGGTGCAGGCCGCCGGCCGTGCGCAGCGTCAACGGTGTGTTGGCCATGCCCACCTCGGCGAGCGGCGTCTTGCGCACCGTGTATTCCAGCGCCGCCTGCTCGCCCGCGGGCTGCCACCACGCGGTCGCGGCCGGCACCACGGCGAACTCCGTCAGCTCGTCGGCGATCTGCGTGTCGCGCAGCTGCGGCTGGTCGGGGAACTCGTAGCGGAAGCCGACGCCGTCGTCGAACATGCGGAACACGAGGTCCAGCCGGCGGTGGCCGAGCGCCTTCTGCACCACGGCCAGCCGCATCTCGCGGTAGTGGTTGCGCACGAAGCGGCGCTCGCCCCAGGGCTGCTCCCAGGTATCGTCGTGCGCGCTCTCGCTGCGCGAGGCCAGGCTGAAGCCGCCGTCCATCTGCGGCGCGTTGGCGAGCAGGAAGCCCAGCCGCGACCAGCCGATCACGGGCGCGCCGCGTCGATCGATGCGGTATGCCAGCCTGCCGTCGCCGGTGAGCTGCACCGTTGCCACGAGCGAAGCGTCGGGCGAGGCGATGCTGCCGATGGTCTCGTCGGCATGCGCCACGGCAGCGCCCAGCAGCGCCGCCAACGCGATGCACAGGGGCAAGAGGCCGCCGCGAAGTCGGGTGGACACGGTCATGGATCGGTCAGCGCGAGGCGCAATGTGCGGCGACGTACTTCGCGTGCGACGGCATCTGCTCCACGCACGCGCCGATCACGCGCTCGATGTCACCGAGGTAGGCGGCGACGTCGGCCTCGTCGAGCGCATCGGCGATCGGATGATGGGCGCGCGCCGGCACGCGCTGGCCATGCAGCACCTGCAGCCAGCCGACCTCGGCGAACAGCTCGTTGTCGGTGCGCACGATGCGGCCGGCGGAACGCCAGAGATCGAGCTTGTGCTGGAGCGTGTCGGGCACCGGCATCGTGCGGCAGTGATCCCAGAATGGCGAGTCGTCGCGCTCGGTCGCGTGGTAGTGCAGGATCAGGAAATCGCGGATGCGCTCGTTCTCGAACCGGCACTGGCGGTTGAACTCGTCGACGTCGACCCGGCGGAACTCGCGATCCGGGAAGAACGCGATCAGTTTGGCGATCGTCGCCTGGATCACATGGATCGAGGTCGATTCGAGCGGCTCCGCGAACCCTTGCGAGAGTCCGATGGCCACCACGTTGCGGTTCCACGTGCGCGCGCGCTGGCCCGAGGTGAAGCGCAGCGTGCGCGGCTCGGCCAGCGGCGCGCCGTCGACGCTGTTCATCAGGAGGGCGGTGGCCTCGTCCTCGCTCATGTGGGCGCTGGAGAACACGTGCCCGTTGCCGGTGCGGTGCTGCAGCCCGATGCGCCATTGCCAGCCGGCCGTGCGCGCGGTGGCGACGGTGTACGGCGGCAACTGGCCGGTGCTCTCGCACGGGACCACCACCGCGCTGTCGCACGGCAGCCAGGGCGTCCACGCCTCGTAGCCGGTGTGCAGCGCCTCCTCGATCAGCAGGCCGCGCAGGCCCGAGCAGTCGATGAACAGGTCGCCCTCGACACGCTCGCCGTCGGCCATGCGCACCGCCTGCACGAAGCCGTCCAGCGGACGCAGCTCGACGTCCACCACCCGGCCCTCGGAGCGGCGCACGCCCGCAGCTTCGGCAGCCTTGCGCAAGTAGCGCGCGTACAGGCCGGCGTCGATGTGGAACGCGTGGACGATGTCGGCCAGCGGCGAATTGGGCGAGGAGCGATCCGCGCGCATGAAGCGGTGCGCCCGCGCTGCCACGCGGTTGATCGAGTACGCCTCGAGGTCGCGCGCCTTGCCCGCCTGGTGCAGGCGCAGCCAGTACTGGTGGAAGCTGAGGGTGGCCAGGTTGCGGCCGATCGGGCCGAAGCCGTGCATGTAGCGGTCGCCGATGCGGGCCCAGTCGCGCAGCTCGATGCCCAGCTTGAACGTGGCCTTCGTCTCGCGCATGAACTCGTCCTCGTCGATGCCGACAAGCGCGTTGAACAGGCGCAGCATCGGGATCGTGGACTCGCCGACGCCGATGGTGCCGATGTCGTCGGACTCGATCAGGCGGATGTCGACCGCCGCGCCGAGCACCTTGCCCAGCGCCGCCGCGGTCATCCAGCCCGCGGTGCCGCCGCCGACGATCACGACGCGTTGGAGGTTCTGCTGGTTCATGTCGACGTCTTTCGGTTCAGCGAACGAGCACCCGGTAGCTCCAGGGCGCCATCGTCAGGGACGTGTCGGGGTCGACGCGCACCGCCTCGCCCGAGTCGAAGTCATGATATTGCCCGAGGGGGAGGTCTTCCTTGAAGCGCACCTGCACCGGCCGGGCCGACAGGTTGAACGCGGCGAACACCTTGTCCTTCGCGTTCGCGCGCACGAAGCTGAACACCTGCTGCGGGACGTTGTTGGGCACCGGCTCCATCGTGGCGCCGTACTGGCCGTTCCACAAGGCGGTGTTGCCCTTCTTCAGCGCCAGCAGCTTGCGGTACAGCTCGCCATAGGACGACGCCTTCCACTCGATGGGGTCGCGTTCGAAGAACTTCAGGCGCTTGCGGTTGCCGGCCTCCTGGCCGTTGTAGACGAGCGGCATGCCTTCGCTGATGAAGCTGAACACGATCGCGTCGTCCACCGCCGGCCCGAAGATCTCGAACTCCGTGCCCTCCCACGCGTTCTTGTCGTGGTTGGTCGTGTACATCATGCGGTATGCCTGCTTCGGATAGAACTTGCGGTTCCACGCGTAGTAGGTGTTGAGCGCGCCGATGCCGCCCTTGCCGGCGACGAGGTCGCGCAGCGAGTCCCACCACGTCCAGGCGTAGGTCGCGTCGAACGCCGCCTCGTGCAGGTCGCGGCCCTCCCACTCTCCGAGCATGAAGACGGGCTTGATCGCGGCGAGCTGGCAGCGCACGTCCTCCCAGAACTGCAGCGGCACGAGGCCGGCGGCGTCGACGCGGTAGCCGTCGATGTCCGCGGCGGACACCCAGTACTCGAGCGCGTCCTGCATGTAGCGCCGCAGCTCGGGCTTGCCGTAGTCGAGGTCGATGATGTCGTCCCAGTCGTACCAGGGCGTCGGGCGGAAGTCGCCCTTGCGGTCGTGGTCGTACCACTCGGGGTGGCTCGCCACGAGCACGTTGTCCCAGGAGGTGTGGTTGCCCACCCAATCGAGGATCACGTGGAAGCCGAGCCGGTGCGCCTCGGCGACGAAGCGCCTGAAGTCGGCCAGCGTGCCGAACTCGGGGTTGACCGCCCTGAAGTCGCGGATGGCGTACGGACTTCCAAGCGGGCCCTTGCGGCGCTTCTCGCCGATGGGATGGATCGGCATCAACCACAGGATGTCGACGCCGAGCGCCTTCAGGCGTGGCAGTTGCGCCTGCGCCGCGGCGAACGTGCCCTCGGGCGTGAACTGGCGCAGGTTGATCTCGTAGAGGCTGGCGTTGCGGGTCCAGCTCGGGTGGTCGACCGCGTAGCGGGGCGCGGTGCCGCAGTCCGGCGCGGCGAGCAGGGGCGGCGTCGAGGCCAGCGCGGCGGCCAGCAGCGCGAGCAGTCGGATTCGTCGGAGGGAATGGATCACGGAGGAAACGGGTTGACGAGCAAGACGGGAAGGCGCCTCGCCCGCGCACCGGGGCGCGCGGGCGAGGCAGCGGGACGGATCAGAACTTGTGGGTGACGCCCGCCGTATACGTCTTGCCGTATTTCACCGAGTTCGTGATGATGTTCGGATCCGCGGTGTACTCCTGGAACGGCGCGTTGGTCAGGTTGTGGGCCTGGAGCAGGCCGGACAGGCCCTTGAGCCAGCCGTCCATGAACTCGTACGACACCTGCAGGTCGCTGATCGTCTCGCTCTTGATGAACGTGAACTGCGAGTCGCTGCGATAGTCCAGGATCTGGCCGACGAAGCTCGAGCGCTTGTGCGCCGCCCACGCCACCTGCAGGCCGTGCGCCTCGTAGTACACGCGGATGCTGCCCACGTCCTTCGACAGCCCCGGCAGCCCGATGGTCGAGACCTGGCCGGCGAACACCGGCTTGTTCTCCGGGGTCACGAACCCGCTGGTCGGCAGCTTCACGGAACTCTGCGAGATCGAGTACATCGCGGCCGCGCCGAAGCCGTCCAGCGGCTTGGCGATCAGCGAGAACGGGATGTTGACCGAGAACTCGAAGCCATGCAGGTTGCCGCCGCTGCCGTTGGTCGGCTGGGTCAGGAAGCCGACCGTCGAATCCTTGTAAGGTCCGCTCGCGGGCAGCGGCGTGGTGGCGCTCGCGTACGGCGCGAAGTCGAACTGCCGCGGCGCGTTGATGACGTAGTTGTCCAGCCGCTTGTAGAACGCGGCCGCGCTGACGTAGCCATGGTTGCCGAAGTACTTCTCGTAGGAAACATCGAGCGAGCGCGCGGCGTAGGGCTTGAGCTTGGGATTGCCCGCGAACCCGGTCAGCGCGGGCTGTTCGGCCGTCGCGCTCTGCAGGCCGAAGTCCATGCTGGCCTTCATGTTGTCCAGATTGGCGCGCGAGATCTGCTTGCCGGCCCCCAGGCGCAGCTTCTGCTCGTTGCCGAGGTCGAAGGCCAGGTTGAGACTGGGCAGGTAGTCGTTGTAGGTCGTGCCGTCCCGGCGCACGACGTACGGGCAGGTGTCGACCGTGATGCCGGTGCAGTGCGCGAGGTCCACCTGGTTGCCGGTCGCGCTCTGGTCGGTGTGCACGACCTGGATGCCGATGTTGCCGCTGTAGGGCACCGCGCCGAGCTGGCCATCGAGGTCGGCCTGGCCGTACAGCGTGCCGACGCGCTCCTTGACGGTCCAGTTGCGCGACAGCACCGTCGCGTCAACCCAGCGGTTGAGGGCGTAGATCGTACCCAGCGTCCCGGTCGGATCGAACGAAGCCACCGGGATGCCGGAAGCCCCGGCCATCTCCACGCCCGTGCCCGGCATGGGGACGCTGGCGAAGCCATCGCCATTGAGGATGGACAGGCGGCCTTCTTCGCCCGTGCGCGCCTTCTGACGGTTGGAGAGGTTCACGCCCACGTGCGTGCCGACGACCGGTCCCCACGTGAAGTCGTTGTGCGAGGTCAGGCGCACGGCGTTGAGCGTGTCGGCGATGTTGGGCAGCGAGACGTAGCCGGCCTGCGGCGTGTTCGGGCCACCGCCCCAGCCGTCGACGTCGGTGAGGACGGCGATGCCGCGGTTGGCGTAGTCCAGGCTCGGCGTGTACTTCACCTGGGAGAAGTTGCTGCCGTTGAAGCCCGTCCACGAGATCGAGCCGAGCTGGTCGGCCGGCGTGTTGCCCGGTTGGCCGGCGGTCGTCTCGTAGTTGCTCAGCGCCTTGACGCCGCGCGAATGCGAGAGGTCGGCCTCGACGTGCCAGCTGTCCGACACTTTCAGGTCGCCGTTCCAGCCGAGCGACAGGAAGCGGTCCTTGTTGGAGTACATGTGGTTGCGGACGTCGGCCTTGTAGTTGCTCAGCGTCCCGCTGGCCGCCACGCCGTCGACGATCGTGGCGTTGCTCAGCACACCGTTCGGGTCGTACGGGCCGGTGCCGAACGCGATGGCGCCCTCGAGGCCGGTCTTCTTGGTGGACTCGCTGCCGTGCGAGTAGAAGATGTCGGCCGTGGTCTTGAACTTGTCGTTTGGCCGCCACTGCAGCGTCAGCGACAGGCCGTCGCGCTCGCTCTTGCGGCGCTGCGTGTCGTACAGGAAGCCGCCCGGCACCGTCACCTGCGCGCCGTTGAAGTCGACCTGCGGCGCCCAGCCGCCCCAGTTGTCGAACACCAGCTCGCCGCCGTTGTCTTCCTTGAACGTGGTCACGCCCAGCGAGACGCCCACCGTGCGATCGAGGAACTGGTCGACGTAGGACAGCGTGGCGCGATGGCCCGACCCGAGCGCCGAGCCCGACTCGACGCCGATGCGCTCGCGCTTGTAGCTCGCGGCCACCACGCGGCCGGGGAAGTCCAGTGGACGCACGGTCTGGAGGTTGATGGTCGAAGCCAGGCCCTGGCCCATCAGGCTCGCGTCGGGCGTCTTGTACACCGTCACGGAGCCGGTGAGCTCGGCCGGGAACAGGTCGAACTCGGGGCTGCGCGCATCGCTGGTCGACGCCTGCTCGCGGCCATTGAGCAGCGAGCCGTTGAAGCTGGGCGACATGCCGCGCACGCTGACGTCGGTGGCCTTGCCGTTGATCTTGTTGCGCTGCGTGGAGACGCCGGCCACGCGCGACAGCGATTCCGCCACCGTGTTGTCCGGCAGCTTGCCGATGTCCTCAGACGAGATCACCTCGACGATCGAGCTCGCGTTCTTCTTGGCGGAGATCGCGTCCTCGACGCCGCGCCGGATGCCGGTGACGACCACCTGCTGGGCGTCGTCGTCGGCCGCCGCGGCGCTGGACGCCGCGGGGCGGGCCGCCGCCGCGCCCTGGGCGTGCGCCGCGCCGGCCAGTCCCAGCATCAACAGCACGCAGCCCTCCGCCACGGGAATGCGCCGGAAGCCGGCGCCACGTTGCCCGGCGCGCACGCACCCGGCTGCAATGTGGTTCTTCATTGGTTTGTCTCTTGAATATTGTTGATCTGAGGAACGGTGCTGCGACTCGCGGAACGGCTTCAAGCTCGACCCTGGATCGGCAGACGGTCTGGATATTGTCGACAGCCCATATTCCGGTCAACGGCGATCGGCACTCGCTAAAGAAAGCATGAAGAAACCCTGGAGGGGCCTCGCAATATCTCGCCGGTCGTCGACGAACCCCATGCGGATCGCTCCACTCCTGACCCGGGAGGATGTCAAGCCCAAGCGTTGTTTCCTGAAGATTTCATGAAGGTGGCGTGCTGCGCCAGGGCGTGCTGCGGGCGCAGCAATGATTTGCCTGTCAATATGAAACCGCGCTGGACATGGAATTCCTGAAGATTCGGAGAGCTTTCGAGATAACTCTCATGGATAACCCGGAATCACGTCGCCCGCGTCGCCGCGAGATTCGATTGATTCCATCAATATCGAGTTTCATCGGCATGCGGGTCGCGCCCGATGATTAATTCGACGCACCCTCGCTATACTCAATGCGTGAAAATATTGATGATCGAAGACGATCTCACGATCGGGCGTGCGCTCCTGACGGCGTTCAAGGAGCAAGGCCACCAGGCGGTGTGGGTGCGCCTGGCCGCCGACGTCGAACCGCACCTGCAGGCCGAGAGCTTCGACGCCGTGCTGCTGGACCTGGGCCTGCCCGACGGCGACGGCAACGCCGTGCTGAAGCAGTTGCGCGGCGCCGGCATCACGGTGCCGGTGCTGATCATGACGGCGCGCGACGCGCTGCAGGATCGCCTGAAGGGCTTCAACAGCGGCGCCGACGACTACCTGATCAAGCCGTTCGACATCCCCGAGCTGCTGGT
>FSXQ01001381.1_pt1 | contig 10918 bp, 9 predicted proteins | sample 1638011 | NCBI WGS metagenome assembly FSXQ01 (sample SAMEA3914789, study PRJEB12502) | metagenome | biome: forest; material: soil | place: Canada | collected 2011-07-03 | depth 0.3 m | reverse complement strand
GATCCCGTCAGCGGCGCGCTGCCCGACGAGAACTACGCCCGCGAGCTGATGCAGCTGTTCACGATCGGGCTCGTGATGCTCGACGCCGACGGCACGACGCAGCTGACCGGCGGCGTGTCCACGCCCACCTATGCGCTGGCCGACATCACCGGCCTCGCCCGCGTGTTCACCGGCTGGGATTTCGACCTGCAAGGCGCGAACGTCGGCACCGGCACCGCCACGCCGGACTTCGTCCGCCGCCCGCTGATCCAGGTGCCCGCGCGCTACGAGACCGGCGCGAAGACCTTCCTCGGCACGACCATCCCCGCCGGCACCGACGCCACCACGAGCCTGACGATGGCGCTCGACGCGATCTTCGCGCACCAGAACGTCGCGCCGTTCTTCAGCCGCCAGCTGATCCAGCGGCTGGTCACCAGCAACCCGAGCCCGGCCTACGTCGCGCGCATCGCGGCGGTGTTCGCCAACGACGGCACCGGCGCGCGCGGCAACCTGAAGGCCGTCGTGCGCGCGCTGCTGCTCGACGACGAGGCGCGCTCGTCCGACCACGACGACACCTGGGGCAAGCTGCGCGAGCCCATCCTGCGCTTCACCGGCTGGGCGCGTGCCTACGCGGTCGCTTCGCCCAGCGGGCTGTGGGCGGTCGGCGACACGTCCGACTCGGCCAAGGGCCTCGCGCAGAGCCCGCTGCGCTCGCCCTCGGTGTTCAACTTCTTCCGGCCCGGCTACGTGCCGCCCAACACCGCGCTGGACGACCAGGAACTGGAGGCGCCCGAGTTCCAGATCGCCAACGAGTCGTCGGTGGTGGGTTGCGTGAACTACCTGCAGCGCGCGGTCGCCGGCACCATCGCCGACCTCACGCCCGACGACACGGCGCTGCTCGCGATCGCCGACGACGCGGCCGCGCTTCTCGCCGAGCTGAACCTCGTGCTCGCCGCGAACCAGCTGGGCGCGGCCACCGTGTCCGCGCTGGCCACGGCCGTCGCCACGATGGGCTCGGGCACCGACACCACCCGCCGTGCCCGCATCAACGCCGCCCTCGTGCTGGTGTTGGCCGCGCCCGAGTACATCGTCCAGAAGTGAGAGCGACATGACCCCCGATGCCTCCCGCCGCGCGTTCCTCAAGCGTTCCTCGATCCTCGCGATGGCCGGTTCGGCCGCCCCGTGGGCGCTCAGCCTGGCCGCGATGAGCGAGGCCGCCGCGTCCACCGCCACCGACTACAAGGCGCTCGTCTGCGTGTTCCTGTACGGCGGCAACGACTACGGCAACACGCTGATCCCGTATGACGCCGCGCGCTACGCGCTGTACCAGGGCATGCGGCCGTCGCTCGCGTACACGCAGGCGCAACTCGCCGCGACCGTGCTCAACCCGAACGTCGCGCTCGGCGGCGGCCTGCAATACGCCATCGCGCCCGAGCTCGCGCCGCTGCTGCCCATCTTCAACGCCGGCAAGATGGGCGTGATGCTCAACGTCGGCACGCTGGTGCAGCCGACGACCAAGGCGCAGTACACCAGCGGTGCGACGCCGTTGCCGCCGCGGCTGTTCTCGCACAACGACCAGCAGTCGGTGTGGCAATCGTCGTCGCCCGAAGGCGCGACCTCGGGCTGGGGCGGCCGCATGGGCGACCTGTTCGAGTCGGGCAACGGCAACGCCGTGTTCACCTGCGTCAACGTGTCGGGCAACGCCGTCTATCTGTCGGGCAAGGAGGCCACGCAGTACCAGGTCTCGACCAGCGGCCCCGTGGCGCTGGCCGGCGTCGCCAAGCCGCTGTTCGGATCGACCGCCTGTTCGGCGGCGCTGCAGAGCCTGGTGACGGCACCGAGCGCCAACCTGTTCGAGAACGAGTACACGCGCGTCACCGCGCGCTCGCTGAGCGCCGGCGGCACGCTGTCGACCGCGCTGGCCGGCGGCCCGGCCATCAACACGCCGTTCCCCGCGCCCGGCACCAACAACCTGGCCGACCAGCTGAAGCTCGTCGCCCGCATGATCAGCACCGCCGACGCCGTCGGCGCGAAGCGCCAGGTGTTCTTCGTGTCGATGGGCGGCTTCGACACCCACAGCGGCCTGGCCACCATCCACCCCGGCCTGCTCGCCGCCGTCTCGCAGGCGCTCGGCGCGTTCTACGCGGCGACCGTCGAACTGGGCGTCGCCAACCAGGTCACCACGTTCACGGCGTCCGACTTCGGCCGCACGCTGACCGCCGACGACGGCTCCGACCACGGCTGGGGCAGCATGCACTTCATGCTGGGCGGCGCGGTCAACGGCGGCCGCTACTACGGCACGCCGCCGGTGGTGGCCAACGGCGGCCCCGACGACGTCGGCCAGGGCCGGCTGTTGCCCACCACGTCGGTCGACCAGTACGCCGCGACGATGGGCAAGTGGCTGGGCATCAGCGACACCGACCTGCTGACCGTGCTGCCGAACCTCGGCAACTGGAACGCGAGCCAGCGCAATCTCGGGTTCGTCTGACGCGGCCTCCTCGGCCATCGCCGCGACACCGCACGCCGGCGGCGGGCCCTATCGGCGATCCTCGATCCAGGGGCGGCCGCCGCAGGGATGCGTGCGGCGGACCCGCCTTGCGCGAAGACGATCCGGTCCGATGCGACAAAGAAGGCGTCATTGCCCATTCCAGCGGGGCGCCGCTTTTGCTATCGTGACCCGCCTGCATCCCTCGTCGTCCCACACACTCATCCAACCGTGTTCGAACACGCCTGCTTCATCAGCTTCTCCCGCGGTCAGGGCAAGGACAGCCAGTTCGCCGACCACTTCTTCGAAGAGTTCAGCGAACACCTGGCCGCCTGGAACAAGAACTTGTCCGTCTTCAAGTACGACCGCTGTGAGGGGCGCCGGCGCGGCGCGGAATGGGAGGCGTGGATCCAGCACGAGCTTTGCCACAGCGCGATGATGATCGCGATCTGCGCGCCGAACTACTTCCAGGGCAGCCCGGGCTGTGTCAGCGAGTTCCGCGGGATGGAGCAGCTGATCGAGCAACGATCGCAGGTGCTGGCCACTCCCTCGTCGGACTGGCTGGTGGGGCTTCGCCTCAAGGACACCGCCGCGATGCCCGCGCTCGCGCCCTACAACGTGCTCGACTTCCTGGATTGCTTCGCAACCCCGCGCAGCGTGCGCAGGCGCATGCAGCATCGGCAGACGGTCGAGCAACTGGCGGATCGCGTCCACCGCCACTGGGTCTGGCTGCACGACCAGAACCGCGACGTCATGCTGCAGAACGCGAACCTCTGCCGCGTCTTCAGCCTCCCGCCGCCGGACGAGCCGGCCAGCGACGCCTTTCCCCGCCTGGGCACGGTCGGATGAGCAACGCGCAGGATGCCGACGGCATCGCCCCCGAATGGATCGAATCCCTCGAGCAGGCGGCCCGGGGCGAGGTCGTCACGTTCTATTCGTACAAGGGAGGCACCGGGCGCACGATGGCGCTGGTCAACTGCGCGGGCCTGGTCGCGCGGTCGCTGCCGCAGGGCGCGAAGCCGCTCCTGCTGATCGACTTCGACCTCGAGGCGCCCGGCATCCATCAATACCTCGCGTCCTGGCCGCAATTCAGCGTCGACTTTCGGGCGTCTCCGGGAACGCTGGAGCTGTTCGAGCTGATCGCGCGTCGCATCGACGACGCGTTGGCGCTCCTGCCCGAGCAGGCGCGACTCGACGACGAGCGCACCGCCGGGCTGGTCGCCGGGATCGACCTGGCGTCGTTTGTCACGCAGGTGCCGGGCCTGCCGCTTCACGTCATCTGCGCGGGCCGGGCCGAGGAGGACTACGACCTCCGCCTGGCACGGATGGGCTGGGAAGGGCTGTTCAACAAGGCGCCCTCGCTGTTTCGCGCCCTGGGCGACCGCTTCGCGGCCGAGTACAGCCTGACGTTCGTCGATTCGCGCACCGGCCTGACGGACACCAGCGGCATCTGCTCGATGCTGCTCCCGGATGCGATCGTGGTGGTCTTCACGCCGAATCACCAGAGCCTCACCGGCATCGAGCACCTGATGAAGCGGGCGAGCCGCTACCGCGCGGAGTCGGCCGACCTGCGTCCGCTGCGCATCTACCCGCTCGCTTCGCGGGTCGACACGACGACCGAACACTTCCGCACGGTCTGGCGAATGGGCGGCTCGGCGATGCCGGTCTTCGGCGTCGTGCGCGGCTACCAGCCGATGTTCGCCGAGGCCTTCGCCGAGATCAACGGCATCCCGGACTCCAGGCAACGGGCTCTCGGCGCTTACTTCGACAAGGTGCAGGTTCCGCACAGCGCCGACTACGCCTTCGGCGAGCGGCTGTGCTTCGTTCCCGGCACGAGCGCGGACACGCTGTCCGTGCGAAGCAGCTACGAACAATTCCTGCCATGGTTGCTGACGCGCTCGCAGCCGTGGGAGGACCCGGCAGCCGTCAAGCAGGAAACCGAGGTGCGCAGCGAACTCGAGTCGCTCGACGCCTCGATTCCGGCTCCCGACGCGGATTGGTCGCCGTGGACGCGCCGGCTGGTCGACTTCCACGTCCGCATGGGCAGGAGGACGCGGCTGGACTTCCACGAACTCGAGCCCGACTTGCGCGTGACGCTGGCTTTCGCGATGGCGCTGGCCTCGGCGGTCGAAGGCGAATTCTCGAAGCTCTGGATCGAGCGGCTGGCCGATGCCTGGACAGACGATGACTCCCCGGCGATCTCCGTATCGGCCGTCGCGGGCCTCCTCAAGACCTGGAGCGAGCTGGGAATGCGAAAGCTCCACCTGGCCGACGAGATTCGATCCTGGGTCGTCGACTGGTACAAGGTCTTCTATCCCCGCCTCGTGACCTTCGTCGAGCGGCGCCGATGGTTGAGCGCCGCGCTACGCCTGGCCCAGGCGGCGCGCTGGGACGAGTTCGCCCTCGCGCTGGCTGAAGCGGCCCACGAGCTGGAGCTCGGCCAGGGCGGAGAGTCGAATGCCGACGCGTTTCATGCAAAGAGCGTGCTCGCGAAGCTGCTTTCGGATTCCGGGCAGGAACAAAGGGCCGCGCAGTTGCAGTCGGAACTCGTGCAGCAGAGCGAGCGGCAGTTCGGCGACGCCGCGTCGCAGACACTCGAGTCACGCCGACGCCTGGGCGCCACGCTGCGCTCCCTGGGACATCTGGAACAGGCGCGCGACCTGCTCTCGCGAGTGGTGCAGGACTGCGTCACGCATCTCGGCGCCCACCATCGCGTCACGCTGGACACCGTCAACAGCCTGTCGTCGACCCTGGAAAAGATGGGGCATGTCCCGGGCGCGTGCGCGTTGCTGGAAGGAAACGTCGCCGCCTACCGCCAGTATTTCGAGCCCTCGGACACGGACAGCCTCGTGTCCCGCAGCAACCTCGCATTGATGCTGCTCGAACTCGGGCAACACGGCCGTGCGCGCGAGCTGCTCGAGGAAGTCCTTGCCACCCTGCGCCAGTTCAAGCCCGACGATGAACTGGCGATCCTCCTGGCGATGGACGCGCTCGCGGGCGTCTGCTCCGCCGGCGGGGACACCGACAGGGCGCGCGTCCTGCTGACGGAACTCGTGGCGGAGAGGACGGCCCTGCTCGGCGCGAGCCACCAGGACACGCTCGCCGCGAAGTGCGATCTCGCCGAGCTGATGCGAACCGTCGGGGACACGCAGCAGGCGCTCGCGTTGCATCAGGACGTCCTGCAACAGCGCGAGATCTTTCTTGGCGAAAGCCATGAAGACACGGTCGCGTCGCTCGTCTGCGTCGCCACCTGTCTCGACCAGCTGGCGAAATACGACGAGGCCGTCGCCACCTACGAGCGCGCGATTCCGCTGCTGGAGCGCGTCCACGGTCCCCTGCATCGCGAGACGCTGACCGCGATCAGCAACCTCGCGTTGACGCTCGACGAACTGGAGCGCAGCGACGAGGCCGTCATGATGCTCCGCACGGTCCTGGCAGGACGCCAGGAATCCTTGGGCGCCAGCGACCCCGACACGATCGCCTCCATGCGCGACCTGGGCCTCGTGCTGACCCGGACCTCCCAGAGCGAGGAAGGCGTCGCGACGCTCCAGGAGAGCCTGGAGCTCGCGTTGCCGGCACTGGGCACCGGCCATCCGACGACGGCGGCGATTTCCACCGATCTGGCGTACTCGGCGCTCGAACTCGAGCGTCCGGATCTCGCGCGCGCGGCTCTCGTGCAGGTTCCTCGCCCCGACGACCGCCAGTGGCTCACGCTCATGCTGGACGCCGCCACCCGGCTTGGCGACACGGAGGCCGCCACCCAGCACCAGGCGCGTCTCCTGAACCTGTTCCGCAGCGAACGGCGCCCGCGCTGACCTCGCGGGTCCCGGCGTGTCGATCGTGCTGCCAAGGCCGCAGCGCGAGCCGGCGCCATCTCGGGTTCGTCTGACTCAACCCTGCGGCGCGAGCTCGCCGAAGCGGTAGGCCGCCGTCACGCCGCCGTCCATCAGGAAGTCGCTGCCGGTGATGAACGCGCCGTCCGGCCCCATCAGCACCGCGCCGACGTGGCCCACCTCGTCGGGCGTGCCCGCGCGGCCCGCCGGCGAGAGTTCGATCATGCGGCGATAGCCCGGCCCGCGCGGACCGGACAGCTCGTCGCGTGCCAGCGGCGTGACGACGATGCCGGGGCTGATCGTGTTGACGCGCGCGAGGACACGTCGACGACGCGTGTGCTGGCGTCGAAGCCCGCATCGGCCAGCACCTTGGCGGCGGCGTCGGCATGGGGCGGGTGGATGTCGGCCAGCAGCACATGCCGGCCGGCGCTGACCCGGCGCGCGATGGCCAGGCCGATGGATCCGGCGCCGATGACGACCGTGACATTGCTCATGAGGGTTCCTTCAGGATGCGGCGACTGCCTTCACTGTAGGCGTCACGCCATCAACCCGGTAGTGCCACAGCACTTGAACCACTGGCAAGCGGATCGTGACAATGGCGGCGCTTCAGGCCACCGCCGGCTTCGCCGCCCCGAAGTCCTCGGGCATCTGCACCGCCACCACGACGCCCCTGGCCGTGGCCACCCCAGCGGCGAACACCGTCGTCTCGACAATCACCTTGCGGCCCTTGATCTCCTGCACGCGGCCGCGCAGCTCGAGCTCGCCTTCGAGCGGTGTCGGCTTGAGATAGCTCACCTGAAGCGAGCCGGTGACGAAGCGGAACGCCGGCAGCGAGTCCATCTCGCGGCCTTCCGACCGGTACATCGCCGCCGCGGCCGTGCCGGTGCTGTGGCAGTCGATCAGCGACGCGATCAGGCCGCCGTAGACGAAGCCCGGCACCGCGGTGTGCCAGGGCAGCGGCGTGAAGCGCGTGAGCGTCTCGTCGCCGTCCCAGAACGTCTTGATGCGGTGGCCGTGCGTGTTGAGCGCACCGCAGCCGTAGCAGTGCGAGACGTTCTCGCCGTAGTGGTCCTGGAAGGCTTTCATCGGGTGTCCTCTGTCGGTTGACGAGGACTGTAGCAACGTCGCGGCGTCGGCGACGGCTTCAGTCGCGCGCCGGCGCCAGCATCGATCCGACGCACGCGCCGAACAGGGCCTGCATCTCGTCCGGCGTCTCGGCCATGCCGTGCTCCGTCCACCAGGCGAGCAGCGCGACCAGGTTCGCCACCACGAGACGCGCCGCGATCGGCGCCGTCAGCGGTGCGCGCAGCGACGCGCCGGTGGCCAGGTACGCCTGCAGGATCGCGGCCGCGCGCTGCTCCACGACTTCCTGCAGGATGCGCAGCGAGCGCGCCGCGGCGGTGCGGCCGGCGACGAGGCGATAGAGCATCGGCACGTCGCGCACGTGGGCGAACAGCGGCGTGGCGTCGAGCAATGCCGGGTCGCCGGGGTTCGCGATCAGCTTCGCGGCCGTCACATGGCGCAGCTGCGCGCGCAGCAGGTCGTCCTTGGACGTGTAGTGCTCGTAGAAGGTGGCGCGTCCGATGTCGGCCTCGCGCACGATGTCGCTGACTGCCACCGCCTCGTAGCCGCGCCGCTGCAGGAGCGTGAGGAAGGCGACGTCGATGCTGCGGCGCGTGCGCGAGACCCGCCGGTCGGCGGGTTTCCGGACACTTGCTGCCGATCGTCCGGAAGAAGACATGGCGGGCGTGTTGCGGGTGGATCTGATGAACGGGCCGCGGAATCATAAGCGTCCTTGCCACTCATCTCGCCCGCCCATGTCGCTCGCCCGTTCCCGCGCATTCGCCGCCTCGGCGCTGCCGTTGCTCCTGCCCGTCCTGCTGGTCATCGTCTTCGCGCTGCACATGCGCAGCCTGCCGCAGTTGCTCGACTTCAAGCTGCACTACGAAGCGACGCCGCCGGAGGCGGTGGCGCACTACCTGGTCGGCAGCGCGCGCGACGACGGCCTGCGCGTCGATCCGCACGTGATCGCCTACCTGGCCCTGCCGCTGTTCCTGGCGACGGCGCTGATGCTGCATCGACGAACCCGCGCGCGCCGTCCGCTCTCGAGCAAGGCGGCGTTCGCATTGACGGCCATCGGCACGATCTACCTCGGCGGCCTGTTCGGCATGTGGACCGCGTTCTACGACGGCATGGCGCACATGGCCGCGAGCGACGTCGACGCCGCGGCGCGCACGTTCGCGGCGATGTCGGCGCCGCGCGGCGCCTTCCTGATGACCACGACGCTGGCCAAGCTGGCGTTCGTCGGCCTCGCGCTGCAGGGCCTGCTGCTGTGGGACGCGGATGCGCGCTCGCGCCTGGCCGCGCTGTCCTTGCCCATCGGCTGCGCGCTGTTCCTCGCGTTCTGGGATCTCGACAACTGGATGCTGGTCGGCAGCCTGCTGATGCTGGTCGGGCTCGTCGCCGCCCGGCGCCCCTCGGTGGCGGTGGAACGCGCCTGACACAGACGCTCAGTGCATCGCGTGCATGTCCATGCCGTGCGCGGGAACGCCGTTCGCGCGAACGTTCGCGGACGCACCCGGCTTCAGGATCCGCAGCACCGCCATCATCCCGTTGTCCTCGTGGTCGACCAGATGGCAATGAAACGGAATGTCGCCGGCCAGCTCGGCGGGAAACGTCATCCGGATGCGGACGCGCCCGGGCCGCACCGGGCCTTCCTTCGAGCGATAGCCGGTCGCCGTCGCGTAAGGCACCTCCACCACGTCGAGCAGCGCCGGAGCGGCCTGCGCCTGGCCGTCCACGTCCAGCACGCGGAAATGCAACTGGTGGATGTGGAAGGTGTGCAGCTCGTTGGTCCAGTTCTCGATCACCCACTCCTCGGTCGTGCCGGCCTTGACGACGATGGTGGGGGCGTCGCCCATCCCGTACGTGCGCAGCACGGCGCCCGGCTTGCGCTCGAAGATGTAGAAATCGGTCTGGTCGTCGGTGCCCGGGCGCGGGTATTCGGCCAGCGCGATCACGCGCCGGCGGTCGGGCTTGCGCGCCAGGACGCCGGCCTGGAAGTCGACGCGCGGCGGCCGCGTCGATACGGCATGCCGTATTTCCGCCGGCGCCGCTCCGACGACCAACGGCACGGTCTCGATGACCGCCAGGCGGCGTTCGGGCAGCCGATCGCCCGCACAGCCGGTGTCGATCGCATGCGTCACGAGGTAGGCCTTCGCGCCCGCGGCCGGCGCCGCGACGAAGAACTCGAGGCGGCCGCCCGGCGGGACGGATTGCGGCTCGGTGGTCGGCGTGGACGGCAGTCGCCGGCCCGCGTCGTCCGTCGACGGACTGCCGTCGCGCGCGACGACCTCGACCGGCCATGACGTGCCCGCCTCGTCCACCACCGACAGGCTGAGGAACGCGTCGGTCGCCGCGTTCAGCAGTTGCCAGTACTGGCGCGTGCCCGCGCCGATCTGCAGGCGCGCGAGCGCCGAGTCGGGTGCATCGCCGACCGGCACCGGCGCGCCGTTGAGGCTGATCTGGTCTATGCCCGCGTTGGACGTGCACAGCAGCTCGTGCGCCGTGTCGATGGCGTTGGCCGCGCGCGCGCGACCGCGCGGTACGCGCGCGGGGGTCGCTGGCGCGGAGGTCATCGACGCCGCCGGCGTCTTGCCCGCATCCTGGTCCTGCGTCTGGCGTACCATCAGCACGCGTTCGACGATGCCGGCGGCCTGGCGCGCGTCGTGCTCGGGGCCTTCGACGACGATCGCGCCGGTCAGGCCCATCAGCATCTGCGCCTGCACCTCGCCGTGCATGTGCGGGTGGTACCAGTACAGGCCTTCCGGCATCGCGCCTGGCAGTCGATAACGGTACGTGAACTCGCGTCGTCCGCAGCTGGGCGGGCCGACCGCCGGATCGGTGCACACGGTCAGCACGTCGTCCTGCGGCGCCACCGGCGGCACGGCGAAGCCGTGCACGTGCAGGTTGGTCGCGCCCGTGGCCGCGTGGTGCATGCCCGGCACGACCTTGTAGAAGCCCGCGCCCTCGGGCGTGGCGACGTTGGCCGCCGAGAGCTTGCCGGGCGTCATCGCGGCCTCGATCGCCGCCGGATCGACGATCTCGTTGCGCAGCGTCAGCACGAGGTCGGCGCCCTGGCGCACGCGGATCACCGGCGCGTCGGCGATGCCGTCGGCCACGTAGCAGAGGCGGTTGGCGTCCTGGCGCACGACCAGGGTCGCGCCGTCCTGCGGTGGCCGCAGGTCCGGCATCTCGTGGCCGGGCGGCGGCGTGCCCGCGCCGCACGGCGCCGTGGCCGTGCTGTGCGGGTCGAAAGTCGGTGCATCAATGGCGCTCGCCGCGTCCGCCGAAACGGACGCGGCGAGCAGCGCCAGCGCAAATGCCAGGGCCGCGCGGCGCATCAGGGCGGCGACCCGCGGCCCGGCGGAATCGCCGCGCTCACGCGCCTCACGGCTTGAACAGGTCGGCCATCACGTCGACGCCGCTGTCGCAAGCGTGGTTGAGGCACGGCAGGCCGAAGGCGGCGTCGAGCGTCTTCGTCAGCGAGTAGTGGTTGTAGTACTTCGTGCTCGCGACGCGATGCGGGCCGTAGTTCGTGTCGACGATCGTCACGACCTGG
>FSXQ01001029.1_pt1 | contig 10920 bp, 8 predicted proteins | sample 1638011 | NCBI WGS metagenome assembly FSXQ01 (sample SAMEA3914789, study PRJEB12502) | metagenome | biome: forest; material: soil | place: Canada | collected 2011-07-03 | depth 0.3 m | reverse complement strand
TCACCTACCTGTTTCGCATCGGCTTCGACCGCTGGTTCGACGCGCGGCCCTGGTACGACTTCTGGGTCATGCTGGGCATCATCGTGGTGTACCTCGCGCTGTTCGCGATCCTGCGCGTGCCGCAGAGCATGTGGCGCTTCTCGGGGTTCGGCGAAGTCAAGCGCCTGACCTGGGCCTGCCTGGGTGCCGGCATGGCCTGCGCCGCGGCGGTGATGGGGCTGCAGCTGTACGGCGTGCCGCGCTCGGTGCTGGCGCTGCACCCGCTGGTCACGCTGATGTCCGTGTGCATGGTGCGCATCGGCTACCGCATGCTCTACGAGCACTCGCGGGCGCAGATCACCGGCGGCGACAAGGAAGTGCGGCGCGCGCTGATCCTCGGCGCGGGCCAGGCGGCCAAGCGCCTGATGGCCGGCATCCACCAGCAGGGCTGGATCGTGATGGGCATGCTCGACGACGACCCCGCCAAGCAAGGTGCTCGCATCGCCGGCGTGCCGGTGCTCGGACCGCTGGAGGCCGTCGCCGACCGGGCCGTGCTGGGCGCCGCGACGCACCTGATCATCGCGTTGCCGGGCGCGGCGTCGCGCCAGCGCCGGCGCGCCTTCGAGCTGGCCAGCGCCGCCGGCCTGCCGGTGCTGACGGTGCCGTCCGCCGACGAACTGCGCTCGGGCAACGGCGACGCCGAACGCCTGCGCGACATCGAACCCGAGGATCTGCTCGGGCGCGAGCCTGTCCAGCTCGACGAACAGGGCATCGACCTGGTGCTGCATGGCAAGACCGTGCTGATCTCCGGCGCCGGCGGCAGCATCGGCTCGGAGCTGTGCCGGCAGGTGGCGCGCTACCGGCCGGGCCGCCTGGTGCTGGTGGAGCTGTCGGAGTTCAACCTGTACACGATCGAACAGGAACTCGGCCAGCTGTTCCCCGACCTGCCGCTGGTGCGCCTGATCTGCGACGTGAAGGACCTGCCCAACCTGCAACGCATCTTCCTCGAGTGGCAGCCGCAGGTCGTGTTCCACGCCGCGGCCTACAAGCACGTGCCGTTGATGGAGGAGCACAACGCGGCCTCCGCGGTGCGCAACAACACGATGGGCACCTACCACGCGGCGCTGGCGGCCGCGCAGTCCGGGGCGGAGCGCTTCGTGCTGATCAGCACCGACAAGGCCGTCAACCCGACCAACGTCATGGGGGCCACCAAGCGAGCCGCGGAGATGGTGGTGTCGTCGCTCGCGGTCGACCATCCGGGCACCCGCTTCATGGCCGTGCGCTTCGGCAACGTGCTGGGCTCGTCGGGCAGCGTGATCCCGAAGTTCAAGGAGCAGATCGCCCGCGGCGGCCCGATCACCGTCACGCATCCGGACATCATTCGCTACTTCATGACCATCCCCGAAGCGGCCCGGCTCGTGATCCAGGCCGCGGCGATCGGCGAATCGGGCCAGGTGCTGGTGCTGGACATGGGCGAGCCGGTGAAGATCGTCGACCTGGCGCGAGACATGATCAAGCTGTCCGGCCGCGGCGTGGATGACATCCGCATCGTGTTCACCGGACTGCGCCCCGGCGAGAAGCTGTTCGAGGAACTGCTGGCGGACGCCGACGCGACGATCCCGACCGCCATCGCGCAGCTGCGCATCGCCAAGCTCGAATCGCGCGAGAGCACGGTGGCCGAACTGCTGCGGCGCGCCGCGGAGCCCGAGGCCATGTCCGACGCCGACGTGCGCGAACGGCTAATGCGGGTGGTGCCGGAATACAAGCCCGTCTGAAGCATCTGCAGTGCGGTCGTCAGGAGCGCGCAACAACCGCGTCAAGCAAGGTGAAGCTGGTCTCAGCCACCGCCCTTTCCGTTAATATGCGCACTCTTTTTGGGCAACGTACCCAGAGGAAAGGCCTTCAGAGGAGGTCGAAAAAAAGGGATGTTTCCGGTCGGCTAGAGGAAGTCGGCAGGAACTCAATGTCGTTTGGGCGGTCTTTTTATGTGTTCAATGTTGCGTCGCAGCATGGATAATACGCAGGCGGAAGCGAGCCCTCCCATTGGTGCGGGACTTGCTTTGACTGCCGAGAACCCCGTCGAGAGGAACGACATGTACCGTACTGATGAGGCGCCCGTGATGGGTGCCAGCCGGCCCGAGACCATGCCCGTGGCCCGAGCCGTGCCGACCGTGGTCGCACCAAACGTGAGCGCCAAGCGTCGCATCGGTCTGAGTCCGGCCGGGTTCGTCCTCAAGCGCGCGTTCGACCTGGTGAGCGTGGTCGGGCTCGTGGCACTGTTCGGCTGGCTGATGCTGATCATCGCCGTGCTCGTGCGCCTGAGCGGCGGCAAGAAGGTCATCTACGGCCACACCCGCGTCGGTCGCGACGGCAAGCTGTTCCAGTGCCTCAAGTTCCGTTCGATGGTGCTCAACTCCGACGAGGTGTTGCGCAACCTGCTCGAGACCGACCCCGACGCGCGCGCGCAGTGGGAACGCGACTTCAAGCTGAAGGACGACCCGCGCATCACCCGGATCGGCCGCTTCATCCGCAAGACCAGCCTCGACGAATTGCCGCAGCTGTGGAACGTGTTCAGGGGCGAGATGAGCATGGTCGGGCCGCGCCCGGTCGTGCAGGCCGAGCTGGAGCAGTACTACGGCGACGCGAAGCCGCACTACCTCAGCGTGCCCCCGGGCCTGACGGGGCTGTGGCAGGTCAGCGGCCGCAATGATCTCGACTACGCGACGCGCGTCGAGCTCGACAAGTCCTATGTCGAGAACTCGAACGTGTTCTACGACCTGTCCATCATGGCCCGCACCCTCAAGGTGATGGTGGCGCGCCGCGGCGCCTACTAGGCCTGCTTTCCGGACGAGAGGCCGCGGACGGCGCAGCGTCGCTGCGGCACCGCCGGGTTGCAGCGGCAGGCCGCGGGCGGCCCGTGCCGGCGGCGCAGGTCCGGCTTCAGCCCGCGCTGAACTGCCGCAGCACGGCGTCGGCGACTTGGGCGAAATCGCAGACGTGCAGATCCGGGCTCGCCGAGATCCCTTCCGCGCCCACCGGCGTCGAGATCACCGGAACGCCGGCCGCGAGCATCTCCAGCACCTTCACCTTGATGCCGGCGCCTTCCTCGAGTGGCGCCACGCCGACCGCGGCCTGCGCGAAGAAGCGCGACGGGTCTTCCACGAAGCCGGTCACGATGACGCGGTCCGAGGCGCGTGCCATCACCTCGGGCGGCGGGCCCGATCCGACGATGTACAGCGTCGCGTCCGGATGCGCGGCCGTGATCACGGGCCAATGGACATCGAGGAAGCGCAACGCGGCGCGGCTGTTCTCCGCGCGCGACATCGCGCCCCAGAACAGCACCGATTTCGCGACGATGGTCGACGCATCCCGTTTCAATCCCTGCACGAAGGGCGCGAGGGCCGGCATCTCGACCGACACGTGGCTGATCGAGTAGAGCGCGCGGATCAGGTCGGCGTCCTTCGGCGACTGCGCGACGACCTGGTTGGCACGCGTCAGCACGGCCTGTTCGTTGTCGAAGGTGGCCGGGGCGAGATAGCGGTAGAGGCTGCGGTTGCGCAGCGCCCACTGGATGAGCACGTCGGGCGCCGACACGGTGACGTGGAGGTCGGCGGGGATCCAGTCGAGGAATCCGGCGCACTCGGTGAACTCCAGCCAGACGCGGTCGTAGCGCTGGCCGGCCACCGCGCGCTGCACCGCGGCGATCGCGGCGGGCGTCAATCGCGCGGCGAAGCGCGGCGACCAGCGGCGGAAGCGGGTCAGCACGGCCAGCAGCTTGCCGAGCTTGCTGACGGAGACGGTCTCGAGCAGCCGCGCGTTGTCGGGCCACTGGGTCGGGACGTGGCGCAGCTCGGCCTCGTTGGTCACGAGCAGGACGTCCACGTCGCCTTCCGTCGCGAGGCGTTCGATGTTGCGCCATGCCGTCTTGTGGCCGGCCTCGGGCGCATTGGCCGCGGGCGTGTGCGAGCAGATGAACAGGGTTTTATCGCGTGGTTTCATGTTGTGATGTCGCGGCGAACACGGCCGTGGCCATGATCATCACGAGGAACGGGATGACTTCGATCGACTGGTAGAACGCGGACTGGACGGCCGCGGCCGCGAGCACGAACTGCGAGTAGCGGTCGGTCTTGGGGAAGCGGCGGGCCAGCCTGTAGAAACAGCCGTAGAACATGACCGTGCCGACCAGGCCGATGTTGAGGATCTGCTGCATCGGGCTCGACTCGACGATGCCGTACAGGTCGCGCAGCTCTTCCGAAGCGGAGTTGGTGATCAGGCCGAAATAGGTGCCGATGCCCACGTTGAGCCAGCTGAGCTTGTCGATCGCGTTGGTCCAGATCGCGGAGCGGGTGTCGTTGCCGTCGGACTGCGTGTCCACCGAACTGGTCAGGCGATCGACGAGCGAGATGGTGCTGCTGTCGATCATCGTGGACAGCACGAACAACAGCGCCAGCGTGACCCCCAGCACCACGACCGAACGCACGAACTGGCGTCGGTCGGTGAACATCGACAGTCCGAACGCGGCGAACAGGATCAGCATCCCGCTGCGCGAGAACGAACCGAACGTCGCGGCCACCAGGAACACCATCGGCAGCAGCGCGAGGCGCCTGCCGTTCAACGCGGCGACGTAGCAATTGCACGCGGCGATCGCGATGACCAGCGGGTAGTGCAGGTAGCTGGCGGTAAGCGACGGCGGGCGGATGACGTCGAACAGATTCGTGTAGCCGGGCAGCTCGAACGGAAAGATCAAGACCTGCTGCAGGATGCCCACGACGGCCAGCAGGCACGCGATCAGGGTTGACGACCAGAAGCAGATCGCGAAATCGAGCGTGGGGCGGCGCAACTGCTGGACCGCGAAGGCCAGCAGCAGCCAGGTGAACACCAGCACGAGGATGTACTGGAAGCCCACTGCGTCGTGGATCACCGGCGTCACGAACATCGAGACGACCGACAGGAAGATGACCCAGCCGAAGTCCGCCGCGGGGCCGCGCAGCGGCAGCCAGCGGCGCCCCGGGTCGACGCGGCGGCTGCGGTACTCGATCCACAGCAACGGGCCGCAGATGAAGAACAACTGCACCACGTACGCGACCGACCGATCAAGGACGGCCTCGATGATGCCCCGCGTGCCCGCGGCCGCGATGGCGACCGCGAACAGCACCGAATTGCTTCGGCGCAGGGCGATCTCCCTGGCGGTCAAGGCGGTGGCGGGGCTCATGGGAAACGAAGCGATGGCAGGCGGCATGGCGGCTCCGCGCGCGTCAGATGCCGAACAGGATCAGCATGACGGCGAAGACCCCGGCGTCGCGTGGCCGGCGTCGACATTGCCGCGCGTGCATCGCCAGCCACAGGCGGTCCTGCCAGCGGAAGCGTTCGAGCCGCCGGTGCACGGGATTGTCGTCGAGACCGAGCGCCGCGATGATCCGCAAGGACTGCGTGCGCAGCCAGCCCGATCGCAGCATGGCCAGGCGTCGACGCGCGGCGCCCAGGCCCGAATTGGCGCCGATCACGTTGGCCCGGGTCTGGCGGTAGCGGACGCGATGCGCCGGATCCATCGTCCACGCGTGCCCGTGGGTGCGCGCCCAGGCGTAGAGCAGCCAGTCGTGGAACTCGACGGCCTTCAGCGCCGGACCCGCGCCGCGCACGAAGTCCGCGAAGCGCCTGCCGCCGGCCGCGCGGAAGACGTAGGTGCAGCCCTGCGAGGCCGTCTCGAAGAGGTGGTCGAAACGACGCTCCGGAAAGTCCTTGCGCAAGGCCTTGGTCCGGCCATCGGGCCAGAAAGCCAGCGTGTTGCAGGAGTAGAACTCCGCGCCCGTCCGATCCAGTTCGCCGATCGCGCGCGCCAGGTGGTCGGGTTCCCAGATGTCGTCCTGGTCGGAGAAGGCCATGAAGTCGGCATCGCTCGTATCGATCGCGGCCAGCAGGGCGAAGAAGTTCTGCGACGCGGAACGCTTGGGCGGATCGTGCCGCAGGATGGTCAGCGCCGCCGCGTTGGCCGTTGCCATGGCCTGCGCGAGCGCCAGGGTCTGGTCGGACGAGCCGTCGTCGCCGATCGCGACGCGCACGCGCACGCCGGTCTGCGACAGGATGGATTGAAGCTGCTGCTCGATGACGGCGGCGCCGTTGTAGGTCGCCATCAGCACGAGCACGCAAGGGAGCGCGGCGGCGCCGTCGCGGATGCCGGGCAGTGGACGGGATTCGGGGTTCGACATGCGTGGGGACCTCAGGCCGCGACGGCGACGGTGGACGGACGGCGCGCCAGGTGGCGCCAACCTGCGAAGCCGGCGAACGCCGTCGCGAGGACGAGCAGCACCAGGGGCAGCGCGATGGCCGCACGGTTGGCCACCGCCCAGGCCGTGACGATGAGCGCCGGGCACGCCAGGGCGAACGGCCACGCGATCGCTTCCTTCAGGTAGGCGCCCAGGACCTGGCCGCCGCCCAGCGTCGCGGGCAGGGCGAAGAGCGCGGTGAGCGTGGCCCCGACCGCGGCCGCCACCGCCAGCGAGATGCCCACGGCGGACGCGCCGTACAGCCGTCCGAAATAGAGGCTGCAGCCCGTCGCCAATGCCGCCTCGATGGCGGGCAGCCAGAAGATGCGAGCCTGCTTGCCGACCGCGATGACGAACACGGAGAACGGGCTTTGAAGGTTGCGCAGCACGTTGGCCAGCGTCAGCCACAGCACGAACGGCAGCGCCTCCGAGGCGCGCCGTGCGCCGACCCAGGCCTGCAGGAACGGCGGGGCCAGGACGATCAGCCACGCGGCGCCCAGCATCAGCAGCCCGCTGCAGACGAAGGAAAAGCGGCGCAGCTCGGCATGGAATGCGGGCGTGTCGTGCGTGCTGCCGTAGCGCGCGGCGACCGACTGGGTCATCGGCGTGATGAGCGCGTTGAAGATGCCGATGAGGAACGTGAGGAACGTGTTGGCGAGCGAGAACCCGGCGACGGCGGCATAGTCGACCGCGCCCACGATCGACGTCGGCGCCGCCACGAGCAGCAGGGAGACGACGGCCCAGACGGACAGGCTCAGCGAGTAGCGCAGGAACGCGCGACCATGGCCGGGCATGGCGTCGGTCGCGGCGGCCGCCGGCTGCGCGTGGAACGGATCGGCGCGGCGGAAGTACAGCGCCTGGCCGATGGCGGCCAGGATCATCGCCACGAGATACGCGACGGACATCGCCAGAAGCGCCCGCGTGGCGAAGGCCAGCGCGATGGCCGAGATCGCCACGAACGCGCGCGACAGCAACTGCATCAGCGCGTTGCGGTCGTTGCGCTGCACGCCGACGAAGGCCGCTCCGAACAGCGAGAACGGCAGCGCGATGGCGTTGGCCAGGCACAGCACGAACATGACGGCGCGCCCGGTGGGCAGCATGTCGGCCGACATCGAGCCGAAGACGTCCTGCAGCCGCCAGGCCACCAGGCTGAAGATCGCGAAGGCCACCAGGCTGACGATGGCCAGCTGGCCGATCGCCTGGCGCAGCAGCCGGCCCTGCTGTTCGGCCGTGCGCTGGGTCGTGCCGACCGCGATGAAGCGGCTGAGCGACGTCTGGAAGCCGAGGCCGATGAAGTTGTAGTAGTTCGCGAGCGGGAACAGCAGCATCCACAGCGCGAAGTCGTCGGCGTGCAGCGTGCGCACCAGGAAATACGGCAGGATCAGCGTGAGGATCGATGCCGAGGCGCCGGTGGCGATGTTGGCCAGTCCATTCGTCAGCAGTCGCTTGTGCGCGGGCGCTTGCGGACTCATCATTCGAACCATGGACGGTAGGTGGCGCGCGGCTCGAGATGGCGCTGGCGTTCCCCGATCTTGCGGGCGGGGATGCCGCCCACGATGGCGAAGGCCTCGACGTCCTTCGTGACGACGCTGCCGGCGGCGACCACGCAGCCCTGGCCCAGCGTGACGCCGGGCAGGATCGTCGCGCCGCTCGCGATCCAGGCGAAGTCTTCGATGGTGACCGGACGCGGACGCTCGGCGTGGCGCGGCGAGTCGGGGTCGTGGTCCAGCGTCCAGATGCGCACGTTCGGGGCGATGTCCACGTAGTCGCCGATGCGCAGCTCGGCGCCGCGTCCGTCGAGGATCGTGCCGGAGTTGACGATGCTGCCGCGGCCGATCGTGATCCGGAACCCGCGGCAGGTGACGCCCAGCAGCACCGAGGCCGTCGCGTCGACCTGGAAGAACAGCCGGTAGACCGGAAGCCGGAGCGCATGGAAAGGAACGCGCGCCGCGACATGGTTCAGCACGTAGAGGGCCAAGCCGCGCACGGGTTCGAACAACCTTCCCCAGCGTGCGACCTGCTGCGACTTGTCCATGTTCTTTTCTTTGGCGGGATGAGAGGTTCGGGTTCGGGGAAATGCGCGTCGCGAGTCGTCGCCCGGGCGATGGTCGACTCGCGCGAGGCAGCCGACGGCGGCTGCCGGCAGTCCAGGTCGCCTGACCGGTGCGGTCGGCGCGCCTGGCGGACGGCTCAGCGATTCAGCGGAATCTTGCCCTTGGCGATTTCCTGGCGCCAGTGGTTCAACAGGTCCGCGAACATCTGGCGTGCCGGGATCTCGGGCTTCCAGTCGATGGCCGAACGGATCTTGGTGTTGTCGAACATCTGGTAGTCGGCGTCGATCGGACGCAGGCGATCCGTGTCCGTGACCACCTTGATGTCGTTGCGCGTGCTCATGCCCAGCAGGATCTCGATGACCTGGGGCAACTGGTACGCCTCTTCGCCGGCGATGTTGAAGTAGTCGCCGCACGGGATCTTCTTCTGCTCGCTCGCCTGCATCAGCAGCACGTAGGCGCGCACCGCGTCGCGGGCGTCCTGGAACGTGCGCGTGCTGGCCAGGTTGCCCACGCGCACTTCCGGCGACTGCAGGCCGGCCTCGATCAGGGCGATCTGCTTGGCCACCGTGCTCTCGAAGAACACGTCGCTGCGGCGCGGCCCGGAGTGCGTGCCCATGCGCGTGATGAAGGTGCGCATGCCGTAGGCCTCGCCGTAGAAGCGGCCCAGGTAGTCGGTGCCGATCTTGCCGATGCTGTACGGGCTGGCGCCGTGGAACGGGGTGTCCTCGGCCAGCGCCTCGCCGGGCTTCGCGCGGCCGTAGACCTCGCTGGACGAGCAGACGTGGATCACCGGGTCGTAGCCATCCTGCTCGCGCAGCTGGCGGATATTCTCGAGCAGGTTCGCGGTGCCGATGATGTTGGTCTGCAGCGTCTCGATCGGGATGTTGAACGAGGTCTTCGGATAGGACTGCGCGGCCAGATGCGAGATGAAGTCGGGGCGCGTGTCGCGCAGCATCCGCGCCATCGCGGCGTAGTCGTTCAGGTCGGCGTAGTAGACACCGATGCGATCCTTGTTGTTGATGCGCGTGTTGAGGTGGTACAGGTTGTCCATCGGCTCTTGCCAACGCATCATCCCGACGATCTCGTAGTCGGTGCTCTCCAGCAGGTAGTCGGCGAGTTGCGAACCCACCTGTCCGGTGATGCCCGTGATGAGGATCTTCTTTTTCATTGGTGCTCCAGGAGTTCAGGTCTGCGGCGGCAGCTCGATGCGGGCCGCTTCGCGCAAGGGACGGGCCGGGCGTCCCAGCAGCCGACCCAGGACGGTCGAGGTCATGGCGATGACGCGCGGGCGCTTCTCGAAGAAGTCGTCAGCGGGTTCGATGCGCTTCGTCTTGAGGGTGGGCAGCGATTCCTGCCGGAGGATGTCGGCGAACTCGAGGCGCGAAAGCACTTGCGGGCCGGCGAAGTTCACGACGGACTCGGGCACGGCGTCCCATCCGGCGGCCAGCGCCAGCGCGCCTTCGACCACGTCCTCGCGGTGCACGATGGCACGGTAGAACGGATGGAACAGCTCGGCCTCCTCGCCGCGCTGCGCGCAGCCGGCGAGGTACCTGGTGAACTTGTCCTCGCGCGAGAACACGTACGACAGCCGGATGCTCTTGAAGCCGGGGTTGCCGAGGAACTGCTTTTCGACGGCGTGCTTCATCACCGCATATTCGCCGGCGGGCGTGCACGCCGACGTCTCGTCGAACGGCACTTCACGCTGGCCGTAGACGGTGTCGCTCGAGAAGAAGACGACCCGTGCGCCCTGGTCGAGGAGGCGCTGGATGAACGCGGAGGTGCCGATGACGTTCACCGACCACGCGAAATCGTGCTTCGAGGCGCAGATGTCGGGCGAGGAGATGGCGGCCGTCAGCAGGCACACGTCGCCCGGACGGACGGCGCCCATGTCGAACTTCTCCGGCTGGCCGAGGTCCAGCGCGAGCAGGCCGTCGCCGCCGCTGGACGACGTGCCGCGGACATCGAAGCGGGTTTCGGTCGCGGCCATCAGGCGCTTGCCGATGTAGCCGCGAGCGCCCACGACCAGCAAGCGGTCGCGGGTCGGAATGCCATCGGCGTTGGAGTGGGTCATCGAGTTCTCGCTGCTTGTGTTGTCGGCCATCGGCGCTCAGCGGCGTGCCGTCGCCGGGTCCATGGCCCAACTCTGCGCACCCTGGGGCGTGAAATGGAAGTTCATCACGTGGCCGGGGCCGCGTTCGAGTTCGCGGATCACGCGCATGCGCCTGGCGGGCGGCACGAAGAACATCATGAAGCCGCCGCCGCCCGCGCCGGAGATCTTGCCGGCCAGCGCGCCGGCGGCGATCGCCCGCTCGTAGGTCTGGTCGATCTCGGGGCTGCTGACCTTGGAGGCGGTGCGCTTCTTCGCGGCCCAGGACCGGCTCAGGATCTCCGCGTAGCCGGCGAGGTCGCCGCGCAGGATCGCTTCCTTCATGGACAGCGAATCGGCCTTGAGCGCGTGCATCGCGTCGACCGACGAGACGTTGCGCGCCTTGGTGTTGTCGATCTGCTGCTGGATGATGTGCGCCGACTCGCGCGACTGCCCGGTGTAGTACAGGACGGTGGACGCCTCGAGCTCGTTGACGACCCATTCCTTCATGCGCAGCGGGTTCACCAGCACGCGGTCG
>FSXQ01002102.1_pt1 | contig 10931 bp, 8 predicted proteins | sample 1638011 | NCBI WGS metagenome assembly FSXQ01 (sample SAMEA3914789, study PRJEB12502) | metagenome | biome: forest; material: soil | place: Canada | collected 2011-07-03 | depth 0.3 m | reverse complement strand
TGGTGACGATCGAGGGCGAGCGCGACGACATCTGCGCGATCGGCCAGACGCTGGCCGCGCAGGATCTCGCGACCAGCCTGCGGCCCTACATGCGCACGCACTACGTGCAATCCAACGTGGGCCACTACGGCGTGTTCAGCGGCAAGCGCTGGCAGAACCAGATCTATCCGATCGTGCGGGATGTGATCGGCGTTTCGGGGTGAGGGCTCGGCGCCAAGCGCGCGGTGGCGTCCCGGTGTGCAAGCTAGTGCTCGAAGCCCGTCAATATCCGAACGGTCCGCGGCATCGCTGCAAGTTCAGAGTGCACCAGGGCGTATCCTGACCGACTTGATGATGGCGTCCCAGACCTCGAGCGATTGAGCTTCCGTCAATGATGCATCACGGTATCCATCCTTTACCTGACCACCCATCGTCATGTCGATGGCGATCAACGGCTGTGCAAAGGTCGACGGTGCGCTCAACACTGTTTCGGCCGTGAAGCTGCGCACGACCTTGTCGTGATCCTTGCCGACTTCGAGGATCTCCTCGGCGGCACGACCCGCGACGGCAATCTTGTCCTTGCGCAGTGTGTCCGAATGGGCGACGAACTTCGACAGGAGATCGGACTTGGCGGCGACGCGCGCGAACAGGCCGCCGTCGCTCTTGGCGACGACCGAGTTCATGTCGATGCTGATCACGACATCGGGATATTGCGCGCTCTGGAACGAGGGGTGCAGTATCTCGGCGTTTGCGCTGCATCGACGACGATAGGCCCGAGACACGCGCCCCGTCCCGCCGAAGATGCCGACTTCGCGTAGCTGCTTGCGCCGGCTATCCTGATGAGGCTGGATGCCGGGATCGAGAGATCGACGGTGCGAAAGTTCTTGTCGAGCCCGTAGTAGAACTGGGCATAGGTTGCGGCGGTCGGCGTGAACGCTTCAGGAATGTCCACGAGATATCGGCCGCTGCAGATGGTCGTCACCTTTGCAAGCGAGTCGGGCAAGGGCATGGCAGCCCTCCCGGATGAATCGTTGCATCCGGCGAGCAGGCCAAGGACCGAGGCTAGCGTGATCGACCACAGAAACCGCACAGCGCTGCCCTCGGACCTCATTTTCAAGAATGTCAATCCAGCATTCCCGTAGCGCCAGGTCCAGCCCCGCATCGAACGCGGCCTTCGACGATCAGACGGCTCCTGGACGAACGCGAATCGATTTGATGACGGCATCCCAAAGTGCAATGCTGTCTTTCTCGGACATACCGGGATCGACGTAGTCGCCGCCCGGCACTTGGCCGCCCAAGGTCATGTCGACGTGAATATGCGGCTCGGCGAACGTCGACGGCTTGAGCAGCACGGTTTCGGCGTCGAACTGGCGCACGACCTTGTCGTGATCCTTGGCCGCAGACACCAATTCCTCCGCCGCGCGATCGGCAATCATCGTCTTGCCCTTGCGCAGCGTCGACCCCGTTGCGCCGAGTGCGGCCAGGTCTCCAGCCTTGCTGTCGACGCGGTGCAGCAGGCCGCCGTCGCCCGTGGCGATCATCGAGTTGATGGCGATGCCCATCCTCAGGGACGGGAGGCGACTGCTGCGCATCGCGATCGTGAAATCCTCGCCGTCCTGGCCGGCGTCGATGGCCATGCCACCGAGACACGTCCCTTTGCCGGCGCGTGAAGGATCATCGAAAGCCGAGATGCGACTGATCAGGTCGATCAGTTTCGCCTCGATATCGGCGGGGCGATCATGGCCATAGACCTGGCGTGTCACCCTTGCGATCGACTGACCTCGCATGAAGATGATTTCGGCGCGAAAGAATCCCTTCATGAACGGCTCTTCGTGGGCGACGATCAGCACGCTTTGCTCGTCGAGCTTCCGGGTGGAAGCCAGGAGGTTGTGCGATGGCGTACCTTCCGCATACTCCTGCGACAGGGTCGCGATTCGACTGGCGACCGCCGCATCGAAATCATGTCGTGTCGCCCTGCGTTTGATCGGTTCGAACTTGGCGGTCTTGAAGTCACGCCCCAGGCCGTAGTAGAGCTCGACGTCGCCGTCGGGTTCGACATCGTCGGGCAGGTCGACGAGCAGGCGCCCGACACAAACAGTATGCAGAGAGGGCAGTGGATCGGAGTTGGACACGTCGTGGCTTTGCAAGGAATGGAATGCCGCGATCGACGCGACGGCTGCGACAACCGCGATGACGGCGATGGTTCGCGTACTGACGAACTTCATGCGGGCTTCTTGGCAGCGCCTGCGATCTTCGTGATCGAATACAACGCGGCTCTTTGCGCGGTCGCGTCCTGGTACGCCGGCTCGTGCCCGAAACCGGTCAACTTGAACTGTTGACGGATAGCGGCGCCGCCCTGCTTGAGCGGGGCCGCACCCGAACTCTGCGGAACCGTTCCGTCGCCTGCGCCGTCCTGCATGTCACCGTGTAGTTCCCAGTAGCTCGTCTGATAGACGTAGGCGTTGCCCGACAAATCCGAACCGACTTCGGTCGTGCCGCCCACGTAGCTCGGATTCGTGCCGTCCATGCGAACTTGCGACGGCGCCATGGACAGGACGCTCGCCATCGATGGCGGCGCCTTCGCGTCCGGAGCAATGCCGCGTGCGATCGTCCATCGCATGTTCTCGAAGCTCTTCTGCTTGGGATCGGCACCATAGAAGCTGTAGGTGTTCGGATGGTAGAACTTGGCGAGCCTCTCATGGAAGGCAGACGCCTGGGCCAGGTTCTTCGAATAGTCGTCCCAGTTGATCGGTTGACCGCCCTGCGGAGCCAGCCATTCGTCCTTGATGAGCCCCCACCACTTGTCACGTACGGCGTAGATTTCGGCGTAGGGGTCGCAGATTTCCGGATCGCTGCCCGCCTTCGGAAGGCTCAGTTCCTGCTGGCCTCCCTGCGCCTGCACGCGTAGCCAATGCGCACCGTAGCGCTGCGAGGGCAGCAATTGCAAGGCGCCGGGCGCTTGCGCGAAGACGGCCGTCACCTCCTGGCCGTTGCTGCCGATCACCAGTCCCGCGCCGAAGTCTTCTTCGCGCATACCGAGTTTGCAACGACGGTACGCGACCGCAGCGCCGACGGCAGGCATGACGCCATGCACGATGCCGGCGATGCGGCTGGACATGTCCGGCAGCTTGGCGCAGGCGCGAGCGACGAGACCGCCCATCGAATGAGTGACAAGCACGACCTGTTCGCAGCGGTACTGGCCCTTGTTGTACGAGCGGATGATCTCGACGATCTTCCTGCCCAGTGCCGCTGCTGCCTTGTCGTTGCTGGCGAGCCAGTTGTATCCCACGGCGTGGACGGGCGAATGGAACTTGCCGCGTGCGATCAGGTCGTCCGTCATGATCGACGTGAACGGCAGGCGTTCCGCATGGAAAGGTTGTCCCTTCATGCCCATCCTGATGCCCGGGAACAGCTTGGGTTCGGCGTTGGGGGCGGGCGGCGCGCTGATCGTCGCTTCGTCCTGGTAGTAGTCTGGCCACCTGGCGGGATTGCGCTGCGCCGGATTGAGCTGCTGCTCCAGCCAGAGCAGGAACGAGTGATAGGAACCTTCGCCCACGGTGCCCCAGCCGCGTTCCTTGTAGACCTCCTTGGACGTGACCGACCCGACGACCTCCGAAGGCAGCGCTCCGCCGTCGTCGACCTCGCAGCGGTCTGGATGCAGCATCTTCTGGCGTTCGCCAGGTCCCTTGGACGCAATGCTTCGCAGCAGTCCGATGGGTTTGCCGAGCGTGGCGTCCAGGCGCCATACGGCCACGCCGTCCTTGATCGACCGCAGGTTGGAGCCCATGATGCCCGGCACGAAAATGATCGGCAGGACGTTGAATGGGCCCGTGACGAGCTTGACGGTGTCCATGAGGGACGTATGCGTCAGCGACCAATCGAACGTGGGCGTGCCGCTCTTGTCGGGCCTGGCGATCTGCGATCGCGGAGCAAATGGTGGAACTGCGCTCATGCACCGCCTCCTGATACGCGGCCGACGACCCGGATCTTCAATCGATCGGGACTGAAGCCCTGGCGCAGCGGAATCTTGCCGTCGTGATCGCTGACGACAAGCATGGAATCTCCGTTCGGATCGACGATCTCGACTCGCAGATTGGCGAGCGCATCGCCAGCCGCGTCGACGAGCTGGAACTGCTCGTCGAATTTCAACGTGCCTCTCGGCAACGTCGGCAATTGCGTAGGCGCGTTGCTCGGACTCGTGAAGCTCTTCATTGCCGCCTGCACCGTGATGGTTCCCGGACACATCACCGTGACATTTCCGCCCTCGATGACGATGCTGGCCCCACCCGCGGTCGACAGCGTGATCTTCTTGGCCGATGCCCAGTCGATGTTGGCGCTCTGGCTCTGGATCCTCAAGTCGTTGAGCGCGGCGACCTGCAGCGTTCCGGCCTGCGATTGAACGTCGATGTCGCCTGCTCCGGCGATCATCGTGAGGCCCGTGCCGGCGGCCGTGTCACCGGCCTTGATCGCGCCGCCGAGCAAGCCGATGGCCTGGCCCGTGTGCAGGCGCATTGCACCGCCGACCGCGACGTCGGTGTCCTGCCCGCTCGCGAACTGCACGTTCTCTTCGCTGACGAACGCCGTGTCCTGGCCCGACACCATCGCAAGGCCGGCGCGCGCGCTGACGTTGATGACGGCGTCGGTGCCGTGCGGCACGTTGCCGGCGCCGGTGGACGTGGACTTGCTGCTCGCGTCGGCTTGGGCGCCATCGAGCGCCTTGCCCGACACCATGCCGCTGGTCTGCGTGAGCCACGCGGCGATCGGGGAAGCCTTGTCGTCGAGGGCGCTCTGGTTTGCCTTCATGGTTCCGACGACGCCGGACAGCTGCACCGTCTGGTGCGTCTGCGCCGCGCCGTTGAACGCAGTGGCCATTGCGTTCCATTGTTTGGCCAAAGCGATGCCGGCCGCGTTGTCGCCCGCCGGATCGGCGGCCGACACGCCGTACGTGGAGAGCAGCACGCCCTGGCCGCCGCGCACCGCGCCATACGCGTCGGTACGCAACTCGAAGCCCACGCCGCGGAAGCTGCCGCGATGGTTGTCGGCCTGGTGGATCAGGTGGCCCAGGTTCAGCTGCGTGGCGTGCTGCGTCGTCGCGAGCTGCACCCGCAACTGCGCGGCGCTGTCGTCGAACACGAGTTGGTTGAAACCCTCGCCGCCGAACTCCTTGGTCTTGTAGCCGGAGAGCGCCGCGGCGTTGCGCTGGCCGCCCTGGTCGAGTTCGCCCGCGCTGCCGCCGTGCCACGCGGGGCTGTTGCCGCCGCTGAGGTTGCCTTGCGCGCCCGGGCTCGCATCGCTGCTTTGCGTGTAGACGCTCACGTCGACGTCCTGCGCGTCGCCGCCGCCCGGCGTGACGGCCGCGCCGCCTTCGCCACGGCCGTTGTACAGGCTGCACATCACGTATGGGCGCTCGATGTCGTCGTCGAAGAAGCCGACGAGCACCTCGTGGCCGATGCGCGGAATGAACGACATGCCCGTGCCATTGCCGGCCAGCGGCTGCTGCACGCGCACCCAGGTGCTGGCGGGCGCGCCCTGGTCGTCGGCGTCCTGGAACTCGTAGCGGATGCGGATCCGGCCGAGGGCGTCGACGTGCACTTCCTGGTTTCCTTGCGGCGCGGTGCTGCCGTCCGGGCCGACGACGGTGGCGATCAGCGGGCCGGCCACGCGCGGGCGCGCGCAGGTGCGCGCGCCCGACTCGTCGACGCGCAGCGGGCGCCACGGCACGCTTGCGCGCAGCGCTTCGAAGCTGTTGGCGTAGCCGCGGTCGGAGGCGCGCCCGCGCAACGCGTCGTCGAGCCAGTGCGGCAGCACGGCGGCGCCGCTCTCGCCGGCCTTCGCCTTGCGCGTGAGCGTGTCGCTCAGGTCCTTGGGCAGGTTGTTCACGCCCACGTGCGTGACGCGCGTGAGCAGGAAGCGCTTGTCCTTGTCGGGGGAGATCGCGTCCAGCATGTCGAGCATCGACTCGGCCAGCGTGAACGTGGTGCCGGCGTCGAAGCTGCGCACCACGCCGCGGCCGATCCAGCGCTTGTGGCGCGCCTCGAGCGCCTGCTGCTTCAGGCGCAGCGAGCGCTCGGCCTGGGCGGGGTCCGACCAGGCGTAGCCCTGCGTGCTGTCGTAGTCTTCGAGCCAGAGCGCGTTGTCGCCACCGACGGCGCCGACGGTGGGCACCGCTGCGCTGATCACCTGGCCGCTCTTGTAGTCGTAGCTCACGGCGCTGAGCGTGGCCACCGGCTGGCCGCGCACGCCGCCGAAGACCTGGATCGTGTCCTGTTCTTCCTGCACGCCGTCGCGGTGGAAGCGGATGCCCGCGCCGCCGAGCGCGCTGGCCGACGCGACGTTCTCGGGGCAACTGTCGGCCGCGGTGGTGTCGGCGAAGAAGACGACGATGGGGCCGACGGCACCGTCTTCGGCCTCCTCGAAGCGGTAGCCGACGCCTTCCTCGGCCAGCAGCCGGCCGACGAAATCGAGATCGCTCTCGCGGTACTGCACGCAGTAGCTGCGCACGCCGCCTTCGGTGGCCTCGGATAGCAACTGGCCGACGCAGGGCGACCAGCGCCAGCTGCCGTAGGCGGCGTAGTCGCCGAGGGTGGCCTCGACGATGGCGATGACGGTCTGCTCCTGCCAGACGCGGCTGCGCAGCGTCTGCGCGAGAAAGCCGAGCCAGGGCTGCACGACGAGGCGATAGCGCGCGAAGCCGCCGTCGCTGTCTTCGGCCTGTGCCTGCGCCACCATGCCGCTGCGTCGATGTTCGCTGCCATCGGCCAGCACGGTGACGAGCGTGACCGGTTGCGCGAGCATCGCATCCAGGTCGAGGTCGACCTGCTCGTGCAGCGCGACCACCTCCATGCGCCACGGCTGGCTCAGCGCCTCCTCGAGGACGAAGGCCTCTACGTGAAGTCCGTCGAGTTCGCCCTCGCCCTCGATCCGGTACAGGCGCGTGGTGCCATCGAGCAGGCTGCCCAGCAGATTGCCGAGACCGTTCTCGAGCTGCCCGATGGCATCGGACGCACGCGACACCAGCGTGTCGAGTGCATCAACCGCGCTGGCCACTGCCGGCTCCGTCGCTGCGCGATGTCTTGGGCGCGCGCGCCGCGGGACATGCGTCTACCTTGCCCCAATGGCCGTCGCAGGCCCGGTTGCGGCATTGGCGCGCCTCCACGAGATCGCCGTTGGACGAGCACTGGTGAACCTGGTTGGTGATGTTGGCCGGCGTCGCCTCGGTGACGACGGCGGGCGCCGGCGCGGCCGCGGCGGGCTTGGCGCCGCGCTTGTCGAGGCGGGCGATGATGGCCGCGACGAGTTCGGTGTCGGCGTCGTCCTCGGCCCGGCGCGCCTTGTGGCCGGCGGGCGCCTTCGCGTCGGCATGGGCGGTGGCGGGCCTGGCCGAAGCGACAACCTGGGCCTTGGCGCCGGGGTCGACCTTGGCGTGCGCCTTGTCCTTTCGGGCGGGCACCGCGGCTGGCGCCGCGTGCGCGGGCGGCGTCGGCGAGTAGATGTCGCGCAACGCGAGCTTGTCCAGGGGATTGACTTGCGGCTGCGAAGCAGCGAGGGGCTGGGCCTGCGCGACGGCCGCCGCGGCGGATACCACCTCCGGTACCGACGCGGCCGCGAGTTCGATGTGCGCGACGGCGGCCGACGCCGCGGAGGCGGCGAGCGGCGCCGAGGCCGCCGCGGCCAGCGCGACGGACGCGGGATGCTCCACCGCTGTCACTGGAATGACACGGGAGGGGGGTGTCGCGGCGATGTTGGCCGACGCATCGTCGAACGGACCGAACGCGAAGAACGCGCCGATGCCGGCGAACACCACGACGGCCAGCGCCGCGATGCCCAATTTCCTGCGCGCAGGCTGACTCCCGGCCGATACCGAACCCGGTATCTTCCCGTCGCGCTCGAGCGATGCGAGCATGCGCGTCTGCGAATTCTTGTCCGGGGCGCCGCCTGCGGGAGGACTCAACAGGCTCGGACGGCCGGATACGGCCCTGGGTGTCTTGTTATCGGATGATTCCATGTCGGAATTCTGTTCTCCCTCGCGAGACCCGCTCCCTGGCGGACACGGGCCTGCGATTTGATTCTATGGGCATTCATCGCAGCCATACCCCACCAGAAAGTGGGATTGCAACGGCGCCAGAGTCATCAACAATGGCACCCCTGCCTCCTGCGTGGAGGCTGCGCGACTGCACGACTCGTCCTCATGTTATTTGGTGTCTTTTTGTATTTTTTGTTGGTCGTTGCAGTACTGGCCCTGGTATGCCTGCCGCCGCTGCGTGAGCGTGCCGCCGCTGGCGTCACCGGCTTGTGGCGACGCGGCCGCGCGCGCGGCGCCGCGTGGCGCCGCGCCGGCACGCTGCAGGCCGCGCGGCAGACGGAATCCGCGCACGACACCGGCCAGCGCTTCGTGCACGCATTGCACCGCCACGGACTCGCGCTCACGGCGGCCGCGGTCGTCATCGTCGCCTTGCCGCTGGGCGCGGCGCTGCTGCGCGGCGCGTTTCGCGTGGACAGCTTCGACCCGAGCGCGAGCCACGCCGTCGACGAACGCGTGGCCGAACTGCTGAAGGGGGAAGGCCTGGTGCCGCCGCCGCCCTTGCCGCCCGAGGTCTTCATGACCACCGAGGTCGAGGAGTGGCAGCCGCTCGCGCGCAGCGCGAGCCGCCAGTGGGATCTGCTCGACGAGGCTTTCCGCCAGCGCTTGCTGCTCAGCTTCAAGCTCGTTCACGAGCAGTACGGCTACGACATGGTGCTGATCGAGGGCTATCGCAGCCCGCAACGCCAGGCGGCGTTGGCCGCGCTGGGGCCGTCGGTCACGCGCGCCGGTCCGTTCGAGAGCTATCACCAGTTCGGGCTCGCCGCCGACTGCGCGTTCCTGCGCGATGGCCGCATCGTGATCTCGGAAAAAGATCCATGGGCGATGGCCGGCTACGAACACTACGGCCAGGTCGCCCGCTCGCTGGGCCTCGTGTGGGGCGGCGACTGGCATGGCCTGCGCGACCTCGGCCACGTCGAACTCCATCGTCCGCGCGCAGTTTCAACGGGTAGTGATAATCGCGCCACAGAACTTCCGTCGAGCCATTGAGCTCGACAGGGGTCGCAAGAATATTCAGGGGAGAACCATGTCGAAACCTTTCATCGTGGTCGGTGACAAGACCGACCACGGCGGCACCGTCATCGCGGGCTCGCCCGTCACCGACGCAGCGGGCAAGGCCATCGCGCGCGTGGGCGACAAGGTGAGCTGTCCCAAGCACGGCCACGGCGGCACCACCGTGATCGCGAGTGGCGATCCCACCTGCGTGATCGACGGCCAGCCGGCCGCGCGCCACGGCGACAAGACCGCCTGCGGCGCGATCCTGCTCTCGACGCAGGCCGTGTCGACCGACTGACGCCGCGCCGTTGCAGCCGTTCCCGCCCCTCCGTTCCGGTCCGTCGCATCGATGGCCTGCGCGGAGCGCATCGCGATCGAACCGCGCCGGGCGGCCATGAAGCCGCTGCTCAAAGGCGCCGCGCTGTTCGTGGCCGTGGCGTGTCTCGTGTGGATCGCCGTGCTGTGGCGGTGGCGGGTCACGCGGCACGACCTGGACGCGGGCGACATCGTTCTCTACCTCGCGATCCTGCCCATCGTCGTCTTCGGCCTGGTGCTCGCGGCGCGCTGGGCCGTGCGCGGCGCGCTCGAGAAACAGGACGCGAGGTCCGCCGTGGTCGCGGGCGCGCCTCGAGCCGGGGCTGCCGCGGCCAAGCCTGGCGAAGCCGAGCGGCCCGCGTGGTCATGGCATCTGCTGGGCGCGTGGGCGCATACGGCCGGGGGTTCCAGTGTCGACGAGCTGCTCGAGGCGATCGAGGCCGGCAAGCCGCGGCCGCGTCCCGATGCGACGCTGCATGACGACGAGGGCTTGCCCGTGATGACGGCGCGCATCGCCGAGCTCGACGCCAACGGCGTCGAGACGGCCCTGCAACGAAGCGCCGCGGCGATGGCGACCGCACTCGACGGCCAGTCGCCCACGCCCGCTCCCGCGCGCGCGATCCGTGCACTCGCGAGCCTGTCGCCGTTGATCGACGAACTCGCGCAATCGCTGCTGACCTGGGCCCACCAGTGGGACGAGGCCGCGGCGCTCGCCGCCAAGGGCGATGGCGTGGCACCGCCGCCCGACAGCGCCCGCATCGTGCGCGTGCTCGCGGCCTGGCCCGCCGACTGGGACGACGCGACCTGCTCCGGCGCCCAGGCCTGGCTGGCGGAGCGCCTGTGCGATCCGCTCGCCGACGTGCTGCCGCTCGCGCGCTGGACGATCCGCAGCCAGCGCATGTCGGGCACCGAACTGCTGTCGGCCGCGGAACGAACGCTGGACGTGCTCCAACGCCAGGGGCGCGACGATCCGGTGGTGCTGATGGCCTGCCACAGCGATCTCGACGCGGCCGGCATCCGCCGTCTTGAAGGCGACCAGCGCCTGTTCCACTCCGCGCGCCGGCCCAAGGTGGCGATGGCGGGCGAGGGCGCCGCGGTGCTGGTGCTGTCGGCGCTCGACTGGCCGGCCGACGCGGCGATCGACGCCGAGCGCGTGCGCTTCAACAGCCCCGCCATCGTGCGTCGCACGGAGTCGATCGAGGCCGCGGGCCGCACGTCGTCCGACGACGTCGTGCGCCTGGTCGACCACGGCCTGGCCGGCGCCGGCCTCGCGGGCTCGACGGTGGCCAAGCTCGCCAGCGACGCCGACCAGCACACCGCCCGCGCCACCGAACTCTTCGCCGTCACGCTCGCCTTGCTGCCCGGCCTCGACGCGAACGAAGACTTGCGCCTGGCCGGCACCATCGCGGGCCGCCTCGAAGCAGTGGCGCCCTTGCTGACGCTGGCGGTCGCGGCCACGCAGGCGCGCGAGTCGGGGCAGCCCACCGTGGCGCTGTCGCTGGCCGACACGCACTGGCGCATGGCCGCGGTGCTGCAACCGGCGTCCTTCAAGAACGAGCCC
>FSXQ01000795.1_pt1 | contig 10940 bp, 5 predicted proteins | sample 1638011 | NCBI WGS metagenome assembly FSXQ01 (sample SAMEA3914789, study PRJEB12502) | metagenome | biome: forest; material: soil | place: Canada | collected 2011-07-03 | depth 0.3 m | reverse complement strand
GCCGTGCGCAACCTCGCGCGGACCTGGGCGGAGGACCTGAAGGGCACCGGCATCCGGGTCAACGTGCTGTCGCCCGGGGCGGTTGCGACCGAACTCGCGCAGGAAGCCCTAGGCGAGGCGGGCCTGAAGGCCTACGGCTCGATGACGGCGCTCCAGCGCATGGGCGATCCGACGGAGGTCGGGGCGGCGGCTGCCTTTCTCGCGTCGTCGGACAGCAGCTTCATGACTGGTAGCGAGATCGCCGTCGACGGCGGCCTGGCGCAGCTCTGACGCCCTCCGCCCGGCCGGTCACTCCATACGGTATGCGGAGCCGGTCGGGCGTGTCAAACCCAAGGAGAACATATGAGCTACGCAATCATCGGCCTCGGCAATATCGGCCAATCTCCGCGACATCGCTGGATCTCAATTCAGACGCCAACTCGCCGGTGAATCGCGCGAGGCCAACGCCTCGACCCCAGCCGCCTTGGCCCTACCGCGTACGTTCGTCCTCTGGAGTCGGGTGTCCATTTGCGGGGGCGCTTGCATGCGGAGCAGGGTGACTGTGTGCTTCGGCTTCCGTGGGACGGGGTGCTTGTGACGGCTGCTGTGTCCGCTGCCGTGCCTGTTCTTCCGCCTGGGCCTTCTGCAGTTGCTGAGCTTGCTGTGCTCGTTGCTCTGCCACGGCACGCTGCTGCGCCAGAGCCTCCGCTTGCGAGCGCTGCTGTTGCTCGGCTTGATGTGCGCGGGCATCTGCTTGGGCACGCTGCTGCTGTGCTTGTTGCTGCTCGCGCTGCTGAGCCTGCGCTTCCGCCTGGGCACGCTGTTGTTGCTGGGCTGGTTGAGCGCGTCCATCAGCCTGGGCACGCTGTTGCTGCGCCTGTTGTTGCTCGCGTTGCCGCGCCTGCTCCTCACCCTGAGAACGCTGTTGCTCGGCTTGTTGCTGCGCACGTTGACGCGTTTGCGCGTCGACCTGCGCCCGTTGCTGATCGGCTTCCTCCTGCGCGTGTTGGCGTTGTTGCTCGGCGCTCTGTGAGCTCGGTTGCCGCAATTCGCCCGCCAACGCACCTCGGGGTTGGGGTTGCTCAATTGATCTGCCTTGTTCCGGCCGCGTCGGCGCCAGCGCGCCAGCTGTGGTCGCGGGCTTCGACCCGGCCTCCGTTGCGGGCGCGGCGCCGTGCGGCGCTGGCACGATCGGCGGATGGGCCATCTGACCCCGTTGCGCTTGCGATAGCGCGGCGACCGGATGTGACGGCACGGTCGGCAAGCCTTGCACGTGCTGCGGCGCAGGCAAGGCGGCGACAGTGCGGCCGGGCACGTACGCCTGCACGGCGGTGCGCGAGGCGGGAATCGGTGCACGCACCGACACGACGGGCTGCTGCGCCGCCGCCAGGTGGGCTTGGTGGGGCACGGTCGCCTCAAAGGCGCGGCCGTTGGCCATGGCTCCGGCAGGAGCCTGAATCACGACGTTGGTCACATTGCGCACGTTGGTGACGTTGTAGTTCGTGACGCGGTTGTCGCTGATGACCGTGTTGTGGCTATTGATGTTCAGGTTGCCGTGAATGCTCATGCCGACGTTCATCACGGGCGGCGCACTCACGACGACTGCCGGTGGGGTTCCTACCGGAGCGGGGATGATGATGCCGGGGCGCGAGCCCGGCGGCGGCGGGATGAAGATTCCCGACGGGCCCATCGGCGGTGGCCCGACGACGACATTCGCTCCCACGTAGGCCCAGGCAATCGGTCGGTCATAGGACGGCGCCACGAACTCGACATCGGGCCGAGACCAGTAGCCAGGCAGAAAGATGACGCGGTCATCCCGGTGCTCGTAGTACGGTTGGACCCAGACGTATTGCGGACGAGGAGGCACCAGCCAACGGCCCGCGCACCACACCCAGTCGCCTTGCCAGGTCCAATAGCCACCTGTCCAGACTGCATCCGGCTCCGGTGGCGGCGGAAGCTCTTCAACAAGCATCGGGGGCGGCGCCCAGCCGATCGCCACTGGTTCAGGCTCCTCCAACGGCGCATCGACGAAGATGCTGATGACGGCGCCAAGGTCATAGAGCCAGCCAGCGTTGTTGCTCTCGACTCGAACCTCACCCTCGTATTGGGCTTGGGCGGGCAACGTCGTCAACGCAGTAAACAGCGAGGCGATGGCCAACGCAACGGCTGCTCGGGCGGGACGCTGGGCGGGATGGTGTTGAAGATTCTTCATGTCATGTCCCCTTCGAATCAAGGCAGGTGTGTCGAGTGACGCGGTTGTCGAGTTGCCTGGGAACTGGACGCTCACCACGTGCCACGCCGATCGTCTTCATACAACGCAGCGACTCGCCGAAGGGCTGTCAGACAACGCCTCGTCTGAGCCAAGCTTCAGCTTGCTGAAACTCGGCTGCAGGCCACACGGACCTGCCGTTTGCCGCGGCCTCTCCAAAAATCGTCGTCTTGCGGCTGGCTGCCGGTCCGCCACGTTCCTCGACACCTCCAACACGCTGCATCGCCACGCCTGCGTCCGTCGCGGCGGCGACATCTACTGCGGACACTTCTATGCGCCGTACTTCCTGAAGGATCAGATCAGCGCTCTGGGCGGTGGCCACCGGCACGACTGGGAACACGCGGCGATCTGGACGAAGAACGGCGTCGTCACGCATGGCGGCTACAGCGCACACGGCAAGCTCTACAACCAGGAGATCGGCGCGCTGGGCCAGCAGGACGGTCACATGAAGATCGTCTACCACAAGGACGGCGCGCTGACCCACTGCATGCGCTTCGCCAAGGCTGGCGAAGTTGCCGAGAACGCCTACGGCCAGTTCGTCACGCCCAACATCATCAGCTGGCAGGTGCTGTGGGGCGACGGCCGGAGCAACGCACAGATGCGCGCGAAGCTGGATGCCTTCGACTACGGGTCGGGCGTCATCCCAATGCGCGACGACAACTTCATCGGCAACCTCAACACGTAGAAGCCGTCGCCCTACCGACGTTCACGACCTCGAGCCTCGACTCGGCGGGTTGACCAGAGGAGGACGGGTCGCTCCTTCGCAGGCGGATCTGCCAGGCCCGGCTGGCGGCACTGGGCAGCGTCTTCTTGCCTGGCTTCGGAGCCTCAATTCATCCGACTAGAAATCTTTGAGGAGTGCATTTCGACAAGATGGAACATTAATAAGTCTGACTTATTTGGCCGATAGATTCGCGGGTTGCCGTCAGGTCATGACGGCGCCCATGAATCGATCCGCCCGCCTTCCTTTTCGAAATGCCCATGTCCAAGCGCGCCGCCTTTCCGTTCGTTGTCTGCCTCATCGCCGCTGCCACCCTGTCCGCGTGCGGAGGCAGCGACAGCACCGCCCTGACGATTCCCACGGCGCCCGCAGGCCTGGGCACGACCGACAGCGCTCCCGTTGCCGATGAGGCGACGGTGCTGCCCTATGTTGACTACGCGTACACCAACCAACGCGGCGACGCACGCTACGCGACGATGGCCACGAACGCCGGCGTTCGCGTGGTCTCCGGCTTCCTCGACCTGTGGCAGCCCAGCACGCTGCTGGTCGACGCGGGCGTGACGGCCGCGGCGAATGGCAGCTTTCCCGCGATCAACCCGTCGACGTGGAGCGGAATCCCCGGCGATTCCACCGATGGCACGGTGCTGAACAGCGCGGTGCTGGGCGCCAACATCCAGTACGTCGTCACCGCGACCGCCGGCCGCAGTGCCGATCAATCGCTCGCGGCCTACCTGGACGACCGGCGCGGCAAGGGCTACAGCGTCACCGACGGCCTGGGCCCGCTGACCGCCGCCTGGCGCGCGGCAGCGCAGCAGACGACATCGATCACCAGCGTGCCGAGCGACGCGACGACCGTCCTGTACAACGACACCGGCAACAACACCGGCGTCGGCAGCGCGTCGGGCAATACGAGCTTCGGCAACGTGGTCGACTTCGTCAACAACGCCGGCCAGAACGCCTCGACCGAACCCGCCAAGCGCTTCTACAAGTACGCTCGCCCGTGGCGCTGGAGCACCAGCGTGCAGGTTGTGCCGGCCCTGGTGCCCGCCGAGAGTGCGACGCCCGCCACCGACGGCGGCTTCATCAGCGGCCATGCAGCAGAAGCCACGCGCGACGCGATCGCGATGGCCTACGTCGTGCCCGAGCGCTACCAGGAACTGCTGAGTCGCGCGCTGGAACTAGGCGAGAACCGCATCTTCGCGGGCATGCACTCGCCGCTGGACGTGATCGGTGGTCGCATCCAGGCACAGGCTGCAGCCACGGCAAGTATCGTCACCGGCACCGATTCGACCGTCACCGCGGTCGCCTACGCCCAAGCGCACACCGCGTTGATGGCGGCGGTCGGCGCCAGCAGCCCCGACGCGTTCAATGCCTATGCCCACTCGCTGGACACGAGCGCGGACCGCTTCGCGGAACACGCCGTCAACAAGGCCAACTACCTGCGCCGCCTGACCTATGGCTTCACGCAGACCGGCGACAAGACCAAGGCCGCTGCCGTGCCCAAGGGCGCGGAGGCACTGCTGGCAACGCGCCTGCCTTACCTTGACGCCGCGCAGCGCCGCGTGGTTCTCAAGACCACGGCGTTGCCTTCGGGCTATCCCGTGCTGGACGATGCCGAGGGCTGGGGTCGCCTGAACCTGTTCGCCGCGGCGGACGGCTACGGCGCGTTCAACGGCGACACGGTGGTGACGATGGACGCGGCGCAGGGCGGCTTCTCGGCGTCCGACAGGTGGCAGAACGACATCACGGGCGCCGGCAAGCTGACGAAGAAGGGCAGCGGCACGCTGGCGCTGACCGGCAGCAACGCCTTCAGCGGCGGCACGGAAATCGACGACGGCGTTCTGCAAGCTGCGTCGGCGAACGCGCTCGGCGCCGGCGATGTCTACTTGGCCGGCGGCACGCTGGTCAGCGATGCGGCCGCGCCGCTCGCGATCGCGGGTGGCTTCACCGAACTCTCCACAGGCACGCTGGAGCTCGACGTCGGCGGTGCGGGCGCGGGCAGGCTCGCGGTCGCAGGCACGGTGACGCTGGCGGGCGGTGTGCTCAACGTAGTGTTCGTCCCTGGCCACGTGCCGTCGATCGGCGACACGCTGGACGTGATCGGTGCCGGCAAGCTCCAGGGCCAGTTCGCGACCATCAACGTGGCGGGATTCAAGGTCACACCGGCTTATACGTCCACGGGGTTGCTGCTGCACATCGACGGCTGAGATCGGCAAGCGGCGCCAGCAAGTTCGGTGTCCTGGCGAGGAAGGCGCAATCGATGCCGCGGCCTGACGCCGCGCAGTACGAGGGACAACGCCATCGCCGGCGGGTCGGAGCCCTGGGCCAGGTCGCCGGCGGCAATCGCGCCGATCCAGCGCTGCGCACAGGTACGGGCTGGGAGGCTGTGCACCTGATGGCCGGGTGCGGCCGCCAGCTGTCGGCATGCTCGTGTTCGTTCCGCTCGCTGTCCATCAGGTTGTTGCTCGCCAGGTGGAATTCCGCGAAGCGGACGTCGGCGAACGCCGGCTTGTGGCCGATTGCGGCGCTGTCGCATCCATGCCTTCAGGCCACGGCCACAGGACAGAATTCGGAACGAAATCCCGCTCTCACGTGCTCTCACCGGCCGAACAAGAGGCCCTGTACGACTTTCCCGATTTCGACAACTACCCGCATCTGGGCGGACTATCCCGGACGTCCGCGCGTCATGCCTGTGTCACTGCCCCTTCCTAGCATCTGGAGCCGAGCCGTTCCTGAACTCCCGGGGGTATCCAGATGACGAGATGCAACAGGTCGGCGACGCCGCCGCCGTCGAACCGGGGCGTATGGGCGCTCGCCGCGCTGCTGGCGGGCGCATCGTGCGGCGCCCGGGCCGACACAACTTACGCATTTTCCCTCGACGGCGCCTACAAGGTCAGCGCCGCGGTCTTCGACGGCAAGGGCCGCAACGTTCGCACGCTGCTGCGTGGCAATGCGTTCGAAGCCGGCCCGCACGCGCTTCAATGGGACAACCGCGACGACGCGGGGCGGCCGCTGCCCGCGACGCAGGCCGATGCAACCGGCCGCGCCCAGCCCGCACGCTACGAGATTCGCATGCTCCAAAGCGCCGTCACGTACACCTGGGAAGGCGTGATCGGCAACACGTCGGCGAGCTTTTCCGGACCCGGCGTGTTTCGTTCCTATCTCCCGCCCAGCAGCCTCGCGGCGAGCGCCACCAGCGTCTACTTCACGACCGGCTACAACGAGCTACAGCCCTTCGGCCAGGGCTTCGCGATGAATGCACCAGGCACGCAGATCCTGCCCATATCGCAGGCGCCGCAGTCCAGCGTCGGCAACTCCGACCAGTTCGTCTCGATGGACATGGTCGCTACCGACGGCGTCAACATTTACTGGGCCAACACGGGCAATGCGCAGATTGGCTCACCGCTCAGCGGCGTCGCCGCGCAGCCGGTGACCAGCTTCGTCGCGGTCTCCAACATCCAGTCGGGCGGCTTCACCAGCTTCACGTCGGGCCAGGGCGTGTGCCTCGACTACTGGCAAGGCGTCAGCTGCTATCCCTCGGCCCTGTTCCTGTCGGTGGCCGATCTTCACCAAGGCAACCCTACGTGGCAGCCCACTGGCATCGCCGTGCAATCGAACGGCAATCTGCTGGCAGTGGCGCACGCGACGGCAGCCGCCGACACCATCGGCACCAATGCGCAAAGCAACATCACCTTGCTGGACAAGGCCTCGGGCCAGGTGCTGGGCACGTTCGCCATTCCGTACGCTGCATATGCCTCGCACCCACAGAACACGCTGACCTTCGACCCCAACGGCAACCTGTGGCTGATCTCCGGCAAGACGGTGACGTGCTATTCCAGCCTGCTCGCGCCCGGCGGGCCCACGGTGCTGGCGCGGATCGCGAACCTCGCCAATCCGCTCGCCGTCGCCGCAAGCCCCAACCTGCCCGTCACCGTCCTGGTGGCCGACGGCGGAAGCAGCCAGACTGTCAAGGCCTTCAACGCCGCGGGGACGCCGACGTGGACGTTCGGCCGCAAGGGCGGCTACGAGCTCGCCCCGGCCGCATCGACCGCCAAGCTGTCGTTCCACTTTGACTGGCCGAGCGGGCCCGCGGGCTACACCTACACGATCAATGAGATGAGCGGGCTGACCATGCTGGCCGACGGCTCGTTCTGGGTGATCGATACCGGCAACGGCCGCCTGCTGCACATCAGCAACCAGCATGCCTTCGTCGAACAAGTGGCGTACCGGCCCGCGAGCTACTCGGCGACCGTGGATCCCAACAGCCCGACGCGCGTGTTCTCCAACTTCCTGGAGTACAAGGTCAGCACGGGCACGCCGTTGAAGCCCGGGATGCCGGCGAGCGGCCCCTCTTGGACGCTGGTCCGCAACTGGCGCGACAGCCTGCCCACCAACGCCGTCGTCGGCGTTGCCTTGATGCAGGGCTTCAACACCGTCACGACCGTTGGCGGCCACACCTATGCGCTCGCCGACATCGGTGGCAACCAGGGCGGCGACGCCGAGTTGTTCGAGTTGCCTGCGTCGGGCCCGGCGCGCGACACCGGCATCAGGATGAGCGCGGCTTGCCCGCCGCCGGCCGGCAGCCCCGACCAGCCGACTGGCTGCGTGCTGTACGAGAACGGCGACCTCGGCTATGCGCTCGGGCCGTCGGCGAGCCTGTCGACGCAGACGGTCTACCGCCGCACGTTCAACGGCGCCGACAGCAACGGCAACCCCGTGTGGGGCGCGCCGGTGGCCGTGGCCTCGGTCAGCGCGACCTTGAATAATCTGGGCGATCCCTTCTATCACGTCTACACCAACTCGGTGCTGATCGGCCCTCGCTTCCCGATCACCAGCGCGCCGGGCACATCGCCCGCCAGCGAGGTGGTCTATTTCGATCCGACCGTCGGCAATCAATGCTCGTTTCCTTCCTGGAACTGCAACAACGGCAATCACCTCGGCGCGGTCGCCAGCGGCGGGACGAGCTTCGCCTGGCAGGCGAGCAGTTCCGGCGTGATCGACTTCAACCATCCCACCGGCGCGTTCGAGACGGATGCAGTCCAGCAGCAGTGCGTCGACCCCGCGACGCTGCAGTACGGCGGGACGTCCGTATGGGCGGTCGGCTCGAGCATCGTGTTCGGCTATCGCGGCGAAGGGATCACGCCGGTCATTGCCTACACCGACCCGTACAACGGCGTCACCTACACCTGCCCGAACCAGGGCGAGGCCAATCAGGTCATGCACTTCGGCAACGACGGCATGTTCATCGGCGAGTTCGGCACGCCTGGCATCCAGGGCGTCACCGACCAAAGGTACCCGACCGAACCGGGGCAGGCCGGCAATGCGTTGAGCAGCATCCTCGTGGCCAACGGAACGAACTCGCTCTACTGGTACAGCAGCGACGAGAATGGGCACGGTGGCGTGCACCGATGGCGCATCGACGGCATCCAGAGCATCAAGACCCAGCGCGCCACCGGCGTGCAGGGGCAGATGTTCAATCTGCAGCCGGCGCGTTGACACTGACATGGCACGCTGGCCTGCCGCCACCGCTTCGCCCGCGAACTCGGCATCGCTGCACATCGGACCGCCGAGGATTGCATTGCAGCCGCTCGACCGCGCCGGCATCGCCATGCTGGCAAGCATCCAGCCACGGCAACTTGACCCGACAGTCTTGCCGAGCGACCGCTGTCAGGCGCACTGCTGAAGTTCGAGGCCGACGCATGTGGGGCAGTTCCCGGTCCATCTGCGTACATTCGACGTACGTTCCTCTACGCCGAAAGCCGGTCGCTCAACCGCTTCTCGCAGGAATTGACATGCGCAGGAAAGAGTGCGCCGTAAGTGCGTAAGGCATGCCCGGCACGTCTACCGCGACACAAGGCTCATCGCCTGCAAAGGGGCCATCTGAGGGGCCCAAATTGGTGACTCCGACCCGAGGCACGCCCGCCTGAGCGGCTCGCGTCCAGGCCGCCTGTGCGGTCAACGCCCGGTGATCCACCGCAACGGTCGACGAACCTCGCGCGCTCACTGCCTCGTTCGGCTCACGATCCCGGTCACCAGCCGGTCGCCAATCCAGCTTACCGTGCCTTTGACCCGTGGCGGGACCACCTGCGTGGATCCCCGTCGGGCGAACAATTCACACAAGGCGAGGAAAGCATGAAGAAGACTGCATCCGTATTGGGCGTGTTGCCACTCGTGCTGTTCAGCGCGAGCGCGTGGTCCGGTGCGTCGGCCGACTTGATGGTGGACAACTTCCGGATCGAGTTGGTCGATCTCGATCCGAATGACGGCATCACCCCGGCCCTTGTGTTCGACCGGGCAAGCGGTATCACGTATGCGACGAGATCCAACAACCAGTTCGACGGCGGTACGGAGCCCTCCCCCTTCGGGACGTTCAGCTCGCACTTGTCGGATGCCACGGGCACCGCGGAAAGCGACCAGCTCGTCGGCCACGTGCTCGGCGCCGGTGCCACGTTCAGCGCCAGCTCAGCCGCCTATACGGCCCCCGGGCAGGTCGCAACCGCTCTGACGTCGACCTATTTCGACGGCGCCAGCACCGGCAGCTTCGGATTCACGCTGACACCCGAGACCGAGATCCGCGTTCTCGGCAACGTGAGCGCCCATGCCAGCGCCGACAACGGCGACACGTCGCAAGCCCAGTTCGGGTTTGGCATCGGCTCGGACAATCCCAACGATCCGGTCTCGCCCAACAACTACGTGAACTTCAACCTCATCGCGGGCGCGGTGCCGCAACAGGCCGCACAGCAGCAGATCGATGCCAGCCTCGCCAACACGAGCAGCCAGAGTCTCCACGGCGAGATGGGCATGTCGTTGACCACGCGCGCCGATTCGTACAGCCCGGTGGTGCCCGTGCCGGAGCCGAACGCGGCACTGCTGCCGCTGCTCGGCTTCGGCTGGCTCGTGCGACAGGCTTGGCGGCGCAAGGCGGCGAGGGCGTAGCCCTCTAGCGAGGCCCCGCGGCCCTTCCTGAGCAGCGGAAGAAGGCCGCGCGAGGAGGCCCCAGACAGACCCGGGCGACGGCGGCGCGGGCTCAATTTGCCAGTAACCTGACGTTCAGGGCCGACGGCATGTGGCCGGGGGCGCGACGAGTCGACCGTCGCTCCCTGACGCGTTGGGCATGGGCCCAGGGGCTACCGCAAAGCTGACGTCCACAGAGGACAGCAGTTGGCCGGACTGTGACCTTGCCTATCGCAACGCCGCCAAGCAACCAAAGCTGCGGGCCACCTGGATGGCCTGTTTGAGCTTGTCGACGAAGTGGTCGGCCTTATGCCGGCTTCATTTCAACCGGGTCCCTTGCAGGCGCGCCCCAAAGGGACGACGCCGGATGGTTGCGCCGCCCTTTGTGTCGAGATCGTTCGCCCGCTGTGCCGCCGTTCTGCATCCTCGATGCGGGTTCGACGTCGGCACGGCGGGGCGTTCAGTCCGTCGGACCCGCCAGGCCCATGGCGCGAGCGACCAGATTCCGCTGCTGGCGCTGATGGATGGCCACCGACGACGTCGCGCCCGAAGCGGTCGACGGCCGTGCCACCCCGTGCAGCACCGCGCCTGGTGGGCAGACCGCGGCCAGCTCGTCGCGCACGAAGCTCCAGGCGCCCTGATTGCGGTTCTCTTCCTGGGCCCATGCCAGGGTGCGCATGCCACCGTAGCGCGCGAGGATCCGGGCCAATGCTGCGCCCGGGAACGGATGGAACTGCTCGAGTCGCAGCAAGGCGACATGGTTGCAAGCGCCGGCCTGCCGGGCACGGCGGAGGTCGTAGTACAGCTTGCCGCTGCACAACACCACGCGCGTCACCTCGCGGGCATCGGCCTCGTCATCGTCGAGCACGGGCTCGAACTCTCCTTCCACGAGTTGTCCGACTGGCGAATGCGAAGTCTCTTCCTGGTAGAGCGCACCCTTGGGGCTGAAGACAACCAGTGGCTTGCGCGTCTCGCAGAATGCCTGTCGCCGCAGCAAGTGGAACATCTGCGCAGATG
>FSXQ01002141.1_pt1 | contig 10945 bp, 7 predicted proteins | sample 1638011 | NCBI WGS metagenome assembly FSXQ01 (sample SAMEA3914789, study PRJEB12502) | metagenome | biome: forest; material: soil | place: Canada | collected 2011-07-03 | depth 0.3 m | reverse complement strand
TCCACAAGCCGGTCATCGCGCAGGTCCAGGGCAACTGCCTGGCCGGCGGCACCGATCTGGCGCTGATGTGCGACATGGTCGTGGCGGCCGACGATGCCCACATCGGCTTTCCAGCCGCGCGCGCCAACGGCACGCCGCCGCAGAACATGTTCGTCTATCACTGCGGGCCGCAATGGGCCAAGCGGCTGCTGATGACCGGCGACTGGATCAGCGGGCGCGATGCCGCCCGCATCGGACTCGTCATGGAGTCCGTGCCTGCCGCGGAGCTGGCGGGGGTCGTCGATGCGCTCGCGCGTCGTGTCGCGCTGGTGGACGCCGACCTGCTCGCCGCGCACAAGCGCATCGTCAACCTCTCGCTGGAATTGCAGGGGGCTCGCACGATGCAGCGCCTCGCCTGCGAAATGGACGCTCGTGCCCATCTCTCGCGCGGCCCGCGGCGCACGCAGTTCCGCAGCGACATGGCGGAGCACGGCCTCAAGGTGGCCCTCGGGAATCGCGACGAGCCGTTCGGCGACGGTCGGATCAAGCTGCGCGATCGCGATTGAGGCCGCCGGCGGGATGGTCCCGATCGCGCCGCGTCGGCATGTTTCTCTATGAATTCATATGAGAACACTGTTTGAAAATACGAACATACATTGTGGACCATCGAGGTGAGTCAAAGGCCTGAAGCCTTGCTGTGGATGTCGCATGGATCGGCCATGATCGGCAATGGAAACACCGGGCCCTGGCACGGCGCGCTCCTAGGGTGACTACGGAGCATTCGTTGATTGACACTAGTCTGAACGACGTTCAGAATTACGAACCACATTCACAAAAACAGCTCGCCAAGATGCGATGCGACCGACTCCCGGGTTCATCGCCGGAGGCCGGGCAAAAGCGGGGTAGTGCGGCGGCGCGGAAAGGGTCCGCGACGATGGGCACCGATCCGCCATCCACCAGGAGACAACGATGCGAGAAAGATTGCACGACGGCTGCAAGGCGATGGCGATGGCGATCGCTGGCACGGGGCCGCTTCGAACGGTCGCGGTCGCGGTGGCCATGGTCGGCGGTGCCGGCACCGCCGCGGCCTTTCCGATCGACACCGGCAACGAAGATGTCGAGATGAGGCTGGACAGCACGGCGAGCTTCACCGCAGGCTGGCGGGTGCGCGGACGCGACGATTCCGTCGCCGCGAACCCGGCGCTCAGCGCGTCGGTCGCCAGCGACTACTTCGCGGACAAGGGCGACCTCTACACGACGCGTTTCGACGTCTACAGCGAGTTCGACGCCGCCTACAAGAAGACGAGCGGGTTGCGCCTGAGCGGCGCGGCGTGGTACGACCCCAGCTTTCCGGGCGCGCCCAAGGTCGGGCCTGTCGGCGCAGCGAACTCCTCGTTCGGCGCCGCCGACCGTTGGCCCGGCGAAATCAAGCGCTTCTATGCGAGCGGCGCCGAACTGCTCGACGCGTTCGTGTTCACGCGCGTGGATCTCGGCGACGTGCCGTTGAGCGTCAAGGCGGGCCGAACCTCGATCGTCTGGGGCGAAAGCGTGTTCGGCGGCGTGGGCGGCAGCAACTCGGTGGGGTACGCGCAGAGCCCCAACGACGGCCGCAAGTCGTCCCAGGATCCGAATGCGAGCCTGAAGGAGACATCGCTGCCCATCGCCCAGTTGAACATGGTCTTCAACGTGGCGGAGAACGCCAACCTGTCGCTCTATCGAACGTTCGAGTGGCGGCCGGACCGCGTGCCCGGCAGCGGCACCTACATGGGCTTCGGCGACGGCGTCGGCGGCGCGCCCAACCTGTTCTGCAGCGAACTACTGCCCTACAGTTGCTTCCCCTACGGCCCACCGCTCAAGGGCAAGAGCGGCGACTGGGGCGTGCAGTACAAGACGCGGCCGAGCTTCATCGATGCGAGCCTGTCCTTGAACTATCGCCAGTTTTCCGAGAAGGCACCCTGGTACGCGGTCTGGGACGTGGCCGACAACGCGCCGATCGGGCAAGCCCGTTCGGTCTACGGCAAGGACACGAAGGTGCTCGGGCTCACGTTCAACACCACCAAGTGGGACGTTTCGTGGGCGGGCGAGCTCAGCTACCGCAAGAACGCCGCGCTGGTGTCCGACTTCTCCGCGTTCGCACCCGTGGCCGTCGGTGGTGCCAACGGGCCGGGCGGGCTGTTCAACGTCACGCCCACCGACGGCGCTCGCGGCGACACGCTGCATGCGTTGGTGAACGGGCAGATATTCCTCGGCAAGGCGGCGTTCTGGGACACGTTCGTCATCGCGGCCGAGGTGGGGGTCAGCCACCTGCAGAAGGTCACGCGGAATGCGGACCTGTTCCAGGCCGCGGGCAGCGGCTACGCGCCAGTGGTGTGCAACGCACCGGCCAGCGCCGGCGGTGCGGCGAACCCGATGGTCGCGGGCTGTGCCAACCGCACCGCGGAGTCGTTCGGCCTCTACCTCGATCCGACCATCTACCAGGTGCTGCCGAGCCTGGACGTGGAGATTCCCGTCTTCTTGCAGGTCAACTGGCACAACTCGCCGTTGAACGGGGGCTCCACGACCGGCTTCAACACGCTGTCCGCCGGCGTGAAGGCGACCTGGAACACGCCCTCCGGGCCGCAAGTGTTCGCACTGAACTACCTGGCGTTCAGCAACCGGACGGACGACCGCAATCCGAATGGCCACAGCATCCTCGGTGCACCGTACTACGATCGCTCGCAAGTCCAGTTCACGTACACGACAAGCTTCTGACGAAGCGACGAGACAAAGGAATCAATCATGAAGCTGCAACGAACGTTGAGCGTGTCGGCACTGCTGGCCTCGATGGTCTCGATCGCCATCGCCGCGGCGACACCGCAGGAAGCCGCGCGCCTGGGCAAGGACCTGACGCCGTGGGGCGCCGAAGTGGCCGGCAACAAGGACGGATCCATTCCCGCCTACACCGGAGGCCTGAGGACCCCGCCGCCCGGCTTCAATCCCGATGGCGGCGGCAAGCGGTGGATCGATCCCTTCGCGAACGAGAAGCCGTTGTTCACGATCACTGCCGAGAACGTGTCGAAATACCAGGACAAGCTGCTGGGCTCCACGCTGGAGCTGTTCAAGCGCTATCCGAAGGACTTCCGCATGGACGTCTACCCCTCGCACCGCACGGCCTGGGTGCCGGACTGGGTCAACGAGAACAGTCTCAAGAACGCCGGCAGCGCGAAGATCCTGCCCGACGGCTTCGGCCTGGGCGGCGCCTACGGCGGCACGCCGTTCCCGATCCCGAAGTCCGGCATGGAGGTCTGGTGGAACAACGAGGTGCGCTACAAGGGCACGTACCACCAGAACAACGTCGCGACGTGGACCGTCGACAGCGCCGGGCGCAAGAGCCTGAACGGGGCGTTCCTGTCGGACATCTATTTCCCGAACTTCGATCCCGAGATCCCGCGCGACAAGTTCCTCGCCGGCGACGGGCTCTACTACAAGGTCTACACCGACTATTCCGCACCGGCCAGCCGCGTCGGCGAGGTGAGCCTGGGCTGGACCTGGTATGACCAGGCCGAGCATGCCGCCAAGGGTTGGTCCTACACGACCGGCACGCGGCGCGTCCGCTCGACGCCCGATCTCTTCTACGACACGCCGTGCCCCGGCTACAACGGCGGCATCACGATGGACGACATCCAGATGACCTACGGCCCGCAGGACCGGTTCGACTGGAAGCTGGTGGGCAAGGAAGAGAAGTACATCCCGTACAACAACTACACCCAGCAGTTCGTGACTTCGTCGGCGCACACGTTGACGCCCAATTTCCCCAACCCGCAGGACATCCGCTGGGAACTGCATCGCACCTGGGTGATCGAAGGGACGCCGAAGCCCGGCGTGCGCCACATCTATTCCAAGAAGGTCGTCTACCTCGACGAAGACATGGGCGGCAGCCACATGGAAACCTACGACAAGGGCGGCAAGATGTTCCGCGCGGGGTGGTCCACGATGGTCGAGCTCTATGACATCGGCGTGCCCTACACGCTGGGCAATTTCTTCTTCGACTTCTCGACGGGCACGTGGTGGCTCGGGAGCCATCCGGGCGACCCCAGCGTCAAGGGACTGGCGTTCCCGAAGGACGCGAGCTGGAGAAAGAGCCGCTTGCCCGTGTACACACCCGAGTACATGCAGGCGAACGGCATCCGCTGATCATCCGCGCAGCGCCCGGTGATCTGCCGGGCGCAGTCCACTGACTTGCCCATCATGCTTCAATCAAACGCGTTCCGCGTGCTGGCGGGGCTGCTCGTCGCGGCCCATGCGGCGCTTGCGCAGGCGGCGTTCAAGGATCCGCTGGCCACGCCGGCGATGCAGACCGCGCGGCTCACCGAGTCGCCGATGACCGCCGTGGTCCGCACCGGCGGTGCGCGCCTCGTCGCCGCCGGCTGGCGCGGCCTGATCGCGTTTTCGGATGACGAAGGCAAGACCTGGATGCAGGCCGCAGTTCCGGTTCGCGAGGACCTGACGGCCCTGTGCTTTCCGACGCCGACGCACGGCTGGGCCGTGGGCAACGAGGGCGTGCTCCTCGAGACCAGCGACGGCGGCGCGCATTGGGTGAAGCGCCTGGACGGCAACGTCGCGGCGAAGCTGATGGTCGACACCTACGGCGCCGCTGCCGCACGAAGCCCCGACGACGCCAGGATCGCCTCGGCATTGAAGGAGGCTCAGGGCTATCAGGCGCAGGCCCCGGCTCGGCCCTTCCTCGACGTCGCGTTCGAGAGCGACCGGGTCGGCTATGTCGCGGGCACCTACGGCATGCTGTTTCGCACGGCGGACGCGGGACGCACCTGGACCCCCTGGCTCGACCGGGCGGACAACCCCGACGGCTACAACATCTACGCGATCCATGTCGAAGGGGAGCAGGTGTACCTCGTGGGCGAACTGGGGTTGGCGCTCAGGCTCGATCGCGCGCAGGACCGCTTCGTCAAGCTGGCGCCTGCGTACGAGGGCTCGTTCTTCGCGCTGGCCGGCGGGGCCCCCGCGTTGATCGCGGCGGGGCTGAGAGGAAACGCCTTCCTGAGCAACGACGAAGGAGGCAGCTGGCAGAGGATCGAGTTCCACGCGGCCACGCCCACCACGTTCTCGGGTGCCACGCTGATGCCCGACGGGGCCGTCGTGCTCGTGACGTTGTCGGGCCAGATGTTCGTGAGCGAGGACCATGGAAGGACCTTCGCCGCGGCACCCACCCGGACGCCGATGCGCTACAGCGCCGTAGCGCCGGCGGGGCCGCACCGGGTCGTGGTGGTGGGCACCCAGGGCATCCGCGTCGAATCGATCAAGTCAAACAGGACGAATGAATCGCCATGAGCCTGAGCGACAGCAAGAGCTTCGCGATCGAGGACACCCCGGTCGTGCGCGACCCGAGGGACTTCGACCGGGATTCCGGGAATGCGCTCGAGCGCCTGATCTTCAACCACCGCATCCTGATCCTGCTGGTGATGGGGGTGGTCTCGGCACTGCTGGCGTGGCAAGGATCGAAGCTGGTCGTCAACGGCAGCTTCGATCGCCTGATTCCGCAGACGCATCCGTACATCAAGAACTACTTCGACAACAAGGACGACCTGCGCCCGATCGGCAATGCGGTGCGCATCGTGGTCGAGAACACCGGCGGCGAGGTCTTCGACCGCGACTACCTGGAGTTCCTGGCCAAGGTCAACGACCAGGCCTTCCTGGTCAAGGGCGTCGACCGTCCCTGGGTGAAGTCCCTCTGGATGGCGGGCGTCCGATGGCAGGAAGTCACCGAGCACGGCTTCGAGAGCGCGCCGGTGATGATGCAGGGCTTCACCGGCACGCCGGAACAACTGGCCCAGGTGCGCGCCAACGCGCAGCGCGCGGGCATCATCGGCTCGATCGTGGCGAACGACCTGCACTCCAGCATGATCGTGCTGCCGCTGCTGGAGACCTATCCGGACACGGGAAAGCGTGTCGACTACGGCGAGCTCGGGCGCTCGCTGGAGAGCGACATCCGCTCGATGCAGACGCCCAGGTTCAGGATCCACATCGTCGGCTTCGGGAAGCTGGTCGGGGACCTGATCGCCGGCCTGGGCGAGGTGCAGGTCTTCTTCGCCATCTCGGCGGCGATCGCCACCATCGTCGTCCTGCTCTACACGCGCTGCATCCGAAGCACGCTGCTGCTGGTCAGCGTCTCCACGCTCGGCGTCGTGTGGCTGCTGGGCCTGATGCACGTGTTCGGTTTCGAGCTGGATCCGTATTCGATCCTGGTGCCGTTCCTCATCTTCGCCATCGGGCTGTCGCACGGCGCCCAGAAGATGAACGGCATCATGCAGGACGTGGCGCGCGGCACCCACAAGTACGTGGCGGCACGCTACACCTTCCGGCGCCTGTTCATCACCGGCCTGACCGCGCTGCTCACGAACGTGGTGGGCTTCGCGGTCATGATGGTCATCGACATCCCGGTCATCCATGACATGGCGCTCACGGCCAGCATGGGCGTCCTGGTGCTGATCTTCACGAAGCTCGTGGTCATTCCGGTCGCGCTGTCCTATATCGGCGTGAGCAGGAAGGCCGCGCAGCGCGTGCTGCGCGACACGGACGACGTGCGTTCTGGTCGAGGCACGATCTCACGGGCCTGGGCCTTCCTGGTGAACTTCACGCACCGCGGTCCGGCGACGGCGGCGGTGATCGCGGCGGCGCTCATCGGTGCCGGCACGTATCTCGTCAGCGCGCACGTGCAGGTGGGCGACCTGGATGCCGGCGCTCCCGAATTGCGCGCGGACTCGCGCTACAACAAGGACGTCGCGTACGTCAACGAGCACTATGGCCTGTCGACCGACCTGTTCGTCGTGATGGTGCAGGGCGCGTCCACCAAGAATCCCGCCTACAAGGACGTGTCGCCTTCCGACGAGTCGCTCACCTGCGACCGTGACAAGTTCAAGCTCATGACGACGGCCGACGACCTGGAGTGGACGCTCCAGAACACGCCGGGCGTGCAGGCGACGGTGTCGGCCGGCACCCTGGGCCGCTACCAGTCCGCGGGCCTGAACGAGGGCAGTCCGAAATGGATGTTCAACGGACGCAGTCCGCGCCAGCTGAATTCGGCCGTGCGCCAGTTGCTCGATTTCCAGCCCGGCGCGATCACGACGGACTGCTCGCTGATCCCGGTCGTCGCCTACCTGTCGGACCACAAGGCGGCGACAGTGGCGGGCGTGCTGGCCGCGGTCGAACGCTACGCGGCCGACAACGCCGACAAGGACGTCCGCATCCTGCCGGCCGCGGGCTCGGCAGGCATCGAGTCGCTGACGAACATCGTCGTCGCCAAGGCGCAGCACCAGATGCTGTTCCTGGTCTACGGCGCCGTGGTGCTGCTTTGCTTCATCACGTTCCGCAGCTGGCGTGCCGTCGTCGTGGCGCTCGTCCCGCTGCTGATCACTTCGACTCTCTGCGAGGCGTTGATGGTGTGGCTGGGCATCGGCATCAAGGTCGCCACGCTGCCGGTGATCGCGCTTGGAGTCGGCGTGGGTGTCGACTACGCGCTGTACATCCTGTCGATCCAGCTCGTGCTGCAGCGCCAGGGGGTGTCTCTCTCGACGGCTTATCGGCGCTCGCTCGAATTCACCGGCAAGATCGTCGCGCTGGTCGGCGTCACCATGGCGGCGGGCGTGGTGACCTGGGCCTGGTCGCCGATCAAGTTCCAGGCCGACATGGGCATCCTGCTGACCTTCATGTTCATCTGGAACATGGTGGGCGCGCTGGTGCTGATCCCCGCGTTGTCGTACTTCCTTCTGGGCAACGTGGGGTCGTCCGGCCGGCAGCGCCGGCACGTGCCGGCGACGCGACTGCCGCTGGCGCGTGCCGACACGGAAGTGGAAGCGGAAGTGGACACGGAAAGCTTGAGACCGCTCAAACGGGCGTTTCGTTGAGCTGGCCGACATCGATCGAACGCCGGTCTTCATCCCATCAGGAAGCATGTCATGAGCATCCACAGCGATTTCGAGCAGAGCCCGCACTACGGCAAGGGCATCACCCTGGTGACGGAGATGTTCGGCGCGCAGTTCGCGGCCGGCATCCAGGCTGCCGCGGGGTCGGGCGCCTTCGCCGCGGACTGCGCGGCGATCGCGCTCGAGACGGCCTTCGGCGCCGTGTGGTCGAGACCGGGCCTGGAGCGCAAGCAGCGCAGCCTGGTGACGCTGGGCATCCTCATCGGCACCGGCAAGCCCAACGAACTGAAGAACCACGTGCGCGCCGGCCTCAACAACGGACTGAGCGTGACCGAACTGCAGGAAGTGCTGATCCAGGCGATCCCGTATTGCGGCTTTCCGACCGTGGCCGAAGCGATCGAGGCGACGGTGTCCGTGCTGCGCGAGCGCGGACTCGTCGACGAGCAGGTGAAGACGGCAAAGGATCGGGGGATGTTGTGAATTCGTTTCGCTGAGCAACCGGGCAGGCCATGATCCAGTTGAGAGAGGTCATCGAACGCAACGCCGAGTTCGCCCCCGATGCGATCCACAGCATCTGCGGGTCGCGCCGGCTCACCTTCCGCCAGTTCGCCGAACGCGTGCATCGTCTCGGCAGCGCACTTCATCGCCGGGGGTTGCGCCATCAGGACCGCGTGGCGATCCTGGCCATGAACTGCATCGAATATCTCGAGGTGTTCGGCGTGGCGGAGCTGTGCGGGTTCGTCGCCGCGACGGTGAACTGGCGGCTCGCCGCGCCGGAGATCCGCCACGTGCTGCTCGATTCGGCGCCCCGCGCGCTGGTCTTCGAAAGCCAGTACGCGGCGATCGTCGACGCGCTTCGAGTCGAGCTGCCCGGCATCGAACAATGGGTCTGCATCGGAGCCGACGTGCCGCCCTGGGCGACGCCCTACGAGGACATGATCGCGGCGGGCGATGCGGCCGGGCCGCCGCTGCGCTCGGCGCCGGATGACCTGCTCTGCCTGATCTACACGAGCGGCACGACCGGTCGCCCCAAGGGCTGCATGCTGACCCAGCGCGGGCACGCCTACATGGCGGACCAGTCGGCGGCCTACATGGCCATGCTGCCGGGCGATCGCGCGCTGGTGATCGCGCCGCTGTTCCATGTCGGCGCCCGTTCGCAGCAGCTGCCGATGCACCTGCGCGGCGGCACGGTGGTCATCCTGCGCCGATTCGACGCCGCGGAGGTGCTGCACACCATCCAGCGCGAACGCATCACCCACATGCACATGGTGCCGACCATGGTCCAGAGCGTGCTGGACCTCCCCGGCCAGGAGCGCTACGACACGTCCAGCCTCAAGTGCATCATCTATGCGGCGGCACCGATGCCGGTGCCGGTGCTCAAGCGCGCGATCGCGCGCTTCGGGCCTGTCCTGCTCAACGGATGGGGCCTCACCGAGGGCGGCAACGGCACCGTGCTGCCGCAGCACCTGCATCGTCTCGACGGCTCGCCCGAAGAGGCCGCACGGCTCGGCTCGGTGGGGCAGCCCACGCCCGGCACCGAGGTCATCGTGGCGGACGACGACGGCCGCGAGTTGCCGAAAGGCCAGGTCGGCGAGCTGCTGCTGCGCTCGCCCAGCAACATGGCGGGCTACTGGAACAATCATCCCGCGACGATGGAGACGCTGCGCGACGGCTGGCTGCGCACGGGCGACGTCGGCCGGATGGACGACCGGCGCTTCGTGTTCCTGCTCGATCGCAAGAAGGACATGATCATCAGCGGCGGCGAGAACGTCTACTGCCGCGAGGTCGAAGAGGCGCTGATCACGCACCCGGGCCTGGTGGATGTCGCGGTCATCGGCGTCGCCGACCCGCGCTGGGGCGAAGCGGTGCATGCCGTGGCGGTGCGCGCGGCGGATTCGGACGTGAGCGAATCGGCGTTGATCGCGCATTGCCGCAGCTTGATCGCCGCCTACAAGTGCCCCAAGAGCATCGAGTTCGTCGACGCGCTGCCGCGCCTGCCCAGCGGCAAGGTGAGCAAGGTCGCGCTGCGCGTGCGCGAGGCGGCCGCCTCGCCTTGAGTCCTCATCGGTTGTGAAAGCCCGGAGGCCGCTTCTCGAGGAACGACAGGCGCTTCTCCGCGGCATCCTCGGTGGACTGCGCCATGAAGACAGCACGCGCCTCGATCTCGCAGGCCGCCTCCAGGCTCGCGACGCCCTGGTTCAGCCACAGCGACTGCTTGGTCAGCCAGATACCCAGCGGCACATTGGCGCAGATGGATTGCGCCAGCGCGCGTGCCTGCGCCATCAACTGGTCGTCCGGCACGGCGCGCAAGGCCACGCCGATGCGTTGCGCTTCGTCCGCCAGTACCGGTCGCGCGGTCAGCAGGATCTCGGCCGCGCGCTGCGTGCCGACCGCCCGCGGGAGCATCCAGCTCATGCCGAGTTCGTGGCCGGTGCCCGCGTTGTGGAGGGCGTTGACGAACTTCGCCGAGTGCGCAACGAGGCAGAGGTCGGCGGCCAGCGCGAGGGCGAAGCCCAGGCCGGCCGCGGCGCCGTTGACCGCTGCGATCACGGGTTGCGGCAGGCTGCGCATCAGCAGCGGGATCTGCGCGATGCGGGTGATCGAGTGCTTGTTCGCGTAGGCCTTGCCCAGGCCGGGATCGACCCACGGTGCGGGCCCGGGCGAGCGCAGGTCGTGTCCGGCGCAGAACGCCCGCCCCGATCCGGTGAGGATCACGACGCGGGTGTCGGCGTCGTGCCGCAGGCCTTCGAGTACCGCGATCAGCTCTTCGTACATCGGGAAACTGAACGAGTTCAGCGCTTCGGGACGATTCAGGGTCAGCGTCGCGACCCCGTCGGGGGCGCGCTCGAAGAGGATGTCGGACATGGTCGGCCTGGCTGGCAGGTATGTTTACAATACAGTACAACGTTCAAATATACGATCATTGTAGCTCGCCTCGACAAGGCGAGCAAAGGCGGGCGTGCTGGTCTTGATCGCTCGCGAATCCGACGCTCCACCCTTGGCTCACGCATGCGCCCCGCACTCTTTCGAACCCGTATCACCGACCT
>FSXQ01000374.1_pt1 | contig 10990 bp, 12 predicted proteins | sample 1638011 | NCBI WGS metagenome assembly FSXQ01 (sample SAMEA3914789, study PRJEB12502) | metagenome | biome: forest; material: soil | place: Canada | collected 2011-07-03 | depth 0.3 m | reverse complement strand
GATCGCCGGCATCGTGGTGCTGATGCTGGTGTTGCTGTGCCTGCCGTGGATCGAGCTGACGCCCGAGCCGGTGCTGGCCGCGGTGGTGATCCATGCGGTGTCGCACACGCTGTCGCTGGCGGCGTTCAGGCCGTACTTCGCGTGGCGCCGCGACCGCTTCGTCGTCGTCGCCGCGGCCGTGGCGGTGGTCTTGCTGGGCGTGTTGAACGGCCTGCTGGCCGGCATCGCGATCAGCCTGGCGATGACGCTGCGCGGCCTGTCCGAGCCGCGCATGAGCGAGCTGGGTCGGCGCGGCGACGGACATGACTACCTCGGCCTGCAGCAGCGCGATGTCGCGCCGGTGGCCGGCGTACTGATCCTGCGTCCGGAGGCGCCGCTGTTCTTCGCCAACGTGGAGCGCATGCTCAGCGAGATGCGCACGCGCCTCTCGGCCTCGTCGGCTCGTGCCTTCGTGCTGAGCCTGGAAGAGACGCCTGACCTCGACGGCACGACGATCGAGGCCCTGACCGCCTTCACGGCGGAGCAGGGCGCCGCGGGCCGGATGACGGTGCTGGCGCGGCTGAAGGACCCGGTGCTGGCGCTGCTGGAGAGCGCGATGGCCGGGCAGGCATCGACGCGGCTGGAGGCCGGCAGCGTCGACGACGCGGTGGCCTCGCTCGCGACTGCGTCAGCCTGAGCACGCCTGGTCAACTTGTTTCTCCATGCGTCCGCCTGCGTTGGCGGGACCCTCGATTGCTATGTCCGGAGGGTCGTTTTAACGTTTTGGAGAATATCAATGAACAAGTCTCTCGCCACTCTGCTCGCCACTGCCGCCGCCGCCAGCTTCAGCCTGGGTGCCTACGCGCAGACCACGGACACGATGCCGGCCCCCGGCACGCCGGGCACCACCACGACCACCACCACGGTGACCACCGACACGGTCGAGACCAAGATGGTGCCGGCCCCGACGATCTCGCATTCGGAAGCCAAGGATCTGAAGACCCAATCCAAGGGCGACTATCACGCACGCAAGAACATCGCCGAAGCCAACCACGACCTGAACAAGGCCGACTGCAAGATCAATTCGGATGGCGCCGTCGAACGTGCCTGCAAGGCCGATGCGCGCGCCCAGGAAAAGAAGGAAAAGGCCGACGCCAATCTGATCCACAAGTCTGAAAATGCGGACATCAACGCCGTGACCAAGTAAGACAACCGGACGCGGTGACAGCCTTCGGGCTGTGACCGTTCTCGCTGACGAAAGCCCCGCGGAAACGAATGCTTCGCGGGGCTTTTGTCATTGCGGCACCGATGATGAAATAGCGCCCCGCAAGTTCGACGACCTGCGGGGCGCTCCGTGCAGCGTGTCTTACTTGTCGAGCCAGTCGCTCAGTTCCTCGGCATGTTCCTGCTCCTGCGACAGGATGTGCTCGACGATGCGACGCGTCGTCGAATCCTTGTCGCCGATCAGCTTGACCATCTGCGAATAGGCTTCGATCGCGACCCGCTCGGCCACGAGGTTGGCACGGATCATCGACTTCAGGTCCTTCGACTCGTCGTAGTCCGCATGGCTGCGTTGCAGCAGCGTGGACGGCGAGAAATCGGGCTCGCCGCCGAGTTGCACGATGCGCTCGGCAATCATGTCGGCGTGTTCGGTTTCCTCTTGCGCGTGCACCAGGAACTCCTCGGCGATGGCCGGCGAGGCCAGGCCCTTGGCGGTGTAGTGGTGGCGCTTGTAGCGCAGGATGCAGACGATCTCGGTGGCGAGCGAGTCATTGAGCAGCTTGACGATGTCGTCGCGCCACGGGCCGTAGCTGGGCGTGACGGCGCCGTCTTCGAGGTGGTTCTTTGCCGCGTCGAGGGCTCCTTGGTCGAGCTTCAAGGGAACGTGCGTGGAGCTGGCTTTGTCGGACATGGCTGGCCTTGGAAATTTGGAGTTGAACCGAGGTGCATCAGCAAACGGGATGCCGGGCCTTGCCTGGGCACGCCAATGGCGACGTGGCATACGTTGCCGCAAGCCCGTATCCCCGCATGAGTTCGGGGATGCGACTACAGTCGCCGGCAATGCCTGCAGGAGGAGCCGCATGACTTCGAAGAACACGACCATCGCCGTGGCGGTGCTGGACGACTACCAGGGCGCCGCGCTGCGCCTGGCCGATTGGTCCGCGATCGACGGCCGCGCCGCCGTCACCGTCTTCACCGACCATCTCTCGGACACCGACGCGGTGATCGAGCGGCTCAAGGGCTTCGACGTGCTGTGCGTGATGCGCGAGCGCACGCCGCTGCCGCGATCGACGCTGGAGTGCCTGCCGCGCCTGAAGCTCATCGTGTCCACCGGCGCGCGCAACGCCGCCATCGACGTGCCTGCCGCCACCGAGCGCGGCATCGCCGTGGCGTTCACCGGCTACACCTCCGCGCCGACGATCGAGATGACCTGGGCGCTGATCCTGGCGGCCAGCCGCCACGTCGTCGCCGAGAACCTCGCATTCCGCCGCGGTGGCTGGCAGCAGGACATCGGTGTCGGCCTCACCGGCAAGACGCTGGGCGTGCTGGGCCTCGGGCGCGTGGGCGGCGCCGTCGCCAAGGTGGGCGCGCTGCTGGGCATGAACGTGCTCGCGTGGAGCCCGAACATGACGCCCGAGCGCGCGGCCGAAGGCGGCGCCACCGCGGTGTCCAAGGAGGAGTTGCTGCGCCGCTCCGACGTGCTGACGATCCACATGGTGTTGAGCCCGAAGACGCGCGGCCTGCTCGGGGCCGACGACCTCGCGCTGATGAAGCCGTCCAGCCTGCTGGTGAACACGTCGCGCGGCCCGCTGGTCGACGAGGCGGCCCTCGTGTCGGCGTTGACCTCGCGCCGCATCGGCATGGCGGCGCTGGACGTGTTCGATGTCGAACCGCTGCCCGCGGACCACCCGTTCCGCTCGCTGGACAACGTGCTCGGCACGCCGCACATCGGCTACGTGGCCGACGACCTGTACCGCACGTTCTACGGCGACACGGTGAAGGCGCTGGACGCCTGGCTCACCGAGCGCGCCAAGTCCGCCTGATCGTGTCGTTGTCCGCGTGCCCCGCGGGCAATCAGGCGTCAAGCGCGCGGTAGTAGTACGTCGTGGCGCACTCGCCGCCCGCCGGCAGCAGCGCGTAGCGAGGAATGGTTCCCGCCGCCTGCCAACCGAGCCGCGCATAGAGGCGCGCAGCGGTGTCGTCGGCGGTGTCGAGCACCAGCAGCGTCTTGCCTTCGTCGCGTGCAGCGCGCTCGGCCGCGCGCATCAGCGCCGCGCCCGCACCCTGGCGGCGCGCGCGTCGGTGCACCAGCATCTTGGCGACGTCGGCGCGGTGCGGCTGGTTCTCCGGCAGATCGAGGATCACCTGCACGGTACCGACGATGCCTTGCGCATCCTGCGCCACCAGCAGCGCACGTTCGCCGCGCTCGACGCCGGCGGCCACGTGGCGCCAGAACGCGAGCGCCTTGGCGCGTGTCATCGGCAGCATGAAGCTGACCGACGCGCCGCCCTCGACGCAGTCGATCAGCACGTCGGCGAGCGCCTGCAGCTGCGCATCGCTGACCGAGCGCAGTCGTTGCACGTCAAGGGTAGAGGCTGGGGCGCTGGTCGCCATGGGATCTCCGGAACGGCAAGGGGTAGGGCATGGACGCCAGCACCACGGCATAGCGGGCGGCGATCTGGTGTGGGTTATGGAACGTGATGGGCTTGTCCAGCACCATCGCCACGCAGTCGCCGGCGCCCAGGCAGTGGCGCTCGTCGCCGACGGTGACGTCGATGGCGCCCTCGAGCACCCAGATCTGCTGGTGCATCACCGGTTCGCGCGGGCCCGTTTCGTACGAGACGCGGGCCGCGGCGGGGAACGACACCTCGACGATCTGGATCTGCGAGCCGACGCCGCTGGGCGAGACGTTGCGGCGCAAGTAGCCGGAGTGCGGGTCGCGCCACGAAGGCTGGTCGGCGGCACGTGCCACCGGGCTGGCCGACGGCTGCGGCGTGTCGAACAGCGCAGCCAGCGGCACGCCGAGCCCGCTGGCAAGCTTCTCGAGCAACACCGCGGTCGGGCTGCTCTCGCCGCGTTCGATCAGCGAGATCATCGAGCGGCTGATGCCGCAATGCGTGGCGAGCGAGTCCAGCGACAGGCCGCAGGCGGCGCGCAGGTCGCGCACGCGCTGGGCGATGCGGTCGTTGAGGCTGTCGGACGTCGTTTCTTTCATATTGGACTAAGTGTCCAATATGTTGGATTCGACGTCAACTGACCGGCCTCACCGGGGCGCAGGCGCCCCGCCAGCGAGCCTCAACGTGCCGTGTAGCCGCGACCGTCCATGCACGCGAGGGTGGCGCGCTGGAAGATGCTGCCGTCGGACATCGCCCTGGGCTGCGTCGTGGCCCAGCGATTGCAATCCTGGCGGTCGGCTTCGACCTGCGCGGCGGTCTGGCCGTTGCGCGGATAGAAGATCGGATCCGCCATCGGTGCCGCTGCCGGCGCAGGAGCGGGTTGTTGTGCCGGATACACCGGCACGGGCGCCGGCGGGTAGTAGTACGAGGGCGCCGGGTTGACCACCACGTAGTTGGGCTGGTCGTAGTAGTACGCGCCGGCCAAGCCGAGACCGAGGCCGAGACCGACGCCCCAGAACGGGAAGCCCCAGCCGCCACCGCGGTAGTAGCCGCCGCCGTGATAGCCCCCGCCGTGATAGCCGCCCCCGCCGTGGAAGCCGCCGTGGCCTTGCGCCTGGGCGCCGCCACAGGCCAGCGCCAGGACGCTGAAGGCGAGGGCGAGCGAGCGGCCGACCTTGCGGGGGGTGGATCGGGTGAGCGCTTGCCTCTGGGTCTGGGTGAGGGGGGTGGTCATGTCGAACTCCTTCGAGGGCGCGCTCGAGCGCGCGCATGACCCCATTTTCGGCTTTCGGCCGGCCATGTTGGGCGCAGGGGCTCGCCTTTACAGAAGGGCAACCTTGCGACGCGAGCATGGCCCGGCGGCGGCCTCGATGTGTATCCTGCGCCGCGTTGCCGGTTAAGATTCTCCGACATGGTTGCCCGGGAGAATTCATGGTCAGTGGCAGGGTGCCTTCCAGCGGGCAGATCGTTCACGCGGCCGGACCGACCGCACGCGTCGACGCCGGCCCGCTGCGCTACGTCAACGAGATCGGAAGCGATGGCTGGCTCCAGGCCAAGGACGAGACCACGCACGCGCTGATCCCGTTGGCCAAATACACCGCGGTGCGCATCGTCAACACCTACGGCGACCGGACGACGTTCAAGGTCGCAGACGGCCCGCAAGCAGGCAAGCTGCTCAGCGTCACCACCAGCAACGCCAATCGCTACCTTGGCACCCGGGGGCCGGTGCGATCGCCGGCCGAGATCGAGGTGACGTATGGCAAGTACGTTGCGCAGTGGCATTCGGTGGCGCGCGGGCAGGACTTCGACGAGCAGATGGCGACGCTGAAGGTCGGCGGCATCTCGGTGCAAGTGACGATGAACACCAACTGGGGCGGCTCGTTCTACCCGCTGCCTCCCGGCGAATACGACGTGCTGGTGCCGGACGGTCCGCACAACGCCAACATGACGCACTACTATCGCAACACCTACAAGCAACTGGTCTACGACCAGGTCTGGTTCCCGGTCAAGTACAACGACAACAACCGTTTCGTGCACATCGGCAACGTGTCGGACGGCTGCGTGACCGTGCTCGACATGAACCAGTGGGCAGCGATCCATGAGGCGATCATCAGCCACCGCAGCCGCGACGGCTTGAGCGTCGCCACGCTGATCGTCAAAGGCAAGCCGGAGCGTGCGAAATGAGGCCGCGTTGGGTATTGGCCGCAGCCCTCGCGTTGCCGTGGAGTGGCTGCCTTTGCGCGCCGGCCCAGGCCTCGGCGCGTCCGCTCGCCTCGACGGATCAGATCGAGGCCAAGGCCGCCGCCATCGCCGTTGCCGAAGAACACACGACCGCGGCCAACCGGAAGGCTGCACGCTCGCTCGTCGCCGAAGGCGACGCCGCATATCGCCAGGGCCGCTACGACGACGCTCACCGTTTCTACGACAACGCCTCCCCGAACGCACCGAGTGCCTATGCCTACCTCATGACGGCGGACTCGCATTGGAGGGCATCGGTCTCGTATGGCCGCAAGGCGGCGGCGCCCGCCGGCTGCCGCCTGGAGCGGCGCTATTTCGTGGACGACCTGCGGCTTGACCTGAACCAGGGCTACCTCCTCGGCTTGCGACTGGCGCAGATCGAGAAGGGCCGTCCCCTCGTCGGTTCGCCATTGCTGGCCAGGGCCAGGGACAGCGCTAACTGCCTGGCGCGCCTGGCCGACGAGCTCACGTCCGAGCCGGCGCGGGCCTGCGTCGACGAGGCCAGCATCGCGGCATGCCTGGGCGAGCCGCTGCTGAGATGAGCGGGTGCGTGCTCGCGGCGTGGGCAGCCTGAGGCGGCTGCGCGGCATCAACCGGGGCCCAGCAGTGCGCCGAGACCCGCGTTGATTGCACCGCCACCAAGGACCAGCCAGGCGAACAGCACGGCCCCCAGTCCCAACGGCGCCAGCCCGGCGGCCTTCATCGCCGACAGCCGCGTGGTCAGGCCCAGCGCGGCCATGGCGATCGCCAGCACGACGATGTCCGCGTCGTTGGCCACGGCGATGGTTGAAGCGGGCAGCACGTCGAGCGAGCGCACGCCGGCCATTGCGACGAAGCCGAGCGCGAACCACGGGATCGTGATGGGCGGGCGCGCCTGCTTCGAGTTGCTCGCGCCAGCCGCGCCCGAACGCGCGAACCACGCGGACAGGATGACGAGGAAGGGCGCCAGCATCATCACGCGCACCATCTTCGCGATGACGGCGGTGTCGGCGGCGGAGTCGCCGATCGCGTGGCCGGCGGCGACGACTTGCGCCACTTCGTGGATCGTCGAGCCGGCCCAGAGGCCGTACGTGGTCGCCGATACCGGGTGGACGGCCGCAAGCACGTGATACAGGGCGGGGTACAGGAAGATCGCGATGCTGCCGAAGCCCACCACGGTGGCAACGGCCACCGCGACCTGTTCCGGGCGCCCGCGCACCACCGGTTCCGTGGCCATCACCGCGGCCGCGCCGCAGATCGAACTGCCGGCGCCGATCAGGATCGCGGTGCGGCGGTCGAGGCCGAACACGCGCGTGCCGAGGACGCAGGCCAGCGCGAAGGTACTGCACAACACGGTGGCGTCGATCACGACGCCGGCGATGCCGACGTGGCCGATGTCCTGGAACGTCAGGCGCAGGCCGTACAGCACGATGCCCGCGCGCAGCAGACGCTGCTTGGCCACGTGCAGGCCGTCGGCGGAAGTCGTGTGGGCGCTGTCCGGCAACAGGTTGCCGACGACGAGTCCGATGACGATCGCGAGCGTCAGGGCCGAGATGCCGTTCGCCTGCAGCCAGGCGAGATGGCCCGTGGCCATCGCGGCGGTGGCCACCGCGGCCGCGAGCAGCAGGCCGGGCACGAGGCGGAGGACGGTGGAGGGGGCGGAAAAGGGGGCTGCGGCGGAGGTCACGGCGGGTTCGGTGGGAATGCGGATGCGATGCCGTGGACTTTGAGCTTTCGTGAGATATCCGTAAAACGGATTGATTTCGTTGAATCAACCTGTAAAACAGGTAGAGTGAACGGATGCGTATCACCTTGCGCCAGTTGGCCATCTTCACGGCGGTGGCCGACGCCGGCAGCACGTCGGCCGCCGCCGAGCGCGTGGCGCTGTCGCAATCGGCCACCAGCGCCGCGCTCAACGAGCTGGAAGCGGTGCTCGAGGCGCGGCTGTTCGACCGCGTCGGCACCCGCCTGGTGCTCAACGACACCGGCCGCGGGCTGCTGCCGCAGGCCCGTGCGGTGATCGACGGCGCCGCGGGCATCGAACGCGAATTCGGCCTTGGCGCCGCGCCGGGCGATCACGGCGCGCCTTCGCTGCTGCGCGTGGGCGCCAGCACGACCATCGGCAACTACCTCTTGCCGACGATCGTCGCGGCCTGGTGCCGCGCGCGCCCCGAGGCGCATGTCGACGTACAGATCGCCAACACCGGTGCGATCGCCGCCGCCGTCGCGCGGCTGGACGTGGACGTCGGGCTCATCGAAGGTCCGTCCCACGAACCCGAGGTGATCGCGCAACCCTGGCGCGAGGAGGAACTGGCGATCGTCTGCGCGCCATCACATCCGCTGCTGCGCGGGGACATGACGCGACGCCTGAACGTGGCCGCGCTGCGCCAGGCGCCCTGGCTGCTGCGCGAGCCGGGCTCCGGCACGCGCGAGGCCGTCGAGCAGGCGCTGCAGCCGCACCTGCACCAACTGGTGGAAGGCATGCACTTCGGCGGCACCGAGGCCATCAAGCAGGCCGCGGTGCAAGGGCTGGGCTTCACGTGCCTGTCGCTGTTCGCAGTGCAGGACCTGATCGCGCTGGGCCGGCTCGTGCGCGTGCAGACCACGCTGCCGCGGCTGGCGCGCCGCTTCTACCTGGTGCACCACCGGCGCAAGCAGTTCTCGCCCAGCCTGGCGCGTTTCATGGCCTTCTGCCAGGAGGCCGGGGCGGCGGCCTGAGCCTCGTCAGGGCACGATGTGCAGGTCGCCCTGCGCCTGCGGGGGGGTCTTGATCGCCAGCACCTTGAAGCGGCCGCTGGTGGCCACGCTACCGCCGTGGGCGGTGCCCTTGGGGATGATGATCAGGTCGCCCGGGCCCACGTCGCGCTTCGTGTCGCCGAGCCAGAACGTGCCCGTGCCTTCGATCACGTACTGCACTTCCACGCTGTCCTGGTGAAAGTGCTTCGGCGCGTCGCCGGTCTGGATGGCCACCGTCGCGCCGGGCGCGGCCAGCAGCGTCTGCGAGCGCAGCGTGCCGATCACTGGCGCGCCGAGATCCTCGTCGGTCATCTTCGCCAGGTTGACGATGCGCGGCGCGGGCGCCGCGGCATCGGCGGCGCCGGCGCTGGGCATGAAGCGCGCGCTGAGCGCTCCGAGGACGAACGTGCAGGCGAGCGCCGCGGTCAGGGCAACGGGTTTCATCGTGTCTCCAGGACGGTTGTGGGCGAATCGTATGCCCATCGTCCGCGCAAGGGTCGGACGGCTTGGCTACCATCGTTGCCGGCGTTGACTTCGACGCTACCCGAGAGGCCCCGCATGACCGACACCGACCGCTTCGAGCTGTTCTCCTACTGGCGCACCTCCGCCACCTACCGCGTGCGCGTGGCGTTCAACCTGAAGGGCGTGAAGCCGCGCGAGACCGACATCAACATCGACACCGGCCAGCAGCACGACGCCGCGTTTCGCGAGATCAACCCGATGGGCGGCATCCCGGCGCTGATCGACCACGGTCCGGGCCAGTCGCACGTGCCGCTCACCCAGTCGCTGGCCATCCTCGAATTCCTCGACGAAATCTATCCGCAGCCGCCGCTGCTGCCGTCCGGTCCGCACGGGCGCGCCCGCGTGCGCTCGCTTGCGCAGATGCTCGCGGTGGACACCCATCCGCTGATCACGCCGCGCGTCAAGAAGTACCTCACGACCGCCACCGGTTTCGATGCCGAGTCGTGGCGCGCGTGGCAGATCCAGTGGTTCGGCACCGGCCTGCGCGCCGTCGAGGCGCGGCTCGCCGGCGAGCCGGGTACCGGCCGTTTCTGCCATGGCGACACGCCGACGCTGGCCGACATCTGCCTGGCCAGCGTGATCGTCGTCATGCGTGTGTTCAAGATCGAATTCGACGACATTCCGACGGTCACGCGGATCATGGCCGAGTGCGAGAAGCTGGAGGCGTTCGCCGCCGCCGATCCGTCGCGCCAGGTCGGAGCGCCTCGATGAAAGCCTAGCGGCGCCCGCTGCGCTGCCACAGCGGCTTTTTGCCCTTCAGGTGGCGCTCGATGCCTTCGTTGAGCCGCTCGCGCAGGTCGATCACGGCGTCGAGATGGCCGTAGATGCCCGGAAAGCGCAGGTCCAGCCACAGCCACAGCGTGCACGAGCGCAGCGCCTTTTCCATGTTGTCGAGGCGGCTGTGCTCGTCCACCTCGTCGAGGAACCAGGGCGTGCCGGCCTTGCCTGCCAGCGCGTGCTGGTGCGTCCAGTCGAGGAAGGCCTGTACCTGCGCCTCGGTGCGCGTGTCCACCGGCGCCTGCGCGTAGATGAAGCGCTGCTTCAGCGTCAGCGTGCCGGCAGTGCGATCGAGCTGCTCGGCGAGCTCCAGCATCTGGTCGAGTTCGGCGACGGCGAAGTGCGCGTTGTCCAGCTTGAGCTGGTCGACGAACACGTTGAGCACGGCACGCAGCTGCGTCAGGTGCAGCCGCGTGGCGATGGTATCGACGTGCCACCAGTTGGGCGCCACGGTGGCCTTGAAGTCGCGCGGCGCGCGCGGCGGCTTCGGCAGCAGTTCCTTCAACGTGCGCAGTGCCGTCGGCTCGGCCTCGCGCAACACGCCGGTGAAACCTTCCTCGTGCATGCCGTAGCGGCCTGCGCGGCCGGCGATCTGGTGCACTTCGGACTCGTTGAGCGTGCGGTCGCCGACGCCGTCGAACTTCTTCATCGTGCTGAAGAGAACGCGGCGGATCGGCAGGTTCAGGCCCATGCCGATCGCGTCGGTGGCGATCAGGATGTGCGCGTGGCCATGCGCGAAGCGCTCGGCCTCGCGCCGGCGCACTTCGGGCGGCAGCGCGCCGTAGATCACCGACACCGGATGCCCGTTGGCGGCCACCTGGTCGCGCAGCATCAGCACCTCGCGGCGGCTGAACGCGACGACGGCGTCGCCTTTTTTCAGCGCGGAGATCGGCACCGGGCCGGGCAGCAGGTCGACGTGCTGCTTGCGCTCGAACGTGAGCACCTTGCAATTCTCGCCGCACAGCTTGAGCAGGTTCTCGATCGCCTCGGCGGCGTAGGCCGAGCAGATGATGATCAGTTCGTTGGCGGGCACGCCGACGATGGCCTGCGTCCACGCCCAGCCGCGCGAGGTGTCGAAGATCATCTGCGCCTCGTCGATGACGGCGACGTCGATCGGGCGGGACGTGTTGACCATCTCGATG
>FSXQ01001190.1_pt1 | contig 11005 bp, 11 predicted proteins | sample 1638011 | NCBI WGS metagenome assembly FSXQ01 (sample SAMEA3914789, study PRJEB12502) | metagenome | biome: forest; material: soil | place: Canada | collected 2011-07-03 | depth 0.3 m | reverse complement strand
GGACAGCATGCCCACGCGCAGCCAGTGCTCGGCCTGCGCGTTGATCGAGCGGCTCAGCGCGTCGCTGGCGTCGCGCAGGTTGTCATGCATCAGGTCGGAGATCTTGACGATGCCCATGGCAGCGTTCCTTTATACGGTTTATATATAGACCGTATATTACATCAAGAGTCGGCGCCGCGCACCCGCGTCACGAACGCTGCACCTCCGCGGGCCGCACCGTCAGGTACACCGGCGCCGGGGCGCGCACGCCACGGATGACCTTGAGCACGCAGTCGCGGTTGACGCGGCTCGCGTCCAGCGTCTGGTGCAGCGCATCGACGCTGGCGATGGCCACGCCGTCGAGGCCGACGATGATGTCGCCCTCCTTCACGCCCACGCGCGCCGCGGGGCTCTCGGGCTCGACGCTCATCACGCGCACGCCGCTCGCGTTCGGCAGCTCGTAGGCGAGCACGACGCGGCGATGCAGGTCCTGCGTCTGGCCCGCGACGCCCAGGTAGCCGCGGCGCACGCGACCGTGCTGCAGCAGTTGCGGGATCACCCAGCCGGCGATGTCCACCGCCACCGCGAAGCAGATCGCCTGCGCGCCGCGGATGATGGCCGTGTTGATGCCGATGACGTGGCCGTTCGAATCGAGCAGCGGGCCGCCGGAGTTGCCGGGGTTCAGCGCCGCGTCGGTCTGGATCACGTCGGGGATCAGCCGGCCCGTGCTGGTGCGCATGCTGCGTCCCAGCGCGCTGACGATGCCCGCGGTGACCGTATGCTCGAAGCCCAGCGGGTTGCCGATGGCGATCGCGATCTGGCCGCGCTTGAGGCCCGCCGAGCGGCCCAGCGGCGCATGTGCCAGCGAGCCCTTCGACAGGCCGTCGATGCTCAGCACGGCCAGGTCGGTGTCCGGATCGTCGCCGACCCAGCGCGCATCGAACTCGCGGCCGTCGGCCAGCGACACCTGGTGGCGCAGGTCCGGCCGTGCCGACGTCGGCGGCTTGCCGGCACGCACCACGTGCGAATTCGTCAGGACGTAGCCGTCCGGCGTGAACAGGAAGCCCGAGCCGCCGCCCAGGCTCTCGCTGCCGGAACCGCGCAGCCGCACCGCGGCGACGCCGGGCCCGACCCGCTCCACCACCTCGCTCACCGTGCGCGAGTAGGCGTCCTGCAGGAAGGCATCGTTGGCACCCATGTCGTTCTCCTTCGAGCTCCCAGGTGGGTGATCGCGCGCGCGATTTCAAGGGCGGTCGTTGCGGAAGTGGCATACAAATGCTTCGGAGGGCGCCCGGTTGGCGCACACTCGAAGGCCATTCCAGACGAATCCGGAACCCGGAACCCTCGACGTGACCCCTGCGCCACGGCCCGCCCTCGTCCTTCCGCCGATCCGCGACCGCGCGCTGCTCGCCGCGACCGTGGTCGTGATCCTGCTCACGTGGGCGGCCGTCGTCTTCGCGAGCTGGCGCGGGCGCGAGGACGCGGTGGAAGACTGGCGCTTCTTCCTGGGCAACCTGTCCGAGATGGCCGCGCAGCATGCCGACCAGACGCTGGCCGCGGCCGACGGCGTGCTCGAGCGCGTGGTCGACGACGTCAACAAGACCGCGCCCGTCAGCGGCGCCGACTTCGTCGCCAAGGGCGGATCGCGCGAGATGTACGAGTTGCTGCGGCGGCGCCAGAGCGACCTGCCGCAGATCGGCGTGGTGTCGCTGCTGACGACGACCGGCCGGTTGATCAATTTCTCGCGCACGTTCCCCGCGCCGCCGGTCGACCTGGCCGATCGCGACTACCTGAAGGCGCACCTCGAGTCCGACGCGTTGACGGTGTACCTGTCCACGCCGGTCAAGAATCGGGGCAACGGCCACTGGACGTTCTACCTCGCGCGCAAGCTGCGCGCGGTCGACGGCCACCTGGTCGGCATCGCGCTGGTGGGCATCGAGTGCGAGTACTTCCAGCGCTTCTACGAGTCCATCGATTCCGCGCGCGAAGGCGTCACCGTGCTGCTGCTGCGCCGCGACGGCCTGCTGCTGGCGCGCCAGCCGCCGATCGAGGCGTTCGTCGGCAAGAGCTTCGCGCAGGGCCCGGTCTTCAAGGTGCTGAACCGGTCCGGCGCCAAGATCCCGCGCACGGCGTTCATCGCCGGGCCGCGCGTGGTCGATCCGTCCGAATCGCGCAGGCGGCTCGTCGCGCCCACCCTGTCGCGCGCATACCCCACCGTCGTCGCCATCCTCGTGACCGAGGACCTGATCCTCGCGCACTGGCATCGCACCACGCTGGCGCTGATCGCCATGACGGCCGGATTCGACGTGGTGCTGGCCGCGCTGGCATTCTGGATCGGACGCCTCCTTCGACGCCGGCGCGAGATCCTGCTGCAGCTCAAGGGCGCGCTCGCCGCCGCCGACAGCGCCAGCCAGGCCAAGAGCTCGTTCCTGGCCAACATGAGCCACGAGATCCGCACGCCGATGAACGGCATCCTGGGCATGACCGAGCTGCTCCTGCAGACGCCGCTGGACCCGCGCCAGCACGAACTCGCCGCGGCGGCCCACGCATCCGGGCAGACGATGCTGCACGTGCTCAACGACGTGCTCGACGTCTCCAAGATCGAGGCCGGCAAGGTGGTGCTGGAGCAGGTGGATTTCGACCTGGGCCACCTCCTGGAACACGAGCTCGCGCTGTTCCGCGCCACCGCCGCGGCCACCGGGCTGCGGCTGGAAGGCGAGTTCGACGCCGCGCTGCCGCGCCGGGTCAACGGCGATCCGACGCGACTGCGCCAGATCCTCACCAACCTGTTGAACAACGCCGTCAAGTTCACCGAGCGCGGCGGCCATGTGGTGCTCTCGGCGCAGCGACTCGGCGCCGATTCCCGGACGGCCGGCTCGCATCGTCTCGCGTTCGAGGTGCGCGACAGCGGCATCGGCATCAGCGAGGCGGCGCAGGATCGGCTGTTCAAGCCGTTCACGCAGGCCGACGAATCGACGACACGCCGCTTCGGCGGCACCGGCCTCGGCCTGGCGATCTGCAAGGAACTCGTCGCCTTGATGGGTGGCGAGCTGTCCGTCGTCAGCACGCCCGGCGCCGGATCGACGTTTCGCGTCGAGCTCGCGCTCGGCGCGTCGCGGGCCGCGGCCGGCGACGCGGCCCGTCCGACGGCGGCCGGCGCCGGCGACCAGCGCCTGGCCGGCCTGCACCTGCTCGTGGCCGAGGACAACCCGGTCAACCTCCAGGTGGCTGTCGCGATGCTCGAGGGCATGGGCGCGCGCGTGGACTGCGTGCTCGACGGCGCGCAGGCCGTCGCCCAGTGCCGCAACGGCCGCTTCGACGCCTTGCTGCTCGACTGCCAGATGCCCTTGATGGACGGCTACGAGGCCGCTCGACGCATCCGCGCCGAAGGCGCGCACCGCATGCCCATCATCGCGGTCACGGCCAATGCGATGGCCGCCGACCGCGACCTGTGCCTGGCCGCCGGCATGAACGACCACCTGGCCAAGCCGCTGGCGCGGGAGGCGCTCGCGGCGATGGTGCTGAAGTGGACGCGTCCCGGGTCGGTCGTCCGCTGAGCCTCGCGGCCGGCGAGCCTCGTCGCGTCAGCTGCGATGGCGTTCGAACAGCAGCCGGTCGAACCACACCCCACCCAGCTCGAAACTGCGCCGCGAGTGGCCGAACTGCCGGAAGCCGTTGCGCTCCAGCACGCGCACCGACCCCCTGTTCTCGGGTCGGGCCACCGCCTCGACGCGGCCCAGGCCATGTGCGCCGAAGGCCTGCGCCAGGCACAGCGCCACGGCCTGTGACGCGATGCCGCGCCCGCCGTCGTGCTCGCCGATGCGGTAGCCGAGATCGGCGCACTGGAAGTGCGTGCGCCGCACGCCGGTGAGGTTCACGCGGCCGACGATGCGCTCGTCCTCGACGACCAGGTACTGGAACGCCTGGTCGTTCGCCCAGGCGGTCTCGGCGGAAGCAATCGCGGCGGCGACGCCCTGCTCGCTGTAGAACTTAGGATCTCGCGCGTTGATCCAGCGCTCGAAGAAGGCGCGGTGCTCGAGTTCGAAACGCAGCAGCGCGGCCGCGTCGACACGCGCCACCGGCCGGATGCGCAGCGAGCCGGACGCGCTCAAGCCGCGGCGGCGAAGTGTCCGGCCTTCGCGTGTTCGACGAGCTGATCCAGCGCCTTGCTCCAACCCGAGTGGAAGCCCATCTGCTCGTGCGCCTGGCGCGCCGGCGCGTCGCCGTGGCGCACCAGCGCGGTGTACTTCGTGCCCCCGGCGACATCCTCCAGCGCGATGATCGCCGTCATCAGGAAGGGGTGCGCCGCGGCCGTGTCCTTGGCCAGCGGCCGGAAGCCCGGGCCCAGCGCACCGGTCCACACCAGCAGTTCCTGGTCGATGACCTGCAGGAAGCAGCCGGCGTTCGTGAACCCCGGGCCTTCGGGCCCCTGCATCGTCGTCTGGAAGAGGCCGCCCGGCTGCAGGTCGATCCTGCAGTCAGTGGTCTTCCACGGCAGCGGGCAGAACCATTTCACCAGGTGCTCGGGCTGCGTCCAGGCGGCCCAGACGAGATGGCGCGGCACGTCGACGACGCGCTCGAGGACCAGGTCGAGTTCGGGATCGGCGGTCAGCAGGGGATGAGGCATCGTCGGCTCCAGGTCGGACGCTTTGAACAAGCAGAAGTCTACCGTCAGCCCAGCGCCGGAAACGCGACCGGCGTCGACACGTGGCCCGCGAACCAGTCGTGCACGCGAAGGGCCTCGGCGCGCACCGACTCGGCGATGCCGTAGCGCGCCATCATGGCGATCCCGTTGGGCTCCAGCAGCACGCCCGGCTCGATGGCCAGCCGGGGCGCGTCCGCGCGCACGATGCGCCAGGGCGCGAGACGCGCGCGCAGCAGCGGCGCGAGCACGACGTTGTGCGACGACGCGATCACCAGGCCGGCCGACGCCAGTCGATTGAGCACCGCGGCGGCGCCCGCGACCGACTCGACATGGTTCGTGCCGCGAAAGATCTCGTCGATCAGGAATACCGCGCCGTCTGCGCGCTCGGCCGCCTGCAGCAAGGCCTGCGCGCGGCGCATTTCGGCCATGTAGAGGCTGTCGCCGGTCTCGATCGAGTCCTCGTGGACCATGCTGGACCAGACCGGCGTCAGCGGCACCGCGGCCTGCGCGGCATGGCAGAAGCCGAATGCCCGCGCGGTCAGCAGGTTCAGGCCGACCGCGCGCAGGAACGTGCTCTTGCCGACGCCGTTCTCGCCGGTCAGGAACGCACCCTCGCCCTGGAGCGCCAGCGACAACGCTTGCGCGTCGTCGAGAAGCGGGTTGCGCATCGCGGCGAGACGAATGCCGCGCGGGCCGCATTCGCGCGCCCAGCACACTTCGCGCTGCCGGCCCAGATAGGCCATCAGGCACAGTCGCCCGTCGCATTCCGCCAACGTGGCATAGAGCGATCGCAAGGCGTCCCGGTGATCGTCGAAGCACGCCATGCGCGCCGGCGCCACCGCGTACTCATGCAGCGTCAGCAGGTTGACGTAGTCCGAGGTCGCCGCGCTGTGCTCCAGCGCATCGAGATCGAGCGCGATCCGCAGGCGCTGCGCGTCATCGGCGGCGGCGTCCACGTCCGCCAGCACGGGATGCGGATGCTTGCGGGCGACGGCGCCGAGGTCGACGACCGCCTTCAGCATGGCCAGCACCGCGCGGCGCTGGCGCTTCCACAGTTGCAGCCGCGCATGGAAGCGGACCTCCACGACGCCCCAGGTGAACAGATACGCACAGGCGAGCGACACCGCGACGCCGCCCCAGCCCGCCATCGTCAGCACCGGCGCGGCAAGCCACAGCAGCCTGGCCCAGCGGACATGGCGCAGCCACGACGGCAGGACGACGCGCTGGTCGCGGAACAGGAGGCCGGTCACCTCCATGGCCTGACGCCGCAACGCGAGGCGGACGCGCAGGGTGTCGGCAAGCACGCGTTCCGTGTCGGCATCCTCGCCGAGCCACGCCGGCCTGGCGCCGCGCTCGAAGGTCGCGCCGCGCCGCAGGCGTTGGAACAGGTACTGGCGGGCGTAGATGCTGGCCGCGTCGGCGATGCGGCGCAGCAGGGACTTCATCTCCAGGTCGCGCCAGGTCGCGTCGTCGATGCGCCGCGGATGGTCCGCAGGGAAGACAGCGTCGTAGCCGGCGACCTCCGCGTCGGTGAACCAGTCGGCGGGCACCGGCGGCGCCACGGGGACGAGAGCCCGCAGCGCGAGATCGCGCCCATCGGCCAGCCGCCGGAGCAGGATGCGGGCTCGGGCCTGGACTCGATGGAACAACGTCGATGGCGGGAACGGGGTCATGGACAAGCGGCGGCTCGCAGCCGCGTCTGTGGCGTTGGGCCGGACATGGGCCGCCCGGGCGCCGATTCAAGCGGGACGGCCGCGAATCGACGCGGCGCGTCGACGAACGGCAGCCTGGGCCGACGCGCGGGACCCGCGCGCCGAGGCAACAGGCGAACTTCGGCATACTGCGCCCGAACTTCCTCGAGGATCCATCGTGGCCAATCCCTTCACCGCCGGCGCCATCGTCTACGCCAAGGACATCCAGCGCCTCGCCCGCTTCTACGCGGCCGTGGCGGACCTGGAGATCGTCCACGAGGTCGCCGACCACGTGGTGCTCGAGTCCGAGACCTACGAACTGGTGGTCGTCGCGATCCCGGCGGCTACCGCGGCGCGCATCGTCATCGCGACGCCGCCGGCGCGGCGCGAGAACACCGCGTTCAAGCTGAGCTTCCTGGTCGAGAGCCTGGCCGAGGCGCGTGCCGCCGCCACGGCGGCCGGCGGCGAGCTCGATCCGCCGGCCAAGGAATGGGACTTCCAGGGCCAGCGCGTGTGCGACGGTTGCGACCCCGAAGGCAACATGATCCAGGTGCGGGCGGCGGCGCCGGAGGCCGCTGAATGAGCCCGTGACCATCGTTGGCTACCATTGCGCACTCGCGCCGCGCCTGCATCACGGCGGCGTCATCGACAAAGGACTTCCCATGAATATCCACCTCGGCCTGACACCCCTCATCTCCATCCTCGCGGGTATCCTCATTCTCGTGATGCCCAAGCTGCTCAACTACATCGTCGCCTTCTACCTGATCGCGATCGGGTTGATCGGGATTCTGGGCGTGCATCAGCTGCATCTGGGGTGAGCTTCGGAACGCGTCCCCTTGCGCGTGGGGAAGGCTCGCAATGATTGCATGACCTGCCTGCATCGCCAATGAATTCACGGGGGTGCCGTCCGTCGATCGCGACCGCGCTTCGCGCGTTGCGACAGAATCGCCCACACTCCGTCGTCCGCAACCGAGGGCGACGCAACCGATCGAACGAATGCTTGCGCACGCCTCTTTTCGATCCTCATCTGCAGTCGTGGCGGCCTTCGTGCTGGCGCTGGTCGTCGGCTGCCGGCCGCCCGACGGCGTTCGGATCGGATTCCTGGGCGACCTGATCTCGGAGCTCGGAGTCGGCGGGCGCAATGGTGCTCAGCTTGCCGTGGAAACGCTCAACGCCGAACGGGGGGTGCGCTACGAACTCCTGGTCGAGGATGATCGAAACGACCCGAGCGCAGCGCGGGCTGCAGTCGCGTCGTTCGCGTCGCGTGGCGCGGCCTTCGTCGTCGGACCCATGACGAGCGCGATGGCCGTCGCCGCCGTAGAAGAGGCCAATCGCCTGGGGATCGTCCTGATTTCGCCGACGGCGACGACGGACGAGTTGTCAGCGAAGGACGACTTTTTCTTCCGCACGGCGGCCGCTACGCCTGCCGGTGCCGGTCAACTCGCCCGTGTGCTGCACGATCGCGGCGTGCGCTCGATCGTCGTGCTGATGGATAGCGGCAACAGCGCCTACTCATCGAGCTTCGGCCATGCCGTGGCCATGGAATTCCTGAATCTGGGGGGAACGTCGGCCCCCGAACTCGGCTACCGGTCCGGGAACTCGCTCAACTTCGCCGAGGCGATGCGTCGAATCGACAGCCAACCTCCCGATGCCGTCGTCCTTGTCAACAGTCCAAGCGATGCAGCCATCGTCACACAGCACGTGCGTCGCGTCGCCCCGCATGTCGTCATTGCCCTGTCGCCCTGGGGGGCGAACGTGCAGTTCGTCCAGATTGGCGGCCGCGCGACCGAGGGAGTCATTGCATTGCAAGCCGTCGACCTCGACAGCCCGCTGCCGCGCATGCGCGACTTCGTCGCTCGGTATCGCGCACGCTTCGGCGAAATGCCTACGACACCCGCAGTCCAGAGTTATGAAGCGGTCATGTTGGGCGTCGACGCGTTGAAGCGACGCGGAGCGAGCTCCCTGCGCGCCACGCTGTCCGTGCCCGGTGAGTGGGCCGGCCTCGATGGCGCCTTCTCGCTCGACGCCTTCGGCGATGCCCGACGGGTGCTTCACATGACCGAGGTCCGCAATGGTCGCTTCGAGGCTTTACGGCAGTGAAGATGCCGGCACGGACCGGCACATGCGGGACGGGGTCAGCCGCAGGAGCCCTTCTGCCTCGCCGCACGAACGACTGCTTCGCGGCGTCGAATTCGACGCAAGCTCAGTGCGAGCAATCCTAGCCGCCGGCCTTCTTGACAGTGGCGAAGCCCTGCGTCTTCAGGATCGCCATCACGCGATCCCGATGATCGCCCTGCAGCTCGACGACGCCGTCCTTGGCCGTGCCGCCCACGCCGCACGCGGCCTTCAGCTTCTTGCCGAGTACCGTCAGCTCCGGCTCCGCCAGGCCCAGCCCGCGCACGACGGTGACGCCCTTGCCGCCGCGGCCCTTGGTCTCGAAGAACAGTCGAACGACGCCGTCGGTGGGCGGCGCCACGGCCTTCTTGCAGACGCATTGCGCCACCGGTTGGCGGCACGCGGGACACATGCGGCCCGCCTCGGTCGAGTAGACCAGGCCGCCGTTCGGGTTCACGGGTTTCATGGGCGTATTGGAACCGATCCGGCGGTCTGCCCGGCCCTGGCGAAGATGTGAAAATCGCCGCATGACGATCCCGACCTCTCCCTTGCGCACCTCGGCACGTCTTCTCGCCGCCGCGCTCGCGCTGTCCGCCGCGTCGGCCGCACAGGCTGTCGCGCCGCTGGTGCAGCACGACGTCGTGCTGCTTCAGAAGGGCGAGATCATCGAGCAGCGCGTCGAGGGCGGCGCCGACGCGATGGCCGCCTACCTCAAGACCTTGGGCGCGGCCGCGACCGAAACGATGCGCGCGAACCCGGCGCAGATTCCGGCGGCGGGCTTCATCGTCGTGGCCGTACGGCCGGGCAACCAGACGCGCACGTGGTTCGACTTCAAGCCGGCGCTGGCCGACGCCACGATGGCGGCGCTGCGCCGCACCGTCGAGACCACGCCGACGATGCCTGTCAAGAACGGGGAGATCATCTTCGCGTTGCGCGTGAGCGTGTGGAGCGCCAGCCCGCCCAAGGCCTACGCGCCCGCGCCACAGGAATGGAGAGACGCGGTCAAGGGCCTGGCCAGGAAGCCGGACGTCGACACCTTGGTCGACATGGTCTGGCCGCGCTGATTCGTCCCCCGACGAAACGCGGTTGAATCGATCGGGTTAGCCTGCGCGAACGACATCCCCCAGGAGACTCGCTCGTGACGTCAACGCCCACGCCTTCCGCCATCGCCGCCCGCCGCCGCGCGTTCCGCGCCCTCCACGCGGCCGGCTGCTTCGTCATTCCGAATCCGTGGGACGCCGGCAGCGCGCGCTACCTCGCGTCGCTGGGTTTCAAGGCGCTTGCGAGCACCAGTTCGGGCTTCGCGTGGTCGCACGCGCACGCCGACGGCGCGATGCCGCGCGACGCGGTGCTCGCGCATCTGCGCGCGATCGTCGCCGCCACCGACCTGCCGGTGAACGCCGACTTCGAGAGCGGCTACGGCGCCGATGCGCCCGCGGTGGCCGAGAGCGTGCGGCTGGCCGTGGCCGCCGGCGTGGCGGGGCTGTCGATCGAGGACTCGACGGGCGACGGCGAGCGCCCGATCCACGATCTCGCGACGGCCGTCGCGCGCCTGCGCGCCGCGCGCGAGGCCATCGACGCGAGCGGCGGCGACACCTTGCTGGTGGGCCGTGCCGAGAACTACCTGCACGGCCGCTCCGACCTGGCCGACACGATCGCCCGCCTGCGCGCCTACGCCGAGGCCGGCGCCGACTGCCTCTACGCGCCGGGCCTGCGCACGCGTGACGACATCGCCGCCGTGGTCACCGCCGTCGCGCCCAAGCCGGTCAACCTGCTGGTGGGCGCGGCCAGCGAGTTCACGCTGAGCGAGATCACCGCGATGGGCGTGCGCCGGGTCAGCGTGGGCGGCGGCATGGCCCGCGCCGCCTGGGGCGGCTTCATGCGCGCCGCGCAGGCGATCGCGGAGCGAGGCGTCTTCGACGGCTTCGCGGGTGCCGCCTCCGGTGCCGAACTCAATGCGCTGTTTCGCGCGCCCGCGAACCCCTGAACGGCCTTACCGGCTCGACGATCCCGCGCCCGCGACCGGCCACCCCGCCGCCACCGGCCAACCCCGGTAGTCGCGCTGCTCCGGAACGTCCGACTTGTCGATGCGCGCCCGCCGCTGGCCGAACTTGCCCGCGCGCGCGAGCACGCACACGGGGCACTCGATGATGCCGATCTTCTCCTCGTGCGCCAGGTGCACCACGCCGCACTTGGCGCAGTGGCCCAGGTGCGTGTCGCTGCCCTCGCGCATCGGCGTGAAGACGTCCTTGAGCATGCGGCTGAGCGAGACGCCGCAGTCGGCGTCGTAGGTGCACGCGTAGTAGTCGTAGGCCCACACCATGGCCTCGAAGGCCTCGACGCCCGCGTCGACCAGGCGGCGCTGCAGGCAGAAGATGGCGGTGGCGCTGAGGCGGCGATACGCGCTGCCCCACAGGTCGCGGTGGTCGCGCGTGCGATCGCGCGGGGCGCCCTTGTCGCGCTTGGGCTTCGGGTTCAGCGCCTCGGCGATGCCGCGCAACTGCGCCGCGCGCACGTCGCTGGTGGCCAGCATCCGGTCTTCCACCTCGGTGGGCCGCATCTGGTGGCGCAGCAT
>FSXQ01004049.1_pt1 | contig 11020 bp, 10 predicted proteins | sample 1638011 | NCBI WGS metagenome assembly FSXQ01 (sample SAMEA3914789, study PRJEB12502) | metagenome | biome: forest; material: soil | place: Canada | collected 2011-07-03 | depth 0.3 m | reverse complement strand
TGCGCCGGCACCGCCACCAAGGACAACGACAAGGGCGACTGGAAGTACGTCGAGAAGGGCACCTGCGACAAGATGGGTGGCTCGATGATGGCGCCGAAGAAGTAATCTTCGACGTTTGCGAGAGACGAAAGCCACGCCATGACTGCCGCGATCCCAACCCTTTCCGGCACCGGGATCGGCCTTCGCCAACCGCACTACCGCGAGGTCTTCGAGCGACTGCCGGCGCTGGCATTCCTCGAAGTCCACAGCGAGAATTTCTTTCTCGATGGCGGGGCCTCGATGCACGCCCTCGAGCGCGCGCGCGCCGCGTATCCGATGAGCCTGCACGGCGTCGGACTGTCGCTCGGCTCGGCCGACCGCCTGGCCGACGAGCACCTGGCCAGGCTCAAGCGCCTGGTCGACCGCATCGAGCCGGCCCTCGTCTCCGAGCACCTGTGCTGGGGCGGCGTCGGCGGCGTGCACTTCAACGACCTGCTGCCGTTGCCGCACACGGGCGAGACGCTGGCGCTGCTGGCGGATCGCATCGATCGCGTGCAGGCCACGCTCAAGCGCCGCATCCTGGTCGAGAACCTCTCGGTCTACGTCGAGTTCCGCGACAGCGACATGACCGAGACCGCGTTTCTGGCGGAGCTGGCCCGTCGCACCGGCTGCGGCCTGCTGCTCGACATCAACAATCTCTACGTCAACGCGATCAACTTCGGCTTCGATCCCGTCACGCGCCTGGCCGAACTGGACGGAGCGGCCATCGGCCAGATCCACCTGGCGGGCCACACGGTGGTCGACGATTGCCTGATCGACACGCATGGCTCGCTCGTCTGCGACCCGGTGTGGTCGCTCTACGAGGAGGCCTGCCGACGCTTCGGCCCCCGCCCGACGCTGATCGAATGGGACACCGACCTGCCCGTGCTCGACGTGCTGCTCTCCGAGGCCGCGCAGGCCAGCGCGGTCGCCCAGCGCCTTCGCGACCAGGAGCCGGCGCATGGCTGAACTGCTGGCGATGCAGACCGACTTCGCCGCGGCGCTGCGCGACAGCGGCCGCACGTCGAACGTCGAGCGCTGGCTCGCCGGCGATACCGGCCACGTCGACAGGCGCGTGGCCATCTACCGCGCCAACATGGTGGCCGCGGCCGGCAAGGCGTTGGCGTCGGCCTACCCGGTGATTCGCCAGGTCGTCGGCGCCGAGTTCTTTCACGGCCTGGCTCGCGAATACCAGCGCGGCACGCCGTCCACCAGCGGCGACCTGACCGAGTTCGGCGCGCGCTTCGACGCGTTCCTGGCCACGTTCGAGCACACGCAGTCCCTGCCGTATCTGCCCGACCTGGCGCGGCTGGAGTGGGCCGTGCACCGCGCGTATGGCGCGGCCGATGCGCCCGACTGGGACGCGGCCACCCTGGCGGCCATCGAGCCCGACCGGCAGGCGGCGATCCGGTTCCATTGGTCGCCCGGCCTGGCCGTGGTGGAGTCCGGCTATCCGATCGTGCGGATCTGGACGATCCACCAGCCCGGCTACGCCGGCGAATTCAGCGTCGCCTGGGATCGCGCCGACACGGCCCTCGTGGCGCGCGACGGTTTCGCCGTCAGCGTCAGCGAATGCAGCGCCGGCGAGGCCGCCTTCCTCGACGAATCGCTCATCGGCACGTCGTTCGGCGATGCGGCGGCCGCGGCATTCCGCAGCCATCCCGATGTCGATCTCGGCGCCCTGCTCGCTCGCGCCCTGTCGGCGCGACTGATCTGCGGCTTCACACTTTGAAGAAGACGCCATGCGAAACCTGATCCAGCGCGCCCTCGTCCTCACCGGCCTGGTCGATCTCCTCCAGCCCGTGGTGCTGCTGGCGCTGCGCCTGTACGTGTCGTCCATCTTCTTCCGCTCGGGGCTCGTCAAGATCTCGGACTGGAGCGCCACGCTCGCCTTGTTCCACGACGAGTACAAGGTGCCGCTGCTGCCGCCCGACCTGGCTGCCTTCGTGGGCGCCTTCGGCGAGCTCACGTTCCCGGTGCTGATCACGCTGGGCCTGCTCGGCCGCTTCGGCGCCGCCGGGCTGTTCGTGGTCAACGCGATGGCCGTGATCTCGTACCCGCAGCTGTTCGGCTTCGAGTGCCCGGCCGGCATCAACGCCCACTTCTACTGGGGCTCGATCCTGCTGGCGTTGTCGGTGTTCGGGCCCGGCAAGATCTCGCTCGATGCGCTGATATTGAAACGGATGGGCTTTCTCAGCGTCCGATGAACTGCCGCACGAGCGTCAGCAGCGTCTCGACCTTGAACGGCTTGCGCAGGAAAGCGTCGTAGCCTTCGAACTGGTCGCGGATGGCAGGCTCGGGCAGCCCGCTGTTGAGAATGATCTTCGTGTTCGCGAACTGCGGGTCGGCGCGCAGCGCGCGCGCGAACTCGGCGCCATTCATCAGCGGCATCATGTAGTCGACGATGACCAGGTCGGGCACGACGTTGCGAGCCTGGACAAGCGCCAGCTGGCCGTTGACGGCACAGAACGCCCGATAGCCTTCCTCCTCGAGGATCAGGCTCAGGACTTCCGCACTGCCCAGTTCGTCGTCAACGACAAGAATGGTCTTCACGCGACGCCTTTTATCCCGACACCGTCATGTCGACGGGGAAGGCGCGGGGCCTTCAGGGCTGGCAACGGGCTGCGCCGAAGGAATCACATCACCGTCCGCCCGATAGGTTCCGGCAATGTGCATACCTTGCGCATCGATATGAATGCGACGCAGCCCGGCCTGGTAGTCGGTGTCGCGCATCTTGATGATGGTCAGCAGCCGCTCGACGTCCCCCTCGTCGTGGACGAAGCGCAGGAAGAACAGGTTGTCGACGATGCCGGATACCCCCCAGGGCATCGCCACCACGCTGCTGACGACGTCGCGCGTCTCGAGCGTCATCAGCACCGTCACGCGACGGCTGCGGAGCTCGTTGACGAGACAGGAGAAGAAGCGATTGAGCCGCTCCTGGTAGACGGCCGACTCGAGAAAGCCCGAGAGTCCGTCGATGACAAGTCGGCGAACGTTGCGTCGCGCGACGGCCGTGAGCAGGCGATCGGCAATTTCGTCCAGCAATGCTTCGCCGGGGGACTGCCACATCAGCTCGACGGCGCCGGAGGCTTCCAGCGCCTCGATCCCCAGGCCCAATGAGCGCGCCTTGGTGCGCAGCCGATCCGGACCTTCGAAGAAGCTCAGGTGCAGGCCCGGCTCCTCGGCCGTGCTGGCGTGCAGGAATTGCAGACCCATCGTCGTCTTGCCGGTGCCGGTCGAGCCGATGACCACGGTCGAACTGGCCATCGGGATGCCCTTGACGGCCAGCAGCGCGTCCAGCGATGCGATGCCGCTGCTGGTGACTTCCTCGCGCATCGTCTCCGAGGCGGGGTTGCGATACACCGACTCGATGCGCGGAAACACGCTGATGCCGTCGTTGTCGATGCGCATCGAATGCTTGCCGCGCAGCGGCCCGGCACCGCGGAACTTGCGAATCTGGATCGAGCGTTCGGAGCGGGCGTCGAACAGCGTGTCCTCGACTTCGATCAGGCCGTCCACCATCGTGTGCTCGGCGGACATGCGGTGGATGTTGCCGCTGGTCAACAGCAGCACGGTGCAATCCTGCAGCGCGGCGATGCTCTGCAGTTCGTGGACGAACTTCTTCAGGTCGAGGTCGCTGGCGCCTTCGGACGCGGCCACCAGGCCGTCGAGTACCAGCACGCCCGCCTTGCGGGTGCGCATCTCGCGCCGCAGCACGCCCATCAGCCCCTTGAGGCCGCCGCTCTCCAGGTCGTGGAAAGCGCTGATGTAGGCCAGCTTGTCGGGAAACGCATGGACGTCGAAGAACGACAGCGTGGACAGGTGCTGGATCATGCGCGAGTGCGATTCAGCCAGCAGCGTCACGTAGACGGCCGCGCCGCCTTCGGCCACGTGGCCATAGCAGATCTGGTTGGCCAGGATCGTCTTGCCGCAGCCTGGCAGGCCCTGGATGATGTAGACCCCGGTGCGCAACAGACCGCCGCCCAGGATCTGGTCCAGGCCCGGAACGGCGCTGCGCAGGCGCTCGATGGCGGCGACATTCTCTGTGGTGGAGGCAGTCATCGGGTTGTGCTCATGTCGTCCCCTTCGGGAATACGCACCGAGAAGATGCTGCCGATTCCGGGCGTGCTCTTCAGGGTGATCTCTCCGCCCATCGCCTGCACGAGGCGAGTGACGATCCAGAGGCCCAGCCCCGTCCCCGCGCCTCGGGACGAGTGGGCCGCCACAGCGAATTTCTCGAAGATCGTCTGTTGATCCGCAAGCGCGATGCCGCCGCCATTGTCTTCGACTTGCACGCGCCATGCACCCTCGCCGGCCGACAGCCGGATCGTGACCTCGCTGGCGCCGGAATGCTTGAACGCGTTGAGCAGCAGGTTGTCGACGACCTGCTCGAAGGCGACCGGATCGACGACCCGCATCGGATCGAACCCGGCGTCGTCGCCGACGATGCTCACGCTGATCATCCGTGAGCGAGCCTCCTGTTCGAGGCTGTCGACGAGCGTCGCGAGCAGCGCCTTCACGTCGACCCGGTGCCGCGCCAGCGGATACGTGACACCCGGAGACGCCAGCAGCTCCATCAGCACCGTGACGCGCTCCGAGTAGCGCTTGAGCGTCAACTCCGCACGACGGATGCGTTCGGCCGCCTCGACGCCGCTGCCCGCTTGCGCGTTCGCCCGCGCTAGCGCCAGGTGCAGCGACAGTGCATGCAGCGGGTTGCGCAGTTCGTGGGCGGCCAGCGACAGGATGTCGTCCCGCAGCGCGATCTCACGCCGAAGGCTCTCGAGCTCCGAGGCGTCGCTACGGCGTCGGTCGAGGGCGATCGGTTGCGGCGGTAGCAAGGGATCGTTCTTCACGGGGACTTGCTGGAATCTCTGGCGCAGGAGGCCCGACGCTCAGGTCGCCATGGCGACCGCAGGCTCGGCTCGCCTGGTCGCCGGCCGCCGCGCGCGTGACTTCTTGAGGAAGGCCGACAGAAACGTTCGGGTGGACTTGTCGGGAAACCGAACGGCGATCTCTTCACCCTTGATGCTGGCGACGACACCTTCGCCATGGCGGGCGGCCTTCACCGCGTCACCGACGGCCAAGCATGGCCGCGCAGTGCGCCCCTCGATCTGCGGCGAAGCGGCCGCTGGCAGCAACTCGATCGCCTGCGACGCAAGACGGACGCAGTTGTCGCAATGTCCGCAGCGATCTCCAGCCGGCAGCGTCTCGCCGAAACCTTCGAGCAGCACGCGCCAGCGGCAGAAGCCCGTCTGCGCGAAGAACACCATGCGCTCCAGCGCCGCGTGATCGCGCTCGCTCTTCTTCGCGTAGTCGCCGGCCAGCGCGCCCAGGTTCCCGGCGGTCGCGGCGCGGCGGGTGTTGCGACGCCAGCCCTGCGTGGCGCCGCAGGTGGCGAGGCCGCCGTCGCGCAACAGGCTCAACGCGACCGACAAACGGTTCCTGGGCATGCCGGGAATGCGATCGACCAGCTCGGCCAGCGTCGAGCCTTGCGGCGCGATCTCCAGCGCCTCGATGGCCTGCACCAGGTCCGCCACGTTCGGATAGCGACGGGCGAGGAAGAACTGCTGCACCTGCCTGTCCTTGCGATGGAAGATCAGCACGCAATCGGACGGCGCGCCATCCCGCCCGGCGCGCCCCGCCTCCTGGTAGTAGGCCTGGACGCTGCCGGGCATCTGGAAATGGATCACGTAGCGGATGTCGGATTTGTCGATGCCCATGCCGAAGGCATTGGTCGCGACCATGACGCGCTTGTCGCCGCCCATGAAGGCGTCCTGGTTGGCATTGCGCTCGGCGGCCGGGAGCTTGCCATGATAGATCGTCACCGATTCGCCGGCGTCGCGCAGGCGCTCGTGGACCTCGGTGCACACCTTCACGGTGGACGTGTAGACGATGCCGTCGCCGGGCGTGTCGCGCAGCGTTTCGAGGAGCCGATCGAACTTCTCGTTGTCGCTGGTGGCCTGGGCGACTTTCAGGCTGAGGTTCGCGCGGTACATGCCGGTGTTGACCACGTCGAGATCGGGCAGTTGCAGCTGGTGGCGGATGTCCTCGATGACCTCGGTGGTCGCCGTCGCCGTCAGCGCGAGCACGGTCGGCCGGCCCAGCGCCTCGATGGCGGCCCCGATCTCCAGGTACGCGGGGCGGAAGTCATGGCCCCATTGCGAGATGCAATGGGCCTCGTCGATCACCAGCAGGGCCACGCCCTGCGCCGCCATCGCCGTGCGGAACTCCGGGTCGGCCAGGCGTTCGGGCGTGGCGAACACGATGTCGCTGCGCGCATCGGCGATGCGTTCCATCGACGCGTCCTGTTCGCTGGCCTTTTGCGCGCTGTTGAGCTGTTCTGCGGCCACGCCGGCTTCCTCCAGCTTCTCCGCCTGATCCTTCATCAGCGAGATCAGCGGCGACACCACGACCGTGGCGCCTTTCAGGTGCAATGCGGGCAACTGGTAGCACAACGACTTGCCGGCGCCGGTGGGCATGATGGCCAAAGTATCCCGTCCCGCGAGCACGCGCGAGATGACGTCGTGCTGGCCGGCACGCAACTCGGCTAAGCCGAAGGTATCGCGCGGCGAACGGCGCAGCGCCGCCGGAATGGGGGGAGTCATGAGGGATACGTGGCAAGCGCCATGCCCTTCGCGTGCGCCGATTCGGCGAGAGCACGTTCGTGGACTTCTCCAGCACATCGAAGAAGCGGCGCAGGTACATTGGGTTCCTTGAGGTCGTTGCGCCGTCTCGACAGCAACGGCCATGCCCGACATCCCTGCCCGGTTCCCAAGCCATGTTCATCGTCACGCTGACTTACCTTTTGCCCGTCGAAGAGGTCGACGCCCTGATGCACGACCACGTCGAGTGGTTGAAGAAGGGCTACGACGACGGCCTGTTCGTTGCCTCGGGACGACGCGTGCCGCGCACCGGCGGCGTGATCCTGGCGCGCTCGGGCGACGAGCAGGCGCTGCGCGACACGCTCGCACGCGACCCGTTCGTGATCCACGGCGCCGCGCGCTGCGACGTCGTGGAGTTCACGCCCAGCATGACGGCGTCGGGCGCCGAGGTGTTGAAGACGCTCTAGTATGCTGATTGAGAAATTCGCAGACAAAATCTCTCGATGCTGGCAAGAATGTCATCGGCGGTCTTCGACCAGGAAAACGGCTGCGGCGAAGCATTGTTGACGTCGAGGTACGTGCGGATCGACTTCTCAAGTTCTTGCGTCGAACGATGCGTGCCACGTCTGATGCAACGCTCAGTTAGCGTTGAGAACCAGCGCTCGACCTGGTTCATCCACGAGGCAGAAGTTGGTGTGAAGTGGACGTGGAAACGCGGTCGTGCAGCGAGCCATCGCTTGATCGTATCTGTCTTGTGCGTGCCGTAGTTGTCCATCACAAGATGGATGTCCAACGTCGATGGAACGTTGGCTTCGATGGTGCGAAGAAACTGCAGGAATTCGCTGCTGCGGTGCCTGCGATGCGTCTCGCCGATGACTTTTCCGGTGGCCACATCCAGGGCTGCAAACAATGTCGTCGTGCCGTGGCGAACGTAGTCGTGCGTGCGTTTCTCGGGCAACCCGGGACTCAATGGCAGCAGCGGCTGAGTGCGGTCGAGTGCCTGGATTTGGCTCTTCTCGTCCACGCACAGAACCATCGCTTTCAGTGGTGGATTCAGGTACAGGCCAACGATGTCGCGCACCTTTTCGACGAACAGTGGATCGGTCGAAAGTTTGAAGGTTTCCTGCCGATGTGGCTGCAGTCCGAAGGCGTGCCAGATGCGCAGGATCGCGTTCTGGGTCATGCCCATATCGCGCGCCATCAAGCGCGTGCTCCAGTGCGTCGCGCCCTTGGGAACGGACTCCAGCGTCTTGGCTATCACCGCTTCGACCCGCTCGTCTTCGATCGAGCGCGGCGCGCCGGATCGAGGCGCGTCAAGCAGCCCATCGCGCCGGTATTTGACGAAGCGGCCGCGCCATTTGGACACCGTCTGCTTCGTCACTTTCAAGCGCTCGGCCACGGTGTTGTTGTCCATGCCGTCAGCGCACGCCAGGACGATTCGCGCACGCAGCGCCACGGCCTGTGCGGTCTTGCGTCGCACGGCGAGCGTCTGCAGTTCGCCGCGCTCAGCTTCGGTCAATACCAGGGGCGCCTTGGGTCTTCCACGCATCGCAACCTCATCGAGTACTCACAGTACACGATGGACCCAGACGCTCGCAAATAGTTCAACGAACTTCTCAATCAGAACACTAGGGCCTGTTCACACTAAAAGCGGGCACGCTTTTAGTGTGAACAGGCCCTAATCAGATCAGCTTGTCGAGCGTGATGGGCAAGTCGCGCACGCGCTTGCCCGTCGCGTTGAAGATGGCGTTGGCCACCGCGCCCGTCACGCCGGTCATCGACACCTCGCCCAGGCCCTTGGCGCCGAGCGAGTTCACGTGCGGATCGTGCTCTGGCACGAAGGCGACGTCGATGTCGCCGATGTCGGCGTTGACCATCACGTGGTACTCCGCGAGGTTCGCATTGACGAAGCGGCCGCTGCGCGGGTCGAGCACCGACTCTTCCGTGAGCGCCATGCCCAGCCCCCACACCACGCCGCCCAGCAACTGGCTGTGCGCCGTCTTGGCGTTGATGATGCGGCCGGCACCGAAGCGCCCGACGATGCGCGGCACCCGGATCAACCCGAGATCGCGATCGACGTGCACCTCGGCAAAGACCGCGCCGAACGAGTTCATCGAGTACTGCTTGTCCTCGGCGCCGGGTTGGCTGTCGCCGTCCGCGACGAGCGGCGCACCGCCCTGGCGGGTCAGCACCACGGCGACGTTGTCGCGCCGGCCCGGGTCGGCGCTGGCGCGCAGCCAGCCGTCCTCGACGACGACGTCGGTCGGCGCGAGCCCGTGCAGCGGCGAATCGGCGTCCGCGATCGCGAGCGCGACGAGCTTCTCGCGTGCATTGGCGCAGGCGACGGCGATGGCCGATCCGACGCTTTCCATCGTCATCGATCCGGCGGAGATCGGTGCCTCGGGCAGGGTCGTGTCGCCGAGTTCGAAACGCACGCGTTCCACCGGCAGCCCGAGCGCGTCGGCGGCCACCTGGGCCATCACGGTGTAGGTGCCGGTGCCGAGCTCCGCCGTGCTCGATTGCACCAGCGCCCGGCCGTCCGCCGTGAGACGCACGCGCGCCTTGCACGGGCTGCGCTTGGCCGGGCGCGTGGCACTGGCGCAGCCGAGGCCGACGAGCCAGTGGCCGTCGCGCAAGCTGCCGGGCGTGGCGCTGCGGCGCGACCAGACGATGCGCTCGGCACCGACGCGGTAGCACTCGCTCAAGGCCTTGCTGGAGTACGGCGCGTTCTTCTGCTCGTCGCGCTGCGCGTCGTTGCGCAGCCGGAACTCGATCGGATCGAGCCCGGCGGCGATCGCCATCTCGTCCATCGCGCTCTCGAGTGCGAACATGCCGGTGGATTCGCCGGGCGCACGCTGGAACGTCGGCGTGCCGACGTTGAGTTTGACCAACCGGTGTGCCGTGGCCACTGCCGGACTGGCGTAGAGCATGCGCGTGACGACGGCACTGCTCTCGACCCAGTCCTCGATCACCGAGGTGCTGGAAGTCGAACGGTGCTCCAGTGCAGTCAGGCGACCGCCGGCATCGGCACCCGCGCGTATCGTCTGCGCGGTGCAGGGCCGGCCGCCGACCGGGCCGAACAACTGGGGACGTTGCATCACGAGCCGCACCGGCCGGCCCAGCTGGCGTGACGCCATCGCGGCCAGGATGACGTGCGACCACGCCGAGCCCTTGCCGCCGAACGCGCCGCCGACGAACGACGAGCGCACATGGACGAGGTCGGGTGAGACGGCGAAGGTCCTGGCCAGCGTCCTGCGCACGCCGGCGACGTACTGCGTCGAGTCCTCGATGACCAGCCGCTCGCCGTCCCAACTGGCCAGCGTCGCGTGCGGCTCCATCGGATTGTGGTGTTGCAGCGGGGTCGTGTAAGCCGACTCCACCCGATGCGCCGCCGCCTGCAGGCCGGCCTCGATATCGCCGCGCCGCGTGTCGGGGGGGCCGTCGTTGACCTTGGCGGGCGGATATTCGTTGCCGCGCTCGGCGCCGAAATCGAGGCGCGCCGGCGCGCGCTCGTAGCTCACCTGCACGAGCGCCGCGGCGCCGTTGGCCTGCGCGATGGTCTCGGCCACGACCAGCGCGACCGGCTGGTTGCTGTAGGCCACGCGGTCGTCCTGAAGCAGCGCCAGCACGTGCCCGGTGGGCGGCTGGACCGCGGCCTTGCCGTCCTGGGGCAGCCGCATTGCGTTGACGTGGGTGAGCACCGCGACGACGCCCGGTGCGCGCTCCGCCGCGCCCGCATCGATGCGGGCCACGCGGCCGCTGGCGATGGTGCTCGTGACGAGCACGGCGTGGGCCATGCGCGGCAAGTCCAGGTCGCCCGTGTAATGCGCCTGGCCGCAGACCTTCAACGGACCGTCGACCCGGTCCAGCGGGGCGCCGATGCTGTTCATGCCTGGCCTCCCGCGGTCTGCAACGCCCGCACGATCGCGCGCCGCGCCAGTTCCACCTTGAAGCCGTTCTGCGAGGCCGGTCGTGCGCCCCGCAACGTCAGTTCAGCGGCCTCCCGGAACGCGTCGTCGCTGGCGGCGCGGCCCACCAGGCGCGCCTCGGCCTGCGCAACGCGCCACGGCTTGTGCGCGACCCCGCCGAGCGCGATCGCTGCGTCCTGGACGATGCCGTCGCGCACGTCCAGCGCGGCGGCCACGGAGACCAGCGCGAACGCATAACTCGCGCGATCGCGCAGCTTGAGGTAGTGCGCATGATCGGCGAAGCGCGACGGCGGCAGATCGACGCCGACGATCAGCTCGCCGGGTGCCAGCGTGGTGTCGCGCTGCGGCGTATCGCCGGGGAGCCGATGGAAATCGGCCAGGGCGATCGTGCGTTCCCCGCGCGGGCCGTGCACGCGCACGCTGGCGCGCAAGGCGGCCAGCGCCACGCACATGTCGGACGGATGCGTGGCG
>FSXQ01001598.1_pt1 | contig 11046 bp, 5 predicted proteins | sample 1638011 | NCBI WGS metagenome assembly FSXQ01 (sample SAMEA3914789, study PRJEB12502) | metagenome | biome: forest; material: soil | place: Canada | collected 2011-07-03 | depth 0.3 m | reverse complement strand
CTGCGGCTTCTTGATGTTGATGACGCGGCCGGTCTTCGCCAGCGCGACGACCAGGTCGGTCTGGCGCGCGAGGAAGGCCGGCAGCTGCAGCACGTCCACCACCTCGGCCACGGCGGCGCACTGGTGCGGCTCGTGGACGTCGGTGATCAGCGGCACGCCGAAGGTGGTCTTGACCGCCTCCAGGATCCTCAGGCCTTCCTCCAGGCCCGGGCCGCGGTAGGAATGGATCGACGAGCGGTTGGCCTTGTCGAAGCTGCCCTTGAAGACGTAGGGGATGCCCAGCCTGGTCGTGACGCGCACGTACGCCTCGGCCGCGCGCAGCGCGAGGTCCCTGGACTCCAGCACGTTGATGCCGCCGAACAGCACGAACGGGGCGCTGTTGCTGACATCGACGGTCGGAGCGATCTTGACGGTGGACATGGCGTCTCCTGGATTGGCAACCGGCATTTTGCAACGGCGCGGCGCGGCGTCGCTTTGCGACGGCATTCGCCTTGATGCGCAACGAGCCGGCCGACGGACGCGACGCGTCGGCCCGATGTCGAAAGTGACTCAATTCGTCACCCGGGCGAGTGACAAATTTGGTCGCATCTTGTTTGCGCCACCACCGCTCGCGGCCATGGGAAGAACCGGTTCCAACCCGCGACGCCCGCTAACGTTCATTTGGATACGACATGCCGGGCCGCAGCTCGACCTTGGGCACGGGATTTGCGAGTCCTTGACAAATATTGAATCGCGCGCCACGCGCTTTCGCGAAGCTGACCGGAAACCCTGCCGGCATGCGGACAAGACCGAGTGAGACCCGCATGGAACGCAACGAACCCGCGATGGCCGGATGAACGACGAACAAGCGCACGACCTCGACGTCCGCCGGCGGATGCTGATGCTGGCCGCCGGCTTCGCGCTGGTGTCCTGCGGAGGCGGCGGCTCGCCCGCACCGGCCCCGGTGCCGCCGCCACCATCGGCTCCCAATCCGCCCCCACCACCGCCGCCGCCGCCAGCGGCGCCCGGCCCCGCGCCGCTCAAGAGCGCCAAGCGCGGCGTCGCCTACAACTTCGCCTCGCTGGCCGACCTGCAGGCGGTCTCTGCAGGCGTGAGCTGGTGGTACAACTGGGGCAGCCGGCCCGACAGCGCGCTGCCGGCCAACGCGACGTCGCAGGTGGCGATGGACTACATCCCGATGTTGTGGAACGGCAGCTACGACGCGGCCACGGTCGAGGCCTACATCAAGGCCAACCCCGGCATCAAGTACCTGCTGGTGCTCAACGAGCCCAACCTGGTCGACCAGGCCGACATGACGCCGGCCCAGGCCGCGGCCGCGTGGCCCGGCTACGAGGCGGTCGCGGCCGCCACCGGCGCGAAGATCGTCGGGCCGGCGATCACCTGGGGCACGATGCCCGGCTACAGCGACCCGGTGGTGTGGATGGACGCGTTCATCGCGGCCTACCAGGCGGCCAACGGCGGCCGCAGCCCGCAGATCGACTACCTCGCGTTCCACTGGTACGACTACGGACTGGACGCGCAGCTGGCCCGGCTCGTGAAGTACGGCAAGCCGTTCTGGGTCACCGAGTTCGCCAACTGGCACAACGGCGACGGCGACGCGGCCATCGACACGCTCCAGAAGCAGGAGGACCAGATGACCGACATGGTCAAGACCTGCGAGACCCGCGCCGACGTGTTCCGCTACGCGTGGTTCACGGGCCGCTGGAAGAGCGACGCGCACTTCACGAGCCTGCTGGGGGCCAACCCGGGCGAGCTCACCGCGCTCGGCAGCCACTACCTGGCGTTGCCTTTCACTCCGGCCTGAGCGGATCGCGCGGATCGGCCGGCAGCGCCACGCCGGCCCCGCCCGGCAGCGTCTCCGGCGCGTCCTGGCGCACCTGCAGCTGGTTGGCGCGGATGTAGTCGTAGCGATCCAGCGTCAGCGCGCTGGCCGTGGCCGCGTCGCGCATGATCACCGGGCGCAGGAATACGAGCAGGTTCGTGCGCTTGCGCGTGCGCGAGAGGTTGTGGAACAGCGCGCCCACGTAGGGGATCTTCTCCAGCACGGGAATCGCTTCGCGATCGACGCCGTAGCTGTCCTCGATGAGCCCGCCCAGCACGATGATCTTGCCGTCGTCGACCACCACGTTGGTCTCGATCGCGCGCTTGTTGGTGGTCGGGCCGGCGCTCTCGGTGCCGGTGGCGGCGGTGGAGGCCACCGACGACGACTCCTGGTAGATCGCCATGCGGATCGTGCCGTTGGTGCCGATCTGCGGGCGGATGCGCAGCGTGATGCCGACGTCCTTGCGCTCGATCGTCTGGAACGGGTTGGTCGTGCTGGACGACGAGCTCGTGTACTGGCCGGTGACGAAGGGCACGTTCTGGCCGACGACGATCCTGGCCTCCTCGTTGTCCAGCGTCACCAGGTTGGCCGTCGACAGGATGTTGGTGCCCGAGGTCGCCTGGATCGCCTGGGCGACGGTGTCCAGGGTCAGGCTGGTGTCGGAGGCGATGTTGAAGATGGACTTCCATTGCAGGCCGACGTCCAGCGCCTTGCTTGCGTCGACCTCCGCCACCACCGACTCCACCACCAGCTGCGCGCGGCGCGTGTCGAGCTCGTCGATCGTGGCGCGCAGCTCGCGATACAGCGGGTCGGGCGCGGTGACGATCAGCGCGTTGGATGCCGGGTCGGCCTGGATGAAGCCGCCGATCGACGGCGCGGCCATGCCCGCGATCGGCGTGGTGGTCTCCGCGGAGGCCGTGCTGTTGCTCGGCGAACCCGAGGTCGCGGGCGGCGACGCGAGGCTGCTTGTCGGTCCGCTCGCCCCCGTGGTGCCGGAGCCGCCGCTGCCGCCCACCTTGCTCGCGTCGCTGGCGAACGCCGCGCGCAGCACGGTGGCCAGCCGCACGGCGTCGGTGTACTTGAGGTAGACCACGTGGATGTTGCTGCGCGACGCGCCCGCGCGATCCAGGCGCGCGACGAGCGCGCGGATCGCGGCCAGGCGCGCGGGCGTGGCGCCCTTGACCAGCAGCGCGTTGGCGTGCGGATCGGCGATGACCGCCAACGCACCGGCGGACGCAACGGCGCCGACGCCGGCGCCGGCCGCGTTGGCGGTGGAGGACGACGCGGAACTCGCGCCCGCCGGATCGGACAGCCGCTGCACCAGCGGCGCGAGATCGGCGGCCAGCGCGTATTGAAGCGCAATCACCTCGACGTCGGTCGCCGACGGCGTGTCGAGCGCGGCGATCAGCTCGCCCAGTCGCGCGAGGTTGTTCGCGTAGTCGGTGATCACCAGCGTGTTGTTGCCGGCGTTCGCGTTGATGGTGTTGTTGGCGCTGATCAACGGGCGCAGCACGGGCACCAGGTCGTTGACGCTGCCGTACGACAGCCGGAACACCTGCGTCAGCACCTGGTCGCCCTGGCGCGGAACGCCGCCCACCATCACGACGCCGGCCTGCAGCTTGGCGTCGGTCTCGGGCACGACCTTCAGCAGCCCGTCGGACTCCACCACCGCGTCGCCGGCGCCGCGCAGCGCCGACTTGAACAGCGCGAAGGCCTGGGCGCGCGTCACCGGCACGTCGCTGAACAGCGAGATGGTGCCCTTGACGCGCGGGTCGACGACGATGGGGCGGTCGAGGATCGTCGCCATCGCGCGCGCGGCGGCCTCGGCGTCGATGCTGGGAAAGTCGATGGTGTAGGTCTCACGGGTCTCGGGCTTGGGCGCGCGGGACGCGTGGGCGCTCGCCTGCGCCTGCACGGGCGCGACGAGCGCGCCCGCGAGGGCCAGCGAGGCCAGGGTGTGGTGGGCGGAGGTTGTCATGAGGCCGCGAGTCTGTGGCGGGCGTGCGCGTCCCCGCGTGTCGGCGCCGCGCCGATTTGTCAGCGGCGTGCGGCCGCGCGGACACATCGCAACGTCGCGGCAACGTGCGCGCCCGTCGTCCACGTGCCGGCGACACGGCGGCGCACGAGGCGCGGCGTCGTCGCGCAAGCGGTTTCAAGGCCGCGGACACAAGGTGTCGGCCCCGGAACACGCGAGCAACAGCGCGGCAGCGAGCCGCCGGCAGACTGCCGCGCTGGCGTTGCCCCGGCTCGCCGTCCCCCAGCCATCCCGGAAAGAGTCCATGCTCCCGATCCCACGCGCCGCGCTCACGCTCGCCTTCTGCCTCCCGCTGCTGCACGCCTGCGGCGGCAGCTCCGACGAGGGCCATGTGCGGCTCGTCAACGCCAGCACCGACTACAGCACGATCAGCCTCTACGAATCCGGCAACGAGCTGGGCGGCGCCGTGGCCACGGACACGGTCGGCGGCTACGCGGGCGTGAGCGCCGATACCTACGAGTTCGACCTGCGCACCGCCGGCTCCAGCAGCACCGCGGCGTCCATCTCGCAGGCGGTCGCCACCGGCGACCACTTCACGCTGGTCGGCTACGTGGACGCCGGCACGCTGAAGGTGGTGACGCTGACCGACGACGAGGACAAGCCGTCCTCCGGCTACGCCAGCCTGCGCGTCTTCAACGCGGCGCCGGCCGTGGCGGCGAGCGTGGACGTCTACGTGACGGCCACCGCCTGCGCGTCGCTGACCAGCGCCGACACGCCGGTCGCGACCGCGGTCACCGGCCTGCAGGACGGCTACGCCGCGGTGGTGGCGGCCTCGTCGGGCAGCGCGTGGCATGTCTGCGTCACCGGCACGGGCAACCGCGCCGACCTGCGCCTGGACATCCCGGCGCTGACGCTCACGAGCCAGCAGGTCGCCACGCTGATCCTCACGAAGACGAGCGACGGCGTGCTGATGAACGGCCTGCTGCTGAACCAGCAAGGCACGCTGGCCTCGTACGCCAACACGAGCGCGCGCCTGCGCCTCGTCGCCGACGCGGCCTCGGGCGGCACCGTCTCGGCGAGCGCCAACGGCACCACGCTGGGCGCCAGCTACGCGTCGCCGACCGTCAGCGCGTGGCGCAGCGTCAGTGCGGGCGACCTGTCGCTGACGCTGTCGATCGACGGCGTCGCGATCACGAAGACCGGCTTGTCAGCCGCGGCCGGCGGGGACTACACGCTGCTCGTGGCCGGCACGGCGGGCGCGCCGACGATCAACCTGCTGGCCGACGACGATTCGGCGCCGGCCAGCACCTCGCTGCCGGTGCGCATGAAGTTCGTCAACGGCCTCAATGGCGGCGCGGGCAGCGCGATGCTGACGTCCAGCGGCGTGGTGGTGGGCGACAGCGTCGCGTTCGGTGCCGCGTCGGACGACGCCAGCATCGCCGCGAGTTCGGCCGCCGCCGACCTGCTGGTGACCTCCGCCGGCACGACGCTGTGGGAGGTGAGCGGCCAGACGCTCAGCAGCGGCAGCGTCTACACGGTGTTCCTGCTGGGCGACGCGGCGTCGCCCAAGGGCGTGCTGCGGGTCGACAACTAGCGCGACGCGACGAACACGGCGAGCTCGTCCACCACGCGCCGGTGCGCCTGCGCGAGCGCCTCCACCAGCGCCGGGATCGCGTCGCGCGGGCCGGCGCGCAGGGTCTCCTGCACGTGCTGGGCGAGCTCCGACAGGCGCGCCGCGCCGATCGTGCCGGCGGTGGAGATCGTCGTGTGGGCCAGGTGCGCGAGGGCCTCGTCGTCGCCGTCGGCGTGCGCGGCGCGCAGCCGGTCGGCGTCGCCGCCGCGGGTGTCGAGGAAGCGCTGGACGACGCGCAGGTAGAGGTCGTGGCGGCCGAGGCAGCGGCTCAACCCGAGCTCGAAGGACACGGCGGCGTCGGCGTCGGCTTGCACCGGCGTCGGCGCGGGCGCGGCGAACGGCGCGGCGGCGGGCAGCCAGCGCGCGATCACGGTGAACAGCTCGTTCGGATCGAACGGCTTGACCACCACCTCGTTCATGCCCGCGTCCATGCACTGGGCCCGGTCGCGCGCGAGCGCGTGGGCCGTCATGCCGAGCACCGGCAGGGCGGCGAGCGCGGGCTCGGCGCGGATGCGGCGCGTGGCCTCGAGGCCGTCCATGTCGGGCATCTGCACGTCCATCAGCACCAGGTCGAACGGGGCGGCCGAGGGCGCCGCACCGTCCATGCCGACGCCCAGGCGCTGCAGCGCCTCGCGCCCCGTGTACGCCTCCACCACGCGCGCGCCGGCGACGCCGGCCAGCAGGTCGACGGCGACGATGCGATTGAGTTCGTTGTCGTCCACCAGCAGCAATCGGCGGCCCTTGAGCCGGTCCGCCAGGCCGGCGACGAGGCGGTTGCGCGAAGAGGCCGGCGCCGCCGCCGCCCTGCCGAACGCCGCGGCGAGCGCAGCCTGCAGCGCGGGTGTTGCCACCGGCTTGGCCAGGTAGCTGTCGAACCGCTCGGCGATCGCGCGCTGCGCCACCGATTCGTCGCCGTAGGCGGTGACCAGCACCAGCTTGGGCGGGGGCGCCGGCGCCGGCGTCGCGCGGATGCGCCGCGCCAGCTCGAAGCCGTCCGCGACCGGCATCTTCCAGTCGATCAGCACGAGGTCGTAGGGCTCGCCGGCGGCCGCGGCCTCGGCGAGCGCCTGCAGCGCGGCGTCCGCGCCGTCGACTTCGGCGTGGCGGCAGCCCAGGCCGCCCAGCAGGCCGGCGTGGATCTCGCGCGCGTTGGCGCTGTCGTCGACGCACAGGATGCGCAGACGCGACCAGTCCGGCCCGGCATCGGCGATCGCGCCTTCCGCCACGAGCCCGAACGGCAGCGTGAAGAAGAACTCGCTGCCGCGGCCCGGCGTGCTGCGCACGCCGATCTCGCCGCCCATCATCTCGACCAGTTGCTTGCTGATCGCCAGCCCCAGCCCGGTGCCGCCGTACTTGCGCGTGATCGAGCCGTCGAGCTGGTTGAAGGGCTGGAACAGGCGGCCCAGCTGTTCGGCGTCCATGCCGATGCCGGTATCGCGCACCGCGAAGCGCAGTGTCGTGCGGCCGGGGCCGGTCGAATCGGCCTTGATCGTCACGACGACGATCTCGCCCGCGTCGGTGAACTTGACGGCGTTGCTGCACAGGTTCAGCAGCACCTGGCCCAGGCGCAGCGGGTCGCCCAGCAGGCGGCGCGGGACGCCGGGCGAGGTGGACAGCAGGAACTCGAGGCCCTTGCGGCTGGCCCCCTGCGCCACCAGCGCGGTGACCTTGTCCATCACCTCCTGCAACGCGAACTCGCCGACCTGGATGTCGAGCTTGCCGGATTCGATCTTCGAGAAGTCGAGGATGTCGTTGATGATGTTGAGCAGCGATTCCGCCGCGCCGCCGATCTTGCCGAGGTACGACGACACCCGTGGCGGCAGGTCGGGGCTGCGCAGCGCGAGATCGGTCATGCCCATGATGGCGTTCATCGGCGTGCGGATCTCGTGGCTCATGTTGGCCAGGAACGAACTCTTGGCCTCGTTGGCGGCCTCGGCGGCCTGCTTGGCCATCGACAGCGCCGCGGTGCGATCGGCCACCAGGCCGTCCACGCGCGCCGCGAGTTCGGCGTTGAGCCGGGTGACCGCGGCCTCGGCGGCGGCGCGGCGCCGAACCTCCGTCTCGAGCGCGCGGCGCCGCCGCAGCAGCGTGGCGGTGAGCAGGGTCAGCGCCAGCAGCAGCAGCGGGATCACGGCGTAGAAGCGCAGTACCGGTGCTTCCACGTGCAGGGCGGCCACCAGGACCGTGAGCACCGGCACCGACCACAGCGTCAGCGCGACGAAACGGTGGCCGGCGCCGGGTTCGCGCCGGCTGGCCCAGAACGCGACGCCGCCCAGCGCGCCATACCAGAAGCCCAGCGGCAGGTTGCTCACCGAGCGGCGCAGCTGCAAGCCGAACAGGACGATGGCCAGCGGCAGCACCCAGTAGAGCGAACCGGCCACCAGCACGATCCACAGCAGTCGCCGACGCAGCGGAGGCTCTACGGCCACGTAGTCGACGAGGCCGATGCTGAGGGTGAAAAACAGCGCGAAGAGCAGGAACATCCACGGCGAAATCACCACGCGGACGCCGTCGTTGTGCTGCCAGGGCGTCGTGACGAACCAGATCGCTCCGAGGGCCCAGGTCCACGCGAACCAACCCATGCCCGGATCGCGGTCGCGCCGCCAGACGAAGGCGTAGACGCCCGCGAACATGGCCAGGACCACCGCCACGATGTCGCTGGCGGAAAACGCTTGACCGAGGACGATGGACAGGGAATTCAAGGCGGATGGTTCCTTGGAGGCCGTCATGATTGCACAGCGCCGGCGGCAACGGCAACGGCACCGTCCCGGCGCCCGCGCAAGGCGACGTTGGCGGGCATTTCCGGCCTCCCGGCGTGCCGCATTTTGGCAGGCGCGACATCTCTTGATCCCCCGACCGGGCACCTACAATCGGGGCGATGAAGTTCTTCGTGGCGGAAGCCGAGCTTTCTAACCTCGAGGGGGTGTTGACCGGACCCTGGGGCGAAGACGTCCTCGCGGCGACCGTCGCTCTTGCCTGGCACCTGCGCCAGCGTGACAGCGCGCGGGCGCTGCGCCTGGTCGACGGCATCATTCCGCTGCTGGTGCCACCGCCCGAGGGCAGCAACCGCCCCGACGCGCACCGCGTGCGCGCCGCGCTCGCCGCGTGCGAGGCCTCGGCGCTGCTGTGCGACTTCGACGTCGCCGAGCGCTGGCTGCTCGAGGCGCGCCGGCATCTCGACCTGCGCGCCGATCCCTGCGCCGAAGGCGACGCCTGGCTCGTGGAATCGGCGTTGGCGAAGATGCGTGTTCAGCGTGCGCGCGAGATGGCCGCTCACGAGAACGCGATCGCCTGCTTCCAGTCCATCGCCGCGCTCGACCGGCTGGCGATCGCCCGGATCTGGCTCAGCTTCGAGCGGGGCTACGCGCAGTCCGGCATCGACCACTGCGTCTGCCTGCAGCCGCCCGGCGAGGAGTGGCCCGAGGCGGCGATCGCATGGGATGCGCTATGGAGCGCCTCGCGCGGCATGGCCCTGTCGTTCCGCCACCCGTCCGAGTCGGCGCTGCTCTATCGGCGGGCCGCGGCGCAGGCGCGCCGGGTCGGGATGGTGCGCCTCGAGATCGTCGCGATGATCAACGCCGGCGCCTCCACGCAGGGCCTGGGCGACCTGGACCTGGCGGCCGAATGCTTCGAGATCGCCGCCGCCCGCGCCAACGCCACCGGCTGGCCCACGTTGATCGGCACCGCCAACACGCGGGTGGGCGAGCTGATGCAGTACCTGGGAGCGTTCGAGGAAAGCCGCAGCATCCTCGCCGAGGCCATCGTGGCCTTGTCGATCGGCGCGCCGGGCCTGCACCTGGGCATCGCCTGCGCCATGCTGGCCGAGGCGCTGCGCGCGATGGGCCGGGCCTCCGAATCGCTGGAGCCGATGAGCCGCGCGATCGCGCTGTACCGCGCGACGGGGTTCGTGCACACCCTGGCGCTCAACCTCATCTTCCAGGCGCGCGGCCTGGTGGCCGCGAACCGGCCGCACGCGGCGCTGGCGGTGCTGGCCGAGGCGCGTACCCTCGTCGTGGACAACGAACTGCATTCACTGCACGTGGGAGTGACCGATGTCCTGGCCGAAGTCCACCACCGCTTCGAACTGCCCGCGCCGCAGGGCATGATCCTGCCGAGCGCCGCCCTGCACTACGCCGAGGCCGCGCTGGTCGAGGGCCGGCGCGTCGAGGGCTGGAAGGTGCCGGCCCGGTTGTTCACCTTCCTGGCCGAGCGTTGGGCCGAGGCCGGCGACCATGCGCGGGCGTACGACTACGCGCGCCAGGCGCTGGAGGCCAACGAGAGGGAAGCGATCCAGAGGATGAACTACCCGCTCGCGCTGGTGCGGCTGCGGCGCCGCGCCATCCAGGGGGTGGCCGCGGCCGACGGCACGGCGGGCGCGGCCGGCGGCGCGCGACAGGCCGGCGAGGACGGCCCGCGACGCCAGGGCTCGCGCACGCTGACGCCCAAGGAGCGCAGCATCCTGCTGCTGCTGGCGCGGAACTATTCGAACAAGGAGATCGCCAAGTCGATCGCCGTCAGCGACGAGACGGTGAAGTGGCATCTCAAGAACCTGTTCAACAAGCTCGACGCAGGCTCGCGCAAGCACGCCGTCACGCGCGCGCGCTCGCTGGGCTTCATCACCTTCAATCCCTGACCCCTAGGTTGCGCGTGGCCCACAATCGGTGCCCGACCTCACCGGATTCGCCATGCGCCAAGCCATCGAACGACTCCAGGGCTCGCTGATCCGCGAGATCGCCAACGCCGGCATGGGCCGGGCTGACGTGCTCGCGTTCTGGTTCGGCGAGAGCGACGAGGTGACGCCCGACGTGATCCGGCGCGCCGCCATCGAGTCGCTGGAACGCGGCGAGACCTTCTACTCGCAGAACCTGGGCCTGCCGGAGCTGCGCGAGGCCCTTGCGCGCTACACGTCGACGCTGCATCCGCCGCTCGAGGCCGGGCGCATCGTCGTCACGTCGGGCGGCGTCAACGGCCTGATGCTGGCGGCGCAGGCGCTGGTCGATGCGGGCGACGAGGTGGTGGTCGTGACCCCCGTGTGGCCCAACCTCGTGGCGCAGCCCGCGATCATGGGCGCCACGGTGCGCTGCGTCGCGCTGGAGCCCGTCGCCGGGGCGTGGACGCTGGACATGGACAGGCTGCTGGCCGCGGTGACGCCGCGCACGAAGATGCTGGTCGTCAACGCGCCCAACAACCCCACCGGCTGGACGCTGACACGCCCCGAGCAACAGCGCATCCTCGCGCACTGCCGAGCGACCGGCACCTGGCTGCTGGCCGACGAGGTCTACGAGCGCCTGTATTTCGAGCCGACCGACCACGGCTGCGCGCCGAGCTTCCTGGACGTCGCGGCGCCCGACGACCGCCTCGTCGTGGCGCACAGCTTTTCCAAGAGCTTCCTGATGACCGGCTGGCGGCTCGGCTGGCTGGTGGCGCCCGCGGCCATGACCGACGCGCTCGGCAAGCTGATCGAGTTCAACACCTCGTGCGCCAGCGTGTTCACGCAGCGTGCCGCGCTCGCGGCGTTGGCGCATCGCGACGAGATCACGCCGGCCATCGTGGCCCACCTGAAGACCTGCCGCGACACGCTGGTGCCGCTGCTCGCCGCCATCCCCGGCGTGCAGG
>FSXQ01002671.1_pt1 | contig 11100 bp, 9 predicted proteins | sample 1638011 | NCBI WGS metagenome assembly FSXQ01 (sample SAMEA3914789, study PRJEB12502) | metagenome | biome: forest; material: soil | place: Canada | collected 2011-07-03 | depth 0.3 m | reverse complement strand
GCTCGCCTGCGGCACGGACGTGGAGATCGACGTCGGTTGCGTGTTCGAAGGCGCCGTGACGCTGGGCGACGGCGTGCGCGTGGGCCCGCACTGCGTGATTCGCGACGCGCAGGTCGCCGCGGGCGCGGTGATCCATCCGTTCACGCATATCGAGGGGGCGGCCGTCGGCGCCGGCTCGCTGATCGGCCCATTCGCGCGCCTGCGTCCGGGCGCCAAGCTCGGCGCGGAGGTGCACATCGGCAACTTCGTCGAGGTGAAGAATTCCACGCTGGCCAACGGCGCCAAGGCCAACCACCTGGCCTACCTGGGCGACGCCACGGTGGGCGAGCGCGTCAACTACGGGGCGGGCAGCATCACGGCCAACTACGACGGGGCGAACAAGCATCGCACCACCATCGGCGCGGACGTTCACGTCGGGTCGAACTGCGTGCTGGTGGCGCCGGTCACGATCGGCGACGGAGCGACCATCGGGGGTGGGTCGACGATCACCAAGACGGTGGCGCCCGGGTCGTTGGCGATCGGGCGTGCGCGTCAAGTCGCGTTCGAGAACTGGGAGCGGCCGAAGAAGCAGCCGAAGTGAGCGTGCCGGTTGCGCGAGTTCGCTTCGCTGCCAGGCCGTGGCCACGAAGGACAGCGACGTCGCTCGGTCGCCAGGCGCGAAACGCGCCGAGGCCTACCTGGGAATGTCGTAGGGCGTCATTTGCTCAGGCATGGTCGGCTCGCGCAGCAACGGTATCTGGTTCGCCCCGTGGCGCACGACGATCCAGTCGAAAGACGACTTGGTGTCGACACCCGCTGCAGACCGCAGCACCACGTGGTGCTCCACTCCGAAGCAGTCGTCAGGATTCCCGCATTGGTGATTGGCAGGATCGTCGGGGACGATCGAGATGATTTCACGACGGGGGAGCGCCTCGGACGATTTCGCGGCCGCCTCGGCCATGCGTTCGACGAAGATCGAAAGATAGCGATTCAACGCGTAGGCGTAGCCAGGCGTCGCGTCCCGATAGATCCAGGTGACTCGAGTTGCCCCGCTCACGATGCATGGGCGCAGGATCTCAAGTTCGAGTTGCCGCAGGACAGACTCATCCAGGCTGCCGAGAACCTTGTCCGCTTCCTTCTCGAAGGCAGCGTGCCAATCCGCCAAGACGCCATCGATGCCGTGAGTGCCCTGCCTCCATGCGCACGCTCGTCGCCCGGCATCTTCGGCCTTCAGGATCATGGCCTCCGAAGTGGCCGGCAGCACCTGCCAGTCGCGGTCGAGAGGTGCGATGAAATCGGTGATTCGCTTGAGCAAGGCTTTTCCAAAGGAGCCCGTCATCGCCCTTTGGTAGTCCTGCATTCCGCCGTCGCCACCGCCAGAGATCAGAACGCGATGGCACTCCAACGGGCGTGCCAAGTCTTCATGGAAGTGGTCGTCATCCGTCCAGAATTGGGGCCCGGCATAGTCGTTCCATGGACGCGCAGGGTCATCGGTCTTTTCGCCGGCAAAACCAACGCAGGAAACGATTGCGCCGTAGGTGACCCGGGCGGCCGCGCTTCCAGGCCAAGGCGCATCGACGGTGACGCCCGTCGCCTTTTCATCGAACGAGCCTCGGATTTGCGTCGCGTCGAAGTTCGGGATGATCTCGACCTTGCCGCGATTTCCTTTTCCGTTGAGCGTGGCAGCCCACTTCTGCCAAGCCGCGTCCCAGACGTTGGCAAGGTAGGCCCCGGTGCCGGTGGTCTGCGGCAGTGGAACGCTGCCGGTTGCCGAGAAGGTCCCGCGGGCGTAATGATCGTGGGGCCAGTCATATTCGACAGGATCGATTCGTCGCCATGACGCCAAACGCAGCGAAGCGAACGGGACGTCGAGCTTTTCCAGGACATCGACCGAGACGCCGAGTTTCGCGGCTTGAATCGCCAGATTCATTCCGGCCGCACCGGCACCGAACACCAACAATTTGTTGCCTGCGCCAGGCCCGATCAAGCCGGCCTCCTTGAGGGCAAACGCCAAGAGGGACGATCGAAGCAGCTGGTCCCGCACGCTCCCCGTGCGAAGACCCGTCAGTGCATAAGTGCGCGCAGACACCCGATGCTGAGTAAGCACCTGATTGACCAATCGCCGTCCCCCTGCACCGCCAACTCTTCCCGGTTGAAGGCGCCTCTGTGGTTTGCCAGGCCGCTCAGTATCCTAGCAAATGCTGGGTTGCGGCGTGGCTATCTCGCCAGAACGCAGTGAGGATCTGCCTGGCGCTGGCTTCGAGATTGGCCATGTTGGCGCGCGTCACGGAGATTCGGTGATCTGCCAAGCGTCCCCGACGGCTCATCAGCGATTTGGGGATCGTGCCGGTCGCGGGAAAAAGGAGTTCTCCTGACAGCAGGTCGTGCTCGATCATGAGTTCCTGCAAGCCACGCAACGCGTCGTCGGGATTGGCTTCGTCGCCCACGACCGCGACGCCAAGGCCTGGCACCCAATAGGTATCGACTCCGTGCAAGTGCACACGTTTGATTTGCGCAGGGTTGACCGTGTCGGCGCGCTCCGGGTTCTGAGACAGGACGCGGGCGGTCATGTCGAACTCCCGTACCGGCAGTGGAGATCCGGGCCATGCCGCCATTCGTCATCCTCCCGTTGGCCCTTTCCAGCCTCGCCGAACGACTCGGGGGTTCCGGAAACAGCAGTGCGATGCGCGACAGTCGCGGAAAGCATCGCCGTTGTCAAGGGTCCTTGGGAGGAAAGCATTGCGAGTTCCATGAATCATCCAGAGCGCTCGGGCGTCTGCAGCGCGGTGAGCACTGGTCAGTCACATCAGCAACGCCGACGCCCGGTAAATCTTGCTCGGCAACTACATCAGTGTCTTCGGCCGCGCGCTTCCTCGTGGGAGCCCCCCGAAGCACGTTCGAGTGCCCTGGCTGTGATCTTGTTCACTCCAGCGCGCGCCCTTGGGTTGAAAACGCTCGGCAATGCCGCCCTGTTGACCGTATTGCACGATGCGAAATTGCGTCGCACTGTACGGTCGGCAGCGCGGCGTTGGGCCAACGCAACTCTCATGCCGTATCTTGACGCCCATGGGAAAACCCTAGCTTCAGTGCAGTTGACTCATCGCCGCGCGGCCCTGATCGCTCCCACGAATGAAGTCACCAGGCCGCGTTCAGAGTCCGTCCGCAGTCCGCTGCGCCAGGCACAAGTCCTCCCACGCCTTCGCCTTCTCCGGCAGATTGCGCAACAGATACGCCGGGTGGTACGTGACGATCACGGGGATGCCCTCGTAGCGATGCACACGCCCGCGCAGCCTGCCGATCGCGTCGTCCGACTTCAGCAACTGCTTGACCGCGAAGCGGCCCATCAACAGGATCAGCCTGGGCTGCACCAGCGCCACCTGGCGCTTGAGGAAGGGCTCGCAGCGCGCCATCTCGTCCGGTTCCGGATTGCGGTTGCGCGGCGGGCGGCACTTGAGCGTGTTGGCGATGAAGACGCGGCGGGACGGATCGCCTGCCTGGTCGTCCTCGCGGCCTTCACCGGACGGGGCGCGGCGCGACTGGCCGACGGCGCGCAGCATCTGGTCCAGCAGCTGCCCGGCCGGGCCGACGAACGGCTCGCCCGCGAGGTCTTCCTGTTCGCCCGGCGCCTCGCCGACGATCATCCAGTCGGCCTGCGCATGGCCCACGCCGAACACCGTCTGGCGGCGGCTCTCGCACAGGCCGCACGCGGTGCACGACGCGACGGCGTCCTGAAGCGGGCCCCAGCCCAGCGTGGCGATGTGCGCCGTGCGTTCGGCCAGCACGGAATCGGCCAGCGTGTCTTGCACCGCGGCCGTCGCGGCGGCGAGGGTGGTCGTCGCGCGCGCAGGTGCGGGCGCAGGCGGACTCACGGGCGGCGCCGCGGGTGCGCGAGCGACCTCGGGGGCAGGCGCACGCGCGACCGGTGCAGCGACCACGGCAACCGGGGCCTCGACAGGCCGCTCCGCGATGGCCGTCGCCACGCCCGCATCCGCGACCACCGGGGACGGCGCGGCCGGCGCCGCCGTCGGCGCGGGCGACCACAGGCGCACGCCCATCGCGGCGAGCATGCGGCGTTGGCGCTCGTTCCAGCTCATGCCGCTTCCTTCGGGTGAAGGAGGCGCGTCATCAGGATCGCGTCCTCGCGCAGGCCGGCCGGCGCCGGGTAGTAGTCGCGCCGCCGTCCGGCCTCCGTGAAGCCTTCGCGCAGGTACAGCGTCCGTGCCCGCGCATTGCTCTCGCGCACTTCGAGCCAGACGGCCGTGGCGGCGAAGCTCGCGCTGAGCGCGTAGAGCTCGGCGAGCAGGCGTCGCGCATGGCCTTGGCCTTCATGGTGCGCCGCCACTGTCACGTTGAGCAGGTGCATCTCCTCGAAGCCGGGCATCGCGACGAAGTAGCCGATCAATTCGCCGTCGGCGCCGAACAACGCGCGCGTGAGGTAGCCGGCAGCGATCGAATCGATGAAGTTGCCGCGCGTCCACGGGAACGGGTAGGCCTGCACCTCGATCGCCAGCACGGCGTCCAGCAGGTCGACCGTGAGGACGCGGATGCTGGGCGCGCCAGCGCCGCGCGGCGAGACCTCCGAGCGAACCGCGCTCATAAGGCTACCCTCCGCCTGTCGGCTTCGGTGCGAGCGCCTGCTGGCGGCCGGGCGGCGCTCATGGCCGAGCCCCCGCCGCCGCGTCGCGCAAGGCCTTCGCTGCCTCGCGTTCGGCCGTGGTCTGGGCGACCTTGTCGCGCAGGTACACGGGCAGCGCCTGGTCGGCCGGCACGGCATCGCCGCGCACGAAGCCCGCCGCGGCGAGCCAGCCGAGCGCGGCGGCGCGGCCGTGTTCCACGGGGGCGCGCCGCGCCTCCCCGGTGCGCAGGCGGTCGCCGAACGCGGCGAGCGCCGAGCCGGCGACGAACGCGGGCGGCGTCGCGGCCCACAGCGCGTGCAGTGCGTCGGGGGTGGTCAGCGACGGTTCGACCACCGCCTGCCAGCCGGCCGCGCCCGCATCGCGGTAGCAGCCGGCGTAGATCTCGTCCATGCGCGCATCCATCGCCACCCACACGACGGCGCCGTCGGCCAGGCCGGCGTGGCGCGCGGCGTCCTCGGCGACGATGGCCAGGCTGTCGACGGGCACCACCGGCACGCCCTGGCCCCAGGCGAGGCCCTGTGCGACGGCGCAGGCCGTGCGCAGGCCGGTGAAGCCGCCCGGACCGCGCCCGAACGCGATCGCGTCGAGGTCGGCGAACGTCCAGCCGACACGTTGCAGCAGCGCCATCAGCATCGGCAACGCCTGCGCGGACGCGGCGGCGCCGCCGTCCAGGTCCAAGGGGTCGATGCGGCAGGTCGCGCGCGACAGCGGCGCGCCGCCGGCGTCGACGGCGGCGAGCGCCAGCCGCTCGGTCGCGCTGTCGATGGCCAGCAACCTCACGCGGGCTTCCCGGCCCGGACGAGTGCGAGCAAAAGGCGAGACGCGGACGAGACGTCGCGAGGGGTGAGGCGGGGCTGCCGGCGCATGGCGATCAGTGTAGCCGTGCGATCATGGTCAGGGAGTCTGCGCGGCGGAGGGCGCGGCCGCGACATTGCAGCAGGCGGCTTCTGCCGCGCAGACTCCTTGTCCCCGGAACCGCCGGTCGCCGAGGGTCTCGTTCGACGCATTCCACGCCCATGACGCCCCTGTTCCGGCTCGCCACCCTCGCCCTGCTGACCTCCTCGCTCGCCGCCTCGGACGCCCTGGCCGCGCCCGCGACAGCGTGGACGCTGCCGCCGGCCATCACCGCGGCCCTCGAGAAGGCCCATGTCCCCTCGAGCTCGCTCGCGCTGTGGGTGCAGCCGGTGGACGCAGCGGCGCCGTCCTGGGGCTGGAATCCCGATTTCGGCGTCAATCCGGCGTCGGTCTTCAAGCTCGCGACGACCAGTGCGGCCCTCGAGATGCTGGGCCCGGCGTGGACCTGGAAGACCGGCGTGTTCGTCACCGGGCCCATCCGTCGCGGCGTCCTCGAAGGCTCGGTGGTGATCGTGGGCACCGGCGATCCCAGCCTGGTGATGGAGCGCGTGTGGCTGCTGCTGCACCAGTTGCGCGACGCTGGCGTGCGCGAGATCCGCGGCGACATCGTCCTCGACCACAGCGGCTTCGCGCCCGGCACGCGGTCGGCGGCCGACTTCGACAATGCGCCGTCAGAACCCTACAACGTACTGCCCGACGCGCTGTTGATGAACTTCCGCTCGGTCACGCTGAGCTTCCAGCCCGACCCGCAGGCGCAGGTCGCGCACGTGACCGCCGAGCCGCCGCTGGCCGGCCTCGCGATCGACGCGACGGTGCCGCTCGCCAAGGGCGGCTGCGACGACTGGCGCACGGCGCTGAAGCTCGGCGCGGACAACCCCACGCGCTGGCATTTCGCCGGCGCGTATCCGGCCAAGTGCGGCGCGCGCAACTGGCCGCTCGCCTACCCGGATCCGGCCAGCTACGAAAGCCGGCTGGTGACCGCGCTGTGGCGCGAGGCCGGCGGCAAGCTCTCGGGCAAGGTGCGCAGCGGCACGCTGCCCGACGGCGCGACGCTGGCCTTCACGTTCGAGTCGCCGCAACTCGCGCAGATCGTGCGCGACATCAACAAGTACAGCAACAACACGATGGCGGAGCAGCTGTTCCTGACGCTCGCGTGGAACGCGTCGTCGGAGCTCTCCGCGACGGCCCCCGACGTCAAGGAGGAACAGGCGCGGGCCGTGCTCAAGCAATGGCTGCACGACCGGCTGGGCAACGCGGCCGACGCCATCGTCGTCGTCAACGGCTCGGGCCTCGCGCGCGAGACGCGCATCAGCGCGCGCACGCTGGCCCTGTTGCTGCAGTCGAACTGGAACAGCCCCGTGATGCCCGAACTGGTGAGCTCGCTGCCGATCAACGGCGTGGACGGCACGCTGCGCAAGAGCACCGCGCTCGCCGGCCGCGCCCACCTGAAGACGGGCTCGATGCGCGACGTCGTCGCCGTCGCCGGCTACGTGCAGGCCGACAGCGGCCGCCGCTACATCCTCGTGGCCGTGATCAACGATGCGAACGCGGGCGCGGCACGGCCGGCGCTCGATGCGGCGATCGACTGGGTCCAGCACGACCCGGCGGCAGCGAGATCCCCCTGACGCCCGGCGCGGCGGACGCGCCCGTAAAAAATCCCGCGGGCATCGCTGCCGCGCGGGATCTCGTCGGAGGGCCGCGAGCGGCCCGATCCGCTGTCCTAGAACGTGTAGCCGATGGACGCGTTGATCGAGACCGGGTTCAGCGTGGCCTTGGCCACCTGGCCCGTCGACAGCGGCGCGCGCGTCTTGATGAAGGTCTTCAGGAATGCGGCGTCGAGAAACCAGTGCTTGTCGATCTTGTAGTTCGCGCCGGCTTCGATCGTGCTGCCCCACTCGGTGTCGCCACCGACGGTCGTGGGCGGGCCGCCCGGGTTCGTGACGGCGGTCAGCGCCGCGGAGCCCTTGCTGCCGTAGAACTTCGCGAACGTCGGGCCGGCGCCGATGTACGGGCGGAACGGCGAATCGGCGTTCATGAAACGGTACTGCAGCATGATCGTGGGCGAGATCTGGTGGATCGAGCTGATCTTGCCGACGCCAGAGACCGCACCCGCGCCGACGACGTCGTGCTTGTACGGCAGGCCGCCGAGGGCCTCCACCGAGATGTCGTCGGTGATCATGTAGGTCGCGGTGAAGAACAACGCGCTGGCGGACTTGATGTCGATCTTGGAACCCGGCAGCGACGGCGGGGTGAGGTCATCGCTCTTGACCTTGGGCATGATCTTGTTCCAGCCGAGCTTGACCATGACCTGGCCTGCGACCTGGGCTTGCGCCGCGCCAACGCCGCACAGGGCGACGGTGGCGACGAGAGCGGATGCAATGGAGTGCTTCTTCATGAATGTGTCCTTGCGTGAGTCTCGACCGCCGGCTTACAGCCAGCCCTTGATGGCCAACTGCTCGCCGACCAGCTCGGCCAGCAGGCGATAGCCGTACGGGGTCGGGTGGACGGAGTCCGCGTATTCGTAGCCGTTGGCCGCCGTGGCGGGAGCGCTCGACGCGGCGGGCGCGACTGCGGCGATCAGCGTGGCCTTGGTGCAGACCAGCGAGCTGCCGACCTTGGTCAGGTCGCACGCCGGCGTCGACACGTTGCTCAGGCCGTACTGGGCCATGTTGGTGGCCTGGTCTTCGCTCGCCGTGAAGGCGTCGACGTACAGCAGCGACGAACCCGCCGTCAGGCCCGCCGACAGCTGCGAGTTGAACGTCATCACCATCTGCTTGACCAGCGGCGCCGCGGCTGGGTTGGCCAACGCGTACGGCGTGATGCTGACGTCCGGCAGGTTGACCACGACGACGTGGGTCGCGCCCTTGGCGACGATCATCTGGTTGACGTAGGCGGCGAGCTCGGCGCCGGCCTGGCCCATCGCGGTGACCGTCTCGGTGGCAGCCTGCGCCTGGGGCTCGCCCGCGGCGAGCTTGGCCTGGAACGTGGCGATGTTGATGAAGACGTCGTTGCCGCCGGCGAACACCGTCACCAGCTGGTTGGCGTTGAACGTGCCGCCGTTGTGCGTGAGGTAGTTGGTGATCTGCTTCTGGACCGGGATCGTCAGCTGGCCGATGGCGTTGCTGTAGGTGCTGCTGTCGGCCGGTTTCAGCAGGGCCGCGTTGCCGGGGCCGACGTCGGCCGTCACGCGCGAGCCGCCTTGGGCGTAGCTCGTGCACGTGCCGCCGTTGCTGGCGTCGTGGAAGGTGGGCGTTTCGTCGCCGATGGTGGGCACGAACGGTGCGACCGGGGTCAGGCCGGTTTCCGCGGCACAAGGCTGCGACAGCTTCAAGGTGGCGGCGAGGAACTCCGTCCAGTTGGTGTAGAGCAGACCCGTGGCGCCCAGGCCGTTGATCGAGTAGTGGCCACCGCCTTGCAACTTGACGACGCCGACGTCGTAGCTGCCGACATCGCTCAGGCTGTCGCCGAAGTTGACCATCTGCGTGAAACCGACGCGCGGCGACTGGTCGCCGGCCTCGTTGCCGCCGCAGCCAGCCAGGAAAGCCGCAGCCGCCAGGGCCGTGGTCAAAACGTGGAATTTCTTCATGTGCACCTCGCCAAACGAAGAGTCAAAGACATTAATCGAACGGTCGTTCGATTTCATTAAAAACTATACGCAAGGGGGTGTCGTGGGCCCTTGGGGACTAACCCTCGCGCATCGCGCAAACAACACTCCGGATGCGCGACGCACTCCGACGTTATGTTGTGCGCGCCGGGCTGTGAAGACAAAGAAGCCCTCGAACGACGGTCGCGTCGTGCGAGGGCCACATGGTGCAACGCAGCACTCAAGCCGCTTGCGTCGGGGATGCCAGCCGGACCCTTCGCATGCGGTCGAGCGCCCGCGCCAGGATCAGAACGGATTTCCGTGCGCGCGCCCGTAAGCCAGGTTGCCGAGCTCCGACTGCAACACGTTGCCGAGGTGCGTCGCATCGGCCCACATGAAGGCCGCCGTCGCTTGCTGGCCCGTCGCCGGGTCGGTGCGCAGCGTGTCGCGGGTGCAGGTGGGCAGCGGCGCGGTGACGAGGCAGCCGAACACCTGGTTGTCGTTGGAGATCAGGCCATGCCGGCTCGGATTGCGGGTCGCGTCGCTCACCAGGTCGTCCACCAGCACGAGGGCGATCTTGGAGCCGTCGTTGATGATGCCGGTGCGCAGGGCAAGGTTGAATGCCACGCTCATTTCCGACAGCAGCTTCAGGCGATCGAAGTCGCCGCGCAGCGACTCGGTGTACGCGAACGGCGTGTCGCTCATGTTCGGGATGGTCAGCAGGACCACCTTGGCGCCGGTGGCCGTGATCGCGTTGACGGTGCGGGCCAGCGTCGCGCCTTGCGCGGTCATGTCGTCCTTGAGCACCTGCGCGTCCCCGGTCGCGTTGGCTTGGTACTCGGAGAGCACGTCGTGCATGCCGACCCAGATCGTCACGACGTCGTTGCCGTTGAACGTGTCGCCGGCCTGGAACGCCTCGACCTGCTTGACGAGGTCGCCCACGGTGCCGTTGACCGTCGTCAGGTCGATCGCGCTCGTCGTCGCGGACGCATTCGGGTTGCAATTGGAGTAGATGAGTCCGTACTGACCGGCCAGCACCTGCGTCCAGATCGGATACTGCGTGCAGTCGAGCTGCAGCGTGGCGGTGGAAATGCCGTTGATGCTGTACTTCAGGCCTTGCGTGCCCTCGAGGCGACTGCTCTCGTCGCCGAAGGTCAGGACGCGCGCAGGCACGAAGGTCGAGGCCTGGTAGGTGCCGCCGCCACAGGAAGCGAGCGTGGCGAGAGCACCCGCTGCGGCCAGCCCCGCGACCGCTCGCATTGCGATGCGGCCCAGGTGTTCATTGAAAAGCATTCGTTCTCCCTGTTGGATTCGGCTGGACTCCGGCGCTCTTGGAGCGGACCGGACATCCTGAGATGTCTATGCAGCGGCCGCGCGCTGCAAGCGATCGCGAACGCCTTCCCATGCCGGGGCATCGGGAGGCGTTTCGACCCAGATCAGAGTGGCACCGCTGCTGTCGAGTTCCCGCAGCGCGGCGAAAAGCTCGTGCGCCGCGGCGATCGGATCGTCCGGCATCGCGCGGTACGCGCGCACCGTGCGACCGGGCGTGACGGTGCGGAAATATACAGCCACTGGGTTAACGCTTGATTTCGCGAGCACCCCAAGGGCCGCCCGCAGCAGCTCCGCTGGCATCAGCCGCAGCTTCGCGCGCGGCGCGTAGTGCGCCTCCAGCGTGCCCGAGGCGCGCGGGGCGTCCATGCCCGCCTCGCGCAACGGATGCCCCAGCACGGCTTCCAGTTCGTCGCGCGTCAGCACGCCCGGACGCAGCAGCGCGGGGGCGCCGCGGCTGCAGTCGACGATCGCCGACTCGATGCCCGCGTCGCATTCGCCGCCGTCGACGATGGTCATCGTGTCGCCGAATTCCTCGAACACGTGCGCGGCCGTCGTCGGGCTGATGCGGCCAAAGCGGTTGGCGCTCGGCCCGGACACGCCGGCCACGCCGAGGCGGGCCGCTGCGTCGAGCAGCGCCCGCGCCACCGGGTGCGACGGGCAGCGCAGGCCGATGCTGGTCTGTCCGGCCGCCGAGGCGGTGCCCATGCCGGAGCG
>FSXQ01004195.1_pt1 | contig 11106 bp, 11 predicted proteins | sample 1638011 | NCBI WGS metagenome assembly FSXQ01 (sample SAMEA3914789, study PRJEB12502) | metagenome | biome: forest; material: soil | place: Canada | collected 2011-07-03 | depth 0.3 m | reverse complement strand
CAAGTTGCGTGGCTGGTATGTGCAGGGCGACGGTGTGGCCGACGGACGGGGCCATCGCGTGCGTGCGCTCGTCGTCATGAGTGCCGGCGGAGGCGGCCGACTGACGGCGATCGACGACCCGGTCGACCAGCTGTATCGCATCGATCCCGAGACGGGCAAGACCACTCTGAACAGCTTCCCGAACGCGACCACCGGCTCGCCGGGTCAGCGCGATTGGCGCGAGCAGATCCATGTGCTGCACGAGGCGGGCTTCGACGTCCTCAGCTATGACCGACGCGGCGTGGGCGTGTCGACCGGTTTCAGCGACACGAACACGCTGCAGCAGGGGCGCGATCTGCTCAACGCCATCGCCAGCCTCTCATCCGGCGACGGGATGCGCCTGTTGTCGCCGTCGGGACAAGCGAGTGCCGGAGCGGCGGCCGCGCGAGCCCTTGGATCGGGCCTGTCGCGAGACTCGATGCCGGTGTTGCTGCTCGGAAGCTCGCGCGGGACCATGGCGGCAGGCTGGGCCATGGCGCAGAATTTCGACAAGACGTGCAGCTACGACCTGCCTGTCGTCACGTGCGGGCCGCCCGTGGCCAACAGGAACATCAAAGGCATCGTCCTGATCTCGGAGTTCACCAGCGGCCCCGGGTTTGTGCCGGCCGAAGCCACGCCCGAGGACGAGGCCCGGGGATTGGGCCACGATCGCGGATTGTTCATCGCGGGCAGCGAGATGGAGCACAACGTCGTCTTCTTTCCGAGTTCGGCCATTCTCGCCAGCGCCTCCAAGTGGCCCGCGGCGTTCTATGCCCGCGGGTTGTGGGACTACGCGGCCAGCTTGCAAGGCACGGTCGACTCCTACGACCGGATCACGGGTTTGAAGGAGCTTGTCGTCGTGCGCGGGCCGCATCCGTTCGAGACGTGGCCCGAGCAAGAGAAGGCGCGTGTGACGACACGGATGGTCGCATTCGCGCAGGCCGTCGTCCTCGGCAAATCGAGCGTGCCCGGCGGTCGTCCGTGGTCGACGATGAAGGACCTGGTCGGCACTGCGAGCGATGCCTGGGAACCCTCGTCGCGCCCCGTCGCTCATTGAGCGCGCAACTCGACATGCAGCTGCCGGACGCACCGACATCCTGTTCCGCGGTACGCGCTTGCTTCGGTGCTGGAACGCTCGTCCACACGCGCAACGGCCAGGTCCCGATAGAGCTCATCCAGGCAGGAGACTTCGTTCTCGGACAGCCCGAAGCCGGCGGTGAGTTGGCTCACAAACGAGTGGTCAACACGGCCGCTTACGAGAGCAGGGAGGTGTGTCTCGTGCAGTACCTGCTTGCCAACGAGGCCTTGCCGCGGTCGCTGATGGTGACTGGCAACCACCCGTTCTGGGTTCAGGACGAGGGCTGGCTCCCGGCCAGGGACTTGAGGGTGGGCTGTGGATTGCAGTTGCTCGATGATGGCGAGGCTTGTGTTGCCGGCATCTCGCCGGCGTCCGGCGACGAACAGCCGCTGCGAACCCGCGTCTTCAACCTCGAGATCGAGGATTGCCACACCTATTTTGTCGGTGAGGCGGGGGTATGGGTACATAGCGAAAAGTTCGAGACGAGCAGCCTTCAGGCGGCGCTTGCCGCGATGGTGGACCAAGGAATCGAGCATTGAAAACGGGCCAACCCCGAAGGAGTTGACCCGAGTCGAGTCACGGGACGACTGGCTTACGGAGCCGCGACACCCTGCATCGTCGCCGCGTAAGGCCTGTGGAAGCTGGAGGCCCCGGTTCCATTCGCGGGCGGCGCCAGATGGCGTCGCGTTTCAACGTGCGCGCGACGCCTGCAATTCGCTGCGCGTCGCCACGAACAGGTTGGCCAGCACGCTGCGCTGGCGCTCGTCGAGCTGCGCATCGAGCTTGTCGTAGACCCCCTTCAGCTCGGCCAGCGCCTCCTGCCGGCCTTCGCCTTCGTCGACCTCGGCGGCGATGTAGGTCTTCAACGGCGCGACGGCGCTGACGGTGCTGGCGCTGCGCCACAGGATGCGCTGCAGCCGGCGTTCGTTGTGTTCGCCGACTTCGGTGAGGCCGTCGACGAAGTCACGGAAGGCGGGCTGCTGGGGCGCCGTGAGCGCCAGTTCGGGCACGCCTTCGTGCAGGCGCCTGGCGAACGCGGAGACGAGGTCGCGTGGCGGCGACGCGTCGGACGCGTGTGCATCTTTCGCGTCCTTGTCGGGCCGCGGGCTGTCCTGTTGCTGGCGCATGCCATGGCCGCCACCACCGCCGCCGCCGCCCATCTGCGCCATCGCGGGGCCACCGACGGCGGCGAGTCCGAACAGGGCGGCGAGCGTCGCGCGGCGGCGGGCGGTGACGGCCGGTGCGGGCGTCGAAGGAACGGGCGGGTCGACAGGATTCACGGCGGGGGGCGCGGGGTGCGCATGCGGAAGAAATGTGTCATCTTCACGCGCGATGGTTGCCGGCATGTGTGGACAACACATCGCGTCCGACATATGCCCGCAGGCGGTCAGGACGCGTCGCTGGTCGCGAAGGCGATGGCCGCGATCTGGTCGTCGGTGAGTGCCATCCCTTGGGCGCGCGCGCGCTCGAATGCGTCCGCGCCGATGGTCGCGATCACGCGCGCGTGCATGCGCTCGCTGGCGGCGGCTTCGTTGGGCTCGCGTTCCTCGGACTTGGTGCGGTAGCCCTCGTCTGCGTAGCCGGCCACCCGCGCCGCGGCGTGCGGGCGATCTTCGAGCGCGGCGAGCAGCGCGAGGTAGTCGGCGCAGTACGGCTGCAACTCGAAAGCGGATGCCTTGCCCCACGCGGCCTGCAGCACCGGCCGCGCCTGTGCGGGCTCGTCGAGTGCGAGGTGGCAGGCGCCGAGATTCAGCCGCGCGAACGCCATGATGTTCTCGTTGCGTGAGCCGGAGAGCTGCTCGATCAGCGCACGCCCGGTGCGCGCCGCGGCCTGGGCGTCGCCGGCGGCGAGCTCGGCGTCGATCAGGTTGTTCAGCGAGGTCTCCAGATCGTCGCCGATCTGTGCGGCGATGGCCGCGGTGCGCCGGCTCAGCGCGAGCCGGGCGGCCGGCGCCTCGGGGCCGGCGTCGGTGCGACTGAGGAAGAAGGCGTGCGCCTCCAGACCGATGTCGAGCCGGTGCGGCGGCCACGCGGCGTCCTCGATGCGATCGAGTTCGGCCAGGGCCGCCATCAAGGCCGCGGCTGGCGTATCGGCCACGCTCGATCCGCTGACCACCCATTGACCGAGCGCCCGATACAGCAGCCAGCGGTCGGGCGCGGACGCATCGAGCGTGCGCGCGAGCTCCAGCGCGCGGTCGACGGCCGCGAAGGCGCGGCGCTTGCGCGGGTTGGTCCAGGCGCGTGCGGTGGCGAGGGCGGCGCGCAGGCGCAACTCGGGCGCGGTGGCGAGGGCGGCGAGCGTGGTGCAGGTGTCGGCGAGCCCCATGCGTTCGGCGTGCATCGAGCGGTGCATCGCGTGCAGCCAGGTAGCCCCTATCGTCAACGCGCAGTCGGTGAGGCCGGCGGGAATGGCCCAGGACATGGCTTCCGCGGCGTTGGGGGCGTCGAGCTCGATCTCGTGCTTCCACGCGTCGACACCGACCTGGCCCGAGTGGCGGGTGTGCCAGTGCGCGTCGAACAGGCTGGCCAGCGCCAGTGCATGACGGCGCCGCAGCGCGTCCTGCTCGCCCGATGCCTGCAGTTGCTCCAGCGCGAGCGCGCGCGGCGAAGCCAGCAGCCGATAGCGCGGCTCGGGCTCGTCGGCGTTGCCCACCACCGCCACCAGCGAGCGATCGACCAGGCCGGCGAGGGCGTCCAGAACGCCCCATTCGTCGAGGCCTGGCGGATCGGCCACCACGCGCTGGATCACGGCCAGCGACGCGCTGCCTGCGAACACCGACAGGCGGCGGAACACGGCCTGCTCGCGCTCGTTGAGCAGGCCGTGGCTCCATTCCACGGCCGCGCGCAGCGTCTGGTGGCGTGCCGGCGCGGCGCGGTCGCGGCTGGTGGTCAGCAGTTGCAGGCGATCCTGCATCGACGCGGCGAGCCGCTGCACGCCGAACATCGCCACGCGCGCGGCGGCAAGCTCGATCGCCAGTGCCAGGCCATCGAGCGCGGCGCACAACGCGATCACGGCGGCCGCGTTGGCGTCGGTGAGCGTGAAGCGCGCGTCGGCGGCCTGTGCCCGTTCGGTGAACAGTGCCACGGCGCCGAAGGCTAGCGCCTGCGCCGCCGGCAGCGGGCCGGGGGGCACGGCCAGTGCGTCGAGGCGGAACACGCGTTCGGCGGCCAGCTTCAGCGGCGTCTGGCTGGTGACGACGATGCGCAGATCCGGTGCCTTGTCGAGCAGCTCGTGCGTGACGCGGGCCACCTCGTCGAGCAGGTGTTCGGCGTTGTCGAACGCCACGAGCATCTGCAGCGGCGCGACGGCGCCGGCCAGGCCGGCCAGCGGCTCGCCGGCCGGTGGGCGCAAGCCGAGTGCGGAGGCGATGGCGCCGGGCAGGGCGGTGGAGTCGGCGACGGTGGCCAGCTCGATCCAGCACACGCCGTGACGGTACGCGTCGCGCTGCGCGTATAGGAAGGCCTGGGCCAGCCGCGTTTTGCCCATCCCGCCCGCGCCCACCAGCGTGACCAGGCGGTGGGCGTCGACGAGCGCGGCCAGCGCGGCCAGGTCGGCGACGCGGCCGATCAGCGGCTGCGGATGCTCGGGCAGGTTCGTGCGCAGCGTGGGCGGCTCGGCATGCAGGTGTGATTCGATGGCCGCGGCGACGGGCGCGGCAGTCACGCACGGCGCATCGGCGGCGGCCGCTTCGGTGCGTGCGGTGAAGCGGTAGCCGCGGCCGGGAATGGTGGCGATCAGGTCGCCGCCCAGCACCTTGCGCAGCGCGCTGATCTGCGCCGCGAGGTTGTTCTCCTCCACCACCAGGCCGGGCCAGACGTGGTCCATCAACTCGTGCTTGGTGAGCAATTGCGCCGGCCGCTCGGCCAGCGCCAGCAGCAGGTCGAAGGCGCGCGCGCCCAGGTTGGCAGGCACGCCGTCGACCAGCAGGCGGCGTTCGTGTGCCTGCAACTCGAACCGGCCTGCGGGGCCGAATCTCAGCGAGCTGACGGTGGAAGTCATGGCAGGGGCCGCGCAGGGGTGCGGCGAACTCGATGGCGCCAGCGTAGCAGGGACTGGGCGCGGATGCGAGAGGGCGCGAAGTCGTGCGCGATCGACACACGGGGCTGCGGGTTCAGAACTTTTCAGAACGGTTCACGGTGCTTTCATGACACCGCGGACGGGGTGCGCGAAAGTTCATTCACCGCAACGAACCCCCTCAAGGAGCCGCCATGAACCACCACCCCACCGACGTCGTCACGCCCAACACCAGCACCGACAACGCGCGCAATCGCCCGGCGGGCCTGCCGTGCCGCCAGCGCATCGGGTCGGCCATCGCCAGCGCCCTGATCTCCGGCGTGCTGCTGGGCAGCGTCATCTACGGCATGACGGACTCCAACGACGGCCCGCAGGTGATGGCCGGCGAAGCCGCCGCCACGGCCTGTGCCTGAATCAATGCAGCTTGACCAGCGGCCGCGCCCGCTTCACCAGGAACCGCGCCATGGCCAGCACCGCCGTCCGCATCGTGCCCATCACCGCACGGTGGTGCATCAGGTGCAGGCTCACGTAGACCATGCGAGCGAGCATGCCCTCGACGAACCAGGTCGTGGACTTGAACAGGTTGCCCATCAGGCTGCCGACCGTCGCACTGGAGCCGATCGAGACGAGCGAGCCGTGATCGTGGAAGAGATACGGCGGCCGGGACCCGAGGTCGAACCCGGCCGGCAACTGCAGCAGCGCGTAGAGGTAGTCCGCCTGCTGATGCGCCGATTGCGCGCGCGGCGGCACGGACTTGCCTCCGGGCTGCGGACACCACGCGCAATCGCCGAAAGCGAAAACGCCCGGCACGCCCTCGACACGCAACTGGCCATCCACCTTGACCTGGCCGCCTTTGGTCACCGGCAGGCCCACCTTGGCCAGCAGCGGCGGCGCCTTGATGCCGGCGGCCCAGACGCACAGGTCGGCCGGGTAGACGTTGCCGTCGGCGTCCGTCACCTTGCTCCAGTCGATGCGCACGACGCGACACGACGTGTTGACGTCCACATGGCGCTGCGCAAGCAATCGGGTGGCGGCGGCCGACACGTTTTCCGCCAGCGGCGCCAGCAGGCGGGGCGCGCCTTCGAGGATGCGGATGCGCACGTCCGTCGCGGCGTCGATGTGGCGCAGTCCGTATTGCGCATGGAGCGCGGTCGCCTCGCGCAGCTCCGCGGCCAGTTCCACGCCCGTGGCGCCGCCGCCGATGATCACGATGTCCAGGCCGGCGCGCGGGTCATGCGTCTTGCGCACGTCGGCCAGCGACAGCAGCTGCAGCATCCGCAGCCGGAAGCGTTCGGCGTCGTGCGGGCCGTCGAGCGAGAACGCGTGATTCGCGACGCCCGGCACGCCGAAGTCGTTGGACACGCTGCCGATGGCCAGCACCAGCGAGTCGTAGCCGATGCGGCGTTCGGGCAGCACCTCCTCGGCTTCGTCCATCACGGCGCCGACGACCAGCTGGCGGGCCGCGGTGTCCAGCCCCGTCATCGGGCCGTAGAGAAAGGAGAAGCCGTTGTCGTGCGCCAGCATCTGGTACGACAGGCCCTCCTGGTGGATGTCCAGCGTGCCCGCGGCCACTTCGTGCAGCGACGGCTTCCAGATGTGGAACAGCGTGGCGTCCACCAGCGCGACCCGCTCCGGGCCCCACCTGCGGCCCAGCTTGCAGGCCAGTTCGAGTCCACCGGCGCCGCCGCCGACAACGAGTACCGAGTAGGGTTGGTCAGTCATGGAGGATCTTGTTGTTGGGGCTACCTAAGTGTTTACCACGAGATTGAACGCCACGCTGGAGGCGAGCGCTCAACTCAAGGGCTCTCCCGTTCGCTTCGTCTTGCAGCCTCTACACTTGAAGATTCCACTTCGCGTATCCGCCTTGCAACTGCGCACCGTCATCGCCACCCGCTACGTCACGCCTTTGCGCGAAGGCGGTTCGCTGCCTGCCGTGATCGAGGCCGATGACGACGGCATGTACGTGCTCAAGTTCCGCGGCGCGGGGCAGGGCCGCAAGGCCTTGGTCGCCGAGCTGGTGGCCGGCGAGCTGGCGCGGGCGGCGGGCCTGCCGGTGCCCGAGATCGTGTTCGTCGAACTCGATCCCGAGCTTGCGCGCACCGAGCCCGATCCGGAGATCCAGGATCTGATACGCGCCAGTGCGGGCCTGAACCTGGCACTGGACTACCTGCCCAGCGCGGTCACGTTCGATCCTCTGGCGTTCACGCCGGACGCCGCGCTGGCGTCGCGCCTGGTATGGCTGGACGGTTTCGTCAGCAACGTCGACCGCACCGCGCGCAACAGCAACCTGATGGTGTGGTGCGAGAAGCTGTGGCTGATCGATCATGGCGCGGCGCTGTACTTCCATCATCAGTGGGACGGCTACCTGAACCGTGCCGCCAGCCCGTTCGCGTTGATCAAGGATCATGTGCTGCTGCCGTTCGCCAGCGAGCTGGCCGCGGCCGACGCGGCGATGACGGCCGCATTGACGCCCCAGGTCATCGCCGACGTGGTGGCGCTGATTCCCGACGAATGGCTGGAGGACGATCCGCTGTTCGCCGATCCGGCCGCGCAGCGTGACGCCTATCGCACCTATCTGTGCCAGCGGCTGCAGCCGCCGCGGGCGTTCTTCGAGGAGGCGGCCCGTGCCCGCGCACAGCACCTATGACTACGCCATCGTGCGGGTCGTGCCGCACGTGGATCGGGGCGAGTTCATCAACGTCGGCGTGATCGTCTCGTGCACCGGCGAGCAGTTCCTGAAGGCGCGCATCGAGCTCGACGAGGCGCGCGTGCTGGCGCTGGCGCCCGATCTCGATCTGACATCGATCCGGCGCGCACTGGCGGCGTTGCCGGCGATCTGCGCCGGCGGAGCCGAGGCCGGCACGTTCGGCCAGCTCAGCGCCCGCCAGCGCTTCGACTGGCTCGTGGCGCCGCGCAGCGCCAGTATCCAGACCTCGCCGGTCCACTCGGGCTTGTGCACCGATCTTGACGGGGCCCTGGAGCACCTCATGGCGCGCATGGTGCGATCGACCAAGGCTCGCAACGGCGTCCGAACCGGCGCGTAGTTCGACCGCGCACGAGCGCGCTCGTGGCGTATGCTGGCCTCCCCACTCGACCGATCGAGGAGCCACCGATGACGATCCGCTTCGCCCGTTCCGTCTGTGCGCCGCTGCTCGCGCTGGTTTCCAGCCTCGCAGGCGCCGCCCAGGTCGACGATGCCACCGCCGTCAGGATGGCGGCGCCGCACGACCTGATCGTCGCTGGCGACATCACGCCGGCGCAACGCGAGGCGCTCCTCACGCCGATCAACAACCTGTACGGGTTCTGGAACAACGGCAGCACGGATCTGCTGAAGAAGGCGCTGTCGCCCGAGTTCTTCGACCATGCGTTGCCGCCCGGCCGTCCTCAAGGGCCCGCCGGACCGGCCGCGGCGTCAAAGGGATTCCTCGCCGCCGTGCCGGACCTGGTGGTCACGGTGGTGCAGCAACTGGTGGTGGGCGATCGCGTCGTCTCGCAGGTGCGGCTGACCGGTCACTTCACCGGCAAGCTGGGCGACACCCAGGGCAAGGGCCAGGCGATCGATTTCATGGCCATCGACATCCTGCGCGTGCAGGGCGGCAAGGTGACCGACAACTGGCACCTGGAAGACAACCTCGGCTTCGAGCAGCAAGCCGGGCTGCTGCCGAAGTAGGCTGGCACTATCGGTTCGTCACGCCTCGTCGACGATCGAGTAGCGCTGGCGCAGTTGTTCGCGCGCGGCGGCCACGCATTCCAGGCACCCGTCGAAATCGCCGGTGCCGTTCATGATGGCCACGCCCCAGTTCGCGCCCGCCGCGTCGCGACGGTGCCAGTACACGCCGCCGAAGAACACGTCCACGCAGCTGTCGCAGGGCAGGGCGATGGCGCTGATCATGCGGCGCAGGTAGTCGCGCGTCATCACGTGGCGGCCGGTGGCGTCGCGCTGGGCGTCGGCGTGCACCGCCACGTCGGCGGCGGCCTCCATGGCCGACTTGAACGACAGCATCGACGGGGCGTCCTTCGCGATGCCGAGCAGGTCGGCCGCCTTGGCCGTGCGCGCATGCCAGCGCCAGCGTCCGTCGGCTTGCCGAAGGAATTCCACGGACTCGTCGGTGATGATCTCGCTGCGATCCACGCGTCGTCTCCTCGAGCGTCTGGCAGATGGGCCTGGGCCTGGGCCTGTTCAAAGGCCCCTGATCGTAGGCCCATTTCGTGATGGAGTCCGCACCCGATCTGGGGATGGCCGCCGCCACATCCTGTCACCTCACTGCCGGGCTCGCCGTTTGCCGATGAGTGATCAATCACTAGGAGGTGAGCCATGATTTCCACGTTCGCGAGTACCGGAAAGTCGTCGATGTCGCCGCCCCCGCCGTTCGACAAGAGCTGGGTGCCCCAGGGCTATGTCGGCCCGGTGGCGTTGCCCGGCACCGGTCGCATGGTGTTCTGGACCGGTCGCATCGCGATCGGCCTGCGTTACGCGCCAGAGGCCCGCGTCCAGCACTGAGCCTTGCGCCGGCATCCGCTGGCGTTTGCGCCGAGCGCCGTTTCCGCAGAGAGCATGCGGAGGCGGTGCTTTGTCTTTTGATCGCTCGTCGCCCAACGAAAAATGCCCTGCATCGCAGGGCATTTTTCGTTGAGGCGGCGAATGCCCTCGGCGTCCGCTGCAGTCGTCAGTGCTTACTTGACGATGATGTCGTTGCGAACCTCGGTGACGCCGTTCGTGTTGCGCGCCAGGCGTTCGGCCATCATGCGTTCTTCGCTCGACTTGGCGAAGCCGGACAACTGCACGACGCCCTTCATCGTGTCGACCTTGATGGCCATGGCGCTGACCGTCGGATCTTCGGCGAACTTGGCCTTCACGTGCGTGGTCACGGCGGAGTCGTCGACATACGAGCCGACGGTTTCCTGATGCCGCTCGACGGCACAGCCGGTGGCGAAGACGAGGGTCGTGGCGGCGACCATGGCGGCGATGGCAAGACGATTGAACATGGGGTGCTCCTTCGGAATTGTTGGTGGATGCGGGGCTCGGCAACGCGCAGGATCCGGGAGCGAATCTCTTGCTTGCCGCGTCGACCGTGGGTATGTCGAAGATGACAGATGAACGATAGGCCGAACCGGTGCGCAAGAGGATAGGCGGACGACGGTTTCCCCTGTCGGACAGCACCGACAGCGTGCCCGCCAGCGCGGCTTTCATGCTGCAGACGCACATGAAAAGCCGTGTGCGAACGGGTGCTAGCCGACGTTGGCAGGCGGCTGCGGAAACGCCCCGGGGCCGAGCAGCGCCGCCACTGCTTCGGCGGCCTTGTCGTCGTCTTGCGGCGGCGGATCGAGCGGCAGTCGCGCGTGGATCGTCGTGCCTTGCCCGGGCCTGGACTTGATCTTCAGCTCGCCCCGGCCCGACTGCACGCGAAAGCGCATGCCCGCGAGTCCGTGCGCCGCGGTGCGTGCGGCGGTCGGATCGAATCCGACGCCATCGTCACTCACGTCGATGTCGGCCCACTCGCCGTGCTCCAGCACCTTCACGTGCACAGTGGCGGCGCTGGCGTACTTGGCCACGTTGGTGAGCGCCTCCTGCACGAGCCGGTACACGGTGAGCTTGCGGGCGTCGTCCAGCGGCAGTTCCTCGATCTCGGTCTTGACCTCCAGTTCGCTGCGCTCGGCGAACTCCACGCAGAGGATCTCGAGGGCGGCCTTCAGGCCCAGGTTGCTCAACGACGAGGGCCGCAGATCCTCGATGATGCGGCGCTTCAGCGCAATGCCTTCGTCCAGCGTCTTCACCAGGTGCAGCATGCGTTCGAGCACCTCGGGCGGCGCCGCGGCGAGGCGGCTACGCATGCGCGCGACGTCGAGCTTGGCCGCCGTGAGCAGGCCGCCCAGTTCGTCGTGCAGTTCGCGTGCGAGGCTGCTGCGCTCGTCCTCGCGCGCCGTCTGCAGGTGGTTGGCGATCTGCGTGATGTCGCGCGTGCGGCGCTCCACCTCCACCTCCAGCCGATCGCGT
>FSXQ01004171.1_pt1 | contig 11106 bp, 7 predicted proteins | sample 1638011 | NCBI WGS metagenome assembly FSXQ01 (sample SAMEA3914789, study PRJEB12502) | metagenome | biome: forest; material: soil | place: Canada | collected 2011-07-03 | depth 0.3 m | reverse complement strand
GCCGATGTTCTGCGGGAACATCGTCGCGCCCTTGACGTTGTTGTGGCCGTGCACGGCATCCGTGCCCCACAGCAGCGGGATGTGCAGCCGATCCTGCATCGAGGCCGTCCACAGGCTGTCGGCCAGGCTGACCCAGGCCTGCACCGGCGCGCCCTTGTCGCCGTTGGGCCACGAGCCGCCGCCGTTGAGCACCGAGCCGAGGTGGTACTGCAGGACCTCGGCGGGCGTGACGTACTGGATCTCGGCCTGCGTCATCTGGCCGACCTTCTCCTCCAGCGTCATCTGGGCGAGCGTGGACTCGACCCTGGCCTCGATGTCGGGCTCCTTGGGAAACGCGCTCGTGATGTGCGGCCAGTCCGCCAATGCCGGCAGGGGCGCGGGCGCCGGAGTGGCGGCCGGCGTCGCCGTGACGGCGAGCGCCGTGGCGGTCGCGCTGTCGGCGCCGGCCGTCTTCGGGGCGGCGGTGTCGCCACCGCCGCACGCGGTCAGCGCCAGCGCGACGGCCGGGGCGAGGATGGACGCGCCGAGCCGGCCGTCCCTCCGTGGAGTGAGGGTCATGGGTGTCTCCTTGGCTGATTTCTTGTTGGCCCGGCCATGCATCGAGATCGCAGACCCCGTTCCGAGCATGGAAAGAATGTTAAGAAATCGTCGAATTGTTCACAATGCGTTCATCTAATGACAAACATTGGAAACGCCGGTGGAACGACCCAAAACGGAGCACGACCCTGTAGGACGACGGCGAATTCGCCGCATTCCGTCCCCGCGGCAGGGCGCGCTGCGCACGGTTCTGGCCATACTGGCGCACCGCTTCGGTGGCTTGCCGAGCCGCGCGGCCGGCCATGGGGAGACGTGTCGATGACCACGATCAAGGACGTTGCCAGGCTGGCCGGGGTGGGGCTGGGCACCGCGTCGCGCGCGATCTCGGGCCGCGGTTCGGTCGCGCCCGCGACGCGCAGCCGCGTCGAGCAGGCGGCGCAGGCGCTCGGATTCAGCGTGCGGCGCAACACGCGCGACCGCGCGCCGGCCGCCGACGATGCGATCGGCATCTACGTGCCCTCTCTCACGGGCAACTTCTACGGGCCGATGATGCAGTCCGTCGACACGGAGGTGCGCACGATCGGCGGCCATCTCCTGGCCACCAGCGGCCCGGGTGCCGGCCCCGATCTCGGCGACGATCGCCAGCAGGCCCTGCGCGGCATCGACTTCCTGATCCGCCGCCGCTGCGCGGGCATCGTCGTCGCGGCGCCGGCCCTGCTCGACGCCGACATCGTCGCGCTCCAGCGACGCTTTGCCCGCATCGTGTTCGTCAACCGCCCTGCCGCCGGCGACGCCCGCCACTGCTTCGCGATAGACCACGAACTGGGTGGCCGCCTGGCCGCGCGCGCCCTGCTCGAGCGCGGGCACCGTCGCATCGCCTGCATCGCCGGCCCGGCCGGCGCCCCCGACAACGCCCTGCGCATGGCCGGCTTTCTCGCCGAGCTGGCGGCGCACGGCGTGCAGGTGCCGCCCCGGCTGCGCGCTTCGGGCGACTTCACCTTCGCCAGCGGGTCGGCGGCCACCCGCACCCTGCTCGAGCGCGCGCCGGGCGCGTACTCGGCGCTGTTCTGCGCCAACGACGTGATGGCCATGGCGGCGATCTCGCGCCTGGTGCGCGCCAACCTGTCGGTGCCCGACGACGTCTCGGTGCTGGGCTTCGACGACAACGACCTCGCGACCTACACCGCGCCGCAACTGACCACGGTGCGCATCCCGGTCGAACACATGGCGGCCAACGCCGCGCGCTTCCTGCTCAACGAATGCTACGGCCTCGCGCAGCCGGTCGAGCGCGACTTCATGCCGGTCATGATGTGGCGGCAGACGGTCGCACGTGCGAGCGACGCGTCGACGACGACGGTCGACTCGATCCGCAGGCCGCCGGGCGCCCGGCCCGCGACCTCCGGTCGGGCCACGCCGTTCTGACACACCCCGCTTCGGGGCGTGGCGCACGGCAGCGGCGGCGCTTGCGTGGCGGCGCCTGCGAAAATGGGCCTCAAGTTGCCCACTTCAAATCCCGAAGCCGCGGCGCCGTCCCGGAACAACGCCGACTCCATCAATGACCTTCCTGCCGCGCTTCAAGCAAGAAAGCCGCGCCCTCCTCCACCTCGCCACCCCCATCATCCTGTCGCAGATCGCCCAGGTCCTGATGGGCCTGCTAGACACCGTGATGTCCGGCCACGCCGGCGCGTTCGACCAGGCGGTGGTGGGTCTCGGCGTCGCGCTGTGGATCCCTGTCTTCATCGCGTTGATGAGCGTCGTCCAGGCGGTGTCGCCGATCATCGCGCATCACTTCGGCGCGGGCGACCACGAGGCGGTCGCGCGGGACGCGCGCGAAGGGGTGTGGCTGGCGCTGGGCGTGGGGCTGCTCCCGTTGATCCTGGTGCCGTGGGCGCCCGACCTGTTGATGGCGTTCCGCATCGAGCCGGCGCTGGCGCAGCGCACGGGCGTGTTCCTGTGGGGCATCGGCATGGGGCTGCCGGCGGCGCTGGTGTATCGGGCGCTGGCGTTCTATTCGTCGAGCATCAACCAGACGCATCCGATCATGGTGCTCGCGTTCGTCGGGCTGGCGATCAACGCGGTGCTCAACTGGCTCCTGATCTACGGCCATCTGGGCCTGCCGGCGATGGGCGGCGCGGGGTGCGGCTGGGCGACGGGCATCGGCATGTGGGCGGCGTTGGCCGCGCTCGTCGCGTGGACGGCGATCGCGCCGGCGTACAAGCCCTACGACCTCTGGCGGTCGTGGTCGTGGCCGAACTGGGCCGCGCAGAAGCGCCTGCTGCGCCTCGGGCTGCCGATGGGCGGCGCCGGCTTCGCCGAGGTGTCGGCGTTCTGCAGCGTGGCGGTGCTGGTGGGGCGCTTCGGCGACGTGCAGATCGCGGCGCACCAGATCGCGCTGAACTTCTCCGCGTTCATCTTCATGATCCCGATGGGCATCTCGGCGGCCAGCACCATCCGCGTGGGCCAGGCGCTGGGCGCGGGCGATGCGCGCGAGGCGCGCATGATCGCGTGGAGCGGCATCGGCGTGGGCCTGGTGTTCGCGACGCTGGCCATGGGCCCGATCATCCTGCTGCGCCACCAGGCCGCCGCGCTGTACAGCACCGACGTCGCCGTGCAGGCGCTGGCCGCCGACCTGCTGCTGTTCGCCGCGTTCTGGCAACTGTTCGACGCCACGCAGGTCACGGCCATCGGCGCGCTGCGCGGCTACAAGGTCACGCTGATGCCGATGCTGCTGATGCTGGCCGCGTTCTGGGCGTTCGGCGTGCCGGTGGGCACCTGGCTGGCCTACCACGGGCTCGCGGCCGGCGCGCCGCTGAAGGTCTACGGTTTCTGGACCGGCCTGGTGATCGGGCTGGTGCTGGTATCGCTGAGCCTGGCCGCCGGATTGCGCCGCGTCGCCGACAGGACGGTCGCAGCCGGATGACGACGACGCGACGGCCGCTGCCCCGGCCGGCGCCATGCGTCGGCGGGGAGGGTCATCCGCATGGTCGCCATCGAGCCCCATGACGACTCCGGCGACGACATCCGCGTGAGCGTCTAGAAGAGCGCGGCGACAGAGCAGATGCTGGTCACCCTGGAGCGCTTGAAGAACGCCAAGGGCGTGAGGTCGGCGGCGCTGCGCTGATCGCGAGCAGCCGCCCGCCGTGCGGATCGCTCTGCACGAGCGTGCCGGTCGCGTCGAGTCGGCGGTTGTCGACCTTCGCCGCGAAGCGATCGCTTCTCGGCAGCGTGGGCGCCTGCCGGCGGGCGCGTCCATTGCCGCTCGGAATCCCGCCGGGCGACCCCGCCGGCATTCCTCCAACCATCACGCCGCGCGCATCCACCATGGACAACACGACCGCCCCCACCTCCACGACTCCCGCCACGGCCTCGAGCGCGACGCCGTTCCCGACCGACACCGCAAGGCCCACGCCGGCAACATCGAACGCCGCGCCCGCCACCGGCGGCGCCGATGCGAAGGCCGCCGCGCCGCTCGTCGACGGCCTGATCAAGCGCGTGACGCAAAGCGCGCATGCCGCGGTCGACGGCCTGGCCGCGAAGGTTTCCTCGGTGACGGACGGCCTTCAAGGCGGCGTCGACAAGGTGGGCGACAGGCGCGACGAATGGGTCGAGTCGGCCCGCGACGCGATCCGCCAGCACCCGCTCGCCGCCGTCGCCGGCGCGCTGGTGATCGGCGCCGCGCTGCTGAGCCTGCGCTCGTCGCGCGACCGCTGACCAGATCCCGCCGTCCTTCGCCCGGCAACGGCCCAGCGCCGCTCGCCGGGCTTCTCCGCGTTCCGCGGTCATTCACTCATCAGGAGCCGCACGTGTCCAAGACGAAGAAGCCCGCATCCCCCATCGCCGCGTCCCTGGGATCGGCCGGCAGCACCATCGGCGGCCCCGCCGCAGGCGTGTCCGCGGATTCCGCGCTGAGCGCGACCGGGCCGTCCATCGGCGCGTTGGCGGCCAGGCAGGCCGGGACGCAGGAGATCGCCCGCGCCATGCCGGCCAACCCGCTCAAGCCGGTCGATTTCGGGCTCGACGCGGGCCACGCGCCGGTCGAAGGGCCGTCGGTGAAGCCCTCCGACGACGCGGTGACGGGCAGCACGCTCAGCGAGATCAACTCGTCCGACAAGGTCGGCAAGGGTGCCTTCGCGGCCGGGCTGAACGCGAACCAGGGCTCGCTGGACGATGCCCGCGTCGACTCGGCCGGCCGGGCGCTGACCACCAACCAGGGCGTGCTGGTCGCCGACAACCAGAACTCGCTGAAGGCCGGGCTGCGCGGGCCGACGCTGCTGGAAGACTTCATCCTGCGCGAGAAGATCACGCACTTCGACCACGAGCGCATCCCCGAGCGCATCGTGCACGCGCGCGGATCGGCGGCGCACGGCTACTTCGAATGCGGCCGCGCGCTGGGCGAGATCACCAGGGCCGCGCCGTTCGCCGAACGGGGCAAGCGCACGCCCGTGTTCGTGCGCTTCTCGACCGTGGCGGGCGAACGCGGCTCGACCGACACCGCGCGCGACGTGCGCGGCTTCGCGGTCAAGTTCTATACCGACGAAGGCAACTGGGACCTGGTCGGCAACAACATCCCCGTCTTCTTCATCCAGGACGCGATGAAGTTTCCCGACCTCGTCCACGCGGCCAAGCCCGAGCCGCACCATGGCATGCCGCAGGCGGCCACCGCGCACGACACGTTCTGGGATTTCGCGTCGCTGTCGCCCGAGACGGCGCACATGCTGATGTGGGCGATGTCGGACCGCGCGATCCCGCGCAGCTTCCGCATGATGCAGGGCTTCGGCGTGCACACGTTCCGGCTGATCAACGCCGCGGGCGAATCGCGCTTCGTCAAGTTCCACTGGACGCCGTCGGCCGGCACGCACTCGCTGGTATGGGACGAGGCCGTGAAGCTGTCGGGCTGCGACTCCGACTTCCACCGGCGTGACCTCTGGGAGGCCATCGAGGCCGGCAACTATCCGGAGTGGACCTTGGGCGTGCAGGTGTTCACGCAGGAACAGGCCGACGCGTTCAGCTTCGACATCCTCGATCCGACCAAGCTCGTTCCGGAGGAACTGGTGCCGGTGGTGCCCGTGGGCCGCATGGTGCTCGACCGCAACCCCGACAACTTCTTCGCCGAGACCGAGCAGGTCGCGTTCTGCACCGCGCACGTCGTCCCCGGCATCGACTTCACCAACGACCCGCTGCTGCAGGGCCGCATCCATTCCTACGTGGATACGCAGATCAGCCGCCTGGGCGGCCCGAACTTCCACGAGCTGCCGATCAACGCCCCGCTCGCGCAGGTGCACAACAACCAGCGCGACGGCATGCACCGGCGCGCCATCCCGCGCGGCCGCGTCAACTACGAACCGAACTCGCTGGGCGGCGGTTGTCCGTTCCAGGCCGGCGCGCGCGGCTTCGTCTCGTTCCCGGAGCCCGTGGTCGAAGACAAGGTGCGCGGCAAGCCGGAGAAGTTCGCCGACCACTACTCGCAGGCCACGCTGTTCTGGAACAGCCAGTCGGACGTCGAGAAGAACCACATCGTCGCCGCCTACCGCTTCGAGCTCACGCGCGTGCAGACGCCCGCGGTGCGCCAGCGCGTGGTGGCCCTGCTGCGCAACGTGGACGAGACGCTCGCCGCCCGCGTGGCGGACGGCCTGGGCATGGAATTGCCGCCCGCCCAACGGCGCGCGCTCGAGCCGCCCGTGAAATCCGAGCTCGAGTCGTCGGCGCCGTTGTCGCTGCTCGCCTTCCCCGGCGACGGCTCCGTCGCGGGCCGGCGGATCGCGCTGTTCGTGGCCGACGGCGCGAACGCCAAGGCGTTGCAGGCGATCCAAGACGCGCTGGTCGATGCCGGCGCGACGCCGCGCTACCTCGGCGCGAAGCTGGGCAGGGTCAAGGCCGCGGGCGGCGCGTCCATCGAGATCGAGGCGACCCTCGAGACCATGCCCTCCCCCATGTGGGACGCGGTGGTCATCGACGCTTCGGCCGACGCGCTGGCCGAGGTCGGGCCGGCGGTCGAGTTCGTGAAGGAACAGTTCCGGCACTGCAAGACACTCCTGGTCGCCGGCCCCGTCCCGGCGCTGCTGGCCGCGGCCGGCATCGCCGCGCCGGCGGACACCGGCTTCATCGACGCGACGGCCAACGGTCTCCCGGCCAGGGCCTCGACCGAGGCTTTCATCAAGGCCGTCGGGCAGCACAAGCACTACGAGCGCGAAAAGGATCCGTCGCCGGTCTGATCGATGGGCGCCGGCATGGTCGGCGCTCGTCATCTCGACAGCGTCACGCCTGCAGCGCCGCCCCGCCCTGCCGCCTGCGGATGGATCGCACCAGCAGGCAGAGCGCGGCGACATGGGTGATCATCAGCAAGGGGACGTAGAGGACCGGAATCGCGTAGGCCGCACCCAGTTCGCCCGCGACCTCCGGAAGGCCGGCCTGGATGGCGTGGGCGTAGTCCATGACGAGGTCGACGAGGCCCACGACATTGAATGCGACGACCAGCAGCCAGAACAGCGGCCGCGTCCTGACGGCGAGCAGCGCGAGCAGGGCCAGCACGCCGGTCGCGAGATCCCAATGGGCGGCAAACGCCGCGAAACCGGCCGGCAGGTGGCCGCCGACCACGCCAGGCAGGATGAACACGAGGCCGAAGAAGCGAAAGCCGTGAAGCGTGGCGATGGCACGCTGCGCATCGACAGGATCCGCCGCCTTGAGTCTCGGCCAGGCATAGGCGCCGAAGCAAAGCAGCCAGGCGACGTATCCCAGCACGAGATGGGTTTGGAACAGGACGGTCTCGGACATGGCATGAACTCCTTTGCGGCGAGGATATGGCGGCCTCTTCCTGACGACAATCGCGCATAGACTTCATGAACCATGAAGCAACGCTACACAATCGCGCGGGGGTCGCTGGAGGGCGTCGAGGCATTCCTGCGCGTGGCCGCTAGTCGCAGCTTCCGGCAGGCCGCCGATGACCTCGGGATCACGCCCTCGGCGATCAGCCAGACCATCCGGGCCCTGGAGGCGCGACTCGGCATCGCACTGTTCACGCGCACGACGCGCAGCGTCGGCCTGACGGAAGCGGGCGAGCGATTCCTGGAGCGCGCGCGGCCGGGCTTCGACGAGATCGTGGCCGCGGCGGACGCGGCGCGGGGATTGGCGGACCGGCCGTCCGGCCTCCTGCGCCTCGCGGTGCCGAGAGCCGTGGTGCCGCTGCTGGTGCAGCCGATCCTGGCCTCGTTCGCGCAGGCGTGTCCCGACGTGGTGGTGGAGATCGTGGCCAGCGAGGAACTCGTCGACCTGGCCAGGGACGGGTTCGACGCCGGAATCCGCCTGGGCGAGTTCATCGCGGCCGACATGGTCGCCGTGCGCCTGACGCCCTCCTTCCGCTACGCGATCGTCGCCAGTCCCGCCTACCTGGATCGCTGCGGGCGGCCCGCGATGCCCGAAGACCTGCAAGGTCATTCATGCGTTCGCATGCGGCGAGCGAGTGGCATCGTCGCGGCGTGGCGGGTCGAGGACGATGGCCGGCCGATCGACCTTGTCGTGAGCGGCCCGCTGGTCGTCAACGATTTTCCGACCATGCTGGGCGCCGCGCTCGGCGGCGTCGGATTGGCGCAGGTGCCCGAGCCGATCGCCTCGAAGGACGTGGTCGAGGGGCGGCTGGAGGAAGTGCTGGCCGCGTACGCATCGAGGACGCCGGGCGTCTTTCTCTATCACTCGGGTCGCCATCAAGTCCTGCCCAAGCTGCGTGCCTTCATCGATCACGTGCGAAGCCATCCGGCGGGGTTCGGCAACCTGGCGAACGGCGCGCATTGACAACGTCGCCGCGCGATCCGGGAAGACGCCAGACTCCCAAAGGCCCGGCGCTCGCGACGCTTCAGTGCGACGCGCGCAAGGTCTTCGCCGCCGCCACCATGTTGGCCAGCGCCGGAAGCACCTCGCTCCACTGGCGCGTCTTCAGGCCGCAGTCGGGGTTGACCCACAGGCGCTGAGCGGGGATGCGCTCGGCCGCCTTCTTCATCAGTTGCACGATGTGCTCCTGCGTCGGGATGTTGGGCGAGTGGATGTCGTAGACGCCCGGGCCGATCTCGTTCGGATAGCTGAAGTGGTCGAACACGTCGAGCAGTTCCATGTCCGAGCGCGAGGTCTCGATCGTGATCACGTCGGCGTCCATGTCGGCGATGGACGCGATGATGTCGTTGAACTCCGAATAGCACATGTGCGTGTGGATCTGCGTCTCGTCCGCCACGCCGTTGGCGGTGATGCGGAACGACTCGACCGCCCAGTCGAGGTAGTGCTTCCATTGCGACTTGCGCAGCGGCAGGCCCTCGCGCAGCGCCGCCTCGTCGATCTGGATCACGCGCACGCCGGCCTTCTCGAGGTCGAGCACCTCCGCGCGGATCGCCAGCGCCAGCTGGTGGCAGGACACCGACTCCGGCTGGTCGTCGCGCACGAAGGACCAGTTCAGGATCGTCACCGGTCCGGTGAGCATGCCCTTCATCGGCTTGGCCGTCAGCGAGGCCGCGTAACGGATCCACTCCACCGTCATCGGCTTCGGACGGCTGATGTCGCCGAACAGGATGGGCGGCTTCACGCAGCGCGAGCCATAGGACTGCACCCAGCCGAACCGGCTGAAGGCGTAGCCATCGAGCTGCTCGCCGAAGTACTCCACCATGTCGTTGCGCTCGGCCTCGCCGTGCACGAAGACGTCCAGGCCCAGCGCCTCCTGCTCGCGCACGCTGCGGGCGATCTCGGCCTGCATCGCGGCCCGGTAGCCCGCCGCGTCCAGCTCGCCGGCCTTGAACTGGCTGCGCGCACGGCGGATCTCCGCGGTCTGCGGGAACGAGCCGATCGTGGTCGTCGGGAAGGCCGGCAGCTTCAGGAAGGCGGCCTGCTTGGGGGCGCGCTCGGCGTAGGCGCTCTTGCGCTTGCCCAGCGTCGCGTCGAGGCCCGCGATCGCGGCCTTGACGGCGGGGTTGTGCACGCGCGGCGAGTTGCGGCGCGCGGCGACCGCGGCCGCGTTCGCATCGAGTTCGGCGCGGACGGCGTCGCGTCCCTTGTTCAGCGCGGCGGCCAGCACCGTGATCTCGTCGAGCTTCTGCAGCGCGAACGCGAGCCAGGACCTGACCTCGCCATCGAGCTTGTCCTCGCTCGCGAGATCCACCGGCACGTGCAGCAGCGAGCACGACGGGGCGATCCAGAGGCGGTCGCCCAGCGTCGCGGCAATCGGCTCGACCCAGTCCAGCACGCCGCCCAGGTCCGTCTTCCAGATGTTGCGGCCGTCGACGACGCCCAGCGACAGCACCTTGTTGCCGGGCAGGATGTTGAGCAGCGGCTGGACGTCGTTGCGGCCGTTGACGGCGTCGATGTGCAAGCCGGCCACCGGCAGGTTGGCGGCCAGGTAGAGGTTCACGTCGAGCTGGCCGAAGTAGGTCGCGAGCAGCAGCTTGACGCGGCTGGCCTTGAGCTGGTGGTAGGCGTCGCGGAACGCGTGCTCCCACTCGGGCGGCAGGTCCATGACCAGCGCCGGCTCGTCGATCTGCACCCACTCGACGCCTTGCGCGGCCAGCGTGTCCAGCAGTTCGACGTAGACAGGAAGCAATCGCGACAACAGCGCGAGCTTGTCGGAATCGTCCTTGGCCTTGCCCAGCCACAGGTAGGTCACCGGGCCGACGATCACCGGCTTGGCGCGCACCTTCAGCGCCGCCGCCTCGGCGAGCTGTTCCAGCAGGCGGGACGCGTCCAGCTCGAACTCGGTGCCCGCGCTGAACTCGGGGACGATGTAGTGGTAGTTCGTGTCGAACCACTTGGTCATCTCGCCGGCGGCCACGCCGCCGCAGCAGGCGCCGTGTTCCGCGGCGCCCTGCGCCGAGCGGCCGCGCGCGACGCGGAAATAGTTGTCCAGCGGGTCGCCGTGGAAGCCGCGCACGCGTTCGGGCAGGTTGCCCAGCGTGAAGCTCATGTCGAGCACCTGGTCGTAGAACGCGAAGTCGCCGACGGGCACGAGATCGAGGCCGGCCTGCTGATCCCAGTGGCGCTGGCGCAGGCTGGCGCCCAGCGCCTCCAGTTCGGCGCGCGTCGACTGGCCCTTCCAGTAGGACTCGAGCGCGAACTTCAGTTCGCGCCTGGCGCCGATGCGGGGAAAGCCGAGGTTGTGGGTCTGGGTCATTTGCGTTGCTTCAACTGCTGGAGGGAAGGCGCATCGTAGGCAAGCGACGCCATGACGTAAAATGGTTCTTTCTCACCAATCCATGAACTTGGCTCATGCTTGAACGCATTCATCTGGCGATCGTCCAGGAAGTCGACAAGCACGGCTCGCTGACCGCCGCGGCCAACGTGCTGTGCCTGACGCAATCGGCGCTGAGCCACTCCATGCGCAAGCTCGAGGAGCAGCTCGGCACGCAGATCTGGCTGCGCGAAGGCCGCAGCCTGCGACCGACGCAGGCAGGCCAGTACCTGCTCGCCGTGGCCAATCGGGTGCTGCCGCAGCTCGCGCTCGCGGAGGAGCGCATCCACCAGTTCGCGCAGGGCGAGCGCGGCAGCCTGCGCATCGGCATGGAGTGCCACCCGTGCTACCAGTGGCTGCTGAAGGTGGTGTCG
>FSXQ01004204.1_pt1 | contig 11162 bp, 10 predicted proteins | sample 1638011 | NCBI WGS metagenome assembly FSXQ01 (sample SAMEA3914789, study PRJEB12502) | metagenome | biome: forest; material: soil | place: Canada | collected 2011-07-03 | depth 0.3 m | reverse complement strand
TCCGGCGCTCGGGTACACGCTCGAGAACTGGGCAAGGCTCAGTCCGGTCGCGAGGAATCCGACGGTCGAGATCAGGAAGACGAGCGGCACCGAGGCACCGGCAAGCGAGGCGATCACGCCGGTCGTGAAGAACAGGTTGAACGCGGGCGCGATCTGCGCGAGGCCCGGCATGATCACGCCGAGCAGCCCGAGCTTCTTGGGCGCGTCCAGGGTTGCAGAGGGGGGTGGGGCGGTTTGAGTCATCAGTGCTGTCCGTTCTCGAGCAGGAAACCGACGAACGCGGAATTGAACTCGTCGGGCTTTTCCCAGATGCAGCCGTGGCCTCCTGGGGTGGTGAGGAAGGTGGAACCTGGAATGAGGTCGGAGAGCTCGCGGGAGAGCCGGGTCGGGATGAGGATGTCCTCCTCCCCCGCGAGCACCAGGGTCGGGATCGACGACAGTGCGGAGAGCTCCGCTGAGGTGTCGTGCTCCTGGATGACGGCGAGCTGCGCCAGGTAGGCGTGCACCGGCTGGTCCATGTAGCGCATCGCGGTCTCGAACTCGGCCAGCTCGTCACCGCGCTCGCGGAAGAACTCGAGCGTGAACGCCCACAACGTCACGTCGCGCATCACCTGCGGGACACCCATCACACTCGCGGTGTCTGCCCACATCGCGAACATCCGCGAACAGAACGGCCCGGGAGCCGCATAGGTGCATGCAAGGGTGAGCGATCGGAGGTCGGAGGGGTACGCAAGCGCGTACGCCTGGGCGATCATCCCGCCCATCGAGACGCCCATGAGGTGGAAATCGCGGATGCCGAGCTCGTCGACGAGCGCCTTCGCATCCGCCGCCATCAGCTCCGAGCTGTACGGCCCGGCTGGTTTCGAGCTCTTGCCTATTCCCCGGTTGTCGAAGCTCAGCACCCGGAAACCCCGTTCCAGCAAAGCCGGCACCTGGTAGGCCCAGGTCTCCAGCTCGTCGGCTAGGCCGTTGACGAGCACCACCGTCTCCTGCCCCTCCCCCTGCACTTCGTAGTTGATCTCGATGCCGTTGACGTGCGCGGTGGGCATGGGGCTCCTCAGTTCTCGCTGGTGTCGTGGGTGCGCGCGTGCAGCTCGCGCAGGAGGTCGGCGGTCAGCGAGAAGTGGACGGCGGCGAGCCGCGCCGCCTCGTCAGGCTGCTGAGCGACGACGGCGTCGGCCAGGTCCGCGTGCTGGACGACCGCCTTGGCGCGCACCTCCGGGGTGTACGGCTCGGCCTCGAATCCGAGGCTGACCTGGTGCCGGATCGTGAGACTCAGCTCGGAGAGCTGCACGTTGTGAGTGGCGGCCGCGATCGCCTGGTGCACCTCCAGGTCGGCCAGGCGCGACGACTCGCGATCGTGCTCGGCCGCCTCATACGCCAGCACGGCGGTGCGGATCCGCTCCGCGTCGTGCGGCGTGCAGCGCTCGGCGGCGGTGCGGGCGATCTGCTGCTCGATCAACGACCGGTAGTCGAGCGTGGTCTCGAGCTCCTGCCACTCCGGCTCCAGTGCGCGGCGCACCATCGAGTCGGATGCCGGCCCCCATTGCGAGGTCACCACCGTGCCCCCGTTGCGGCCGCGGTTCACCGTCACGTAGCCGAGCGCCGCGAGCCTGCTGAGCGCTTCGCGCACGGTCGTCGGGCTCACCTCGAGCATCCCGGCCAGCTGCGGGATTGATGGCAGCTTCTGACCGACGACGAATTGGCCGAGGGCGATCGCAGTCACGAAGCGGTCGGCGATGCGAGCCGCGGCGGTCTCGGCGATGAGCGGCCGGAGGGCGCTGCTGTCCGAATGCCGGCGCGTCATGCCGCGTACCAGTCGTGCAGCAGGCGGGCGACGGCTTTGGCGACCTGGACGATGCTGTCCAGCTCGACGGCCTCGTCGGTGCCGTGGATGTTGCGGGTGCGCGGCCCGTATGCGGCAGCCGGCATCCCGAAGCGGTTGACGTAGAGGCGCGCGTCGGTGGTGGACCCCAGGCTGACCCGTTCCGGCTCCGAGCCGTGGACGTCGGCGTGCGCCGCCGCGATCGCGCGGATGATCGCCGTGTCCGGATCCTGCGCGTAGCGCTCGGCTCGGAACCCGTTCAGCACGAAGCGCGGCGGGTGCTCGGTCAACCACGGGTCGTCTGCAACCCTGGCGAGCACGTGCTCCCGCACACGCTCGAGGGCCTGCTCGCTCGTCCACTCCCCCGGATGGCCGACCCGCACCCCCAGCCGGGCGACCGCCGGCACGCTCGACGACCAGTCGCCGGCGTCGAAGGTGCCGATGTTCACGTTGTACGGATGCTCGATGCCCGCGAACGCCGGATCGGGATCAGCCGCCTGGTCGGCGTTCGTCCGGCGCTCGAAGTCGAGGAGCGCGTCGATGACCGGTCGTGCCGCCAGGATCGGGTTGACCGCAGTCCCGGCCGACTCGGCGTGCGCGGCACGGCCGTCGACCTCGATGCCGACCCAGATGATGCCGATGCCGGCCAGCAGGATGTTCAGATCGGTGGGTTCGAGCAGGATCGCGGCCTCTGCCAGATGCCCGGCGCGCGCGGAGGCGAGCGTGCCATTCCCGGTGTACTCCTCCTCGATCGCCGACACGATCGTCAGCGAGCCCGTCAGCCAGCCCGGCGCGACCGCATCGAGCGCCCAGATCGCGAGCATCCCGGCGGCGAATCCACCCTTCATGTCGCCGGCGCCGCGGCCGTGCAGCCAGCCGTCCACGACGGTCGGGGTGAAGGGAGGGCTGGACCACGGCGATGCGTCATCGGCGGGCACGACATCCATATGGCCGTTGATGAGCAGGCTGCGGCCCTGCCTCGGTCCGCGCCGGCCGATCAGGTCGTAGCGGCCGGCATAGGACATGCGGGGAACGCCCGCCAGCGGGTCGGCGCCGATGTCGTCGGGGATCTGAAGCCGCTCCAGCGCGAAACCGGCGGCATCGAGCTCGACCGCGAGCACTTCCTGGGCGCCGGACTCCTTGCCGACGGTGCTCGGCTGCACGACGAGTCGGCCGAGCAGCTCGATGGCACGGGCGGCGTGCTCCTCCACCGCACGATCGAGCTGCGCGCGATCCAGCTGCGCGCGATCAACCTGCGCTCGATCCGGCACGGGGCTCCTCAAGAACTAAACAACCAGTGATTGGTTGTTTGAGAAAATAGTGCTCGGCGAACACCCGAAGCAAGACACGAAACATGGATTTCACAATGGGGAATCCGCCCCCAGCCCGATACGTTCGCATCATCATGAGCACCAAGATCGGCTTCCTCTCGTTCGGTCACTGGCAGGCCGTGCCCGGATCGCAGGTGCGCACCGCGGCCGACGCGTTGCAGCAGACCATCGAACTCGCGGTCGCCGCCGAGCAGGTCGGCGCCGACGGCGCCTTCGTGCGGGTGCACCACTTCGCCCGCCAGCTCGCGTCGCCGTTCCCGCTGCTCGCCGCGATCGGCGCCCGCACCTCGACGATCGAGATCGGCACGGCCGTGATCGACATGCGCTACGAGAACCCGCTCTACATGGCCGAGGATGCCGCATCCGCCGACCTGATCAGCGGCGGCCGGCTGCAGCTCGGCGTGAGCCGCGGCTCACCCGAGACCGCGCTCGACGGATCGCAGTCGTTCGGCTACCTCCCCGCAGAGGGCGAGACGGATGCCGACCTGGCCCGCCAGCACACCGAGATCTTCCGCGCCGCCATCGCCGGCGCGGGCGTCGCCATGTCGAACCCGCAGATGACCGGGGTCAGCGGCCCGCTCGCCATCGAACCGCGCTCCCCCGGGCTTCCCGAGCGCATCTGGTGGGGCGCCGGCACCCGGGCCACTGCGGTCTGGACGGCCGAGCAGGGCATGAATCTGATGAGCTCGACCCTGCTCACCGAAGACACTGGGGTGCCCTTCGATCAGCTGCAGGCCGAGCAGATCCAGCTCTACCGCGACGCCTGGAAGGCTGCGGGGCATGAGCGCGAGCCGCGCGTGTCGGTGAGCCGCAGCATCCTGCCGCTGATCGACGACGAGACCCGCCACTACTTCGGCGTTCGTGCTCAAGCCGACTCGCAGGACCAGGTGGGCTGGCTCGACGGCGGCAACGCCCGTTTCGGGCGCAGCTACATCGGCGAGCCCGACGTGATCGCCGCCGAACTGGCCCAGGATGCCGCGGTCCAGGCCGCCGACACCGTGCTGGTCACCGTGCCGAATCAGCTCGGCGTCGAGTTCAACGCGCGGGTCCTGGCGTCGATCGTGAAGGACATCAAGCCGTCGCTCGGTTAGTTTCGGGGCATGCCCGACGACTCGCTGTCCGCTCTGCAAGCCGAGTGGCTGGCGCAGCATGACGGAGCTTCCGGAGACGCTTTTGGATGCGCCCTTGAACAAGAGGGCCGAACGTCCGAAGCCGAAGACATCTATCGGCAACTGATCAAATCCGGATACGTCGTCGGCTACTTCGATCTCGCATGGCTCGAACATTCGCGCGGCGGGCGAAAGCGGGCGCGAAAGCTCCTTCAGAAATACCTGGCTGTCGATCAAGAACCGGACGAGCAGCGGGATCTTGTGTCAGGGGTGCTGGGGCACTGGATCTGGGACGCCAAGCAGGATCCCGATGCCGAGAACCTGCTCCGGGCGGGCCTGACCGCCTATCCCGATTCGCGCTCGGACCTCGCTGATCTCCTCAACGCGACCGGAAGGAGCGCCGATGCTGAGGCGGTGCTCTGTGAAGGTGTCGCCATTGCCGAGGTCGGCTCCTTCATCGTCCTCGCCAACATGCAGCACAGACCGTGCGGAAGAAGCCGAGGTGCTCTACCGACGTGGATATGAACTGGGCGACGCCTTCTGTGCATACAACCTCTGCGTGCAGCTTCTCGACGAGGGCCGGGCGGAAGAGGCGCTCGAGTGGCTTCGCAAAGCGGCCGATGGCGGAGACGCTCAGGCGATCGCTCGACTCGCCCTAGGCGATTCTTGGCAGTCGCCACCACGATAGAGCGCTACGTCAGCGCCGAGAACTTCGTCGGTGTGAGGATCGTGTTGGCGATGCTGGCCACGATCTGGCCCTCGGCCTCGCTCGCGGTTCGGGCGGCGATCCACTCCGGGTCGGCCTGGAAGGCGCCCCACTTCTCGTCGCGCTCGGCCAGCGACTCCCAGGCCAGCAGATAGGTCAGGTCCTGGCTGTTCGGCCCCACTGTCGTGGTAAAGAATCCGACCTGGCGAATGCCGTACTTCTCCCAGAATCCGAGCGTCACGTTCTCGAAGCGGTTGAGCAGCGCGGGCAGGCGACCGGGCAGCGCGGTGTAGACGCGGGACTCGTAGATCATGCATCCATTCTGCCGTGCGCCAGGTGCTCGCCGAAGAACGCCTCGATGCGACGCCAGGCGTCGGTGGCTGCCTCCGGGTTCGGCCCCGCTCCGAGGATGCGCTTGGTCAGCAGCCGTACCGCCGCCGGCCCCGACTCGGCGTCGTTGAGGAAGGAGTGGCCGGCATCCGGGTACTCCTTCACGTCGTGCCGGATGTCGTGCGCGGTCAGCACGGCCGACAGCTTCGCGGCGGCGCCGGTCAGTGAGTGATCCCGCCCGCCGTAGCTGCCGACGATCGGGCAGGCGTTCTCGAGGGCGTCGTCGAGTTCTCGCGGCAGCATCCCGTAGTTGGCGGATGCCGCGTCGAAGCCGTGACCGGACGCGGCGGCGAGAGCGAAGCCGCCGCCCATGCAGAAGCCCAGGACCCCGGTGACCCCGGTCGAGTCGGGGCGGGCAGCCAGGAACGCCCGCGCGGTCTCGATGTCGACGAAGGCGCGGCCCTCGCGCGAGCGCAGCGCACGGGAGGTCGCGACCAGGCACTTGCGCGCCCCGCCCTGCGAGAACAGATCGGGCATCAGCGCGAGGTAGCCGGCCTCGGCCATGCGCACGACCTGCCGGCGCATCACGTCGCTGACGCCGTACGCCTCGTGCACCAGGACCACTCCCGGCCATGGTCCCGGGCCGTCCGGCACGGCCAGCACACCGGTGAGGCCGGCGCTGCCGCCGTCGACCTCGGGAAGTGAAATGTCGGTGACGGTCACGGCCATGTGCGTCAGCGTAGTGCCGCCGGCGATATAGTTAGCCAACAGCAAGTAACGATATGCGTGAGAGAAGAACCGGGTGCCCACCACGAAGAACCAGCGCCAGCGCACCGGCATGTTCCACAGGGACCACCCGAACTACAAGTGGATCGCGCTGAGCAACACCACGCTCGGCATGCTGATGGCCACCATCAACGGGTCGATCGTTCTGATCTCGCTGCCGGCGATCTTCAAAGGCATCAAGCTCGACCCGCTCCAGCCGGGCAACGTCAGCTACCTGCTCTGGCTTCTGATGGGCTTCATCCTGGTCACCGCCGTGCTCGTGGTGAGCTTCGGGCGACTCGGCGACATCTACGGCCGGGTACGGATCTACAACCTCGGGTTCCTGATCTTCACGATCGCCTCCATCGCCCTGGTCTTCGATCCCTTCACGGCCGGGAGCGGCGCGCTCTGGCTGATCGGATGGCGCGTGGTGCAAGCCGTCGGCGGCGCGATGCTGTTCGCGAACTCGACCGCGATCCTCACCGACGCCTTCCCGCCGAACCGCCGTGGATTCGCGATCGGGGTCAATCAGATCGCCGCGATCGCCGGCACCTTCCTCGGCCTGATCGTCGGTGGCGTGCTCGCGTCGATCGACTGGCACGCGATCTTCATCGTGAGCGTGCCGTTCGGCATCCTCGGCACGATCTGGTCGTACAAGTCGCTGCACGAGGTGTCCGCGCGCAGCGAGGGCAAGGTCGACTGGCCGGGCAACATCGTCTTCGCGGTCGGCCTCACGTCGCTGCTCGCGGGGATCACCTACGGCATCCAGCCCTATGGCGACTCGAGCACCGGATGGGGCAACCCCTGGGTGCTTGCGGGCATCATCGGCGGCATCGCGCTGCTCGTCGTGTTCGTGTTCATCGAGCAGCGGGTGACGTATCCGATGTTCAACCTCAAGCTGTTCCGCATCCGGGCCTTCGTGTTCGGCAACCTGGCGGGCCTGCTGGCGTCCGTCGGCCGTGGCGGACTCCAGTTCATGCTGATCATCTGGCTGCAGGGCATCTGGCTGCCGTTGCACGGGTACAGCTACGAGTCGACCCCGTTCTGGGCGGGCATCTACCTGCTGCCGCTCACCGTCGGATTCCTGGTCTCGGGGCCGATCTCGGGCATCCTCTCCGACCGGTTCGGCGCCCGCACCTTCGCCACCGGGGGGCTGCTGCTGGTCGCCGCCACCTTCGTCGCGCTGCTGCTGATCCCGGTGAACTTCGAGTACGGGGTGTTCGCGATCATCACCTTCCTGAACGGCGTGGGCTCCGGCATGTTCGCGGCACCGAACCGCACCGCGATCATGAACAGCGTTCCGGCGAACCAGCGGGGGGCGGCATCCGGGATGACGGGCACCTTCCAGAACGCGGGCAACTCCTTGTCGATCGGCATCTTCTTCTCGCTGATGATCGCCGGACTCGCCGCGACGCTGCCCAAGGCGCTGAGCACGGGACTCGCGGCCCACCACGTTCCACAGGCCGCCGTGCAGGCGGCGGCGCAGATCCCGCCGGTCGGCAACCTGTTCGCCGCCTTCCTGGGCTACAACCCGATCTCGTCACTGCTCGATCAGCTCCACGTCACGAACTCGATCCCGGCCAGCGACCTCGCGGTGCTCACCGGCAAGACCTTCTTCCCGCAGTTGATCTCGGATCCCTTCCACTCGGGCCTCGTGATCGTGTTCGTCGCGGCCGCGATCATGTCGGTGATCGGCGCGATCGCGTCGGTCGTGATGGGTGGCAAGTTCATCCACGTGGATACGGCAGCGGTGCCAGCGCATGGCTCGGCGAAAGGCTCGGCGACTTCGGAAGCCGTCACCCCGTCGGGCTCGAGCGCCGACGAGCAGACGGCCGACGCTCTCAGCGACGTCTGACCATGAACTACCCGCCACCCACCAGCGACGCCGAGCGCCTCGCCCTGGTGATGGGACGGTTCAACCGGCGCCTGCAGGCGGCGACCGGCGGCCTCAGCCACGGGCTGCTCTCGGCGATGGCGGTGATCGCGAAGCGCGGCCCGTTGCGCCTGTCCGACCTGGCGCAGCTCGAGGGCGTATCCGCGCCGAGCATGACCAGGACGGTGGCCGAGCTCGAGGCGCGCGGCTACGTGGTGCGCAGCCCCGACCCGGTGGACGGTCGGGCCGTGCTGATCGCCGCGGCCGACGCCGGCACGGCCGCCGTACTCGACGCGCGGACCACCCGGGCACAGTTGGTCTCCGAACTGCTGGCGACACTCGACGAACCGGATGCCGCGGCGATCGCCGCCGCGCTGCCCGCCTTGGAGCGGCTCACGGATCCCAGCTGAGAGGATGACCCCGTGCCTCTCGCCATCGAAGACTATGCACTGATCGGGGACTGCCACACCGGCGCCCTGGTCGGCCTGGATGGCAACATCGATTGGCTCTGCCTCCCCCGCTTCGACTCCGCAAGCACCTTTGGGGCGCTGCTCGGCGATTTCGAGCAGGGGCATTGGCGGCTCGCGCCCGAAGGCGCGACGATCGCCACCTCGCGCGAGTACCGCGACGACACCTTCGTGCTCGTCACGCACTGGGTCACCGACGAGGGCGAGGTCGAGGTCGTCGACCTGATGCCGCACGGCGACCGCCGAGCGGACGTGATCCGACAGGTCCGCGGGATCCGCGGACGGGTCGCGATGGCTCAGGCCCTGCGCATCCGCTTCGACTACGCGGACGCCGTGCCGTGGATGCGGCAGGCGCCCGAGCACGACGGTCCCGGCCGGAATGCGCACGCGCTGATCGCGGTCGCCGGGCCGGACTCCGTGATCGTGCGCGGCCCGCGCCTGGAGCCCGACGGGATGGTGCACCGCTCGCACTTCCACGTCTCGGCAGGCGAAACGGTGAACATCACGCTCACCTGGTACCCCTCGCACCGCGAGCCTCCCGCGCCGCTCAGCGTGGGTGAGCGCATCCGGCACACCGAGAAGTGGTGGCGCACCTGGGCCGCCAACATCGACGCCACGGGCCCGTATGCCCGCGAGGTGCGACGGTCGCTGCTGCTGCTGCGCGCGCTCACGCACGAGGACACCGGCGGCATCGTGGCCGCCGCGACGACCAGCCTGCCCGAGTCGTTCGGCGGCAAGCGCAACTGGGACTACCGCTACGTCTGGCTGCGCGACGCCGCGCTCACCCTGCAGGCGCTGCTCGGGCACGGTTTCGACACCGAAGCCCGCGACTGGCGCGACTGGTTGCTGCGCGCGATCGCGGGCGATCCGGCCGATGTGCAGATCATGTACGGACTGGCCGGTGAGCGTCGGCTGGTCGAGTGGGAGGTCGAGTCACTGCCCGGCTACCGCGGCGCCTCGCCGGTTCGAGTCGGCAATGGCGCGGCTCTGCAGTTTCAGGGCGATATCTTCGGCGAGGTCATGCTCGCGCTGCAGCAGACGCGCGAAAGCGGGATCGACGAGGATCGCTCATCCTGGGCGCTGCAGGTGGCGCTTCTCGACCACGTCGAGCAGGTGATGGATCGCGACGACCACGGCATCTGGGAGATCCGCGGCCCGCTGCACCGCTTCACCCACTCACGCGCCATGATGTGGGCCGCGTTCGATTGCGGCATCCGCGCGGTCGAGGATCGCGGCTTGGAGGGTCCCGTCGAGCACTGGCGCGAGCTGCGCGAGCAGCTGCGCACCGAGATCGAGACCAACGGCTTCGACGCGAAGCTCAACACCTTCGTGCAGTACTACGGCGCGAGCGAGGTCGACGCCTCGCTGCTGATCCTGCCGCAGCTGGGGTTCTTGGCCGCCGACGATCCCCGGATGCTGGGCACCGTCGCCGCGATCGAGCACGGCCTGCTGCGCGACGGCCTGCTGATGCGCTACGAGGCCTCCACCGGAGTCGACGGCCTCGTCGGCGACGAGCATCCCTTCCTCGCTTGCTCGTTCTGGCTCGTGCAGCAGTACGCCGAGTCCGGCCGGCTCGATGACGCGATCACCCTGATGGACCGGCTGGTCGGGCTGTGCAACGACGTGGGCATGCTCAGCGAGGAATACGACGTGGGCGACCAGCGGCACGTCGGCAACACGCCTCAGGCGCTCTCGCACCTCGCCCTGGTGCGCGCGGCGGACGCGATCGTCGCGGTGCAGAAAGCCGCGGAGAAGAAGCGCGTATAGCCCGCCCCCAGGAGGGCTACGGCGCCACCACCGCCAGCGCCGGCGTCGCGTCGTGGCTGAAGCTCGGGGCGTCGCCCGCCTCGAGGCGTCGGCCGCGCGGTCCGTTCTTCAAGGCCTCGATCGCCCGGCGGAAGTCGGCGAGCAGCAGATCGGCCATGTCGAGACTGAGTCCGTGGCGCACGATGATGCGCTGCACAGCCACGGCATCCTGAGCGGGCGGCAGCGTGTACGCCGGAACCAGCCAGCCGCGCCCGCGCAGCTCTTCGGCGAGGTCGAACACGCTGTACGGCCCGTCGTCGTTCTTCAGCTTCCAGGTCACCGCCGGGATTCCGAGGTGCGGATCGCCATCGAACAGGATGTCGAACTCCCCCGTCTTGCCCAGATGCTCCGCGAGGTAGGCCGCCACCGTGTAGGTCGCCGACTGCACCGCCGTGTAGCCCTCGCGACCCAGCCGGAGGAAGTTGTAGTACGACGCCACGACCTGCCCGCCGGGTCGCGAGAAGTTGAGGTTGAAGGTGGGCATGTGGCCGCCCAGGTAGTTCACGTTGAAGATCAGCTCCTCGGGCAGGTCGGAGGCCTCCCGCCAGATCGCCCAGCCGCTGCCGAGCGGCGCCAGTCCGGTCTTGTGGCCGGAGGCGTTGATCGACTTCACCCGAGGCAGCCGGAAGTCCCAGTCGAGTTCGGGAGCGCAGAACGGCGCGACGAAGCCGCCGCTCGCAGCATCCACGTGGAGCGGGATGTCGAGGCCGGCCTTCTGCTGGTACGCATCGAGCGCGGCGCTGATGGCCCCGACATCCTCGTACTTGCCGGTGAACGTCTGCCCCATCGTCGCGACGACGACGATGGTGTTCTCGTCGCAGGCAGCGACCGCGTCCTCGGGCGTCATGACGTGACCCGGGCCCATCGGCACCTCGCGGATCTCGACGTCGAAGTAGCGGCAGAACTTCTCCCAGCACACCTGCACCGGCCCGCAGACCAGGTTCGGGCGC